>Ga0209568_1000292_pt1 | contig 17425 bp, 17 predicted proteins | sample WorMetOlspDAHAB2_FD_187406 | JGI IMG/M metagenome (GOLD analysis project Ga0209568, IMG submission 187406) | Marine gutless worms symbiont microbial communities from Max Planck institute for Marine Microbiology, Germany - Olavius sp. DAHAB.2... ...
CGTAGAACAAGGCCCCCTGGTCCAACCTGCCGTTCACCCATCATCGCCGTCACTCCCCCCTCGCAATGAGAGGAGTGAATCAGCCCCGCTGCCCCGCCGCAATGGCAGAGTTTTTCAACAGAATCGACCGAGTGTCGACTTTGGTGACGTTACTTCGCGTCCGTACGTCAATCGGTGATAGCACGAAACAACGATGCCCATACCCAACCCCGACACAACCAATCCAATCGAGGGGATCGAGAGAACCGTCTTCTTGAAGAACATCGTCGACGATCCGAGCATCGAAATCGGCGATTACACGTACTACGAGGATCCAGAGGGGCCAGAGTCCTTCCTGAAGAACGTCTTGTACAATTTCCCCTTCATCAACGACCGCCTGATTGTTGGCAAGTTCTGTCAGATTGCGATCGGCGTAACGTTTGTGATGAACGGTGCGAATCACCGGACCCGGGGGCTCTCAACCTATCCATTTGCCGCGTTCGGCGGAGATTGGGCTGGACACTTCGATGGCGAGCTTGATGGGGAATTCAAAGGCGATCTCGTCGTCGGGAACGACGTATGGCTCGGCTACCAGGCTCTTCTCATGCCGGGCGTGAAGATCGGAAACGGTTCGATCATCGGTGCGAGAAGCGTTGTCGTCGATGATGTCCCTCCCTACGCCGTCGTCGCCGGCAATCCCGCCAAGGTCCGCAAGAAGCGGTTTGACGATCGGACCATCGAGGCCCTGCTCCGGATAGCGTGGTGGGACTGGCCGCCTTCCCTGATCACGGAGGCCATTGCGGAAATCGGGAACGGTGATATCGAGGCGCTTGAACGGCGCGCCCGCAACCGATGACTCCATCCGCCGGGGTACGGCGGCTTCCGTCAACCCTCCGCGTCGGGGAGGTCGACCTTGGCGGTTTCCGAGCGGGTCGCGGCGGGCTTCTCTGCGGGCGGAGCCGCGGGCTTTGGATCCGCGCCTGAGTCGACCCGGATCCGCCCGGCCGGGGATGAGCCGTCCTTGAGCTCGCCGAAGTAGAGGGTGCGGTGGGGGAACGGAATCTCGATCCCCAGCTCGTCGAAGCGCTTCTTCATCCGCCTGTTGAACTCGCGCCCGACCATCCATTGCTTGATGGGCAGGGTCTTGATCCGCGCTTTCACGATGACCGCCGAATCGCCGAACTGGTCGACGCCGAGCACCTCCAGGGGTTCGAGGATCTCGGGGCCGAACTCGGGGTCCTCGCGCAGTTCTTCGACGATGGCCTTGGCGACCTCGGCGACCTCGTCGGTGTCCTCGCGGTAGGCGACGCCGATGTCGAGGAGGTAGTACGAATACTCCTTGGTCATGTTGGTGACGGTGTCGACCGAACTGAACGGGATCGTGTGCACGTTGCCCGACAGGTCGCGGAGCCGGATGGAGCGGATGGAGATCGCCTCGACGAGGCCGCCGATGCCGGCAACGTTGACCACGTCACCGACGGCAATCGCGTCCTCGAAGAGGATGAAGGCGCCGGTGATGACGTCCTGGACCAGCTTCTGGGAGCCGAAGCCGATGGCCAAGCCAACGACACCGGCGCCGGCCAGCAGCGGCGCGATGTTGATGCCGACCTCGGAGAGCACGATCAGCACCACCATCACCGTCAGCACGACGAACAGCGCGTTGCGCAGCAGCGGCAGCAGCGTCCGCGCCCGGGCGCTACGTTCGACGACGTTGCCATCGGGATCGGTCTGTTCCAGGTAGCGTTCGATCGCGGTGCTGGCGCCCTCCCAGACCAACACCGCGCCGGTCACGACGATGGCGATGCTGACGAGGCCGCCTACAAACCGCGCGCCGGCGTCGCCGGTCAGCCAGCCGATGACGTCGCCGCCCCAGGCGCCGACCAGGGCCAGCGCCGCCGTCGCCCAGATGACCACGCGCAAAACCACTTGCAGGACCGGCAGGTAGCGGTTGGCGCGTTTCTCGAGGAACGGATAGCGGGCCGTGAGCTGGTCGGAAACGTGGAATCCGCGCTCGACCAGATGGCGGACGCCGCCGGTGACGACGAACGCGACGACGAGGATCAGCGCCGAGACCGCCGTGGCCCGGGCGAGGTAGGCGAAACCTCCCTCCACATCCAGCAGCCACACCACGAACACGGCGACGATGTAGAGGATCGCCAGCACATGCCAGATGTCGGCGAACCGCCGGCGCAAGAGGCCCGCACCGCCATCGGCGGGCCCGGCGATCCATCCTGCGACGCCGACCCGGTTCTGCAGCACGAAGACCACGGCCATGGCCGTGAGCAACAGGCCGAGCACGCGCAGCAGACCCAGTGCTCCGCCCGGCGGCAAGCCGAGGATCAGGGCCGCCTCGGCGGCGAAGTAGCCGAACACCGCGACGGCGACCATGCGGCGGACCCAGATGAACAGGTAGTTGGCGGTCTCGTCGGCGAGCGGCAGCAGCCGAAGCGACGGCGCCGCCGGCACCAGCATGACACGAGCCACGGCACCGATGCCGAAGGCGATCAGATAGGCGGTGATGAAGACCCCCATCACCAGCCGCGCCTGCTCGGCCGGCTGGATGATGCTCAGCGCGCCATAGGCAGCCGCGGCGAAGGTAGCGGCAGGGATGACGTCAAGGACGGTGCGCGCGGCGAGGAACACACTTCGCACCCACAGGCTCTCGATGTCGCGGCTCTCCAGGGACCGACGCGGTCGGCGCAGCGCCATTCGGACCAGAATCTCGACGACCCAACCCACGCCGAGCACCACCACCAGCTTGACCAGCAGTTCGGTCCAACGGGCCCTGGCCTCCGGATCGGCGGCTTCGGGGCTGATCGCCTCGAGGGCTTCGGGCAGATCGCCGACGGCGTCGGCCAGATCCACAAGTTGCGAGCCGGTCAACCGGGCACTTTCGGCGAGCGCGTGGACGATCCGTGTGCCGAAATCCCGGGTTGCGGCCGCCGACTCGGCCGTCTCGCCCTGGTTCGCCGCGATCAGAGCGCGGATGTTGGCCAGAAGCTCGGCGCGCTTGGCCTCATCCTCGATGGTAGCGGCCAAAGCCTCCAGCTCGGCGATCGAGGCGTCCGGCGCCGGCGCCTCTTGCGCCGCAACCGACCCAGGCGCGAGGCACAGTGCAGCGAGTACGAGCACGACAATGAATGCTCGCCCCCAGCCGCCTGATACGATGGAGTTCAACCGCGCCATTCCCCTTGTCGGACCTGCCAAAGCCATCACGGCGGGCGAGATTACCCGCGCATCCGCCCCCTGTCACACGTTGCTTAACCGATCTCCCGGCCCCCACGAGGACCCCCGATGACCGTGACCATCTACCACAACCCCCGGTGCAGCAAGTCGCGCGCCACACTGTCGCTGATCCAGGAGCGCGGCATCGATCCCGTCGTCGTCGAGTACCTGAACGACCCGCCCGACGCCGCCGAGCTGAAGCGCATCCTCGGGTTGCTCGGCAAGCGGCCCCGCGACATCGCGCGACCGAAGGAGGCCCGCGAGGCCGGCATCGATCTCGACGCCGCCGACGATGCGCTGATCGCGGCGATGGTCGCCAATCCCATCGCCATCGAGCGGCCGATAGTCGTCACCGCCGATGCCGCCCGCATGGGCCGACCGCCGGAGAGCGTGCTCGACATCCTCGAAGACTAGCGAAAGCGTTGCGCCGTGACCGGCGGCATCACCCTTCTCGACACCACGCTCCGCGACGGTATCCAGGGCCGAAAGGTGCCGGTGGAGGGCCGCGCCGAGGTGTTCGCGCTGATCGACGCCGCCGGTGTGGACGTGATCGAGGTTGGCGTCGTCGCCCGCCCGGCCGATCCCACCGACGCCATCGCCGAGGCCCTCGGCGTTGTCCGCAACGCCGCCGCCTGCGTGCTGGCCTTTCCCGATCCGGATGCCATCGCCGCTGCGGGTGCGGTTCTCAAGCGCCATCAGCGGCCGCGGCTCCACGTGTTCAATTCGGTCATGGCGCGCAGCGGCGGCGAATCCGTATGCCTTGACGGGATCGCCACGACGGTGGGCGCTGCGCGGAACGCCTGCGACGACGTCCAGTGGGCGGCCCTCGACGCAAGCCGCGCCGACCCGGCGTTCGTCCATCGCGCCGTCGAGACGGCCGTTGCCAACGGCGCCGCGACCATCAACGTTTCCGACACCCTCGGTGTTTCGCTGCCCGACGAGTTCGCCGCCCTGGTCGCCGGCGTCGTTGAACGGGCCGGCGATGCCGCCGTGTCCGTGCACTGCCACGACGATCTGGGGCTGGCGACGGCAAACACTTTGGCCGGCTTGAGGGCGGGCGCCCGCCAGGCCGAGGCGGCGATCAACGGCCTCGGCCCGCGCGGCGGCAACACCAGCCTGCAGGAGGTCGCCCGCGCCCTCGCCGCCCGCTCCGACGTGTTCCCCGACGGCTGCCGCATCGATGCCGACGCCCTTGGTCCCGCCACCGAGGCCGTCGCCGCACTGGTCGCAAAGACCAACTAAGAAACTGTCGGCATTCCTTCGCTCGGGGCCGCACGACAGCCGAGTCTGGTAACCGCCGGGCCGGGACCCCACGTCGTCAACGACCCGGAACCGGCCGGACGAACACGATGACCGTCTACTGCCACCAGCCGTGCGACTCGGAACCGATCGAACAGGCGGAGACGGTCGAGGTCTGCGCCCGCTGGCGCCAGCGGCATGTCCTGGCGGCAGCGATCATCGGATCGTCGATGGCGTTCATCGACGGCACCGTCGTTAACGTGGCGCTGCCCGTCCTTCAGGCCGAGCTCGACGCCACGGTCGTCGGCCTGCAGTGGATCGTCGAGTCCTACGCCTTGTTCCTCGCCGCGCTGCTGCTGGTCGGCGGACTGCTGGGCGACCGGTTCGGGCGGCGTCGAATGCTGGCCATCGGCACGGGGATCTTCGCCATCGCGTCGCTGGCCTGCGGTTTGGCCCCGGACACCACGACTCTGATCGCCGCGCGGGCCGTGCAAGGGATCGGTGCCGCCCTTCTGGTGCCGGGCAGCCTGGCGCTGATCAGCGCTAACTTCGGCGAAGCCGAACGCGGCCGCGCCATCGGCACCTGGTCCGGCATGACCGCGCTGGCCATGGCGCTGGGGCCGGTGGGCGGCGGCTGGCTGGTCGATCACGTGTCCTGGCGATGGGTGTTCTACATCAATCTGCCGCTGGCCGTGCTGGTGCTCGCTATCCTGTTCCGCGGCGTCCCCGAAAGCCGGGACGACGACCACGACGGACGGCTCGACTGGCCCGGGGCGGCGATCGTCACGCTCGGCCTCGGGGCGCTCGTCTTCGGCCTGATCGAGAGCGGGACACACGGCATCGCCGCGGTCCACGTTGGCGGGTCACTGGCGGCGGGCCTGGTGTTGCTTGCCGCATTCCTGTGGCTGCAGGCGCGCGGCACGGCGCCGATGATGCCGTTGGAACTGTTCCGATCGCCGGCTTTCAGCGGTGCCAACCTGATCACCCTGTTGCTCTATGCCGCCCTCGGCGGCGCGTTGTTCTTCCTGCCGTTCAACCTGATGCAGGTTCAGGGCTACTCGGCCACCGCCGCGGGTGCGGCTTTCCTTCCGCTGATCGCGATCATGTTCGTGCTGTCCCGCTGGGCCGGCGGTCTCGTCGACCGCTATGGCGGCCGGCCGCCGCTGATCGTCGGACCGCTGATCGCCGGCGTCGGGTTCGCCTTGTTTGCGATACCCTCCGTTGGCGGCAGCTATTGGACGACGTTCTTCCCCGCCGTCACCGTCCTCGGCCTCGGCATGGCGATCAGCGTGCCCCCGCTGACGACGGTCGTCCTTGGCGCCGTCGAACAGCGCCGTGCCGGCATCGCCTCCGGCATCAACAACGCCGTCGCCCGCGTCGCCGGCCTTCTGGCCATCGCCGTGATGGGCGTGATCCTGCTGGCCGCCTTCAACGCCCGCTTCGATGCCCAGCTCGCCGCCATCGATCTGCCCGCGGCGGCAAGGGCGGCGCTGGATGCCGACCGCTTCCGGCTGGCGGGGATCGCCATCCCCGACGGACTGAGCGTGGACGTGCGCATCGCCGTGCGTGGCGCCATCGACGAGGCCTTCGTCGTCGGGTTCCGGATGGTGATGCTCGTGTCGGCCGGATTGGCGGTGCTCGGCGCCGTCGGTGCTGCAGTGATGCTGCACCCGGCACAAGCGTCGCCGGGCACCTGATCGGGCCGCGAATCGTTAGAGGCCGCGCAGAAACGCCGGGCGGAGGACCGGGGCGCCGGCGCGGGCGGCGGCGATCATGGTCAGCAGGCGGTCGCGGTCGCGGGGCAGGTTGCCGGCCAGCGCCAGGCAGTTGGACGCATGGTTGGAGCGGAAGATGATCGGCCGCGGCGGATCGAGGGCGGCGCGAAGCCGTTCCTGCTCGGCCAGCACGCCCTCGTCGTCCTGCCATTCGAAGCGGTCGCCGCCGCGAGCGAAACGCTCCTGGTATTCCTTGACCACGTCGTATTCGAGGTGGAGCTGCAGGGTCGAGAGGTACGTCGGCGGTGCGGCGTTGACCACCGCCGCGGTACCGTCGATGTGGTCTTGCCAATGGTGCTTGCCGCCGAGGCCGAGCACGACGGTCGCCGACACCTTGAGCCCGCCCTCAGACGCCCGTTCGAGGGCGCTCTGCATGGTTCTTGGCGTCGCGCCCTTGACGATGCGTTTCAGGATATCGGCGGAGCCCGATTCGATGCCGAGATAGACCAGATTGAGCTTGCGGTCCTTCAGTGCCCGCATATCGATGATGGGTTTGTCATTGAGGTTGATCGGCGTCGCGTATGCCGACACCCGGGTCAATTCCGGGAATGTCTCGGCCAGCTTGTCGAGGATGCGCAGGAGATCGTCGGTCGGCAGCGTCAGCGCATCGCCGTCGGCGAGGAACACCCGCGAAGCATCGGGCCAGACCCGGGCGGCGGCGTCGATGTCGGCGAACACCTCGTCGAACGGACGCGCCCGGTAGGCCTTGGATTTGTACATGGAGCAGAAGGTGCAACGGTTGAACGAACAGCCGATCGTCGCCTGGATGATCAGGTTGTTGCCCTCGCTCGGCGGGCGGTAGAGCGGCATGTCGTAGGCCAGCGGCATAAACTCAATCTAATGCCGCTCCCGCACCCCGGCAAACCGGCCGCCCGTCGCCGAAAAATCACCGGTCACGGGGTAGGCATTCCGGGGCGGAGGTCTATAATGGCCGCCCACGAGGGGCGCGGACCGTCGCAGGGGCAACCGACAGGGGATTCCCGGACATCTCGCAGGATGGCGCCCGGCGCCGGTCTGCAAGCATGCCCCCCTGTCCGCGAACGGGCCAATGTCCGCGAAAGGGAAGGAGAACAATGACCGGTGCGGCCTCCAAGACCATCTCACCAGACCAATACGACGCTTGGCTGTTCGATCTCGACGGCGTCGTCACCGACACCGCCAGCATTCACAGCGCGGCCTGGAAAGAGTCCTTCGACATCTTTCTGAAGAAAGTCGCCGACCGCGACGGCACCGATTTCGTGCCGTTCGACATCGAGACCGACTACTACGTCTATGTCGACGGCAAGCCCCGCTACGACGGCGTCGACAGCTTCCTGCGCTCGCGCGGAATCGAACTGCCGTGGGGGACCCCCGAAGACGGTCCCGACGAGGAGACGGTCTGTGGCGTCGGCAATAAGAAGAACGCGCTGTTCAACGAGATCATCAAGGAACGCAGCCCCGACATTTTCGATTCGAGCGTCGCGCTGATCCGTGACCTCAAGGCCAAGGGCGTCAGGCTCGCTGTGGTCTCGTCGAGCAAGAACTGCGGACCAATTCTCAAGATCTCGAAGCTGGACGATTTGTTCGAGGAACAGATGGATGGACTGGTCGCCGCCGAGCGGGGACTGCCCGGCAAACCCGAACCGGATACCTTCATCGCCGCGGCCGAGGACATGGGTGTCGACGTCAGCCGCGCGGTGGTCATCGAGGACGCCATCTCCGGCGTCCAGGCCGGCCGCGTCGGCAAGTTCGGGCTCGTCATCGGCATCGCGCGGCACGACGAGCCACAGGCGCTGCTCGACAACGGCGCCGACGTCGTCGTCCAGGACATGGCCGAAATCACCATCACCGACTGAGGAGCCTCCGATGACCCGGAACATCGGCGACCTGCCGAACGCGCTCGCCCACATGGACAAATTCCAGCGCCGCCTCGGCGGCAAGACACCGGCCGTGTTCCTCGACTACGACGGCACGCTGACGCCGATCGTCGACCGTCCCGAGGACGCCATCATCTCCGACAGCATGCGCAACGCCGTGAGCGGCCTGGCCGAACGATGCTCGGTCTGCGTGGTCAGCGGTCGCGACCGCCCGGTGGTCCAGGAACTGATGGGCCTCGACAACCTGATCGTCGCCGGCAGCCACGGCTTCGATATCTGGAGCCCCACCGGCGGCGGAATCCAGAAGGACATGGCTGCCGACTACCAGGACCTGCTGGCCGAGGTGAAGGCGCGGCTGCATGCGGTCATGGACCCCATCGAGGGCGCGCTGATCGAGCCGAAGAAGGCGTCGGTGGCAGCGCACTACAGGCTCGTCGCCGAGGCCGAGCAGGGCAAGATCGAGGACGAGGTCGACGCCATCCTCGCCGAAAACCCCGATACCCTGAAGGTGACGCCGGGCAAGATGGTGTTCGAGATCCAGCCGAAGATCGACTGGCACAAGGGCAAGGCAGTGCTCTACCTGATCGAGGCGCTGGGCCTCGACCGCGACGACATCATGCCCATGTACTTCGGCGACGACCACACCGACGAGCATGCTTTCGAGGCCCTGGCCGGTCGCGGGATCAATATGTTCGTCGGCCGCGCCGACGACCCCGAGGTCGGCGGGCGCACAACTTTCGCCGATTTCATCCTGGGAACCATGGAAGAGGTCGAGAAGTTCCTGGACTCATTGGCGCGGTAGCGCGCCAACCGGAACCCGACCGACCAACGACAAAACGAGGGGGAACGCGATGTCGACCTGGACGCTGGCCTACGATTCGTTCGTGCCCGAGGAAGAGGGCCTCCGCGAGACACTGACCTCTACCGGCAACGGCTATTTCTGCACCCGCGGCACCGCCGAGTGGGTCGAGGCCAACGACACCTACTACCCCGGCACCTACATGCACGGCGGCTTCAACCGGGCGACGACGATGATGGCCGGCCGGCCGGTCGTGAACGAGGACTTCGTCAACCTGCCCAACTGGCTGGTGATGAAGCTGAGCATCGAAGGCGGCGCACCCTTCGCCCTCGAAGACGTCGAGATCCTCTCCTACGCCCACGAACTCGACATCAAGACCTGCACGGTCAATCGGACGGTCCGGTTCCGCGACAAAGAAGGGCGTGAGACGACCCTGGCCAGCCGCCGCTTCGTCAGCATGGCGCAGATGCACCTCGCCGGTCTGGAGTGGACGATCACGCCCGAAAACTGGTCGGGGCGGGCCGAGGTCACCTCCGGACTCGACGGGCGGGTGACCAACTGGGGTGTGCCGCGGTACCGCGAGCTGGAGGGTCAGCACCTCGCCCCGGTGAGCAGCGGCACCTTCGGCGACGATGGCATCTCGCTCTTGGTGCAGACCAACCAGTCGCGGATCTACATCGGCCAGGCCGCCCGCACCCAGGTGTTCGGGGGCTCCGGGGCGTTTCCCGTCGACCGGGCGGTGCACCAGGAGGACGGCTACATCCACCAGACCCTGGCCTTCGACGTCGCCCAGGGCGCACCGGTGCGGGTCGAGAAGATGGTGGCGTTCTTTTCGTCGCGGGATTCGGCGATCAGTGAGCCGGTGGTCAATTCGGAGGCCCTGGCGGCGCGTGCGGATCCGTTCGAGGCCGCCTTCGCCGACAACGCCGCCGCCTGGGAAGCGCTGTGGCGCATCTGCGACATCGAGCTGCCGAACCAGGATCGGGTGCAGATGATCCTGCGATTCCACATCTCGCACGTCCTGCAGACCTGCTCGCCGCACACGGTCGACCTGGATGCCGGTGTGCCGGCGCGGGGTCTTAACGGCGAGGCCTACCGCGGCCACATTTTCTGGGACGAGCTCTACATCTACCCGTTCCTGAACTACCGCCTTCCCGACGTCACCAAGTCGCTGCTGATGTACCGCTACCGCCGAATCGACGAGGCCCGGGCGGCGGCGAAAGAGCACGGCTACGCCGGCGCGATGTATCCGTGGCAGAGCGGCTCGGACGGCACCGAGGAGACCCAGGTCGTCCACCTGAACCCCAAGTCCGGCACCTGGGATCCGGACTACAGCCACAACCAGCGCCACGTGAACGCGGCGATCTTCTACAACATCTGGACCTACTATCAGACCACCGGCGACATCGCCTTCCTCGCCGACTATGGCGCCGAAATGCTGGTCGAGATCACCCGGTTCTGGACCTCGATCGCCCACTTCAACGAAGAGACCGGGCGGTTCGAGATCCACGGCGTCATGGGCCCGGACGAATACCACGAGGAGTTCCACGGTTCCGACGAGCACGGGGTGCGCAACAACGCCTACACCAACGTGATGGTGGCGTGGATGTGCGAAACCGTGCGCACGGCGCTCGACGAGCTCTCGGCGTCGCAGCGCCAGGGGCTGATCGAGAAGCTCCACGTCAGCGAGGACGAGGTCCAGGTGTGGACCGACATGAGCTACAAGATGGTCGTGCCGTTCCATGGCGACGGGATCATCAGCCAGTTCGAGGGCTTCGAAACCCTCGAGGAGTTCGATTGGGAGGGCTACCGGGCGAAGTACGGCAACATTCAACGCCTCGACCGCATCCTCAAGGCCGAGGGCGACACGCCGGACCGTTTCCAGCTCGCCAAGCAGGCCGACACCCTGATGCTGTGGTTCCTGTTCCCCGAGGAAGAGGTGCGACGGTTGCTGGGCCGCCTCGGCTATCCCTACAAGTCCGATACGGCGCGCAAGAACATGGACTACTACTATCACCGCACCTCCCACGGCTCGACGCTCAGCCTGATCGTCCACGCCGACATCGAGGCCGACCAGGAGCCCGAGCAGTCCTGGGAGATGTTCCAGGCGGCGCTGGAAAGCGACGTCAACGACATCCAGGGCGGCACCACCCGCGAAGGCATCCACATGGGCGTGATGGCGGGGACACTGGACCTGATGCAGCGGGGCTATGCCGGCGCCAACATCATCGACGGCGTGCTGACCTTCGAGCCCAAGCTGGTCGACCACTTGAACGGCCTGGGCTTCCACATGAAGTACCGGGGCACGCCGCTTTCCGTGAAGCTGGACGGCACGACGCTGAACGTCACGGTGGAAGACGGCGGCGCCGCGTCGATGAAGGTGGGTGTCGGCGACACCGTCAAGGAGATCAAGGCCGGCGAAACGGGGACCTTTGCGGTCTGACGCGACGAGCCGGGCGCCGGCGCCGTTGACGCGCCATACTCGGCGCAGCCTGGGGGGGCATCGGCATGTGGGCATTCGCGAGAGCGGTTTGTGCATGTCTCGCGCTGGTGACGCTGGGCGCGTGCGCGGGCGGGCCGGTGTCGTTCGAGGTCGACAGCCCCGCCACGGCACCGTCCGTTGGCGCCGACGGCAAAGCGTTCAAGCTCGAAGTCGCTAGCGTCCGCGGTGCGTATCGGAACGTCGTCGCCCTTCACATCAACGGGTACGGCGAACTCATCGGCGTCTCCAGGTCGATAGAGCCCGTTCGTGACGTCATCGAACGGGCGTTCGCCGCCGAGTTGGCGGCGCGCGGGATCGTTGTCGACGGCGGTCAAGCGCGTACCGTGCGCGTTTACATCACGGCCATGCACGGCGATCCGATCCTGGGACTCTACAGGATTTGGGATCGCGGCTTCGCCGCGTTCACCGTCGAGGTCGTGGATGCCGACGGCGCCGTTCTGTTCCTCGACACGATCTCGGCGGTCGAAGAAGACCGGCTGGCGATGTTCGACGGCGTCGACGATCACACGGTTGTCGTCAAACGGGCGCTCGCCAAAGCGTTCAAGGCCTTGTTCGAGAATTCGTCTTTCGTTTCGGCGTTGCAGAGGGCCTGAGGGGGATGGGCCGACTCGGCATTCTGGTGATCGCCGCCGCGCTGCTGGTGAGCGCATGCACGCCGGAGCGGGCCAATGTGCGGCCAGTTTTCGTGCGCGCGAACCTGACTCCGGACGGCTTTTCTGAAGACTACGAAACCTGCGAAAGCGATGCCGCGAAGCAAACCAAACTCGTCGAGGACCGAGGCCATATGACGAACGCCGGCTTTCCCCTCGTGTGGGATTGGCAGAAGGCCGCGGTGCACAATTATCACCTCCAGATCATGTTCCAGGAATGCATGTTCCGTCGCGGATACACCTTGATTGGGGTGCCGGAAGGGGTCGGCACGGACCCACGCACCGAAGACGACAAGTTCGACAAGCGTCAGGGCGCGCTCGACCTCATCGAATCGGGCGAAGCCGATGAACTCATCGCCTGGGAGATCGCCGATAGCGTTGGCAGCCGCGAACGGCTGGAGGGCTACCTCAAAACCTACCCTGATGGCCACTTCGCCGAGAAGGCCCGGGAACGTCTGGCCGAAAAGGACAAGGCCAAGCCTTCTAAACCCGAATAGCCAGGCCGTGCGCCTAGCAGCCGGACAAACCGGTGAACTCCGAGGCCTCGAATCCCGCCGGCACCTGCAGGAGGTGCGCGGGACAAGTCGGGCAATCCGAACTGCCGAATCCGGGCCTCGGAACGGAGGCGCCTGGAAGCGCCATCGCGGCGGTGAGGAGGCGACATTCGTTGCCGCCCGGAACGGCGACCCAATCGACCACGCGTCCGGCGGCAGTCAGCCGATCGATGTGCCAGTGCGGCTTCTTTGCCGGTCTCAGATGTCGGGCGATCCGGGCGCGGAGGCCGCCCGGACCATAGGCGCTGCCGGCATAGACGTAGCGGCCGGCTGACAAGCCTGCGGCGGATTGGTCGAGATCGATGATCAGCGCATAGGCGCCGGGTGAGGTGGTCCCGGAAAAACGGACAGGGGGTTAAGGTGTATTTCACCGGATGACGGAGGAATACACGATGAGGAAACGGCGCCGGTTCACGGCGGATTTCAAGGCCCGGATCGTTGGGATAGCTGAGCGCGTCGCTCGGCAAGACCGGCGCGGGCGCCGGTGCCGGCGACGCGTACAGCGGCCCAGGTGCGTTGGGGTAGCTGAGCGCCTCCGCCGGAAGGGTGAATCGTTTGCCGGGTGCAGCGAACGGATGGGGCGCGCGCAGTGCCGGATCCACGTCGTAGAGCCCGGCCCCGGCGTCGGCCTTTCCGGATGCCAGCACGAGACCGATGGCAACGGCCGAGACAGCCAAAATGATGCGATTCATGAGCCCCCCGCAATGTCTCCTTGTCCCGCCTTTCGCCCCGCGCGTCAAGCCGTGGATCGTTGACCGGCCGCATCGCGGCGGGCAACATCGTTCCCGGCCGAACCGCTGGCATTAGGCGGATGGTTCGACACGTTCGGGGGTTGTGTTGGCGAAGACTACACGTGCAGAGCGGGGCGATTTGGAGTCGCAGAGGGCACGGGAAACGGGGGGCGAGCGTGGACGGCCAGCGTCCAGCCGAAGGCCCGGCCTGTTTTCCCGGCTTTTCGGCCGATTCGGCGCTGGCGGAGACGGCCGGCTGGACATCCGCGTCGCCACCCTCACCGGCAGTGAAGCGAGCGACGAGGATACCCTGCGCCTGGTCCGCGCGTTCGACGGCCGTCCGGGCATTCGCGCCCGCCGCCTGAGCCAGCCCTTCACCCTGGAACCGGCGATCGACGAAGCCCAGGCATTGGCCGCCACGGCCGCCGCCGGCCGCCGAATCTTGGCGCAGAACCGCGCCGATCTGCTTATCTGGGGTGAAGTTCCGAGCCCCGGCACGACCGCGAACCTCAAGTTCATTCCCGCCGCCATTCGTGGCGAGGAGCAGCTCGGCTCGATCGGCCCGGCATCGACCCTCAGTCTTCCGGTGACGTTCGAATCCGATCTGGCCGAGGTGCTGATTGCGGTCTCGCTGTCGGCGACGACACCGGTCACCGAGGCACGGGCGGCGGGATTGGCGAAAATGCTCCCGTTCGCGTTCGAATCGGCCATGGCCGTGGTCGGTCAGTTGCCGTCAGAATTGACGGCTCGGGAACGCGCGACCTTTCACGCCTGCATGGGCGACGTCACCGCGCGACTGGCGGCGATGCGAAACGAAACGGCGTTGCTCGAGCCGGCGTGCGAACACTACGCCCTCGGGTTGAAATCCCTGTCCAAGGACGAGGTGCCCCTGCATTGGGCGACGATACAGAAGAACCTCGGGCTCGCACTGCTCGTCCAGGCCGACCTGGACGGCGACACCGCACGCCTCGAAGCGGGGATCGATGCCCTTCGCGCCGCCCTCCAGGTGCTAGCCCGCAACCGCTTTCCACGCACCTGGGCGGCGGCACAGAAACAGCTCGGCGAGGCGCTTTACCGACTCGATGCCAAGACCGGCGACCATGAGCTGATCAAGCACGCGGTCGCCGCCTATCAGGCGGCCTTGCAGGTGTACAGCCGGTCCGAAACGCCCAACCAATGGGCCGAAACGCTGCACAACTTCGCGCTGGCGGCGCAGCTACTCGGCGAACAGGTGCAAAACGCCGAGGTGATCGAGAAGGCGGTCGACGCCTGCCGCGCCGCGCTTGCCGTGCGTACGCGGGAAGAGGCTCCGCTCCTGTGGGCGGCGACCCAGAACACCCTCGGCTCGGCGCTGTTTCTGCTTGCCAAGCAGAGCCGCAAGGGCGAGGCCCTCGACGACGCCGAGGAGGCGTTTTCCGGCGCGGTCGAGGTTTACACCGTCCACGGCGTCGAGGCCGGCGCCCAGATCGCCGAAAGGAACCTCGCGCGGGTGCGGCAGATGATCGAACGGCGCGGGCCGAGGGACTCGGTGAGCCCCCGCGGAGAGACCGCGCTACCGAACGATCACTGATTGCGTGCGCCGCTCAGGGGCCGGCGACGTAGACCTTGCAGGTGGAATAGCCGTCGTCGAAGAAGTGGTAGGTTACGCCCGGTACGGCGAGGCCGCGGCGGTCCTTGAGGTTCCATTCGCGCCTGGCAACGCCGGTCGACGCTTTCCCATCGGGTCCGTTGTAGCCGATGAAGATGCGCATATCCCGCCGCTGGTTGAATTCGCCCTTGCGGCACGCGGCGCTGAGACGCTGGTCGAGCCGGCCGACGAGCCAATACGGGCTTTTCGATGACGCGTAGCGACCCGCTTCGGCGATGCCGGTTCCGACGATCACCGCCATCGCCGCGCCCGCGACGGCAGCGGCCATTGCGCGTCCGGAACTCTTGCCTCGATGCCAAGGGGTCATCGCCGATCCTCTGCCCTCGAAGGCGATCATAGCACTGTTCTGGGGAAAGGGCGACGGATTGCCGCCGTTGCTGGCAAAAAACACTGGGTTCCGGTACCTTACGGGCGATGCTGGAATTAGTTCGGAGGTTCGTCGCCCGGCACGGGCGGGTAGCCGCCCTGATCGGAGCGCTTGCGACCCTGCTCGCCGCGTCGCCGGCCGGCGCGACGTTCGTGTTCTACTTCCGCACCTTCGGCGACTGGAGCCTGATCTGCGCGTTGGATGAACCGTCCGGACAACGGACCTGCTCGCTGAGCGCCCCTCCCCCGGAGATGGCCGCGTCGCGGAGTGTGCTGTCGGTGGAACCCGAGGCGAACGGGAGGTTTGCGCTCAAGGTCCGCGCCCTTGGGGCGCTCACACCGGGGGCGCCGCTCTATCTGCGGATCGACGGCAACCCGCCGCGCCGCGCGACACCGGACCGATTGGGCGAGGCTGTATGGGAGGCGGACGCCGCCCGCGAGCTCATCGACGAGATCAGCGGCGGGACGAGATTGGTGCTGCGTTCGTTCGTCGGAGAGGACGCCGATCCTCGGGACGAAGTTGTGTCACTCGACGGGTTTCCGCCGGCTATGGAGGTTTACCGCGAGAAACTGCGGAACTACGGCGTCATCACTACCGAGTGACTGGAATTGACAGGGCGAAGCGCCAACATCTGCGTTTAGTCCTCACGAAGGAACTGGACCATGCCGACTCGTCGACTTGCCTTTGTTGCGGCGTTCCTCGCTGCGGTTTTCCTGGTAGCCCCCGCCGAAACGCCGGCGTACGCTGCCGGCAGTGATTCGCCGCCGGCGCCGCGGCGCGTCGTCAACCCGGATTTCACCGCCGGCAAGGCGGCTGTCGAAGCCGGCAAGTTTGCGGACGCGGTTTCGCTGATGACCAAGGTGGTCGGCAAGGAACCGCGCAACGCCGATGCGCTCAACTACCTGGGCTACAGCTATCGAAAGCTCGGCGACTTCGACAACTCGCTGTTGTTCTACAAGAAGGCCCTGGCGGTGAATCCGGATCATCGTGGCGCCAACGAGTACCTCGGCGAGCTGTATCTCCAGATGGGCGATCTGGCGAAGGCGGAGGAGCGGCTCGCACGCCTGGACAAGATCTGCTTCTTCGGCTGCGACGAGTATTCCGAACTGAAGCAGGCCATCGCCGATTTCAAGGCCGGCAAAGAATCCTCCGGCGACAAATGGTGATGGATACGATGTTCAGCCGCCGGCGCATCGTCGCCGGAGTCGCCGCCTCCGCCGCCGTCTCGGCGATCAGCGGACCCGGCTGGGCGGCGCTATTGCCGACCGCGCGCCAGACGGCGGGGGCCTTCTATCCTCGCACCAAGCCGCTCGATTCGGACAACGACCTCGTCATCGTCGCCGGCCGTTCCGGCCGGGCCAAGGGAACCGTCCTTCACCTCGGCGGCCGCGTGTTTGATCCCGGCGGGCGTCCAGTGCGCGGTGCCCGGGTGGAGATCTGGCAGTGTGACGCCTTCGGCCGCTACCATCATCCGCGCGACGGCGGCGGCGGCGATCCCAATTTCCAGGGCTTCGGCGAAGACATCACGGACCCCGACGGCGTCTACCGGTTCCGCACCATCCGCCCGGTCCGCTACACCGGGCGAACCCCGCATATCCATTTCGCCGTCTCTGGTGGCGGGTTCGGCAGGATGACCACGCAGATGTACGTCGCCGGCGAGCCCGACAACGCCAGCGACGGCATCCTCAACAGCGTGCGCGATCCGCGTGCGCGGGCGGCGCTGATCGTGGCGCTCAATCCGGCACCCGACATCGAGGCCGGCGCGGTGACCGGAACCTTCGATATCGTGCTTTCGGCATAGCCCGCCGTCACTCCCTAACGCTCTGAAATACAGACGTAAATTGGCGAGAGAAAAAATCTTCTCTCTGTGACCCTCGTCACATCGCGGAAACCCCATTTGAGGCATTATACCGAGCTGCATTGATCGTGACTCATTAACGGCTTGTTGATGGATGGCGTGATTCAAAGGGTGGGGAAACGGTAGAGGAGTTTCCCATGGGCCTGGCCATTCCCCTTCGCTCGGACTACGACGGATCGACCCTGCGACGCCTTGCCAGGGGTTCGGAGGACGCCAACCAGGCGCGTCGCTTGTTGGCGTT
>Ga0209568_1000293_pt1 | contig 17401 bp, 17 predicted proteins | sample WorMetOlspDAHAB2_FD_187406 | JGI IMG/M metagenome (GOLD analysis project Ga0209568, IMG submission 187406) | Marine gutless worms symbiont microbial communities from Max Planck institute for Marine Microbiology, Germany - Olavius sp. DAHAB.2... ...
CCTCTGTGCCGTCATGCGCAAGCTGTTGCTCGCTATCCACGCCATGTTCAAGACGAACTCTCCGTTTGACGGCCGACGCTTCTTTACCCCGAGCAAAACGACAGCATGATAAATCTAATTTATGTGCTAGAGTGACTTTTTGGGGACTAGGAGGCGAATTGGACTTGCAGCGGAACAGAGTATCTACTCGGCTTGGTTCGGGACCGGTGCAGCGCCAAATCCAAAGCGGCGGCGGGCAAGTAGCCCCTGCTCGACTCCGCGATTATCCCGGACACCACGGATTCCGGTCGGGGTTGGGGTAAAGTTGCCGCCGCGCTCCAAAATGTCCGGGGTATCCTTTCATCATCGTGAACAGTCCGGAATCCATAAAGAGCCTTCTTTTTTTGCCGCAACTGAACGCGAATCAACGCAACAGGTAGATGGCTGGGGCGCCAGGATTCGAACCTGGGTATGCAGGGATCAAAACCCTGTGCCTTACCGCTTGGCAACGCCCCAAAAGGTTAGGCGATTTGACTTTTTCCTGAATTATACCTCACGGATTCAGGTTCGACTCTGCGCTGGCTGTCGCGTCGTGAAGAAGCGAGCGATTCATGCCGCGGGTGACGAAGGCGGAGAAACGCGGCGGTACCAACGAACAAGCGGCACGCGCCTGCGCCGCTGTCGCAAATTCACAAAATACACAAGCCCCGGTCCCGGTGAGCCGCGGCCGACCGACGGTGGCAAGCCAATCCAAGGCCGCTGAAACCTCGAGGTAGCGTCGTCGCACAACCGCCAGACAGTCGTTCCGATCATCGCCGGCAAGGAAATTTTTTATTGTGATTGGAGTCGAATTCCTTGTCAATTCCTCGTCCGAGAAGACCGCGGCGGTGGCCACCTTGCACCGCGGCACCAGCACCAGATACCAGGGTTCCGGCGGATCGAGGGGAGTCAGCACCTCGCCGATTCCCTCCCCCCAGGCTGCACGCCCGTAGACGAAAATCGGGACATCCGCGCCCAGCGTCAAGCCGAGCTCGATCAGCTCGGATTCGGAAAGGCCCAGCTCCCAGATTCGGTTCAAGGCCACCAGCGCCGTCGCCGCGTTCGAGCTGCCTCCACCCAGCCCGCCCCCTACGGGCAGCTGTTTCTCCACGCGGATATCGACCCCCAGACCACCGCCGGCCCGATCCCGCAGCAGGCGTGCCGCACGCACCACCAGATCGGATTCCTCCGGGACCCCGGCCAGGTTCGATGTGCGCCTGATCCGACCGTCGTCACGCGGCTCGAAGAACAACCGGTCTTGCCGGTCGATGAACTGGAACACGGTCTGCAGGCGATGATAACCGTCGGGACGCCGCCCGAGGACCCGCAGCATGAGATTGAGCTTGGCCGGGGCGGGCCAGGGATGCCCCGGGGGGAGGACATCAGGGGCCGTTGACATTTAATGCAGGAGTAAATCCTAACCTCTGGGCTTGTCTTCTAATGGTACAGGATTAACAGGATTTCCAGGATTCACAGGATTTTATAATTGATTATGGCTCTTTATGGATTCCGGCCTGCTTTGGAGTGCGCCGGCAAAGCAGCGCAGCCGCATCGAACCTCAGCACCAGGGGATACCAGCAGCGTTTGCCGGGAGCTTGGGTGCCGGACTCTACACGCGCCGCAACGACGGCGCTTTCTCCCCGGCACGGCGCCCAATCCAAAGCGGCGGCGGGCAGGTGCACCATAGCCGACCCTGCGGTTACAGCGAGCACCGTGGACTCCGGTCGGTACTGGGGTCAGGTTGCCGCCGCACTCCAAAAGGTACGGGGGCACCCTGCCATGATCGTCAGCAGTCCGGAATCCATAAAGAGCCTTGATTATTATTCAGAAAATAATCCTGTTAATCCTGATCATCCTGTTAATCTTGTCCCATTAGCGGTTGGCGCGACGATGATGTCAACAGCCCCTAAGGTTGGGAATCCGAACGCGTAAAATTGTAGCGGTTGATCGAACGCAGGAGGTATTCGTGGTCCGGATCCCGGTCCAGAGCCGCCTCCCAGGTACTCCGCGCCTCGTCGCGCCGACCCAGGATCCAGAGCACTTCGCCCAGGTGGGCGGCGATCTCGCCATCGGGCATCAAAGCCAGGGCCTTGCGCAAGTACTCCAGGGCCTGTTCCGGATTACCCAACCGGAACTGGACCCAACCCATGCTGTCGAGTATGGCGGGATCGTCCGGCTTCAGGGCCAGGGCGCGTTCGATATAGGACAGGGCTTCGGCAAAACGCTCGGTCCGATCCGCCAGGCTGTAGCCGAGGGCATTGAGGGCCTCGGCGCTCTCCGGATCCTCGGCGATGATGGCCTTGAAGTCGTTCTCCATGACATCCAGCCGATCCAGCGAGAAGGCCTGCAGGCCACGCGCGTAGAGGAGCTCGGGATCGCCGGGAAAGGCCTCCAACGCCTCATCGTAAAGGTCCATGGCCGCCTCCGGTCGGCCCAGATCGGTCAGGACCGTCCCCTCTACCAGATAAATCATCGGCGCGTCTTCGAGCCATTGGTCACGCAGCTGCCGCAGGAGCTCGCGCGTGCGCTCCACCTTTCCCTGTTTGGCGTGCATCAGCGCAATCCGTACCCGGGCATCGACGGCGTGCTCACCCGCCACCTTGCGATACCAGGACACGGCGGCCTCCGGATTTTCCGCCAGCTCTTCCACCTGCCCGAGATAGTAGGCGGAGTCGTTCCGACGCTCACCGGCATCGTACAGCCGAACGAAGTAATCGCGGGCGGCTTTCAGGTCTTCCAGCTGCAGTGAAAGGATACCCAGCGCAAACAGGACATCCGGTGCCTGCGGCGTATTGCGCAACATCTGCTCGAACAGGCGACGGGCGTGGGCAAATTCCTGCTCGTCGATGAGCAACTGCGCATAGAACAGGCGCAGATTCCGGTCGTCGGGGCGCTCGGCGATGAAGGTCTCCAGGACTTGGCGCACCTGCTCGCGATCACCATGCTTCAGGAGCAATTGGACCAGAAAGAGACGCGGCAGATTCCACCCCGGACGTAGATTCGATGCCCGCCGCGCCGCATCCACCGCCTCCTCGTGCCGGTCGGCGCCGGCAGCCACCATAGCTCGGGCAAACCATGCATCGGCGCTCTCCGGCTCCTCGGAAGTCAGGGTTTCCATGAGCTGCAAACGCCGGTCGGGCAGCTCCAGCCTGGAAACCAGGCGGGCCACTCGACCATAGCCACCCCCCCCCTCCGTCGTCGCCAGCGCGATGATACGCCGCAAGTGCTGCATCGCAGCAGGCACATCATCGGCCTCGAGCCGCGCATAGGCCGCCAACTGGTGGGCACCGACCGCGTCGGGGGACAGCGCGAGCCAGATGTCCGCGGTCTGCTGTATCGCCGTGGTATCGTCGAGGGCGAGGGCCGCGTTGGCCGCCAGCTCCGCCAGGCGGGGATCCCGGGCCAGGCGTGCGGCGCACAGGAAATGGGTGAAGGCGATTGCCTGCTCACCGCGCTGTCCGGCGAGCTGCCCGACGAGAATGGCATAGACGAGATCCGCCGTCAGCTCGGAGGGGCGCGCGGTCTTCCGAGGTTGCGTCACGGCCACCTGCGTCTGCTCCGGCTTGGCCGTAACGCCGGCCAGGACCTGGGCATCGCCGACCGCGGACAGACCGGCGCAGTCGGCAACCGACGGTAGGAGCAGAAGGAAGCAATAGAAGCTGAATCGGCTTTGCATCGAGGTCATCCATGCCGAACGCACGTTTAACGGATTGAGTATAGTATAACCCCTAAGCTCCCAGTTAAAAATCCGATGACGGCGACGACTCGGGGACGCTTTTTCGGAAGTGGTGGAGTTCTAGTACGCCGTTTTTTCATATTTTACATGTATCCCGTAGGGTGGGCTGTGCCCACCAATACCGTCCCTAGATGGTGGGCACAGCCCACCCTACGGGCTTGAGACTGAAAAATAAGGCGAAATGGGGTACTAGAACTCTACCCCGGAAGTATATTTGAACACAGATGGTGATTCTGGCAGTCGGACTCAACCATAAGACCGCCCCCGTGGCGACGCGCGAACGCGTCGCCTTCGGGCCGGACATCCTGGTGGGCGCCCTGCGCAGCCTCACCGCCCTGCCTCCGGTCCGCGAGGGATGCATCCTGTCCACCTGCAACCGTACCGAGCTCTACTGCTCCGTGAGTGCCGACGGGGAGCAGCCGGTCACCGACTGGCTGGGGCGCTTCCACGGCCTGGAGCCGGCGCACCTCGCGCCCTACCTCTACACGCGGCTGGACCAGGAGGCGGTCGCTCACCTGCTGCGGGTAACCAGCGGACTCGATTCCATGGTACTCGGCGAGCCCCAAATACTCGGTCAGGTCAAGACGGCCTTTCAGATCGCCAATGACAGCGGAGCCACGGGCAAGCTGCTCGGCCGGCTGTTTCAAAACGCCTTCGCGGTGGCGAAACAGGTACGCACGGATACCGCCATCGGCAACAGCCCGGTCTCCGTAGCCTTCGCGGCAGTCAGTCTGGCGCGGCAGATTTTCAGCGATCTGAGCGCCCAGACCGCCCTGCTCGTCGGCGCCGGTGAGACCATCGAGCTCGCCGCGCGTCACCTCCATCAGCACCGGATCGGGCGCATCCTGGTCGCCAACCGCACGGTCGAGCGCGCCCACGGCCTGGCCGTCCGGTTCGACGGCTTCGCCATCGCCCTGACCGAAGTGGCGAACCACCTCCCGCAGGCGGATATTCTCATCACCTCCACCGCCAGCCTGCTGCCCATACTCGGTAAGGGAGCCGTCGAGCGGGCCCTCAGACAACGCAAGCATCGACCCATCTTCATGGTGGACATCGCCGTGCCCCGCGACATCGAGCCGGAAGTGGGCGAGCTCGACGACGTCTACCTCTACACGGTGGACGACCTCCGGGACCTGGTGGCGGAAGGTCTACGCTCGCGCCGCGAGGCCGCCGAACAGGCCGCAGAGATCATCGACTTCCATACCGAGGAATTCCTCTGCTGGCTGCGCTCCCTGGATGCGGTGACCCTGGTCCGGGACTACCGTGACCGGGCCGAGCGCCTGCGCGATCAGGTGCTCGCCAAGGCCCGGCGCCAACTCCAGGGCGGCAAGCCCCCCGAAGAAGTCATCGGTTTTCTGGCGCACACCCTCACCAACAAGCTCCTGCACGGGCCCAGCGTCCGCCTGCGACAAGCCGGACGGGAGGGCCGGGAGGAGCTGTTGGCGGCCGCCAACGAGCTCTTCCGACCCCACGAAAAATCAGGCTCCTCCCCGTGAACTCCTCCATTCGCCACAAGCTCGATCAGCTCACGGACCGCTTCGACGAGCTCACCGCCCTGCTGGCCGATCCGGGGCTGCAGGAAGACCCGCGACAGCTGCGCGAGCTGAGCCGGGAGTACGCCCAACTGGAAGCCGTGGTGGCCTGCTACCGGCGCTATCGGCAGGTCGAGGACGCAATCGCCGGCGCCGAGGAGCTACTAACGGACCCGGAGCTGGCGGACCTGGCCCGCGAGGAGATCGCCGCCGGCACCGCACGGCGCGAGGCCCTGGAGCCGACGCTGAAACGACTCCTCGTGCCCCCGGACCCCCATGACCAACGCAACGTCTTCCTGGAGATTCGCGCCGGCACCGGCGGCGCGGAGGCGGCCCTGTTCGCCGCCGATCTGGCCCGCATGTATCTGCGCTTCGCCGAGCTCAGAGGCTGGTCGGTCGAGCCGATGAGCGAGCATGTCGGCGAGCTCGGCGGCTACAAAGAGACCGTACTGCGCATCAGCGGCGGCGGCATCTTCTCGCGCCTCAAATTCGAGGCCGGCACCCACCGCGTCCAACGGGTCCCCGAGACCGAATCCCAGGGCCGCATCCACACCTCGGCCTGCACCGTCGCCGTGTTGCCCGAGGCCGCGGCCATCGACGACCTGGCGCTCGACGCCAAAGACCTGCGCATCGATACCTATCGCGCCTCCGGCGCCGGCGGCCAGCATGTGAACAAGACCGACTCGGCGGTCCGCATCACCCACCTGCCCTCCGGGATCGTGGTGGAATGTCAGGATGAACGCTCCCAACACAAGAACAAGTCCCGCGCCCTGTCCCTGCTGCAATCCAAGCTCCTGTCCCAGGCCCGGGCCGCCCAGGTCGACGCGCAGGCCCGGTCCCGCAAACTACAGGTCGGCAGCGGTGACCGCTCCGAGCGCATCCGTACCTACAACTTCCCGCAGAACCGGGTTACCGACCACCGCATCAACCTGACCCTGTACAAGCTCGATGAAATCATGACCGGACAGCTGGACCCGGTCATCGACCCCTTGATCCAGGAATACCAGGCAGAGCAGTTGGTTGCCCTGATGGACGCTTGAGCCCGGCAGAGCTTCCTCTCGGCAAAAGATGTTTCCCGACAGGGTTGGACTTGTCATTCACGAGGCATGAAATTATAGGTAGGGGTTAATATGCAAGTGAAATCTTAGCTAACAGATGGCAATAATTCGGTGTTATAGCGGTGCAGAAAGAGTTTCAAACAAATCTCATGCATATGAATGCATTTGGAAAAAGATAAGGTCTTTCGTACGAAGCGTGCTAAATGCTGGCGCAAGGTATTATTCCATCGCTCAACAGGCAGGCCGTTTCTCCGGTTCCTTTACCCACAGGGCAATGTTGCTCAACCGGAATCACGGCTTGATACGCTTTCCAGTAGTCGCTGAACACCGTGGCTTTTTTATAGGTCTTCGTCTTCGGCATTCTGGCGCACGGCAGGCAGTTGCTTAAGCAGTTCCGGTAGCCATTCTTGTACCGTCTCCCACACCACATCGAGGTTGATGTCGAAATAGCCGTGGACCAAGCGATTACGCATATTGCGCATGCTGTGCCATGGCACTTCGACGTGCGCCTGGGTAAACTCGGTGTAGCTATCCATCACCTTCGTGGTGGCCTCGCCGATGATGATAAGGCTCATGATGACGGCCTGTTGGGTGCGCTTGTCGGTCAGGAAGTCGTCCTTGGCCAACCCCCTCCACGAAGCTGCGCGCATCGGCTGCTGCCTGCTGTATGTGATCGAGATAATTGGACGGTCGGTTCTCGTTCATACCGGCTGCGCCTCCGCAAGTACCTTGTCCCGGAACTTCGGCGGCAGGTCACCCGGTGTCAACAAATCGACATCAACGCCGAGTAACGATTTCAGCTCGTCTTCCAAATCGCCCAAGTCCAACAACGTGGCGCCAGGCAAAGCGTCGATTAACAGATCAAGGTCGCTGCCATCCTGGTCGGTACCATGCAGCACCGAGCCGAAGACGCGCGGGTTCGCCGTGCGGAAGCGGCTCACCGCTTCGCGCACTGCGCTTCGCTTCATGTCGAGCACAACGGACGGTCGCATGGGCATCCTTTCTTATCGAAGCTCGTTGATTAGGTTATGCAATCAAGAATAGTATTCCAAGAACGATTTTCGAGAATTACAATACCTTACGCGAACGTTTGCTGAGGTTGCCTGACACCAAGGACGAGTTGATCCGCCACTAATGGACGTGTACTGATTATGTTAGTTTTTAGTCAACCCCCAAATGTCAACACCACCTGATTGAATAGCGAGCACATCAGTAATGCGCAGCGAAGGCCGAGTATCGGAGCAGTGCTCCGGGAGGCCACCGCGGCGCTGACGATATTGCCCCACGCCTCCCCGCACCTGGAGGCGGCATTGCTGCTGTGCGATGCGACCGGGCACACGCGCACGGAGCTCCTGGTCCGGCCGGAGATCGCGCTCGGCGCAGCGGATCTGGCACGCTTCGAGGCCCTGATCCAACGCCGCCTCACCGGCGAGCCCATCGCTTACATCCGCGGCCGTCAGGCCTTCTGGACCCTGGAGCTGGAGATCACCCCGGATGCCCTGATCCCGCGCCCGGAGACGGAGCTCCTGGTAGAGCTGGCGCTGGAACGACTCCGCGCCGATGCGCCGCTTCGGGTCCTGGATGCCGGCAGCGGGAGCGGCGCCATCGCCGCCGCACTGGCCTCCGAACGCCCCGCCTGGACCCTGATCGCGACCGACCGCACCATGGGAGCCGCCCGCCTGACCGGCAGGAACCTCCGCACCTGGGCACTTGGAAACGCACAGGTCATCCGTTGCGACTGGCTGAGGCCCATCGCCGAGCGATCCCTGGACGCCATCATCGCCAACCCCCCTTACGTTCCCGACGCGGACCCCCACCTCGGGCAGGGCGATTTGATCCGGGAGCCGCGCAACGCCCTGGCCGCCGGCCCCGACGGGCTCGACGCCATCCGTACCCTGAGCACACAGGCGACCTCCCGGCTCCGGCCCGCCGGATTCATTGCCCTGGAACACGGCTTCGACCAGGGATCGGCGGTGCGGACGATCCTCAATCGGCATGGTTTCGAGGACATCCACACCCACCCCGACCTCGGCGGCCGGGAACGGGCGACTACGGGACGGCTTCCCGCATGAGCGTATCCGGGGCTCTACGATTTGGTAGTGGTTAAGCGGCTGTCTGAACGGGTATCCGACCTGGATTCCCGTCGCCTGATCGGCGAGGGCGCCTTCGCCCTCTCCATCGGCACCGGCGTCGGCTTCTACGACGGCTTCTTCGGTCCCGGCACCGGGACCTTCTTCGCCATAGGCTTAGTCGCCCTGCTCGGATACAATCTGCGCCGGGCCACGGCTCACGCCCGAGTTAAGGAGATGGAGATGAAAACACGACTTTCGATACTCGCCGCACTGGTGCTCGCGGGTTGTCTTCCTCCTGGAAACGAGTGCAGAATCGACGGAACCGGCGAGGATCCCGCCGGCGTGGTCAGGTAAGCGCTGAGGATATATCACCACTCGACGACCAGGTTGGACAATAGGCGTGCAGATTGCATCCTGACCAATGCCACCGAAATCCTGCAGACCCAAGACGGCGCGGACGATGTGCACTGCCCGGTCAGATTAGTGCGGAAAGGCGATGTCACCGCGTTCAATACCGGCGACGGCAGCATCGATAGCGAGGCCGATTTCAATACCATCATGAGACTGCCGGGAGATGTAAAGCTGGTCGACGAGATCAACTGGTGCGGCAGGTATGTGGTTGCTTATGGCTGCGCACAGCAGAACAAATCCTTGGCGGTAGTTCCGATCGCTTCGAACCTGGCAGGCCTGGTATGGGCTCATGAGTACGGCCACGTCAAGGGCCGGCCTCATCGGAATGCCGACAATGCGCTCATGCACGAGTGGGCTAATACTCAAAACAGGAAAGTAAATCGAGCCGAATGCGGCGCTTTCCGAAAATGAAATTTCAATTGATCGAAGGTTGGCTCTTAAAGAGTCGAGTACAACCTGGAGGTAAACCATGCGTCATCTCAACATGAAAGTCCTGATGGCATTGGCGGTCCTGATGTGGGCCGGAAGCGGAGCAGGTCAGGAGCCGATGGGGATTAAGGAATTCGTGCGGCAGTTTTATATTTACGGCGTGCCCTACGAGCGCGCGAGCCGGTACGATGCCTCCGTGGCGCCGACCTTGCTGGAAATGCTGAAAGACCCCAGGGAGCAGGACCATTGGTCCAACATCGTTGTCACCCTCGGGATGATCGGCGATAAAAGCACTGTGGAGCCGATGATCGCGTTCATCGAGAGCAGCAGAGAGGGTACGCTGAATCGGAGCCAACGCAGGGCCAAGACGGCTGCCATCATATCGTTCGGCGGTAGTGGTAAATTTTTAAATGGCTAGCATAGACTTGTTTGATCCCCTCTCCCCAGCCCTCTCCCGGAGGGGGAGGGAGTGCAGCCTGCGGTGCGCCAAACCCACTGCGAGTGGCGGTATTTCCATTTAAACACTAACCACTACCCGTTCGGCTACCTGATCAATAAATCCGGGAGCCGGCGAGCCCTCGATTACCTGACGACGATCCTGGAACCTCAGGCGCGGACCACCAACCAAAGCCTCGCCGCGGCAGCCGGCCCACTCGCTGCCGCTGTCGCGGAGCAGGACGCGGACTTGAGCAAATACGCAGTCATGGGTCTGGCCTTGTCGGGGAACCGCAAGGCCGCCGCAGCGCTGAAGTCGATCCGGGCGCGAAGGTCGAGAGACCGCCGGATGGCGCTCCCGATGGCAGCGGTAAGAGCCTCCCGTCCCGGTTCCGATGTCGGTGAAATGCTCAATGAAGCCTTGCGTGCCAATGAAGAGATCGCTGACAAGGGCTTGGCGGAGTACTATGGAGGAAAGTAGCAATCCTGCCGGCAGCAATTATCCATGGCCTTAAGAAGGCGAGCACGAAAAGGTTGAACATGACCTGGAGATAGACCATGCGCAGTCTCACGCTGAAGGCTCTGGCGACATTGGCGGTCATGGCCTGGGCCGGAGGCGCAAGCCCGGAGCCGATGGACATTAAGGAATTCGTGCAGCGAATTTACATTCACGGCGTACCCTACGAGAAAGCGAGCGAGTACGACGCCTCCGTGGTACCCACCTTGCTGAAGATGCTGCAGGATCCCAAGGAGCAGGCCCATTGGTCCAACATCGTCGCCACGCTCGGGATGATCGGCGATGCAAGCACTGTGGAGCCGGTGATCACGTTTATCGAGAGAAACAAAGAGGGCACGCCGAATCGGGACCAACGCAGGGCCGAAGCGAGTGCCATGATGGCGCTCGGGTATCTGGTCAATAAATCCGGGAGTCGCAGGGCCCTCGATTATCTGATAACGAACCTGACCCTCCCGGCACGGACCGGGGATTTCTTCCTGCAAAGAGCCGACTTGTCCGATGCCACGGCAGAGCGCAAGCTGAACAAATACGCGGTCATGGGTCTGGCCTTGTCGGGCCGTCCCAAGGCCGCCGAGGCGCTGAAGTCGATCCGAAAATCGCTGGCGTCGAGTGACGACCGGGCGGCGCGGGAGATGATCGACGAGGCGTTGGAAACTCACAAGGAGATCGCCGCCAAAGGTCTGGCAGAATACTACCGCACGTCACGGCCCTGAAGTTCTCGGGATCGGTCAGCTTTACCCATGATATCGCCGGCCAGCGGTCGCCGGTGCCTGGCGACGACTTACCAGGCTTCGATAAAATCGCAGTTTTCGGTTGCGGGGCAATTTGAACCGCAAAGCAATTGTAGGTTGGGTTAGGCGCACCTCGGAGGTTGACGTGTGTCAGCAAGGCCGAACGCGCCGTAACCCGACATCCAGGGCTGACCTGCGGCATCGTGAGTCGGGTTACGGCGCACCCGAATCCTGTGGCCCAACCGAACATACCGAAGTACGCGCCTGACCCGACCGACATGACTCACAATTGTGAACGCCCCCGTTAGGCGCGTCTTTCGAGCATGACAGCTACCTTCAACAACCGAGTGATCTCCCTGATGATCCTGGTCGGGGCGTGTCTGATTCCGGCAATGGCCGATGCCTCCGGTTGCCGGGCGTCGTTTTCGGAAACGGGTTATAGCCGTTTGTGCTGGTTGTTCGATGAAGGAAAAGTCAAAAAAAAGGAAAAAGAAAAGGTAAAACGCGCCTGGCGTATGTCCGGCAATAGCCCGAGGGGAGGACCTTATTTAGGGGATGACTATTATGCGCAGAATTGGAACTACGGCAGCGGATATGACGACTTGGGGCGGAACGTGCGAAGCGGTTCGGCCGGCACGGTAATTTATGCGCGAGACACCGGAGCGGGTTACGGAAAACAGGTGATTATTCAGGCGCGTGAAAACAACGACTTTGCTGTCCGATATACCCACCTCGATAAGATTCACGTCGCGAGGGGAGATTCCGTAAAAGTCGGAACATTGATCGGTACGGTCGGAGCGAGTGGTCTCCCACCCAATCGCTGTAATGCCGCGGGGGGTTGGATGTGCCCCCTGTTACACCTGGTTGTCTACAAGAATATCAATGAGATATCGCGTTCCAATCGAACGGCGCTGTCTTGGTTGAAGAAAGGTAGATCGCCGTTGAGGATTGTCGAAGACCGTCCCACCAAGTTCGCGGCAAAATTCAGGGTCGCCGATCCGTAAAATGGTCCAATCGGGTCAGCGGGTGTTTGGGTAATGGTAAGTTTTTGGTAACTATTCAGGCCCCCCATCTTGCGCGGTGAAAACACAACCGGAAAAAACTACGAATCCCGCGAATCAGCGCGAATCGGTTTTCGCGTCGATTCGCGTGATTCGTAGTTTTTCTATCTTTTTTCCACCTTAGGGTTGGGTAGCTGAATAGTTACAGTTTTTGAGTCAAACCCCCCAAACAATGCCGAATAATTCAGGATTGCCGGCGGGAGTTGAACTGGCGGGAGTTGAAGATGAATCGAGTCGGCTTCGTGGGATGGCGCGGCATGGTAGGTTCGGTGCTCATGGATCGGATGCGCGAGGAAGGAGACTTCGCGGCCATCGATGAGCCGGTCTTCTTTACTACGTCCCAAGTCGGCCGGGATGGGCCGGACGTAGGTAAGGGTAGCGCCCCCCTGCAGGACGCCCGGGATCTCGATGCCCTGGTCGCCATGGATCTGGTGCTGACCTGTCAGGGGAGCGGCTACACCCAGGCGGTCTACCCCGATCTGCGGGCCCGTGGCTGGCGGGGCTATTGGATCGATGCCGCCTCGACGTTGCGCATGGCGTCCGACAGCGTCATCGTGCTCGACCCGGTCAATCGCGAGGTCATCGCCGCGGCCCTCGCCGCGGGCAAGCGGGACTTCATCGGCGGCAACTGCACGGTCAGCCTCATGCTCATGGCCCTGGGGGGGCTGTTCCGACACGGTCTGGTGGAGTGGGTCAGCGCCATGACCTATCAGGCCGCTTCCGGCGCCGGTGCCCAACACATGCGCGAGCTCCTCGCCCAGATGGGCGCTGTCCACGAGGGCGTGGCCGCGCTGCTGGCGGACCCCGCCGCCGCCATCCTGGACATCGACCGGACGGTGACCGAGACCATGCGCGGGGGGCAATTTCCCACGGCCCGATTCGGCGTCCCCCTGGCGGGGAGCCTGATTCCCTGGATCGACACCCAGCTCGAGAACGGCCAGAGCCGGGAGGAATGGAAGGGCATGGCGGAGACCAACAAGATCCTCGGGCGCGAGGACCGGCCGCTCCCCATCGACGGCACCTGCGTGCGGGTCGGGGCCATGCGTTGCCACAGCCAGGGGCTGACCATCAAGCTCAGCGGCGACATCCCGCTGGATGAGATCGAGGACATGATCGACGCCGCCAACGACTGGGTGACCCTGGTCCCCAACGAGCGGGAGGCCACGGTGCGGGCATTGGCGCCGGCGGCGGTCACCGGCACCCTGCAGGTCCCGATAGGGCGCTTGCGGAAGATGAATCTGGGCGGGCAGTATCTTTCGGCCTTCACCGTCGGCGATCAGCTCCTGTGGGGAGCGGCCGAGCCTTTGCGCCGTATGCTGCGTTTGCTGCTCTAGCACCCCATCAACTTTTAATTGATGGATATAGAGATTTAAGCTTTATTCGATGACAAAAATTCGATTGAATTGATCAATAATATATCATGCATCACATTCATCATAACAAAGATGTTAAAGCACTAGCACCCCATTTCATCCCATTTTGCACGTGTAGGGAACGGCCTCCGTGCCGTTCCGCAAGCTGTTCGGAACGCCACAAAGGGCGTTTCCTACAGCAAAATCAAGCGAAATGATGTACTAGGGGATGGCTGTGATCCATCAGGTTGTCGCGGAGCGGCTCGTTTCCATGACCCCGACGGGGTCGAACATACCAGCCCAGGGCAGCGCCCTGGGTTATCAGCGTATGGAATCGAGCCCTGAAAGGGCGTTACATAACAAGCGAGATCGATAACCAACGGGAACACCACCGAGTACGGAGCTATGATGACGGGTTGCGCAATCTGCCGCGGAAGTACGGTGTTGCCTACGACGAACGGTATCTCTGGGGCTGACGCCCTAGATGTCACGCCCCTTCAGGGCTCATCTTTCCCCCACCTCTCTCCCCAGGGCGTTGCCCTGGGCTGGTATGTCACGCCCTTTCAGGGCTGGGTCCGAAATCCGGCGCCGGGGTAATCATTCAGCTTCCGGCGCAGTTTTCCTGCGCCGAAACCCATCATCTACTTAGCCAGCAGCAGGATATAGAGCTTTTCTTCATCGACGAGCCCGGCAACCTGAAAGCCGTATGGGTCGAACAGCTCCCCGGCTTCCCGGCGATCCGCGGGGAAATCGTCCAGGGGAAAGGGCATGCTGGGTTTCAGCTGCGCAATGAACGACCAGCCGAGGGGATGGCTGATGATCAACCTGCCGCCGGATCGCATCATTCTACCGATGTTGTCGAACGCCTGGTGCTTATCGGTGATGTTGCAATAACAAGCATTGATAAAGACGACATCGATACTTCCGTCCTTCAGATCCGCGTCCCGAACGTTTCCTTTGACGACACGAACCGTGGGATGGCTTTTGAGCACGGAATCGAGCATGGCCTCGGACAGGTCGTTGGCATAGATCCGGGTCGGGGAGTATGTTCGGATGATGGGAAGGAGAATACCGGTGCCGGTGCCCATATCCAGAACTGTTTCCGAGGGCCTGATCCCTGCCGATGCCACGATCCGCTCGAGCCGCTCGGGTACGCCCTTAGGCAGAGGAGGGTCGTAGAGATGCATGGACGCGGTGAAATAGGCCGCCTGCAGCTTATCGATTCTGCCGATCTCATCCTCGGGCAAACTTGGAAAAGGTTTCATGTGAGGGTAGTGGCTGAATTTCAAGTGGACAAGTTTACCAGCCCCGACCGCGTCATTCCGGCAGGGGTTGCCAGAATCCAGGGCCAGGGACGGCAAAAACAGGGGGGGACGAATCATCGGGTCGCACAACCGAGCCGCTTTAGAGGCTGTCTAAGAACTCATCCATTGATTTCAAGGAACAAAAAAACCGAAGATTTCGGTGACCAAGTAGGTCGGGTTAGGCGCGCGCTCTGGAAAATGGGGTCTGTCGTTGTGATGGGGCGCACCGTAACCCGACGAAGAACTACCCGCATGAGATTATGCGTGCTCATTGCCGCTGGGGGGAATGGGCGTCGTAGCGTTCCATCAGATAACACAGGCAATCCTGGCGAATGGCGGCCTCGTCACAGGTGAGCATGGCGGGCATTGCCGGCAGCTTCAAGCATAGCTCGCCGTGCGCGGTGGAGAAGTAACGGTCGGCGACATCCCTGCCTTGTTCGTCCCGGACTTCGAGCCGGACCCCTTGGTGCGGATTCACGCGACCAAGGGCAGTGCCGGGGGGCAGCTCCCGAAAATTGAGGTGCTCCAGCTCCGGGATCAACAGGATGTCGGCCGGCCCTGGTGGAAATCCGAAGCTCACTGCTTCCGGCAGCTTGACCTGGGCGACAGTGTGGAAGAGGTCGATATCGCCGGAGGCCACCGGGTGTTGCGGCAATGCGGACAGATGCAGGCAGGCATCCAGATATTCGCGGGCGTGGTCCACGCCATGCTTTTCTCCTACCTTCCCGCACTCCAGGGTCACCGCCGGGCCCAGCCGGCTCATGGCGAAGGATTGCACGTCGCGGGGGCGGGTGAAGTAGACCACGGTGCGGCTGAACAGGGTTGCCAGGTGCAGATAGCGGTCGTCCAGGACATTGACGCAACCATAGTGGGGGTTACAGCCGGTATTGCTGTGGATATCCACGCTGGCGAAGAGGCCGCGTCGCCGCATGCCGGCGACGACCTGTTGCATCATGGCGTGCTCCGGCGTGGGGGGGGACTCACAGCCGGGCCAGATCCGATTGTAGTCGGGCTGGCCTGGGAGCCGGCGTACGCCTGAAGCAGCGGCGGCGACGTTGCCGATGAACAGGCTCAGGCTGCGCGGTAGGCGCAGGGTGCCGAAGCGTTTCCGGTAGTCGGCGAGCAGGGAGCGCAAGGCGTTCCAGCCCACCGGCTCGTTGCCGTGCAGGAGCACGGATACGAACAGGGCCGGCTTCCGGTTCCCGGAAAGATGGATCAGGGTCGGGCCGCCGAGTACGGCCTCGAGGTCGCGGGGCTCGGTCTCCAAAAGACCGGGGGAGAGGGCGTAGAGTTCCTGCAGCATGTTTCAAGCTTAGGAGGTGATCTCAATTAAGGCTAACACGATGATTTGGTAGTGGTTGACATGTAAGTGGGATATTAGCCAACAGATGGCAACAATCAAGCATAAGCCACAATTTCTCGGGTTTCTCTACTCAACGCAACCCCAATCCAAACTTTGGTGACGGTGCGGAAGACAAACGATCGAAATGAGGTATTAGCGATGCCCGCAAAAGCCCACGTCTTCCAGACACTGCCGTAAGGAGACCTCCCAATCCGGCAAGGCCAGGCCGAAGGTCTCCCGGAGCTTGGTGTTGTCCAACACCGAATAGGCCGGACGACGGGCCAGGGTCGGATACTCGCGGGTCGGGATGGGCAGAAGTCTACAGCGACGACCGCTGATCTCGAGAATAGCACGGGCGAAGTCGAGCCAGCTCGTCCGGCCGCCGTTGGTCGCATGGTAGATACCCTTGACCCGCACCGGATCGAGGTCGCCCTCCAGGATCCGGGACAGGATCTGCGCCGTCACCTCGGCCAACATCCGGCTCCAGGTGGGGGCGCCGATCTGATCGTCCACCACGCGCAGCTCCTCCCGATCGTCGAACAGCCGCAACATGGTGCGCAGGAAGTTATTACCGCGCACCCCGTAGACCCAGCTCGTGCGCAGGATGACGGCATCGGCCCCGGTAGCCGTGAGCGATTGCTCGCCCCCGAGCTTGGTCTCACCGTAGAGGTTCAGGGGCCCCGGCTCGTCGTCCTCCCGATAGGGACGCTCGGCGTTGCCCGAAAACACGAAATCCGTCGAGTAGTGAACGATGGGTACGCCGCGCCCGCGTACCAGCTCGCCGAGCAGACCAGGCGCCTCGGCGTTGATGCGCCGGGCCAGCTCGCCTTCTTCTTCGGCTTTGTCCACCGCCGTGTAGGCGGCGGCGTTGACGACCACATCGGGCGCCGACTCCCGGACCAGCTTGCCCGTGGTATGCGGGTCGATAAGGTCCACTCGCGGCCCCCAGGCGCCATCCGGGGACGCGGCGATGAGTCGGCCCAAGGGCGCCAGGGTGCGACGCAGCTCCCAGCCTACTTGTCCGTCCGCACCGATCAGGAGGATGCGTGGGCGCACGGCCATCTTGTTCAGCATAGGGACATGGTTTCCTCGGGAGCGTTCGCAATCGAGTCTTGTCGGTCGGGTCAGGCGCACGCTACGGTGTGTTCGGTCAGACCGCAGGATTCGGGCGCACCGTAACTCGACACACCGTGCCGCAGGCCAGCCCCGGATGTCGGGTTACGGCGCGTTCAACCTCGCTGACACACACCAACCTCCGAAGGCGCGCCTAACCCGCCCTTGTATGTTCCGTTTCTCAGGAAAACCAAGGAAGGAGAATAAAAGGACTTGATGGAGAGAATCTGGGGAAGCCGTCCCGCCCTGAGGCCTCGAGCCTGCACGTAGATTGGCTCCCCGCCCTCTTC
>Ga0209568_1000294_pt1 | contig 17263 bp, 18 predicted proteins | sample WorMetOlspDAHAB2_FD_187406 | JGI IMG/M metagenome (GOLD analysis project Ga0209568, IMG submission 187406) | Marine gutless worms symbiont microbial communities from Max Planck institute for Marine Microbiology, Germany - Olavius sp. DAHAB.2... ...
CGTAGAACAAGGCCCCCTGGTCCAACCTGCCGTTCACCCATCATCGCCGTCACTCCCCCCTCGCAATGAGAGGAGTGAATCAGCCCCGCTGCCCCGCCGCAATGGCAGAGTTTTTCAACAGAATCGATCAGCACCAGCCCGTGAATGAAGATCAGCACGTAGAGCAGCCCGGTCAGCGGAAACCTCCGCCGCGTCGCCGCGAGAATCGGAACGGCGATCAGCACGGGTGCCACTTCGAGAAACCAAGTCAGCCGATCGTACGGACCGATGCCCGACACGACGAGGGCAATGATCCATCCCAACAACAGGATCAGTGGCAGCATCAGCCTCTCACACCTCTCTCCACTGACCACCTGCCCCGCTGTCACGCACAAAAGCGAACGGCGGGGCCAGGGCCCCGCCGTCCCATGATCGACTGGCTTGACGGTCAGCGATTCATGCGGTTGTCGACGAGATCCTCGACGACGGTGGGATCGGCGAGCGTCGATGTGTCGCCGAGCGCGCCATAGTCGTTCTCGGCGATCTTGCGCAGGATTCGGCGCATGATCTTGCCGGACCGGGTCTTCGGCAGGCCGGGTGCCCATTGGATCAGGTCCGGCGATGCGATTGGCCCGATTTCCGTCCGCACCCACTGCACCAGTTCCTTGCGCAGGTCCTCGGACGGCTCCTCGCCGGCGTTGAGCGTCACGTACGCATAGATACCCTGGCCCTTGATGTCGTGCGGATAGCCGACGACCGCCGCTTCCGCGACCTTGGCGTGGGCGACCAGCGCGCTCTCGACCTCGGCCGTGCCCATTCGGTGGCCCGAGACGTTGATGACGTCGTCGACGCGCCCGGTGATCCAGTAGTAGCCGTCCTCATCGCGGCGGCAGCCATCACCGGTGAAGTACTTGCCGGCATAGGTGGAGAAGTACGTCTGCACGAACCGCTCGTGATCGCGGAACACCGTCCGCATCATGCCGGGCCACGCGTCGGTGATGCAGAGGTTGCCCGATCCAGCGCCTTCCAACACGGAATCGTTGGCGTCAACGATCTGCGGCTGAACGCCGAAATAGGGGCGAGTCGCCGAGCCGGGCTTGAGCGCCGTCGCGCCCGGCAGCGGGGTGATCAGGATGCCGCCGGTCTCCGTCTGCCACCATGTATCGACGATCGGGCACCGCCCGTCGCCGACCACGTTGTAGTACCAGTTCCAGGCCTCGGGATTGATCGGCTCGCCGACGGTGCCGAGGATACGGATGGTCTTGCGGCTGGTCTTCTTCACCGGTTCGTCGCCCTCGCGCATCAGAGCGCGAATGGCGGTTGGCGCGGTGTAGAAGATGTTGACGTTGTGCTTATCGCAGACCTGCCAGAAGCGGGACGCGTCCGGGTAGTTGGGCACGCCCTCGAACATCAGCGAGATCGCGCCGTTGGCGAGCGGCCCGTAAACGATATAGCTGTGCCCGGTGACCCAGCCGACGTCGGCGGTGCACCAGTACACGTCCCCATCGTGATAGTCGAACACGTGCTGATGGGTCAGCGACGTGTAGACCATGTAACCGCCGGTGGTGTGCAGCACGCCTTTCGGCTTTCCGGTCGAGCCCGAGGTGTAGAGGATGAACAGCGGGTCTTCCGCGTTCATTTCCTCGGGCGGACAGTCCGCCGACGCGGCGCTGGTGATCTCGTGATACCAGACGTCGCGGCCGTCGACCCAGTCGATATCCTGTCCGGTGTGCTTGACCACGACGACCGACTTGATGGTCGGACAATCCTTCAGCGCTGCATCGGCATTGGCCTTCAGCGGCACCGGCCGTCCGCCGCGCAGGCCGACATCGGCGGTAATCAGGCAGTTGGAGTCGCAGTCCTGGATGCGCCCGCCGAGGGAGTCTGGCGAAAAGCCGCCGAACACCACCGAATGAACGGCACCGATGCGCGCGCAGGCGAGCATGGCGTACGCGGCCTCCGGGATCATCGGCAGGTAGATGGTGACCCGGTCGCCCTTGCTGACACCCTGGGCCTTCAGGGCGTTGGCGAGGCGGCAGACGTTTTCGTGAAGCTCGCGATAGGTGATTGCCTTTGAATCCTTGGGGTCGTCGCCTTCCCACAGGATCGCCGTCTGATCACCGCGCGTGGCCAGATGGCGGTCGATACAGTTGGCGGAGGCGTTGAGGGTGCCGTCGTAGAACCACTTGATATGGACGTCGGGGGCGTTGAAGTTGACGTCCTTGACCTTGGTATACGGCTTGATCCAATCGATCCGCTTGCCCTGTTCCCCCCAGAATCCTTCCGAATCCTCGACGGAACGCTTGTACATCTCGAGATACTGGTCGTTGTTGACCAAGGCGTCGCGCGCGATATCCGCCGGCACCGGAAATACGTGTTCTTCGGACATGATGCGAGTGTCCCTCCCCAGGATCGGTTGATGGTTTCTCTTCGTTGGGCTTGTTATTGGGCGTCTTGTGAGGGCGCCGCGCGCGTACGATCGTTCTCGAACCGCCGGGGGATTATCTCAAAAATCGCCTGCCAGACAAGGGCGCCACCGAGATTCAGGGACCTTAGGCAAGAACGATATCTCCGTCCCGGACCTCGACCGGAATCGACCGCAGGCTGTCGCCCACGCACGGTCCCGAAACGCAATGCCCGTCGCCGATCCGGAACAAGGCGCCGTGGTTGGTGCACAGGATGTGGGTCCCCTCGCGATTGAGGAACTGACCCGGCTTGAAATCCAGGGGCGCGCCGATGTGCGGGCAGCTGTTGACGTAAACGAAAACACGTGTCCCCGAGCGGATCGCCATCAGTCCGAGGCGCTCTCCATCGATCTCCGCAACCAATGCCGTGGAGCCACCGTCGGGAATGTCGTCGAGCTTGGCGAGGACGGTTCCGCTCAAGGTTCGGTGCCGCCCATCCCGGCAATGAGTCCCCAGGCCTCGTCGTCGATGGGCATCACCGACAGCCGTGATTGGCGGATCAGCGCGATGTGGTCGAGCCGCCCATCGGCCTTGATCTCGGCGAGGGTTACGGGACGGGCGAACGGACCGACGGCCTTGAAATCGACCATGACCGCACGCCCCGAGGCATCGGTGGGGTCCGGATAGGCTTCGCGCACCACCTCCAGAACGCCGACGACAGCCCGCTCCTTGCCCGAGTGATAGAAGAACGCCCGGTCGCCACCGCCATGGCCTTCATGTTGTTGCAGGCCTGGGCATTGCGCACACCGTCCCATTCCGCCGTCCCGGCGGCGACGTGCTGGTCCCACGACCACGCTTCAGGTTCCGATTTCACCAGCCAGTACGCCATCTCCCGCCTCCTCAATCCCCGGCTACGGACTCGGCGCGGAACGGCCGCGCCAGCAGCCCGGCAATGGTTGTGTCCAGGTCGGCGCCCCGATTCAACACCGCATCGACGGCCGTCGAAATCGGCATCTCGATGCCAAGCCGATCAGCCAACGCCACCACTGATGCTGCGGTGTGAACACCCTCGGCGACCGATGTCCGTTTTGCCAGCACATCGGCCAGCGATGCGCCCTCGCCGAGGGCTACGCCAAGGGAGAAGTTCCTCGATTGCATGGCGTTGCAGGTCAGCACCAGATCGCCGAGCCCGGAAAGCCCCATGACGGTCTCCGGACGCGCCCCCTTGGCATTGGCGAGGCGGGCGATCTCGGCCAAGCCGCGGGTGACCAGCGCGGCGCGCGCGTTGTCGCCAAGTTTTCGTCCCGCAACGATACCGCAGGCGATGGCAAGCACGTTCTTCACCGCACCGCCGATCTCCACGCCTATGACATCGTCCGTTGAGTAAAGGCGAAACCGGGGCGTTCCGATCTCCGCCGGCACCGCCGCGCGGGCCTCCGGGTCGGCGCAGGCGAAGGTCAGGGCCGTCGGCAGTCCTCGGGCAACTTCGGCGGCGAAGGTGGGGCCCGACAGAACGGCGACTGTCGCGGCCGGCAAGGCGTCGGCCACGACCTCGCTCATCAGTGCGCCGGTACCCGCTTCGATCCCCTTGGCGCAGATGATCGCCGGCACACCGGAGCGGAATGCCGGCGCCGCCCGTGACGCCACGGCGCGGAGATGCTGTGCGGGTACGGCCAACAGGACCAGATCGGCGTCGGCGGCCTCGACTGGATCGCCAACCGCGCGGATCGCCGGATCGAGAGCCACGCCGGGCAGAAAGACCGGGTTCTCGTGATCACGGTTGATGGCCTCGGCGACCTCGGGCTCGTGGGCCTGGATGACGACGTCGTTGCCGCTGTCGCGCGAAAGCTGGGCCAGCGCCGTTCCCCACGCACCGGCACCGATGATTCCGATCGTCGCCATGGTGTCCTTATGCCCCGAGGACGCGGCGCCGGCAAGGCGCCGGCCCCGGCAACGGAGCAGATTGGCCGTCAGTCCATGGACAGGCCGTCCGGGCCGCGGCGGAAGGTGACCAGGACCACTTCGCCCCGCGAATTGAACCGCACGGGCAATCCGGAAACACCGGTGCCGGTGCTGGTGTAGCCGTAGAGGGAACCGAGGCGCCAGATTCCCCGGCCGAACCCGGAATGGCACGTCAGGTGGGTGATGATCGGCCGTCCACCCGGCAGGCAGATCTGCCCGCCGTGGGTGTGGCCGGCGAGATAGAGCCGAAAACCTCGCTCCGCCACCGCACCGGCAAACTCGGCCGAATGCACCAACGCGACACGGAACCCGGGCGGCGTGGCGTCGAGCGCGTCGGTCGCGGCGTCGGTGAAGAAATAGTGCACATCGTCGGTGGCGGTGAAATGGATCGCGGCTCCGTCCCGGACGACCGTGTGGGTCTCGTTGACCAGCACCCGCACGCCCATCGATTCGAAGGCATCGACGGTCGCGGCGGTGTCATGGTTGCCGAGGATCGCGAATGCTCCCTCCGGAGCCCGAACCGCCCGAACAAGGTCGGTCATCCGCTCCGCCGCGGTGTCGGGCGGAACGCCAACGTGCCAGGTATAGTCGCCGCCGAGCACGCACATGTCGGCCTCGACCTCGGCGACGATGCGGGCGGCGCGATCGATGATCATCTTTGGGCCGTCGGCGTGGAGATCGGCCATGAACAGCACCCGGAACCCGTCGAACGCTGCCGGCAGATCGGTAAACGTCGCGTCCAACCGGGTCAGCCGGATATCGAGCGCGTTGGCGAAACCGCGCCGGTACAGTCCGACGGCGCGAAGCAGGGCGCCGAACACCTTCACCAGTACGTTGAAGGTGTCCCAATGTCGCTTCCGGCGGACGTGGCGTGGCGAAAGCTTTTCCCGGCCCGCTTCCATGGCCAGGCGCCGGTGGCGCCATTCGGCGCGTCGGGTCCCTGGCACGGCGCCGCGGCTGGCGTCCATCGGTCGAGTGGCCTTCGAGGTCATGGCTCGCCGAACGGTACCAGAGGCACCGCTTGAGTTGCAGCGCCGCCTGATATATTATTGTTCGCTAATATAACGTTGTCCAACGCCGTCGCGTCGCGCGGCTTCGCTTGCCCAAGGAGGGGACCATGCAAAAAGACTATCCCGAAATCGTCGACCATCTGACCGAAGTCATGCGCGACATGGGCAAGGGCATTCCCGGCCCGATGCAGGGATTCGTGCGTTTGGCCGACACCGCCAAGGCCGACGGCGTGCTCGACCCGAAGGTCAAGGAACTGATGGCGACGGCGATCTCCATATCGCTTCGGTGCGACGGCTGCATCGGATTTCACGTCCGCGGCGCCGTCCGTCACGGTGCGACCCGTCAGGAAATGCTCGAAACCATTGGCGTCGCGATGATGATGAACGGCGGCCCGGCGACGGTGTATGGCGCCTACGCGCTGGAGGCGTTCGATCAGTTCATCGCCCAGAAGGCCGCCGCGTAGAACACGCTCTGCATGGCCTCGCATTCCGCCGGGTGCGCTTGCCGATGGTCGGTTAGCGCACCCCCTTCCGCCATTGCCACGGCGGAACGAACCGGCCCTTCCACAAACCGTCCCGGCGAGACCGAGCGAAGCGCTCGGCGTTCTCGAAATCCGTGCCGTGCTCGGGGAAGGCCATCGCCCACCCATCGGCGACCATCATCTCGTTGATGCTGAGCGGCCCGAGAAAGCAGACCGCGAGCAGGCGTCCGTCATCATCCCGTCCGCGCTCCTTGCACGAAACGGTGTAGCCACGGGTCATCCGTTCGAGAATCTCCCGCGCCAGAGCGCCGCAGTCGAACGTACGGCCCTTCTTTGATTTGCAGGTCTGGCCCGGCTCCGGTGCGTCAATCCCATACAACCGGACGGTTTCGGCCTCGATCTGGAGCGTGTCGCCATCGACAACCCGCACACGACCGGCCACGTCGGCATGCGACACCGAAGAGGTGGCCAAAACGATAGCGGCACATACGAATGCGCGGACCATCCCGGAACCGTAGCGGCACGGGCCATTCGAGACAAACACCCCGCAGCAAAGACCGCTTGGAAGGGTGTTAGCGCGATCACACCTTCACGATCAGCGAGCGTGCTATGCTAAACCACCCTCTGAAGACAGGCTGTCGGGCACGCGGACGCATGACACTTTTGGATCGACCGGGCGAGTCCCCTGAAGACCGTGGCCAAGATGAGGTCGCGCCGGCGAGTCCGGCCGTGGACGACGTGTGCTGGCAGACCTTCTCGGTACCGTACTCGTACCCGGTCTGTTTCACCCGAGACGTCTTCAATGGCCGTAATCGTAGCCTTGTCGACACCATCGTCCGACAGGAACCCGACCGCCGCCATCGCTTGGTAACTATCGTCGATGCCGGTGTTGCCGCCGGCTGGCCGGACCTGGACATCCGGATCAGTGGATACATGGCTCAGCACGCCGAGCGCCTTGAACCGATGGGGCAACCCATCGTCGTTCCGGGTGGCGAAGCGGCCAAGGCCGATGACCGGGTGCTCGGCATCGTGCTCGATGCCATTCAGGCGGCGGCGTTGGACCGGCAATCCTTCATCGTTGCCATCGGTGGCGGAGCAATGCTCGACGTTGTCGGTTATGCCGCGGCCATCGCGCACCGTGGGGTCCGGCTGATCCGTCTGCCGACCACCGTGCTGGCTCAGAACGACGCCGGTATCGGCGTCAAAAATGCGATCAATGCCTACGGCACGAAGAACTACCTCGGAACCTTCGCGCCGCCGTTCGCCGTTATCAACGACCTCGATTTCATTGCCACGTTGGAACCGCGCGACAAGATCGCCGGCATCGCCGAGGCCGTGAAGGTCGGGCTGATCCGCGACGCCGGGTTCTTCGATTGGATCGAAGCCAATATCCGTCCGTTGGCGGCTTGCGATGCAGGCGCGATGGAGGTGCTGATTCGGCGCTGCGCTGCCCTTCACCTCGACCACATCGCGACTTGCGGCGATCCCTTCGAGATGCGGGGTACCCGGCCGCTCGATTTTGGCCACTGGTCGGCGCACAAACTAGAGTCGCTGACCGGCGGGCGCCTGCGGCACGGCGAGGCGGTGGCCATCGGCATGGCGCTGGACAGCCGCTATTGCGTCGAAACCGGACGGCTCGAATCTGATCGACTGCAGCGCATCGTCGATGTTCTCGAAGGCGTTGGGTTCCGACTCTGGGACAACGCGGCGGACTCGATCGACGACCAGGGCAATCTCGCGATCCTCCGCGGCCTCGCCGAATTCCGCGAGCACCTCGGCGGCGAGCTGTCGTTGACCATGCTCGAAGACATTGGCCGCGCGTCGGACGTTTCCGATGTCGACGAGCAGGCGCTCATCAGATCCATGGAATGGCTGAGGGGGCGAAGCGCCCGGTGATGATCCCGGACCCGTCGCAGCCGGTACACCTCACATACTGCTCCAACATCCACCCCGGCGAAACCTGGCCGGAGGTTCGGGACAATGTTGAGCAGTTCTTCCCGGCCGTCCGAGAGCGCGTAGCACCCGGCGCCCGATTCGGCGTCGGCTTGCGTCTTTCGGCCGCGGCGGCGGCCGCCCTCGCCGACGACGAAGTCTTTGACGAGTTCGCCGCGCTGCTCGAGCAGCACGACCTCTATGTGTTCACGCTCAATGGCTTCCCTTACGGCCGCTTTCATGGCGCTTCGGTGAAGGAGGCCGTCTACCGGCCAGACTGGCTGGAGACAGAACGGCTGGATTACACCGACCGGCTCGCCGATCTCGCCGCCCGATTTGCCGCTCTCGGGCAGGAAGACGGCGTCAGTGTCAGTACCGTTCCCGGTGCCTTCAAACCCCGTGCGGACACGCCCGCCGCGGCCGGCATGATCGCCGAGGCCCTGATCCGGCACGCCGCTCATCTCGTCGACATTCGGCGGACTTCGGGCCATGCCATCACGCTCGCACTCGAACCGGAGCCGTGCTGTTTCCTCGAGACCATCGACGAGACGATCCGCTTCTTTGAAGCACATCTGTTTTCGAGGGCTGGCGTCGAACGGTTGGCCGGGCTTACCGGACTGAACGCCACGGAATCAGAAGAGGTTCTCCGGCGCCACATCGGCGTTTGCCTCGACACCTGCCATGCCGCGGTCGAGTTCGAGGATGCCGGACATTCCCTCGCGCGCCTCGATGCGGCGGGGGTTTCGATTGCCAAGATCCAGCTCAGCGCGGGTCTGAGAATTGCCGAGGTTGATGAGGAGATGGTCGCCGCATTGACTCCCTTCGACGACGGCGTCTACCTCCATCAGGTCATCGAACGTCGCGGACAAGACGTTCGGCGATTCACCGATCTGCCGGGCGCGATCGATGCCTTCCGCCGGGCCCCTTCCGACACTCCGGCGTCCGAGTGGCGTATCCATTTCCATGTACCGATTTTTCACGAGCACTTGGGCGCGTTCGACAGCACCCGTCCCTTCCTCGAAGACGTGCTGGCACTCCAGAAAGCGCAATCGCGTAGTCCGCACCTGGAGGTCGAAACATACACTTGGGACGCCCTGCCGGCGTCCCTACGGACGGGCAACGTGACCAACGCAATCGCCCGGGAACTGACTTGGGTGCTGGAGCATCTGGCCCGATGAACGTATCCGTCGTTATTCGCCTCGGCCGGATTTCCAACCTGCCGACCGTCTGGACCAACGTCTTGGCGGCGCTCGCCCTTGTCGGCAGCACGGGAACGATGGCGGGCCCGGCGATCACGGCTTCGGTGATGGTGGCGCTTTCGCTTCTGTACATCGGCGGCATGTATCTGAACGACGCCTTCGATCGGGACATCGATTCGCGCGAGCGTCCCGAACGGCCGATTCCCAGCGGCGAGATCGGTGCGCCCACGGTTTTCGCGGTCGGATTTGCGCTGATGGGGATGGCGGTCGCTTTGCTTGCGGCGACCGGCTACGTCATACCGGGTGGGACCGGGTGGTACGCCGCCTCCGCCGCCGCCGGCCTCGCGGTGGTGATCGTGTTCTACGACATGTATCACAAGGGCAACCCGCTGAGCCCCGTGGTCATGGGGTTCTGCCGGGCCCTGGTGTATGTCACGGCGGCATTTGCGGTCGTCACGGTACCGCCGGCGGACGTGCTCATCGCCGCCGGTGTGCTGTGGAGCTACGTGATCGGCCTCAGCTATATCGCCAAGCAGGAGACGCTCGGGCGAGTCACCAATCTCTGGCCCGCGGCGTTCCTCGCCGCCCCGCTGATCTACTGTCTGCCGACGGCGGCGAGTGGCGCATTCGGCCTGGCGGTGTACGTGGCATTCGCCGTGTGGATCGCCGGGTCCATCGCCTTGCTCGCGTGTCGCCGGGGAGCCGACGTGCCCCGCGCCGTGGTCGGTCTGATCGCCGGCATGTGCCTGCTCGACGCGCTGCTGATACTCGGTGCCGGCGGTGGCGCCTTGGCCTGGGTGGCGGTCGCCCTATTCCCGCTGACGGTCCTCGCGCAGCGCGCCGTTCCGGGGACCTGACTCACTGAAGATGTGGTCGAGGATCAGAGCCTTCACCGACATCGCCTCGATCGGGCCGTCGGCCAGGAGGCCGTCTTCGGAGGACATCACGAGGGGCCCCTCGTCGTCCCGTTCGGTGACGCGGCCGTGCGAGCCTTTGACCAAACCCGCATCCAGCGGAATCACGTCCATCAACATTCGAAATCCGAGCTTCTTCCTCGCTAGGCGCCACGCAATCGCCAGCTTGGGCGCCGACAGAGCTGGGTCGAGGAACAGCTCCACCGGGTCGTAGCCGGGCTTGCGGTGGATGTCGACCGTGCGGGCGAAATCGGGAGCACGGTCGTCGTCGAGCCAGTAGTAGTAGGCGAACCAGCGATCGGCGCGGGCAATGGCAACGAGGTCGCCGGACCGAGGATGATCGAGACCCCAACCGCGTTTTCCGTCCGCATCCAGTACCTGTTCGACTCCGTCCAAGTCCTCAATCAATGCCTTGATGGCCCCGAGTTGATCGGCCCGGCGAACGTAGATGTGGGCGATCTGATGGTCGGCGATGGCAAAGGCGTCGGACGCGCCAGCGTCCAGAAGCTCGCCACCCATCTCCTCCCGGATGCGCAGGAAACCGGCATTCCGCAGCGCCCGATTGATCTCCACGGCTCCGGTGACCCGGGTGATTCCGTACTCGGAAAGGACGACAACGGCTGCCCCGGCGCTCTCGGCCATGTCGATCAGCTCGCCGCACACCGCATCGAGGGCCTGCAGATCGGCGGCTAGCGCCGGATCGCCGGGTCCGAGCCGCTGCAGGTTGTAGTCAAGGTGCGGCAGGTAGACGAGCGTGAGGGTCGGCGCGCAACGGCCGAAAACGTGCTGCGTGGCCGCGGCGATCCAGGTGCTCGACCCGATGCCGGCGCCGGGCCCCCAGAACTCGAACAGCGGGAAAGGTCCAAGCTGTGCGTTGAGATCGTTCCGGAGCTCGGCGGGATGGGTGTGGATATCCGGAATCTTGAGGCCGTCGGCGCGATAGAGAGGCCGGGGCGTCACCGCCCAGTCGACGGCTGCGTACATGTTGTACCACCAGAACAGTTTTGCGCAGGTGAATGCCGGATCACGGCGGCGCGCCGCTTCCCAGATCTTCTCCCCGGCGACAAGGCGGTTGGATTGGCGCCAGAACATCACGTCCGCGAGGTCGCGGTCGTACCAACCGTTGGCGATACAGCCGTGACCCGAGGGAGGAAGGCCGGTAGGCGAACGTCGATTGCATGGTGCACGTGACGGCCGGTGTCACAGCCCGCAGCGCGCGTACGGCACCCCGGGATGCGAGCCGCGACAGATTGGGGGTGTTGGAACCGAGGAGTGCCGGTGTCAGCCCGACCGCGTTGATGACAACTGTGCGCCGCATGGTCCGGACCCTAGCTCATTCTGCGGGCTCGGTGGACCGGTGCTGCACCAAAATACCGCCCAAAGCCTCGCATACGTCGGATTTCCTTACAAAACCGCCGGTTTTCCCCTCCGTGCGATCGGCGAGGTTAGTGCGTTGAGTCTGTTGGCCGAATCGCAGGCATAGGGGCCGTTTCCACAAGCATCACGATCAACGACAACCGGTTATGGCCCGGTAGCTTGTGCGGTGAGTCGAGTATTTTGACATTTTTCTTGCGGCGTTAAGGAATTTGTTCAACTAAAGCATTGAAATGCCGTTGTTATCAGTCGATGGCACATGGCTTGCTTGTGGAATCGGTCGAGTGGGAGCGTCCGGGCCCGTCCGAAGGTCCGAGCGGGGCGACGGGAAGGTCAATGCTGAAAAAGACCGCAGCCGCAGTTTTCGTTGTTGCCGGCGTTTCGATCGGTGCGGCACCGGCTCACGCCATCCCCGCCGTAGTCGCCCTTGAACAATATGCCTTCGTTATCGATGGCGCCCTTTCCCATTACACGACCGATGGCGGAACCCTGGGCGGCGCTCCAGCGGGGGCCGATCTGAGCGGCTTCGCGCCCGGTTCTGGTGCGGTGCGTGATACCGGCCTCGGCGTCATTGACATCACCGTGAGCGGCCCAGGTCCCCACTACGTGGGCATTTTCGTCGATCACGATATTTCCGAAGCCGCCAACACATTCTTCAACGAAATGGGCACGGAGTCAGGTACCCCGGTCGCCGGGCAAACCTGGGAGATCGACGACCCAGACGTTTTGGGTTCGAATTTCATCCGGCTCGACCTCTCGGTCCAAAGCTTGCTGAACACCAACTTCATCCCCGGGGCGGCCACCGACGTGTCGATGGCGATGGCCTACGATTTCACCCTCGGTGCCGACGAAACAGCGGTCGTCTCGTTCACCATTTCGGACGTTGCACCAACCGGCGGCTTCTTCCTCTCGCACACGGATCCGGGCGGAGGTGGTCCACCGGGCGATCCTCCACCGGAGAAAACGATCTACCTCTCCGGCCACGTGTCAGTCAGTTCGATCCCCGAGCCCGGAACACTCGCCATCTTCGGTGCCGGCCTTCTGGCCCTCGGCGGTCTTCGCCGCTCCCGGCGCGCGACCTAGTTCTCTGATCTGAGTCGAATTACCTTTCGGCGCCATCGCGCCAGCCCTCGACGTCGACCAGACCGATCACCTCCATGTCGACGTAGTCGCGAAACGGTGCCTGGATCGCCTCGACCAGCGAGTCGTCTGCGGCTTCGATCAATGCAATCGTGCGCCCGCCGCCCGCTTCGGCCCAGTTGCCGCGAAGCGCGATCCCATCAGGGACAGCACCGTAGAAGTCCTTCGCCCGGCGGGCCAGCTCCGCGTAGTCGTCGGAACTCAGGTCCGGGCGTGTTCGATTGATAATCAGATAGAGCACAGGTCTGATTCCTTCGGCGGTCAATCCTAAGGGTTCGCAGAGTCATTCCGCTTATACCAACGCCAACCGAGCCAAGCCACAACCGGCAACGCCATCGGAAGGACCAAGCCGGGCCCAATCAGGGCATCGGGCAGAAGCGCGGCGCCGTTGGCGGCGAGCAGACCGGCGAATAGCCCATTCGCCGACACCGTCGCAAACAGGAACGGCCGCCAGCGCATGCCGGTCGCCCCGGCGGCAAACGTCATGGCCTCGGCGACGACGGGCACCGGACGGCTGAGGATCAGGACAACCGCCGTCGGCGTTTCCGGCAGCGCCGCGCCGAGCCGCCGCAATCCGTACCGGCCGATCGAATAGCCGACGCCATTGCCGAGCACCAATCCCGCCCAGGCCCACAGCCATCCCGGCACGAATCCGAGCCGGCCACCCAACAGCGTCCCGATGATCGTCGAGGGCGCCGGGATCAGAACATCGGCGGCGAGAAGCCCGCTGCCCATTGCTCCGAACACCAGAGCATCTTCACCGCTCGAGTCCAGCCATTGCTCACCCGGCACTTCGCCAATCACCACGAAAGGAACGATCGGGACCGCTAGCGCGATGGCGATCAGCAAAAGGGTTCGCCGGGTCGATGCCATGAATATGCCGGTCTGCGCGGGGGCGGCCATCATACCGGCCGCGGACGCTGTGTCGATCCGCCGTTCGGCTCGCGCCGTCCTTCGCCCAACGGTAAGATGGCAACGGACTTCTCTCGGATAGCGGACCTCCCGAATGGCCCAACGCACCCTGCCAGCGAATGTCCGGTTGAAACTGGAGCTGATGTTCGAGGGTGTCCGCTACACGGAGGCCCTTGGCGCCGCGGCCGAGAACGCGTTCCCGAACTTCTTTCCGTATCGTTTCCAGGCCGGTGAGCACGATCCGACGGGGGCCGGACATGCGAAGATCCCCTATCTCCTGTCGACGTCGGATGGCACGACGGTTCGGATCAAAGGCAATGGCGCTTCTCCGTGGCGCATCGAGTCTGACAGCGGCGGTTACGGTCTCGTTCGCGACGACGGCGGCAACCCGATCCCTGTCGGGTTCGATCCGCGACCGGGCTGGATGAGCCGGACAACGTCCGACGGAACGCCCATGGCGCAGACGGGCATCAGCCTTCACGGCGACATGGCCGTGATCAATATCGCCCCTGGTTGCCAGTATTTTCTTGCTGATCGGCAGGACGGACCTTCGCTCCGCTGCAGCTTCTGCACCTATGGTGCTCCGGACGCGCGCACGGCGGCGCTCGGGCAGGACATGGCCTCCACCGCACTGCCAGAGGCAACCTATCGGCGGATGCAGGAGACCCTCGCTGCCGCGATCGAGGATCGGGACATCCGCAACGTCTATACTCGTCGGCGGGTCGATGACCGACTGGCGGGAAGAGGGCGAGCGCTTCATCACCCTCGCGCGGCACGTTCGCGACGTCTTGGGCGGGAAGATCCCGGTGTCGTGCGGCTCCGGCGCGCTGCCGGCCGAAAGCCAGCGGCGTCTCCACGGCGAGGGCCTGGTCGACAACGTGTGTTTCAACCTGGAAATCTGGTCCCGGCCCCTATTCGAGCGTATCTGTCCGGGGAAACAACGGTTCGTCGGCTACGACGCTTGGATCGAGTCGCTGGAGACGGCCGTCGGGCTTTGGGGCCGGGAGCACGTGTACTCGGCGATGGTCGCAGGCATCGAGCTGGAGCCCGAGCACGGCCTGACGTGGGACGTGGCCGCCGACCTGGCCCTCGAAGGTGCGGACGCGCTCTGCGCCCGGGGGATCATCCCGATCTACTCGCTCTATTGGCCGCTGGGCGGGCGCGACCATCCGGACTACCTTGGCAATCTGGTGGCCTATTTCGAACGGCTCAACCTCGGATACTGGGACATCCGCCAGCGCCACGGGTTGGCGATTTGGGATGGCTTCATGACCCATCGCTCCGCCTACATGCAGATCGAATGCGACCTCGATCGCCACGGCAAACCGGAGAACCATCCGTGAGCCCGTCAGGCAACCAGGCGGGCAGCGGTCGACAACCCGATCCGACCCCGTTGCTGCGGCTCGCTACTGTCTACTGGGAGGCGCAGACCTTCCTCACCGCCAACAGGCTCGGCCTGTTTTCGGTGCTCGCCGACGGCGTCCACGATGCCGATGCGATTGCCGCGGAACTCGGCACCGAACCCGGTCGCACGGCCCTGTTCCTCAACGCGTGTGTCGCACTGGGACTGATCGAGCGCGATGACGACGGCTATCGGCTTTCCGAACTGAGCGCGGCGTACCTCGTCCCCGGCGGACCGGCGTTTCTGGGTGATGCGGTCCGCTATGGCGACGACATGTACGACGCCTGGGGCCAGCTCGAACGAACGCTCCGCGACGGGCGGCCCGTTGTCGATCCGACCACCTACCTCGGCGACGATATCGAGCGGACGCGCCGGTTCGTCCATGCCATGCACGCCCGGGCTTCGGGCGTGGCGCGGGCGCTTGTCGGGCTTGTCGATCTTGCTGGTCGGCGCCGGATGCTCGATGTCGGCGGCGGTCCCGGAACGTACGCGGCGCTGTTCTGCGGCCAAAATCCCGAACTCGAAGCGAAGGTCCTCGAGCTGCCGGCTGTCGCCGCGATCGCCCGTGAAATCCTCGACGGTATGGACGGCGGCGATCGGGTAACGGTGTTGCCGGGCGACTACCTGCTCTCGGACTTTCCCGTGGGGAATGACGTCGTCCTGATGTCCGGGGTGTTCCATCGCGAAAGCCCGGTGACCTGTCGATCACTGATCGCCCGTGCCTCCGGCAGCCTGATGCCCGGCGGTACCGTCGTTGTCAGCGATGTGTTCACCGATCCCGGTGGTGCGTCGCCACCGTTCGCGGCTTTGTTCGGGGTCAACATGATGCTGAGTGCTCCGGACGGTGGCGTTCATGCCGATGCCGAGGTCGCTCGATGGATGAAAGACGAGGGATTCGAAGAGATCGAAACACGGCCGTTCCCGCCGCCGATGCCTCACCGTGTCGTCCTCGGGCGCAAGGGTGCCGGCAAGTGACCATACGGCGCGCGATCGTGGCGCTCGTCCTCGTCGGATTTGCAGGCAGTGCGGTGGCCCAGCAATCTGCACCACATCCACCGCCAGGGTCCATGCCGCCGGACGCCGCGGACCCTGCGCCTCCGACCAAGCCCTCCGTTGAACCTCTGGGCGGAGAGCGCTACCGGATCGGCGAAATCATCGTCGACAAAGGCCGGGGACTGTTCACGGTCCCCGGCGCGGTTCTTGATCTTGGCGGTCCCCAGGCGGCGGTCGAGTTCCTCGCCACCGCCCGCGGCGGCGCCAAGAACTATGAGAGCTTGATCGAACTCGCCGCCAACGCCTACGAGTTCAATCTGGCCTGCATCCTCGTCGGCCTCGCACCGCGTCCGGAACTTCAGCCCGATGGGCACTTCGATCCGAGTCCCATCAACGGCAGTCCGTTGGCCATCCGTGTTTCGTGGACCCGGGACGGAGAGACGATCGAGTTTCCCGCCAGCCGATTGATCTCCGCCGGCGAAGGCGTGCGGGTCGTCGAGGACTGGGTCTATACCGGCTCGGTCATCGAACCAAATGGCGACTACCGCGCCCATATGTCGGGCGCGTTGGTCGGTGTCGTCCACGACAGGGACAGCGTCATTCACCACCGAACCGGACTGGCGCTCGGCAACTACGGAGACGTAACGGCCCGGGCGGGCTCGCTTCCCGAACCGGGGACGCAGGTGACATTGACGGTCACGAGGCTGGATGACTGACCGGTCCGGAGCAGAGCGGATTGCATTCGTCGTCGCTCATCTGGTGCTGGTGAGCGCTGCCGGTGCCGCCATGGTCCTCTCAAGCTCTATGGCCGTGGGGCGAGCCGCGGCAATCGCAATCGCGTCGATTGCCGTCGTGTGCGGCGTCGTGCTGCGACCTGCGGGCCTGCGGGCATTCGATTCCGGCATCATTGGAATTGCGGCACGAGCGGCATGCGTTGGGATCAGCGTCATCGTTGCGATCATCGTCATCGGCGCGACGAGATTACCCGCCGATGTTCTTTTCGCCACCGTTGGCGCGGCGGTCTTGCTCTCACTGATGCTTGACCAGTTCACCGCCGCAATCGATCCGGTCGGCGATGGCTTCTGTGCATCTCTCATTGCGCTGACCGCTATCGGAGTCCTGTCGACAACACCGCTTTGGCTTGGGCCGGGGATCGATGTGCCCTCGGCGGCGCCTTCCTGGGCCGATGGCGTCGTCTGGGTCAGTCCGCTCAGCTATCTCTCCGCCGCGGCGGACTACGACTATCTGCGAAGTGCATGGTTCTACGCCCATTCGCCGCTCGGCGGCCTGCGCTATTCGCTGCCCGATCCGTTCACCGCAACAATTGTCTATGCCGTTCTTGGCACGGTGCTGTGGGTTGCGGCAAAATGGCGGGCGACTGCGATGCTGCGATCAACCACCCGAAATCCCTGATACTTCCGGGACTGCGAACAGGAGATGGCATGAATGAGGGGTGAACGGTCAAGCATCCTGGCTCTGATAAGGTGTTGGGAGAGGCGGATAGGTTTCAGGCTGGATTGTCTTTTAGGGCACTGCGACCCTGTACAGGAGATGACCCG
>Ga0209568_1000295_pt1 | contig 17178 bp, 19 predicted proteins | sample WorMetOlspDAHAB2_FD_187406 | JGI IMG/M metagenome (GOLD analysis project Ga0209568, IMG submission 187406) | Marine gutless worms symbiont microbial communities from Max Planck institute for Marine Microbiology, Germany - Olavius sp. DAHAB.2... ...
TCGCCTATCGCTTCAGTCGGCGCTTTGATCTGCGCGCGCTGCCCAACCGACTCTTGGTGGCTGCGGTGGCCTGTGGCCCACGCCCGGAAGGCTGGATTCGGATGGCTGAATCTCATTGCTAATCAGGATGTTTTTTAGGGATAATTTTTTGAATTTCAGCAATATACATGGGAATTGTTCCTTTTGTTATGCTGTTTCGGCACCAACCCCGCGTCTTCCAGGGCCTCCCAGGTGACCTCCAGTATCAGCCTCTGTTGGGGATCCAAGTTTTCCGCTTCTCGTGGCGAGATACCGAAGAACAACGCATCCATCAGGATGTCAGATCCCGCGAGACTATAATTGTTGCCTGCCTGTCGGCAAGTGGGTAACCCGACAACCGATTCGTAGTTTTCCCCTTGTTTGCCGACCGGTAACGCCTAAGCCTCGGTTCCCCGATCCATCGCTACGAATGCATAAGCCGGACAGACTCTACATGCCCCACACCCCGATCCGGCGCTCTCCCTGTCGTTCCTGCCTGACAAAGCGCTTCTTCTCCCACGGCGTATCCGGGGTGCGATCGAAAACAACCAGATACCCCTCTTCAGCACCGACCCGGTCCATGTAGTCGGCGGTCTGGACCAGTCCCTCTTCGATGGTCGCCTCGGGGGACTTGCGCAGGATCTTCAGCTCGATAACCACCCGTTGCACGGGACCCTGGAAGCCCTGATCCGTTTTTAAGGGCCACTGTACCAGGAGATTGGTGCGCCGACGTCCCAGGCCGTACTCTCGGTCGATGCGCCCGCCACTGTTGACGATGCGCTGCAGGAACGCCTGCATCAATAATTGCGGACCGGCCTCCTTATAGTCGAAGCGTTCGATCCAGACCTCGCTGTTCTCTCGGAAGAACTGCTGGAAGGCATCGAGCAACTTGGGGAGATCGAGACGATTGTCCGACGTAACGTACCAGTCAGTCTCTTGGGGGATTCTGGTCTGGACGATCCAGGTGAGAGCGCGGGGGATGATTTCCCGGTAGATGGGGTTGGCGATCTCGATCTGGGGACGGGTGCGGATCAGTCCCAGGTCCTGCACATAGAGCTGGTCGTCTTCGCTGGGCAGGGCGAGTCCCGATTCTACATTGTCGGACAATAGCTCGCTGATGACTTTATGGACTCGGGGCTCTCGCAACTTATCGGCCAACTGGTCGAGATGGGTATCCCGTCGTTCGATGAGTCGTTCGCGGGTAGCGGCCATCAGACCCAAGGTAATCGGGCGGCTGCGCTCACGGCCCGTTTCCATTTCGAAGCAGGCCTCATCGGCAAGGGCGTTCACCAGCCAGGGCTGACCTGCTGTTTGTTCGAAGACGTACTCGATAACTCCGGCCTCGAAAGCCTGTCCGGTTTCCCCCGTGTGCTGCGCGTAAAGGGTAGCGACATCCTCATGACTGAAATTCCCCAGGCGGAGGGACTTGGATTTGATGTTGAAGGCGCTGCCGCCGGTGATGATCTGGTTATCGCCATTGTGGATACGGTAGTCCCGTACATCCCGCACGCCGCATAATAGAACCGTCCGGGGAAAGGCATCAGGACGATTCGGATAACCGGCCCGGATCTGACGCAGCAGGGAGATCAGGGTGTCTCCCACCAGGCTGTCCACCTCGTCCAGGAGCAAAACGATGGGGCGCTGATTTTCCCGTGACCAGCGGGAGAGCAAATTTCGCAAGGCACTGTAAGCTCCCCCTTTGCGCGCCGCTTCTTCGGCCCAATTCTCCAGGCGTTGTTCGCCTAAATGTAGATGAGCGGATTCCGCGACCTCCCAGATAATTGTCCGTATCCCTGCTTCCGCGTTCCCCCGCGCCGCCTGGGCGGGCTCCAGGTTGGCATAGAGGGCCGTATAGTCCGTTTCCGCGTTGAGCTGTTCCATCAAGGCCAACAGACAGCTGGTCTTGCCGGTCTGGCGTGGGGCGTGGAGGACGAAATAGCGTTCCTCCCGGATCAAGCGTCGGATTTCATCCATATCCCAACGCGATAGGGCAGGAATGTTGTAATGTTTGTCAGGTCTGACAGGACCGGCAGTGTTGAAGGTCTTCTTTTTAGATCCGTCTTCTTAACATGGATTAGTCTGTCCTGTATCAGGGCGAATTTGTCGGTATCGGGCGCAGTGCATTGTCACGCCCGCGTTCCCCGTGCCGCAGCCACCCGTCCAGGCGCATCAACAGCGGGGGCAGGAACAGGAAATCGCACACCAAGGCGAATGCGATCACAATCGAGACCAGGAGCCCCATCGAGCTGTTGATCTCGAACGAGGAGGTCGCCAGCACCAGAAAGCCGCCGATCAGGGCGACCGAGGTCACCCACAAGGCGACGCCGGCCGTCCTGAAAGCATAGCGGACCGCCTGGGCGGCATCGAGTCCCTGCTCGCGACGCGCACGCAGATATTTGCTCAGAAAGTGGACCGTGTCGTCGACCACGATGCCGAGGGTCATTGCGGTAACGATGGAAACGCCCAGGCCAATTTCACCGTCGATCAGCGCCCACAGGCCGAATGCCATCCCCGCTGGCGCCAGGTTCGGAATCAGGCTCACCAGCCCATAGCGCCAGGATCGTAGCGCCACCATCAACAGCAGCGAGATCAGGGTCAGGGCGATGACCGTACCGCCCAGCATGCTGCGGATATTACGGGTCCCGATATGGGAGAACATCACCGTCGGGCTGGCACCATAAGTGAGCAGCTCCGGCGTATGCCGCTCCATCCAATCGTAGACGCGGCGCTCGAAGGCGAGCACCTCCCTGGTGGACAGGGTATGCAGGGTCACCGTCATGCGGGTTGCCCGCTTATCGATATCGATCCGGTTATTGAGATCCAGACCATAGGGCAGCGACATCTCGTACAGCAGCAGATACTGGGCGGCGAGGTCGCGCTGCTCGGGCAGGCGGTACCAGGCGTCATCGTCGCCGTGCAGATTCCGATTCAGACGCTTGAAGATATCCGTAATGGTATTGACGTGCACGACCTCCGGCTGGGTGCGCAGCCACTCGGCCAGCGCCTCGAGCTGTCGCTGGCGTGCCGGCGAGGCGACGCCGCCCGGCTCCCCGGTGTCGAGCGAATAGTCGATGAAATAGATGCCGGTCAGGTTCGCGGCGACGAAATCGGTATCGGTGCGGAAGCGGATGCGCTCGTCGAAATAGTGGATGAAGACATCGTTGGTCTCGTTGATCGGCACCAGGGCGACCAGGGTCACGATGGCCAGGCCCACCCCGACCAGCAAGCGACGCCGCCGCCGGATCACCCACTCGGCAAGCCGCAGCATCCGGTGGTTGTCCTGCCGCCGCTCGCGCACCAGAGACGGCAGCAGGGTCGCCAGCGCCGGCAGGAAGCTGACCGAGAGCACGAACGCGATCATGACGCCGAGCGCGGAGATGGTGCCCAGATGCCCGAACGGCGGCGCCTCGGAGAAATTCAGCGTCAGAAAACCGATAGCGGTGGTCACCGAGGTCAGGAAGACGGGAGCGAAATTGATGCGCAGGCTCTCCGCCATGGCCCGCTTCTTCTCCCGGCCCCGGCGCAGGCCCTGCATCCAGTTGGTGAGGATGTGGACACAGTCGGCCACCGCCAGGGTCATGATGATGGTCGGCGCGGACATCAAGGGGCCGGTGAGGGGCACGCCGGTCCAGCCGGCGATGCCCATGGCGGCGATCACCGAGAGGAGAATCACCAGCACCGTCGCCAGGGTGCCCACCAGGCCCCGCAATTGCAGCAGGACGGCGACGACGATGAACAAGAGCGCCAGAGGCAGCAGATGCGTCATGTCGAACCGGGAGGCCTCGGCGAAGGCGTTGTTCATCATCACGACGCCGCTCAGATAGACCTCGAGCTCCGGATAGGTGCGCTCGACATGGGCGACGATCTCGCGCGCCTCGGCGACGACCTCCGGTACCTCCGCGGCCGGATTTTTCCCCGGCAGCTCGACGGTGACATTGACCGCGGTGACATGGCCCTGGAGTGAAACTAGCCGCCGCACCAGCAGGGGCTCGTTCAGGGCGATCCCGCGTACTCGGCCTGCCTCCTCCGGGGTCATGGCCGCGGGGTCCTCGATCAGATCGATGACCGTCAGCTCATCCCCTTCGGCATAGGTGTGCTGATAGTTGCTCAGGGAATCGACGCGCAGGGAATAGGGGATCTGCCAGGCCCGTTCGGTGACATCGACAATCGCCGCGAAGACCCGTGGCGTGAAGACCTCGCCTGACGCGGGCGCCAGCACGATCAGCAGGTTGTCGTTCTTGGTGTAGGTGTCCTGCAACTCCTCGAAGGCGGTGAGCTGGGGATTCTCGGCGCTGAAGAACACCCGGTAGTCGGTCGAGAACTCCAGCAAACGGCCACCGCTGCCGGCCAGCGCCACCAGCAGTAGAGTCACCGCGATCACCCACCAGCGGTGGGTTAGGACCCAGGTCGAATAGGTCGCGTTCACGTCGTTTCCCCATTCCTCCGTATCAGAGGGTATCGCAAAAAGCGTCGATCTTTACCCTTTGTTCCAAAGTCGTCTTCGCAGATTTCCTCAAATAGATCCAGCAGTCGCTGTAAGGCGCCTTGGTTCGCCCGAACCACCCGTCGTCCCCGCTCGCCGGCGCGTACCCTGGTCGTCGCGTCCTTTAACCATTCCCCCATGCATTGCGCCAGCATACGGGCATCCGTCACCCGGACCGCTGCCCTCTCCCGCACCATCAGCTCGGTAATGCGGGCGAAGTTGAAGGCGTGGGGACCCACGGCGACGGGCACCCCCGCCACTGCCGCCTCCAGCAGATTATGGCCGCCGGTGGAAACCAGGCTGCCCCCGATGAAGGCCGCGTCTCCCGCGGCGAGAAAGGCCGGCAGCTCTCCCATGGTGTCGCCGAGGAACACCGAGACCTGCTCGCTGCAGGGATTCTTGGCGGATCGGCGCGCGAGCGCGAAGCCCCGGCGCTCGACCAATGCCGCGACCCCCTCGAAACGCTCGGGATGGCGCGGCACCAGGACCAACAATGTTCCCGCCAGCCGGTCCAGGATCTCTCGATGGGCGAGCAGGACCTGCTCCTCCTCGCCCTCGTGGGTACTCGCGGCAACCCAGACCGGGCGTTGAACACCCCAGAGGCGGCGCAGTACCTCCGCATGGTCGAGCAAGCTGCCGGACCGGCGGACATCGAACTTGATGTTACCCGTCACCCGTACCCGCTCGGCAGGGGCACCCAGGGCCCGGAAGCGGGCCGCATCGGCGGGACCCTGCGCACCGATCGCCGCGAACCGCCGCAGGGTCTCGCCGATGAAGCCGCCCAGCCGGGCATACCCCCGAGCGGAACGGGCGGATAGTCGGGCATTGGCCAGCACCACCGGAATGCCACGGCGTTCACAGGCACGCAGCATGTTGGGCCAGATTTCGGTCTCCATGACGACCGCGAGCCGGGGGCCGACCGCATCGAGGAAGCGGTTCACGATCGGCGTCAAATCGAAGGGCGTATAGAGGTGGCGAACCCCGTCCTCGAACAGAGCGCGCAAGCGCTCCGAGCCGGTGGGCGTAGTGGTGGTGACCATGACGCCGGCGTCCGGATAACGCACGAGAAAGTGCTTGATGAGAGGCTCGGCCGCCTGGACCTCCCCGACGGAAACGGCGTGGATCCAGATGCGGGCTTGCAGCAGGCGTTGGTCGTAGCGGCCGAGCCGTTCGCCCCAGCGCTCGCGGTACGCCGGTGCGCGACGGCTACGCCAGGCGAGACGCAGCAGCAAAAAGGGAAGCACGAGATAGAGGAACAGGCTGTAGAGCCTCGCCACGGTGGGGCCACTGCCGGCATCGGATAAAAAGACGTCCCAAGCTTACCACAGGGGCGTATCCGCCGGGTGTCGGCGTCACGCCATCACAGGGTGAGCACGTATAAACCTGCCCGAAAACATGACCTTGGCGGAGTAGTCGTCGAGGTGTCAATCGGGTCAGCGCAGCCTAGCCGCAGGACTGGTAGGCGCGGGCTCGCCCCGCGCCTATCGCCGAGAGATCCAGCGACACCAAGGTGTGCCCAAGCGATAGGTGCGGGGCAAGCCGGCGCCTACTGCGCATGATAGTCGGTTGGGCCAAACCGCAGGATGTGGTGAGCGCCGGGAGCGAAGCGACCAGCACGAACCGCATCGATGGTGCTGAGCACCTGCCTGTGCGCCCCTGCACGCAGACAGGCGGCAGATCTTACAGGACGGCATTACGAGGAGGCGCGAGCCACATCAATGGATGGCCCGTGCCCGACACCCTCAGGCGCCCTTGAGCTTGCGCAGCTTCTCGATCGCGCGCAGCTGAGCGACGGCCGCGGCAAGCTCTGCCTGGGCCTGGGCGTGCTCGAATTCGGCGGTCTTTCCGGCCAGGGCGTCTTCCGCGCGTCGTTTGGCGTCCACTGCCGCGGCCTCGTCCAGATCGTGGGCGCGAATCGCCGTATCCGCCAGGATGGTGACCACCTGCGGCTGGACCTCGAGCATGCCGCCGGAGACATAGAAGTGTTCCATCTTCCCGTGCTCGGACTCGACCCGGACGTCACCGGGTTTTAAGCGGGTTATCAAGGCCGTATGACGGGGCGAGATGCCGACCTCCCCCATCTCCGCCGGCGCATACACCATGGTCGCCAGCCCCGAGTGGATGGCCCCCTCGGCACTCACGATATCGACATGAACGGTCATTGCCATGGGAACTCTCCCGGCGTTACATGCTCTCGGCCTTGGCGACGGCCTCATCGATTCCGCCCACCATGTAGAAGGCCTGCTCCGGCAGGTGGTCGTACTCCCCGCCGACGATGGCTTTAAAAGCCGCGATGGTGTCTTTCAGCGACACATACTTACCGGAGGAGCCGGTGAAGACTTCCGCCACGAAGAAGGGCTGGGAGAGGAAGCGCTGGATCTTGCGGGCTCGCGCGACAATTAACTTGTCCTCGTCGGACAGCTCGTCCATGCCCAGGATGGCGATGATGTCCTTGAGCTCCTTGTAGCGCTGCAGGGTGCCCTGGACCGAGCGCGCCGTCTCGTAGTGCTCCTGGCCGACCACGTTGGGATCCAGGATACGACTGGTGGAATCCAGGGGATCCACCGCCGGATAGATGCCCAGCTCCGCGATCTGCCGCGACAGCACCAGGGTGGCGTCGAGGTGGGCGAAGGTGGTGGCCGGCGACGGGTCGGTGAGGTCGTCCGCCGGCACGTATACCGCTTGAAAAGAGGTAATGGAGCCGGTCCGGGTGGAGGTGATGCGTTCCTGCAACAGGCCCATCTCCAGCGCCAGGGTGGGCTGATAGCCCACGGCGGAGGGCATGCGCCCGAGCAACGCGGAGACCTCGGTGCCGGCCAGGGTGTAGCGGTAGATGTTGTCGATGAACATCAGCACATCGCGGCCTTCGTCGCGGAAGTACTCGGCCATGGTGAGGCCGGTCAGGGCGACGCGGACGCGGTTGCCCGGAGGCTCGTTCATCTGCCCATAAACCAAGGCGACCTTATCGAGGACGTTCGACTCCATCATCTCGTGATAGAAGTCGTTGCCCTCGCGGGTACGTTCGCCGACGCCCGCGAACACCGAGAAACCGGAGTGCTCCACAGCGATGTTGCGGATCAGCTCCATCAGGGTGACCGTCTTGCCCACGCCGGCGCCGCCGAAGAGGCCGACCTTGCCGCCCTTGGCGATGGGCATGATGAGGTCGATGACCTTGATGCCCGTCTCCAGGATCTCGGTGGCGGCCGCCTGGTCCTCGAACTTGGGCGCGACCCGGTGGATGGGCCAGCGTGCCTCGGACTCCACCGAACCCTTCTCATCGACCGGCTCGCCCAGGACGTCCATGATGCGGCCCAGGGTGGGGGTACCGACCGGGACGCTGATGGGCGCACCGGTGCCGGTGGCAATCAGGCCGCGACGCAGACCGTCGGTGGAGCCCATGGCGATGGTGCGCACGATGCCGTCGCCGAGCTGCTGCTGTACCTCGAGCGTCAGGCCGACCTCGTCGATCGTCAACGCCTCGTAGACCTTCGGCATCTCACCGCGGGGAAATTGTACATCCACCACGGCGCCGATGATTTGCACCAGGTTGCCAGAGCTCATAGTGTCTCCTCTTGCCGCCGTGCGGCATCTCGATAAACGAGCAGAATTCTTACGGAAGATTTAGTCCGCAAATAAAGGGTGCCTTGAAAAATGGGTGTTTTCACCAATCGAGAAACGCCAACCCATTGATTATTCAGTATACCGTTGACGAAAACCATATTTTTCAAAGCGCCCTAAAGACTAAAGATTTTCGTGAAATCGACTGTTACTCCTTCACTTTCCACTATTTCCTCATGAAATAATTTCTTTCCTGTTAATCCTGTTAATCCTGTTAATCCTGAGCATCCTGTTAATCTTGTCCTATTAGCGGTTGGCACGACGGTTATGTCAACAGCCCTAGTCACCTCGAATTCCGGTCAGACCGCGGCCGCACCGCTGACGATCTCGGAAATCTCCTGGGTGATCGCCGCCTGGCGGGCCTTGTTATAGACGAGCTGCAGCTCATCGATGAGATTGCCGGCATTGTCGGAAGCGGACTTCATAGCTACCATGCGTGCCGCCTGCTCGCAGGCGCCGTTCTCCACCACCGCCTGGTAGACCAGGGACTCGATATAGCGCATGAGCAGGGCATCGAGCACCATCTTGGCGTCCGGCTCGTAGATGTAATCCCAGTGATGGCGGACCGTCTCATCGACCTCGGTATCCTCGGCCCGGATCGGCACCAGCTGCCTGATCTCCGGTCGCTGGGTCATGGTGTTCACGAACACATTGCCCGCGATATAGATGGCGTCGATCTTGCCGGATTCATAAGCGTCCAACATCACCTTGACGATGCCGATCAGGTCCTCGATGTGGGGCCGATCTCCCAGGTGGGTCACCTGGGCCAGGACTTCGCCGCCGAAGCGCTTGAAAAAGCCGAGTGACTTGTTGCCGATGGTGGCAAATTTGGTCCCGACGTCGGCCTGTTTCTGCTCTTTGATCTCGCGCACGATGCCTCGGAACAGGTTGCCGTTCAGGCCTCCGCACAGGCCGCGGTCGGAAGCGACCACGATGTAACCGACGCACTTGTGCTCACGCTCGGTCGCCAGGAAGCTGTGTCTGTATTCCGGCGTTGCGTGACGCAGGTGCCCGATCACCTGCAGCATCTTCTCGGCGAAGGGGCGGGAGGCGGACATCCGCTCCTGCGCCTTGCGCATCTTGGACGCGGCCACCATCTCCATGGCCTTGGTGATCTTCTGCGTGCTCTTGATGCTGGCGATTTTAGTGCGTATTTCTTTCGCGCCGGGCATATCGTTCGGCTCCTGCTGTCAGCCGTCGGCATCAGGACAGATGCGGACCGCCGATCTCGTTTGCATTCTGCTGATTTTCAAACCGCAAAGGCGCGAAGGGCGCAAAAGAGATGCGATCGATTTGCGTTGTTTCGCGTTCATTTACGGCGGATTCAAGTCGGGGTTCATTCGAGCCGGGGATTCGCTTTTATACCGCAGCAAGCCGAGCGGGCAACCACAAGCCTTCCAGGTCGATGGGCACTGATTCGAAGGGCGGCGCGACGACCCGATCGGTACCGGCAAAGTGACCAATCTGCAGCCAGACGCCGGTATCAAGCCGGTACGCTTCCAGCGTGCACTCGGCCGGATCGACCAGCCAAGCATACTGCACGCCATAGTGTCCGTACAGCGGCATCTTGATCTCACGGTCTTTACCCGCTGTGTATGGAGATAGGATCTCGCATACCCAATCGGGAACCACCTCGATACAGTGACCTGTCGGAGGTATCGGCATATGCTCGCGCCGCCAACCCGCCAGATCCGGTACGGTCACCTCGACATCGTGTACGAAGTGGATCTCCGGCTCATCGATAATCCACCCCCCCCCGGGCCTTCGTTCCCCTCATAGAAAGCACTGAACAACTTGGCGCCCAACGCAGAACCGGCAAACCCATGGGGAAAGGAAGGCCGTGGTTGCGTATGGAGCTGTCCGTTCAGGATCTCTCCGGTCAGACCTTCAGACAGGGCCTCGAGGGATTCATAGAGCGTCGGTTGAATCGCTGGTTGCATTATTTCTCCCCCTTTCTTAAGGGGGCAAACGATTAGCTGGATGCGAGCATCAGACTCCGGGTTGCATGAGCAAATACCCGATTGCCCCAAATACTTTGTCCAAATCAGTGATAGCTATTCCGATTCTACGCTTGGTAAACAGATTCGATTGAAGTCTTCCAAATTGCCAGAACTCTCCATCGGTTACAATACCATAACTTGGGCAATAGATTTGAAATCCGTGAATGCCATTTTGTGATCCCAGGTTTGGTATGTACGTTCACAGCCTAATGTCAACTATCGGCGTTGATTTTCTTTTGTTGAGAATGGTTTGAACCTGCTTCCTTTCTCCTCAAACATTCGGAAATAAAAGAAGAGATTAATGCATTTATGCCGACTCCTTCCTGTTTAGCTCTTGAAATAAGCCGTACATGCAGACTTTTAGGAATACGGGCACTAAACCCATTACTTATCAATTCACCTGGATGTGGAATTTCCCTATCTGCTTCTTTGCAAGCCTGAATCCAACAGGCTAAAGCATCTTGTCCATTTCTTATTGCTTCCTCCGGTGTTTCCCCATCAGACATACAACCTGGCAAATCAGGAAAAGTAATTAGCCAACCTCCACCTTCTTGTTCAGACAATGGCCGCATTTCAAAAGGATATTCAATATTACTCATGGTTATACACTCCAATATCATCAAGCAAAGCAAAAAACTGACTAATGTAAATAGCTTTAATTGGCCGCTTGGCTGGGACTGTTACCACAAGATCAGATTTTTCATGCACGAACACAACATGACTACCACCCGATTTTCTTACTTGAATATCAAATCTTCCGGCAATTGCCTCTAAGGAATCAATCCGCCAATCCCTTAGGTTCTCACGCATCCCCTGTAATGTCTTATCTACCCTGCTCATTTATTAATCAACGGCTTCTCCGCCGGGTAATGGTTAAGGTTTAAATGGAACCATTGCCACTGGCAGTGGGTTTGGCGCTCTAGCAGGCTATACTCCCTCTTCCTCCGGGAGAGGGAGTGTAGCCTATAGCGCGCCAAACTTATTGCGAGCGGCGATGCTTCCATTTAAACCTTAATCATTACCCGAAATTTAAGCTCATGAACCCCCGCGCATTAAAGCCTTAAAACCAGCCTGAATAAAGTGTTGATCGAATGTCAGCGCTTTATCAATACCTGTCTGCCGCATGACTACAAAGGAAACACAATCAACCAAACCCCATTCCTTGTCTTGATACATTTTGTAATGTTCAAATGCCTGCTTCAGCAGTTGCGGATTCAGATGTATAATCTCCACTTCCTTGGAAACGTAAAATTCTTCAATAATTTCAACCGACTGTTTTTTAAAATTTCTCGCCAACGCATTACCAATTTCGAGCAGTACGGCATCAGTAGTCAATAATAGATGCCCTTCATATTTGTCCGCTAATTCCAAAGCACGCTGGTGATACTGATCGCGTTGGTTCACTAACGCAACGACAAACAGTGTATCAACAAACACTCTATTCAATTCGCTTCTCTCCGCTTACATAAAGATCGATATTCATAGAGAAATCTTCAGGAGCATTAATTTTAATGCGCCTTAATCTTGACATAAAACTGCCTTCCTGGGGAACAGTCTTAGCTTCAACAAAGCTCTTTATGACACTGTAAAGTTCATCCAAATATCCATCTTTGACATTATCAATCTCTGCTTTGATAAGCTCTTTCGTAGTCATGGCAACAGTATATATCAGTTAACGATCAAAATAACCCGCACGGGACGCAAAACAGTAAACGTGGTCTGACCCCTATTTTCAGCCATTGATTGTTGAGGTGTACTGTAGACGAAAACCGTGATTTTTCAAAGTACCCCTAAATCAACGACATCCGGTGCTCCCTGGCATACTTCCGAAGTGCCCGGTTGACCGATTCCGAATCCAGAAATAGTTTATGCAATTCAGGTTCTATCAACACGATGTTTGTGCCTTTCCTATAGCGCTCGGCGTACTTACCCCGCGTGCCCGATTTAATTAGCTCCACCGAATATTCGGATCTCAATGTGTCTTCACTGTTCATAGGCCTTGCGCTCCGTAGGAGTCATGCGGCGTGTTGAAATGATACGGATCGCGTTTGGGTCTTCCGTGAAGGATACGACAAGATGGTTCCCCCTTGCAGAAAGGCCAAATAGCAAGAATCGCTCCTCCTCGAAAGAATGATCCGGATCAAGGCGAAGGGATCTTGTGCCCGGACAATCTTATGACTTCGTAAGATATCTCCCTACGATCGAGATGACAGGCAGTACGGTGATCTGATAGCTAACCATTTGATTGGCTGGAGGATCCGCCGGGCGGACCCTCTAAATGTCAACAGGACCTAAACACCTAACACGCAACTGATGGCTTCTCCATGGTCCGCCGGCATGGCTCACCCGTTCCCCCAGCCCTCCCCGGGGGTCACAATTTTTATTACCAGGTATGAGTCGCTTTGAAATCCTTGAGCGCTGCGTGCAGGGCGTCCGCGATCTCTTCGTCGTAATCGCCGGTCTTGTCGATCTTGTCGAGAAGCTCCGATTGACTGGTCTTCATGTAGGTCTGCAAGGCGTGCTCGAAATCCACGACCTTGTTGACCTCCAGGTCGTCCAGATAGCCCTCGTTGGCGGCGAAGAGAGAAACCGCCATCTGGCCGATACTCAAGGGTGCGTACTGGACCTGTTTCATGAGTTCGGTCACCCGTTCGCCGCGCTGCAGCTGCTTGCGCGTGGCCTCGTCCAGATCGGAGGCGAACTGGGAGAAAGCGGCGAGCTCTCGATACTGGGCCAGCGCCAGCCGTGCGCCGCCGCCGAGCTTTTTGATGACCTTGGTCTGGGCGGCGCCGCCGACGCGGGACACCGAGAGCCCGGCGTTGATGGCCGGGCGGATACCGGCGTTGAACAGGTCGGTTTCCAGAAAGATCTGTCCATCGGTGATGGAGATGACGTTGGTGGGCACGAAGGCGGATACGTCACCGGCCTGGGTCTCGATGATGGGCAGAGCGGTCAGGGAGCCGGTCTTGCCTTTGACTTTGCCGTCGGTCAGCTGCTCCACATGCTCCGCGTTGATCCGCGCGGCCCGTTCGAGCAGGCGCGAGTGCAGGTAGAAGACATCGCCCGGATAGGCCTCGCGGCCCGGCGGGCGGCGCAGCAGCAGGGAGACTTGTCGATAGGCCCAGGCCTGCTTGGTCAGGTCGTCATAGATGATCAGGGCGTCTTCACCCTTGTCGCGGAAGTACTCGCCCATGGCGCAGCCGGAGTAGGGGGCGATGTACTGCATGGCGGCGGAGTCCGAGGCGCCCGCGGCCACGATGATGGTGTGATCCATGGCGCCGTGCTCTTCGAGCTTGCGCTGGATCCCGGCGATCGACGAGTTTTTCTGACCGACGGCGACGTAGATGCACTTTATGCCGGTGTCTTTCTGATTGATGATGGCGTCGATCGCTACGGCTGTCTTGCCTGTCTGGCGGTCACCGATAATCAGCTCACGCTGGCCCCGGCCGATGGGCACCATGGCGTCGATGGCCTTCAGGCCCGTCTGCACCGGCTGGTCCACCGATTTACGGCTGATGACGCCGGGGGCGACCTTCTCGATCGGAGAGGTCACAGTGGCGTCGATCGGACCCTTACCGTCGAGGGGATTACCCAGGGAATCGACGACGCGCCCCAACAGGGACTCACCGACGGGAACCTCCAGTACCCGCCCGGTACAGCGCACCCAGTCGCCTTCCGACAGGTGCGTGTACTCGCCGAGCACCACCGCGCCCACGGAGTCGCGCTCCAGGTTCAGCGCCAACCCATAGGTGTTTTCGGGGAACTCCAGCATCTCGTAGTACTGGGCGTCGGACAGACCATGGATGCGGACGATGCCGTCGGTCAGGCTGACGATAGTGCCTTCCGTGCGGGCCTCGGTCGTAAGCTCGAATTGCTCGATCTTCTGCTTGATCAGATCGCTGATTTCGGATGGATTCAGTTGCATGGCGGTTTCCCGTTAAAATTGCAATTCGGTGGCCAGCTTGTGCAGCTTGCCGCGCACGGACCCGTCAATCACCAGATCCCCGGCCCGGATCCGGACGCCGCCGATCAGGGACGGGTCGGTCTCGACCGTCATCTCCACTTCGGCTCCCAACCGTTTTTCGAGCGCCGCGGCAAGGTCTTTCTGCGTCTCTTCCTCCAGCGCGAAGGCACTCGAGATCCGTACCCGGCGGACGCCCTGATGCCGAATCCGTAGTGCCTCGAAGAGGCGCGCGATCTCGGGAAGCGTGGACAACCTGTTGTTCGCCGCCAGCAGCGAGACCAGATTGCCGACCTCGGACGGCACGCCGTCGCCGGCAATCTCCAGTATCGCGTTGCGCAGCCGCTCGCGCGGCAGGTTCGGGTTGCCGATCTGCTCCGCCAGCATAGGGTCGGCGGTGATCGCCGACAGGATGGTCAGGACCTCACCCCAGGCGTCCACCTGTCCGCTCTCTCGGGCCCGTGCGAAGGCGGCTTCGGCGTAGGGCCGTGCGATTGTCGTGATGTCTCCGGCCATTGGCGCGCCTTAGATCTGTTTTGCGAAGGAGTCGACGATGGCGCCGTGAGCAACCGGATCGACTTCTTTCTCTAAAATCTTTTCTGCCGCCGCAACCGCCAGGGCCGCGACCTTTTCCCGCAGCTCCTCACGGGCCCGATTGACCTCCTGGTCGACCTCGGCCTGCGCCGCGTGGACCAGCCGGGCGCCTTCCTCGCGGGCGTCCTGTTTCGCCTCGTCGATGATCTCGGTGGCGCGCCGCTGGGCCTGGCTTACGATGTCGGCGGCCTTGGACTTGGCTTCCTTTATCCGCTCGGTGGCCCGTCGCGCTCCGAGCTCCTGTTCCTTATGACCGCGCTCGGCCGCCGCCAATCCTTCGGCGATCTTGGTCTTGCGCTCCGCCAATGCGTTGACGATGGGCGGCCACACAAATTTCATGCAGAACCAGACGAATACCGCAAAGGCGATCATCTGGAGTACTAGCGTCAGATTGATATTCATGCCGTTGCCTCGAAGGGGACGAGAGTCCGAGGTCCGCCGTGCCCAAGTGGCAGGGGTCGGAGCTTCGTCAGACAGCGAACATCAGGTACAGGCCCATGGCGATCGAGATGACCGGCAGGGCGTCGGTGAGACCCATGACGATGAAGAACTGGGTGCGCAGCATCGGGATCAATTCGGGCTGGCGCGCGGCGCCCTCGAGGAAACGACCACCGAGGACACCGATGCCGACGGCGGCGCCGAGGGCGCCCAGACCCAGCATGAGACCGGCTGCGATGAAAACGATTGCTTGTGCAAGCTCCATGGTTTCCCCCTTTGGAGTGGGTGAGAGAAGGTTGAAGGGCACCTTGAAAAATGGGCGTTCTCACCAATCGAGAGACTCTAACCCATTGATTATTCAGGAATGCCGTTGATAAAAACCATATTTTTCAAAGTGCCCTGAAAGCGGTCGCTCAGTGGTGCTGCTGATGCGCCATATCCAGGTAAACGATGGTCAGCACCATGAAGATGAACGCCTGCAGCGTAATGACCAGAATATGGAAGATGGCCCATCCGAGCTGCAACATGCCGCCGCCGAGACTCAGGATAACGGAATGACCGTACATGAGTGCGATCAGGATGAAGATCATCTCGCCGGCATAGAGGTTACCGAACAGACGCAGGGCCAGGGAGATGGGCTTGGAGAGGAGGTTGATGCCTTCCAACATCAGGTTGGCAGGCAATCCCCATTTGCCGAACGGCTGCAGGGTCAGCTCGCCGAGGAATCCGCCGAGGCCCTTCATCTTGATGCTGTAATAGACGACCAGGAAGAACACCGTCAGCGACATCCCGAAGGTAGCGTTCGGATCCGTGGTGGGGACCACCTTCAGGAATACGTGGTGGGGATCCGCGCCGAACAGGGAGGCCGTTTTCTGGAACAGATAGGGGACCAGATCGACCGGGATCAGATCCATGAGATTCATCAGGAAGACCCAGACGAAGATGGTCAGCGCCAGGGGGGCGACCAGGGGATTCTTACCGCTGAAGGAGCCGCGGACATTGTCTTCCACGAAGTCGACAATCCACTCCACGAAGTTCTGCGCCCCTCCCGGCTCCCCGGCCGAGGCCTTGTCCGCGACCTTTTTGAAGAGCCAGAGAAACAGGCCGCCGAGCAGGATCGAGAAGAACATGGTATCGACGTGAACGGCCCAAAAACCCATCTCCGCCGCCTCTTCCGCGGAGGACGCGAAAGTCAGACCATGCTCCGGGTGATTCCCGAAGGTGAGGTTGGTCAAATGGTGCTTGATGTACCCTTGGGATGTGAGCGTTTCGGAAGAAGCCATCGATCATCTCTCACGTGTTCTTTTCGTCATCCTGGCGGGCGTTCCAATCAGGCCGGGCGCAATCAGGCGCGACAACCGCGGACAGCACCTGTACGGCAAAATAGGCAAGGAGCAGGGCAGGCCAGCCCAGACCTTCGATCGCCGTAAAGGCAACGAAGAACAGCCCCAAGGCCAGGGACAGCTTGACCAGCTCCGCCCCATAGAAACGCACCAGGAGTAACTGCGGGTCCTGGGCCCGATAGTGCCGGAAGACCAGGAAAGCAAAAACCGAATTCGCTACAAGGCACACGCTGGCCCCGATCAGGACCGACAAGGCAACAGGCAGGCCAAAGGGTAAGGCGGCAAGGGTCAGGATGGGCGCCAGGGCAAGCTGTACGATCAGGACGTTCCCGGCCCGTTGCGCACCCTGCTGTTGCATCGGTTCTTCTTTGTGTCCAAGGGGATAATCCCTTACTGATAGCGCAGTATATGGACTGTCGATCACACCGTCAAACTCCCATCGGCAGGCATCGGGGTAAACGCCGATAAACCTCCCCGAAAACATGGCCTTAGCGGACCATCTACTTGCCCGGCACCTGTTTGTCCGGCCCACGGTGGGCAAGCCGGACCAGCTCGCATCAGATAAGGCCAGGTCGGGCCACGGCGCGCCAGGACGCGCCAGGACGTACCAGGACGTACCAGGACGTACCAGGACGTACCAGGACGTACCAGGACGTACCAGGACGTACCAGGACGTACCAGGACGTACCAGGACGTACCAGGACGTACCAGGACGTACCAGGA
>Ga0209568_1000296_pt1 | contig 17143 bp, 17 predicted proteins | sample WorMetOlspDAHAB2_FD_187406 | JGI IMG/M metagenome (GOLD analysis project Ga0209568, IMG submission 187406) | Marine gutless worms symbiont microbial communities from Max Planck institute for Marine Microbiology, Germany - Olavius sp. DAHAB.2... ...
ACAGAATCGACCGAAAGCCGACCACCGACGCCGTGTCTGGTTGTCGACCTGGAACAGGTGGCGGCCAACTATCTGGCGTTGCGTGACGCCTTGCCCGAGGCCGAGATCTACTACGCGATGAAGGCCAATCCGGCACAGCCCCTGTTGTCGACGCTTGCGGGCCTGGGGTCGTCTTTCGATGCCGCCAGCGCCGAGGAAGTCGATCAGTGCCTTGACGCCGGTATCGAGCCCGCGCGCATCTCGTATGGGAACACGATCAAGAAACGTCGCGACATCGCCCGCGCCCACGACCGCGGTGTCCGCCTGTTCGCCTTCGACAGCGATGTCGAGCTCGACAAGCTCGCCGCCGAAGCCCCGGGCGCCCGGGTGTTCTGCCGCATTCTGACGTCCAGCGACGGGGCCGACTGGCCGCTGTCGCGCAAGTTCGGCTGCGACCTCGACATGGCCCGCGACCTCATGCTCAAGGCTGCCGACATCGGGCTGGAGCCCCACGGCATATCCTTCCATGTCGGTTCGCAGCAGACCGATCCCGAGCAATGGGAGGTCGCCATTGGCCGCGCGGCCATGGTGTTTTCGGACCTTCGCGACCGCGGGCTGCGCCCGAAGATGCTCAACCTCGGCGGCGGCTTCCCGGCCCGCTACCGCGGCGATGCCCTGCCGCCGATGGAGCAGTTCGCCTCTGCGATCATGGCCGCCATGGCCCGCCATTTCGGCAACGACCGGCCGGACATGATCATCGAGCCGGGCCGGTCGATCACCGCCGAAGCGGGTGTCATCCGAACCGAGGTCGTGCTGATCTCCCGCAAGGGGTATGACGATCCGGTCCGCTGGGTCTATTTCGACGTCGGCAAGTTCGGTGGCCTTGCGGAAACCATGGACGAGGCGATCCGCTATCCCATCGCGACCGCCTACGACGGCTGGCCGGAGGGTCCGGTGGTGATCGCCGGCCCGACCTGCGACGGCGCGGATATCCTTTACGACCGGTACCGTTACACTCTGCCGCTGGCGTTGAAGACCGGGGATACGGTCGACCTGTTGAGCGCCGGCGCTTACACCTCCGTCTATGCTTCACGGGGCTTCAACGGCTACCAGCCGATGGCCGAGCACTACATCTGAGGGCTGGCGTTTCGGCGATGACCATCGGCGGCGATCCGGCACTGGCGACCAGCCTCCTGGCCGTGATCGGCGTGTGGGTGGTCACCGTGCTCGTCCCGGGTCCCAACTTCCTGGCCACGGTCCACATGTCGCACGTGGAGTCGCGGCGGGCCGGCGTCGTGGTCGCCGTTGGCATCGCCGTCGGCACCGCCGTTTGGGCAACGGCCAGCCTCGCCGGCCTCGGACTGCTGTTTCGCTCCGCCGGCTGGCTCTATCAGGGCGTGAAGATCGCCGGCGCGGCCTATCTGATCTTCGTCGGCATCCGCACGATGATCGCTGCCCGCCAGCAGCCTGCCATACCCCACGAGAACCGGCGGGAGCGGGATTTGGCCGGGCGTTCCGCCTCGGTCTGTTGACCGATCTCGCCAACCCGAAGGCCGCCGCGTTCTTTACAAGTCTGTTCGCTGTGGCGCTTCCGCCCGATGCGCCGCTGTGGTTCGACGCCGCCGTCATCACGCTCGTCGTCGCCATCGCCGGGGGCTGGTATGCGCTCGTCGCCTGTGCCGTTGCTTCGGGGCCGGGCGCGGCGATGTTCGGCCGGGCGCGGCGGGCGCTGACCTATGTTGCCGGTGCGGTGTTCGTCGGCTTCGGGCTCAAGCTTGTGGCTGAGCGCTAGGACTCAAGAGCCTCGACGAGCGCTTCCAAGGGCAGCAAGACGCAGCGATGGCGGCTTCGGTGTCCCGCGACGGGCCGGAATACGGCGAGTTCGCTCCAGCGGCCGTCCGGCGCTCCACCCCCCGATGTCAGCATGTCCTTGAGCGCCGCAACGGCGGTGCGCGCGCCGTCCTTGGTCTCGCCCGGTCCGGCAGCGCCGACCACCGCGGCCGATGCCTCGCACAACACGCATCCGCGCACCTGGTGGGCGAGGGCGGAGACGTGGCCGTTGTCGAGGGCGATCTCGACGGTGACCCGGTCGCCGCAGAGGGGGTTGTCGACCGTCGCCGCGGCATCCGCGGTCTCGAGGCGTCCGTGGCCCGTTCCCGTCCACGCCAGCCGGACGATCTCGCGGTCGTAGAGATCGTTGCTCACCCGAGCCTCCGCACCGCGTCGTCGACCCCGGTGAGCAGGGCGTCGACATCGGCGTCGTCGTTGTAGGGGGCGAGGCTCGCCCGCGTGCACCCGGTGACGCCGAAGAAGTCCATCAACGGCTGGGCGCAATGGTGTCCGCCGCGCACGGCGACGCCGTGGCCGTCGAGCACCTGGCAGACGTCGTGGGCGTGGACGCCGGCGACATCGAAAGAGATCACTCCGGCGCGTTCCTGAAGGCCTGCGGGTCCCAGCAGCCGCGTGCCGCGGATCGCCTCGAGACCGTCGAGGACCCGCCCGGTCAGCCGGCCAACATGGGCTGCCGCGCCCGCCGTATCGAGGGTCTCGATCCAATCGAGCGCCGCAGCCAACCCGACCGCCTGGGCAACGGGCGGCGTACCGGCTTCGAACCGCGCCGGCGCCGGCAGGAATGCCGCGTCCTCCATGCTGACCCGCGAGACGATGCCGCCGCCGGTGAGGAAGGGTGGCAGGCGATCCAGAATGTCGGCCCGCGCCCAGAGTACGCCGACCCCGGTAGGGCCGTAGGCCTTATGCCCCGAAAAGGCATAGAAATCGACGCCGAGGCCCGGAACGTCGAGAGCACCGCGCGGCGCCATCTGTGCGCCGTCCACCAGGACCCGCGCGCCGACGTTTTTGGCGGCGGCGGCGACCGTTGCCAAATCGGTGACCGCGCCGGTCACGTTGGAGAGGTGGGTAACGGCGATCAGCCGGCACCGCTCCGTGACCGTGGCGTCCAAGGTGTCGAGATCGATCCGGCCCTCCGGGTTCAGGTCGAGAACTCTTAGCGCAATGCCGCGCCGGTCGCGCAATTGCTGCCAGGGGAGCAGGTTGGCGTGGTGCTCGGCGCGGGACACCACGACCTCGTCGCCCGGCTGCAGGGTTTCACCGAGCGCATGGGCGACGAGGTTGATGGCAGCAGTGGCGTTCTGGGCGAACACGATCTCGTTCGGGTCGGCGCCCAGGTATCGGGCGACGGTCGCGCGGGCTCCCTCGTAGGCTTCCGTTGCCGCTTCTGCGAGGCGGTAGACCCCCCGGGCGACGTTGGCGCGGCCGCCGGCATCAAAGGCGGCGACGGCATCGATGACCGGTCGCGGAACCTGGGCCGTAGCGGCATTGTCCAGATAGTGCAGGCCGTTCGCCTGCGCAAGTGCCGGAAACTGGGCGCGGACGCGCGCGGCGTCGAAGGTCACCGACCCAACTCCCGCCCATGGCGGGCGGCGACGATCTGGGCGAGGATGGCGACGGCGATTTCCGGCGCCTTGCGGCCGCCGAGATCGAGACCGATGGGCCCGCGGATGCGGGCGAGGTCGGCATCGCCGAAGCCGGCGGCCGCTAGCCGCTCGCGGCGCAGCCGCTGGGTCTTCTGGCTGCCGAGGGCACCGACATAGAACGCCTCGGAGCGCAGCGCCACGTCGAGTGCCGGGTCGTCGAGCTTGGGATCGTGCGACAGCGTGACCACCGCGGTGCGCGCGTCCGGACGCAGGTCGGCCAACGCTTCGTCCGGCCAGTCGTTGCTCAGGTGGATGCCGGGGAAACGGGCCTCGCTGGCAAAGGAGCGGCGCGGATCGATGATGGTGACGTCGAAGCCGGCCGTCACCGCCATCGGCGCCAATGCTTGGGCGATGTGCACGGCGCCGATGACGACGATCCGCGGCCGGTCATTGAACACGGTGACGAACATCTCTCCTGCGGGGTCGTCGAGGCGGACACTGCGATCGGCGTCGAGGGCACCGAGAACCGCGTCGACAGTTTCTTTGCCCAGTGCCGTGCCACCATTGCCGTCTCTACGGCGAACCACCGTCTGGCCGCCCCCGTCGAGGCGCGTGACCAGGGCCACCGGGCGCTCCTCGATCAGCGCCCGGATCAATTCCGGATCCCCAGCACGCTCGACGAACACGGACATCTGGCCGCCGCAGGCCAGACCGACCTCCCACGCGCGTTCGTCGCTGACGCCGAAATCGAGGAGTTTGGCAGGCGCGCCGCCGATGATGTCGATGGCCTCGGTGACGACCGCGCCTTCGACGCAGCCCCCCGAAACCGATCCTTCGAAACTGCCGTCGTCGGCAACGACGAGGACGCTTCCGGGCGGGCGGGGGGACGAGCCCCAGGTGCCGACGACCGTTGCGATCGCGACACCTCTTCCGTCAGCGAGCCAGTCGAGAGCGCGGCGGAGCGGTGCGTCCTCCGGCGCCGCGGCTACGTCACTTCCGCTTCCAGGAGCCACGTCCATCCATCACATAGGTGCCGGGCCGGGCACCGGCGATCAGCTTGCGTCCGGCAAGAATGCCAACCTGGCGCGCATCGGCGCCGGTGCGCTTGGCAATGTCGGCGTACCGCGCCCGGCGCTGGCTGTTGATCTGGTCGACGAGTTTGCGGACCGATGACGGCGCCTTGCCGCTGACCAGTCCCACATAGCCGTCCGGTCGCTCGCCGACGTAACCCTTCGCCTTGGCGTCTTCGAGCGGACCGGCCGCCGCGGGTACCGGCGATAGCCCTGCGGCGGCGGCCAGGACGCCGGCTCCCAGGCACCGGGACAAGGCGATCAGCGCGTCTCTTCTCGTCTGCATCACTCGAACAGCTCCGAATTCTCCTCGAACAGGGTGTCGAGCTCCTTGTCGACCTTCACCCGAACCTCGTGCTCGATACGAACATTGAGGTTGATCACGATCGGTTCCTTCGGCGTTTCCACCTTCACCGTCGGCTGGCAGGCCGGCAATGCCATCGCGACGGCGGCGAGAGCAGGGATCAGGATTTTGCAGCGGGTGTCCATCACGCGCTTTGTGCTCCGCCGGTGGCTCAGGGACGGGTCCCCGAAAGCCCCTCGCCGATGCGCTCGGGGAGCGAGAAACCGGCCATGCCATCGATCAGGAGGGCATCCAGTTTTCCGCTCAGGTTAAAGTTCAATTCGAATGGGTAACCATCCATAAAATCAGGATTCTTTCCGGCCAAGTGCAGGGCGGCGATCCACTCGCCACCGGCCTCTCCGTTGATGTCCGCGCTGAGCACGTCGTAGTGGAAGTTCTTCAGCGCTTGGAGCATCAGGCTAACCCCTTCTCCGCCCCCTTGCAACGCGGCGGGGGGGATCAGCGGGTCGTAGCTCAGAATGCCGGGAGAGAAGGTTGCGAGCCGTCCGCCGGATACGGAAATGCCTTCTGCGGAGAGCGAGACGGGCAGGATGCCGCCGAGCACGCCGGTACCGGATGTTCCCTCCAGTTCGGCCAGATCGATCAGATCCTGAACGCCAACGTCCCGAATGCGTATCGTCGCCGTTTGCCGCCCTGCATCGGCGCCGAGCACGAAGTCCGCGAGATCGACCGCGCCGCCGAGAACATGGAACTTGGCGTCGACGACGTTCAAATGGCCGGCGTCGTCCCGATGAAAGCGCACGGTGCCGTTGGTCATCGGCACGCCGGCAACGATCCGCTCGATCTCGAGCGTTTGTCCGGGCGGCGTGCGGGGCGGCCACGGCCTGTCGATGGCCACCGATCCGCTGACACCCTCGACAATCGCACCGCCGGCGGCGAACCCGAGGGCGTGAACGTGGACGACCAGGTCGGAGGCAAGCCCGTCAGGCCCCCACGAGACGGCGCCCTTGGACTCGATGCCGCCACGGACATCGGTGACGATCGACGGGAAGACGCCGCTCAGGTCGCCGGGCTGCAGGAGGCCGGGAATGAAGTCGATGCGGCCCAGCGAGACCTCGGCCGTTCCGTTCGAAGGGCCGAGGTCGTGCTGGCCGTTCACCGTCGCGGCGACGATGCCGTCAAGCGCGCGCACGTGGCCGTCGAATCGGATCGACTCGCCGTCCAGGGAAACGCTTCCCTCGACATCGACGGGCGGGGCGAGACCCGGCCGATTTGCGTCCAGCCGCGCCGCCCGAACGGTCATGCCGGGCGCCGGCCTGGGACGGACCTCCGCGTCGACGTCGGTGATCGACAGGGTCTCTCCGAAGGCGTCGAGCGTTGCTTGTCCGACGTTCACGTCCAGCGGGGCCTGGAGGTCAAAGACGTTTGCGGACCGGATGACGGGCGTTTCCGCCGCGGCGACGGTCGCGGAGAACGGTTCGCCATCGACCTCGAAGGCAGCGCGCAGCTGTTCCGTCACCCGCATGGCGGCCGCCGTACCGTCGACGTCGATGCGCGCGCGCCCCGCCACGTCGACCGGACCCGGCACCTGCGGAACGTCGATGCCGGCGAGGTCGAATCCCGCGTCCACACGAAGGGATTTGGGCCACGCCGACAGGTCCGAGGGCCGTTCAGCCTGGGCATCGAACGTGACCGTTCCTTCCTCGGCAGAGAGTGTCCCCGTGAGGGTCACGAACTCGGAGCCGAGGGTGGCCTTGGCCTCCGCCGTTCGTACCCGCAGGAGGGGCAGGGGCGGGCTCTCGGCGTTCAGGGTTATGACACCGGCCACCTCGGCGATGTCCGGTTTTGCCGGCAGCGGACCCTCGAAGGAAAGGTCGAGCCGTCCATCGGCAATGGTGATGTCGGCGCGAAGCGCCAGTTTATTGTCCTTCAGCGTTCCGGTGATCCGCGCGTCGGACGCATCGACCACGGGAAGGGGCGGCGCGGTCACAACCGCGTCGACGGTGATGGTCTCGGGAACCTCCGGGGTGCCGCGGAACGTCACGCGGCCAGTGACCGGTACCGCGTCTGTGCCGGCGAGCATGACCTGGCCATCAAAGTCCGCCTGTCCTTGGTAGCGCGAACCATCGAGGTGGCGGAGATTGGCGTCGAGGGAGAGGTCCGCAGTCGCTTGCGCCGTCTCCACGGCCAGCCGGGCGCCTTCCAGAACAAGGGTGCCGATCGTCCAGCCCGGTTCTCCGCCGGGACCGCCAGTCGCGGGAGGAACGGCAAAACCATGTTCAGCGTTCACTTTGACCGCGAGGGCTTCAATGCGAACTCCCTGGACGTGCCGATCCAGAAGCTCGCTGACGGCGAATTCGACGCGGACGCGGCGCGCCGTAGCGCCGAAGGCCGGGACCTCGAGATCGGCAATGACCGCGTGGTCGATCTCGACCGCCTCCATCCGGAACGTCACCGTTCCGACGCCGGCGCGTGCAAGGGCTTGGGAGGCCAGATATTCGGCAATAGGCTGCCGGTAGTGGTAGGCCCCGGCGATCGAGCCAGCAATACCGAGTCCGAGCACGGCCACGACCACCGTCGCCCGTCTCCGTCCGCCGGTCGCTGCCATGGCCGTGGCCTCGTGGAGATGATTTTCCCGCTCCGAAACCGTATAGTCGCCATTAGGGCCAGGCAAGGCCGCCCGACCGAGAGGAGACGCCGTGCCCGCCGCCGTCAGGTCCGCGTTCGACATCGCGTTCTGGTTCGCCGACGTGGCGCTCGACCACAACGAATACCTTCAGCCGCAGAAGCTCCAGCGGCTGATGTTCCTGGCCCAGGCCTACTACGCGGTGCTCAATCCCGGAAAGAAGCTGATGCCGGCGGTCTTCGTTGCCGACGAGACGGGTCCGGTGGAGCCGAACGTCTATCTGGCATTTTCGCGCGGCCGCCCCGACATCGATGTGGACATCTTCCTGCCCCCCGACGTGGAGAGCCTGCTGGACAGCATCTGGCGGCGCTTCGGGCACTATGCGACCGAGCACCTCAACCGCATGACCACCGAGACCTTGGCTTACAAGCAGGCGCGGAAGCGCGGCAAACGGGGCGAAATCCGCATCGAGGCCATGCGGCTGTCGTTCGCCCGCGCCGAGGCGACCCCAGGTGTGGAACAAGTGGTCAAACCCAAGGTGTTGCGCACGCAGACCGGCAAGGCCGTCACGGTCAAGTCGTGGACGCCGGGGGCGGTGCGGAAGTAGGGCGTCGCGCCGCGCGGATGTTGAGGGCCAGGAGAACGGCGAACGCCGCCAGCGCGGCGCCGTGCCAGACCATGTCCAGCGGCCACAGCAGCGCCACGCCGAGCACTCCCGTCGCGATCCGCGCAGGCCAGCCAAGCGGCGCCTCGGCGTGCCCTTCCATGGTCGCCGTCAGGCCGTAAATGCCGACCGTTCCGAAGGCGAAGATCGTCACCGCCACTGTCACGTCGCCGGCCAAAAACGGGGTGTACGCGAACAGCAGGGGCACGATGTAGAGGCCCTTGGCGATCCGCCATGAGGTGAACCCCGTGGCCATCGGCGGCGTCTTGGCGATGGCCGCGGCGGCAAACGCCGTCAGGCAGACGGGCGGGGTGACGTTGGAGTCCTGGCTCAGCCAGAAGATGATCATGTGCGCCGACAACAGCGCCGCGGTGACGGTGCCGGCGGCGAGCGTGTTGGTGATCAGGGTATCCTTGAGCTCCGGCGGGATCAGCGCCACCAGCGCCGCCGCATCGGCCCGCGGCATCGGCGTGCCCAGCTTGTCGGCGACCGAGGGATCGATCAGCAGGAACGCGGCCCGTGCGGCTTCCGGGACTCCGCCGGCGGCGATCAGATCGATCAGGTCGCGCTGGACGATGAGGTCGTACAACGCCGGTGCCGACAGCGTGCCGAGCACGATATAGGCCGCCGTCACCGGAAGCCCCATGCCGAGGACCAGCGAGGCGAAGGCGACCAGGACGATGGTGATGATCAGGCTGCCATGGGCCCAGTCGTTGACCATCAGCGAGAACGTATTGCCGATGCCGGTGGTGCCGATGACGTTGACGATCAGCCCGACGGCAACGAGGAGCACCGCGGTGCTGACCATGTTGCGGGCGCCGAGCGCCATGGCCTCGATCACCGCCTTCGGCCCCATGCGATGCTGGCGCGACAGCCATGATGCGGCGACAACCGAGAGGATGCTGATGCCGGCGGCATAGGTCGGCGTGAAGCCGTAGATCAGCAGTCCGATGAGAATCCCTATGGGGATCAGCGAATGCCCGCCCTCGCGCATCACTTCGGGCAGCGGCGGCGTCTCGTCATCGGTCATCGCGGTGATGCCCAGGCGCTTGGCCTCGATCCGCACCCAGAACGCCACCGAGAGGAAGTACATCACCGCCGGCAGCGCCGAGACGGCGATGATCTCGAGGTACGGAATCTGGGTGTAGCTCGACATGATGAAGGCGCCGGCGCCCATGATCGGCGGCATCAGCTGCCCGCCGGTCGACGCCGACGCCTCGACGCCGGCGGAGAAGCGGGGCGTGAACCCGGCCCGCTTCATCAGCGGGATGGTGATGACGCCGGTGGATACGGTATTGGCCACGGCCGAACCCGAGATCGAGCCCATCAGCCCCGACCCGACCACGGCGACGAGACCGGGCCCGCCGACGAACCGGCCGGCGACGCAGCGCGCCAGGTTGATGATGAAATCGCCGGTGCCGGAGCGCACAAGGAAGGCCCCAAACAGGATGAACATGAACACATAGGTGCTTGAAATTCGGGCGATCGTCCCGAACATGCCATCGGCGCCGAAGAACGTGCGGAACAGCACCGTCTCGGTGGTCAAACCGGGGAAATGGAAAACCCCCTCGACGTAGCGCCCCCACCAGGCGACGTAGCTCAGCGAGATGATGATCAGCGCCGGAATGATCCAGCCGGTGGTCCGGCGGGTGAACTCGATGGCCAGCGCGATGCCGATGATGGAAACGATCCAGTCGAGCGGCAGGAACCGCACGCCGCGGTCGAACAGGGCCTGTTCGTTGTAGATCAGGTAGGCCGCCGACAGCGCCGCCATGACGCCGAGAACGACATCGACGGTGAGAATCGCTCCCTGCGCGCCGGGTCGCCGGGCGCGGGCGAACGGAAACACCAGCGCGCACAGGAACCCGAACGATCCGAAGTGGATCGCCGACGTCCACAGTTCGGACAGCGTGCCGAAGGTGTTGAAGTAGACGTGGAAGGCGGCGACGGCGATGCCGACCCAGAACACGATCCGGCCGACCGGAGAGTCTTCGCCCCGGACCGTCGCTTCGGACTCGCCGAATTCGGTTTCGAACCCGGTGTCCGTGTCGCTTTTGTTGTCGGCCAATCAAAGGGCCTGTGGATGGCGCCGCGGTTTGGGGCGGCGACGAATTGCCGCCGCCCGCTCCGCCGGTTTCGGTTTAGTTGGAGGCCATCAGGTGGGCCGGAATGGTCAATCCCATTTCCTTGTAGTACTTGGCCGCGCCCGGATGCAGCGGGAACGGCAGCCCGGCGATGGCTTGCTGCAGGTCCATGGCCTTGGTGGCCTTGTGGATGCTTTGCAGGAAGCCGAGGTTCTCGTAGATGGTCTTGGTGATCTTGTAGACGGCATCCTCGTCGACGTCCGCGCGCACCGCCAGGAAGTTGGGCTGAGCCATGGTGTTGATGGCTTTGCCCTGGCCCGGATAGGTGTTGGCCGGGATCACGAAACGGGTCCAGAGCGTGCCGCCGGCGGCCTTGTTGGCCATGGCGATCTGGTCGTCGGTGAAATCGAGGACGCGCATCTTGTCACCCAACGCCGCGGCGGCGCGGGTCACGCCGGCGACCGGCGGTCCGGCGGGGATGTTCATGCCGTCGATGGTGCCGTTCTGCAGGGCGTCGGCGCTGGGGTTGTAGCCCATGTAGACGACGTCGAAGGTGGCATCCGTATCGACGCCGAGGCCGGTCAGAATGGTGCGTCCCGAGCCTTCGGTGCCGGAATTGCGCTTGCCGATGGAGAACTTCTTGCCCTTGAGCGACATGACGTCGCTGGCGGTTCCCGAATCGACGTAGTCGGACCGGACGATGAAGTGCTCGACGTTCTGCCACAGCATGGATACCGACCGCAGGTTCTTTTGCGGGCCATCGGCCTGGACCTTGCCGGTGCCGGTCCATGCCCAAGCTCCATAGAGGCCCTGCAGGATGGCGAACTGGGCCTGGTTCTCGCGCAGCAGCTTGACGTTCTCGCCGGAGCCGGCCGAGGTGATCGCCGACATCGAGATCTTCTGCTTGGGCTGCAGCTTGACCTTGGTCAGGGTCGCCAGGGCGACGCCGACCGGGTAGTAGGTGCCACCGGTCGTCGCCGTCGCCAGGATGTACGACCGCTCCTCCGCCGCCTTGGCCGGACCGAACGCGGCCGCCGCGACCGCCGTGGCGGCGAGGGTCAGGAATGCACGCTTGGTGATGCTCTCGAACATACGACCTTCTCCCTTTGTGATTCTGGGCCGGGCGGCGAGGAGCCGAAGAACCGGCGCGTTTCCAAGACCATATGGGGCGTTGCGGCGCTGTGGCAATAGTTACAGATCGGTGACACGACGTTCATGGTTTTGCACCGCCGCAACGTGTTTCCGTGCCGGGTGTGCTTGATCGCGCGTTGAGGATTGCAATTGGCGGGATCGCGCTTCGGTTTTGGCCGCGATGTTGATTTTGTGCAGGCGCGAAGATTGGGTTGAGGGTAATGCGCCGGTCCGAACCACATGGCACTCGGGCCGGCCGCCGGGACTCGAAGGAATGCGTCATGCCGATCAAGAGCATCGTGGTCCATCTCGCCGATGATCCGCGCCATCTTCCGCGTCTGCGGCTGGCGGCGGATTTGGCCAACCGGTTCGACGCCCACCTGAACGTCGTGTACGCCAAGGAACGGGTGGATATGCCCGCGGGCATCGTCGGACGCGGGGCTTCGATGGCGTTTATCGAGGTTGCCGAAGAAACGGAGAGGGAGCACGCGGCCGCGACGCGCAAGGAAGTCGAAGAGGTCTGTGCCGGGCTACGCTCATGGGAGTGGCACGAGGCGCAGGGCGAGGTGGACAAGGTGGTGGCCCGGTGGGCGCACCTGTCCGACCTGGTGATCGCCGAACAGTCACCACAGGTCCATCTCGAGGACAAAATCATTCCCCACATGGCGGACCATCTGGTCATGCTGGCCGGGGCACCGATGCTGCTGGTCCCCGACAACTGGGCGGGCGGTTCGGTTGGCAAGCAGATCCTCGTCGCGTGGAAGAACAGCCGCGAGGCCAACGGCGCCGTGCGCAGCGCTCTTCCGTTTCTGAAGCAAGCGGACAAGGTGGAGGTTCTGGCCCATAGCCCGGACCCGATCGCCGATCCGCCTGGGAGCGATGTCGTCAGGTACCTCGGCTATCACGGGATCGATGCGGAGATCGTCGGCGCCAGCGCCGATGGCGGCAACCATATCCTCGAAACCGCCGCCGCGCAGGGCTCGGATCTGATCGTCATGGGGGCGTATGCCAAGACCATGCGCCTGGGCGAGTTCATTGCCTTCGGCACAACGGGTGTCGTGATGCGGAACGCGACGATCCCGGTACTGATGCGCCACTAGCGCAAGTGGCGATCCGGCCTCAGAAGAAGATCCACGTCACCAGCGCGAACAGCGGCAGCAGGAAGACGATCGACCAGCCGAGGTAACCGAAGAAGCTCGGCATCTTGATCCCCGACGACTCCGCGATCGCCTTGACCATGAAGTTGGGCGCGTTGCCGATGTAGCTGTTGGCGCCCATGAACACCGCACCGGCCGATATGGCGAGCAGGGTGCCGGCCAGCGGCCCCATCAGCGTCTCCGCGTCGCCACCGGCGGCGTTGAAGAACACCAGATACGTCGGCGCGTTGTCGAGGAAGCTCGACAGAATCCCCGTCAGCCAGAAGTACATGGCGTTGACCGGCTCGCCGGTTTCGGTCGTGACGGCGCCAATGACCGCCGACAGGGCACCGCTTTGGCCGGCCTTGAGGATGGCGATCACCGGCACGATGGTGACGAAGATGCCGGCGAACAGCTTGGCGACCTCGACGATGGGGTGCCAGTTGAAGGCATTGGCCTTGCGGTGCTGGCGGTCGGTGAATGTCCACGACACCCAGGTGATCAGCAGAAGAAGCACATCGCGGAGCAGGTTCTGCAGCTCGACATCGACGTGATAGACGGTAAAGCGGATACCCGGGTTCCAGACGCCGCTCATCAGCACCGCGGCGACCACGCAGCCGAGCAGGCCGACGTTGGCCCAGCCTTTGATACCGATCTTCGTCGGCTCCGTCGGCGCCTCGTGTTTCACGCCTTCGCGGCGCACGAGGATGGTGTCGAGGACGAAGAAGATGACCAACAGGGCGCTGGCGACGATGAGCATCGGCACGAACATGTGCACCGTCGGCCAGAAGAAGCTGACGCCCTTGAGGAAGCCGAGGAACAGCGGCGGATCGCCGAGGGGGGTCAGCGAGCCACCGATGTTGCTGACCAGGAAGATGAAGAAGACGATGACGTGGACCTTGTGCTTACGGTCTGCGTTGGCGCGCATCACCGGGCGGATCAGCAGCATCGACGCGCCGGTGGTCCCGGTCCAGCTGGCGATCGCCGTGCCGCCGGCCAGGAACGCCGTGTTGCTGAGCGGTGTGCCGCGGAAGCTGCCGGCGAAGTGAATACCGCCGGCGACGGTGAACAGCGCCAGCAGCAGGATGATGAACGGCAGGTATTCCAACAGCATCAGGTGGACGACTTCGAACAGCGTTAGCTGCCAGCCGAAGAACACCAGGAACGGCAACAGGACGCAGGCGCTCCAGAACGCCGAGATCTTTCCGAAGTTGTGTTCCCAAAAATGCGGCGCGACGAGCGGGAAGACGGCGATGGACAGCAGGATGCCGGCGAAGGGGATTCCCCAATAAAGGCCAAGGGCGCTGCCGTCCAGGTGTGGCGCGCCTGCCGCGGCGGCAAAGGCTGCGGCCGGCAGCAACAGGCCAACGATCAGTGTGACCGCTCCGGCAACAAGCGTCCGTTTCATCCCGATCCCCCGACTTTTTCGCGCGGACGGCGGGTCTCCGTCTGCGCATTCGATTGTGCGGCGCACAAACTTATAGCGTCATCTTGGCGCGCGGGCAAACCCCCGGCGATCGCCGGTTTGACTTGGGTCTCAGGGCAACTCGACCGCGTACGTCCCGATCGAAGTGACCTCGGCGATCATACCCCGTTCCTCGAGGAACGCCGCCATGCGCTCGTACCGGCCGCGGTCGAGGGCGCCGGGGTGAAGCGCAAAGCGGGGCAGGGTATCGCGCCAGGCCCGGCGATTGAGCTCATCGTCCAGGCTGGGATGGGCCTCGACGAACAGATCCCAACCGGCATCGGGATGATTGACCAGATACTGTGCCGCCCGCTCCAGCACGTCGACAAACCGGCGCAGACGGGAATCAGCAAGGGTGGCGCTGTTGGCGACGACGATAAGCTCGTCGTAGGACGGCACGCCTTCCTCCTCGGGGAAGAACGCACGCCCCGGCTTGCCGACGATGTCCATCTGGTTGAGCTCGAAGTTGCGGAAGGCACCGATCACCGCGTCGACCTGGCCGGAGATGATCGACGGCGAGAGCGAGAAGTTGACGTTGACCAGGGTGACGTCGTCGAGACTCAGGCCGTGCTTGGCCAGCATCGCGCCCAACAGGGCGTCTTCGAAGCCGCCGACCGAAAACCCGACCTTGCGGCCCTTGAGGTCGGCAATGCTGCGCACCGGCCCGTCTTCGAGAACGACCAGCGAGTTGAGCGGCGTCGCCACGATGGTGGCGATGCGGACCAGCGGCAGACCTTCGGCGACCTGGACGTGAAGCTGCGGCTGGTAGCCCACCGCAAGATCGGCCTTGCCGGCGGCGACCAGCTTCGGCGGGTCATTGGGGTCGGCGGGTGCGATCAGCTCGACCTCCAAGCCGGCGTTGGCGAAAAACCCCTTCTCCTGGGCGATGATCAGTGTGGCGTGGTCGGGGTTGACGAACCAGTCGAGGACGACGGTGAGTTTGTCGGCCGCAAGTACTGATTGTGCATTCAGCATCAATGAAATGGCCAACAACGCTATGAGTTTACAAAAAGGTGCTTTCATCGTGTCCTCAGTCGTTGGAGGGATTGGATTCGACCTGCCAGGGGAGCGCCCTGCGCAGGGTTCGGTCGACGCCGACATAGAGCGCGACCGCCAGGACAGCCAGTGTGGCCAGCGCGGCGAACATCAGATCGACCTGCATGCGGGCATTGGCGTGGAGCATCAGGTAGCCGAGCCCGGCGCTGGAGCCGACCCATTCGCCGACCACCGCGCCGATGGGGGCAACGGCGGTGGCGACCCGGAGGCCGGAGGCCAGAGCCGGCAGCGCGGCCGGCACGCGCACATGGCGCAGCATGGCCCATCGTCCGGCATCCATGGTCCGTGCCAGATCGAGCCAGCCGGGTTCCGTGCGTCGCAAGCCGTCATGGAAAGCGGCGGTCACCGGGAAGTAGATGATCAGCGTCGCCATCGCCACCTTCGACGCCATGCCGTAGCCCAGCCAGAGCACCAGCAGCGGCGCCAGCGCGAAAACGGGTATCGCCTGGCTGATCACCAGCACCGGCATCAGCCAGCGCCGGGCGGGGCGGAAGTAGGCCATCGCCAAGGCACTGGAACAGCCGAGGATCGCGCCGAAACCGAGCCCGAGAACGATTTCGGCCGCGGTCAGCGCGGCGTGGTCGAGTATCAGCCGCCACTCGGCTGTCCATGCCAAAACGACGGCTGCGGGACCGGGGAGGATGTAGGGCGGCGCGCCGGTCATCCGGACGACAAGTTGCCAAGCGGCAACCAGCCCACTGGCGATGGCAAGGGCGCGCAGCAGCCGGCTCATGTCACGGCCTCCGCAAGCCGGCGCAGCAGATCGCCCTGCAGGCCGAGGATTTCAGGGTCGTCGACGTTTCTGGGTGGTGCTCCCGGTGGAACCAGGGCACCACCGAGGTGAGCCGGATGGCCGGACATGACGTGAATGCGGTGCCCCAGCCGCAGCGCTTCCAGCGGATCATGGGTGACCAGCACGACTGTCCGGGCGGCGAGCATCCGCGCGGCCAGGTTCTGCAACCGGACCCGGGTGATGGCGTCGATGGCCGAGAACGGTTCATCCATGACCACCACGGGCCGGTCTTCCATCAGCGTTCGCGCCAGCGCCGCGCGCTGGCGCATGCCACCCGACAGCGCATCCGGCCGAAGATGCCCCGTACCGGCGAGGCCGACGTCGGCGAGAAGCGCTGTCGCACGGGCCCTGTCCGGTGGCTGGCCGCGAAGCCGGGCGCCCAGGGCAACGTTCTCGACCACCGTCAGCCACGGCAGCAGGAGATCGCGTTGGGCCATGTAGGCGGCACGGCCGGCGAGGGGGCGGCCGTCCGAGCAGGACACCGCGTCGGCACCGCCCTCGGTGTTCTCCGACTCCAGCCCGAGGATCAGGCGCAGGAGGGCGCTCTTGCCGACGCCGCTCGGTCCCAGCACGCACGTCCACAGCCCGCCCTCGATGGCGACGTCGAGACCGTCGAACAACGGGCGGCCGTCGTAGACCAGCCGCGCGCCGGAAACGGCAAGAGACAAGGGTTCGGAGTGGAGTGGGGCGTCCATGGCCTCACACGTCCCTACGCCGGTACTAACCGGATCAGGTTCTCGGGGTCGTCTCGCGCGTCGAGACCTCTCAGCCGGACCGCCGGCTCCCCCCGGTGACGGGTTTGTGAACGTATATGTGGACTACCGCGAAGCGGCTGGCAAGGCTCGTGACGGGAGGGACGGCCGCTCGGGTCGGCGCAAGAGCACTCTTCTGCCGGATGCTGACAGCGTGCGACGTGTGGGCGAACCGATCGTCAGTGCGATGTGGCGTCCAAACCGGCCAATTCGCGACTCCGGCGTACGGCCGAGATCAGCCGCCGGATGTCATCGGCGCCGACGTGGTCGCGCGCCATCATCAAGTTGACGATCGGATCTTCGAGCATCTCGCCGACGCTCGGTTCACGGCTCCACGTGCCATCGGCGGTGCGCTTTCGTGATGGAACCCTCAACGGCGCCCGGCCACGGCCAACCATCGTTTCCTCCCTATCCCTCGTTCGGATCGATCGCCCGATTTGAGGGTCAAATAACCCCTTATTGTAGTCAAGTTAACATACCATGGCATTGATTCAATCCAAGGAAATCGTGGAAAAAAATAATCGGAATTTCCTAGTTTAGGGTCTTGACATTCCGCCCCACCGGAGCTATGTTGATCTTGTTGAGGGATCAAACCGGCTGCCGAAGGAGCGAAACGCCATGAATATCATACAGATTTTCGAACGATTCC
>Ga0209568_1000297_pt1 | contig 17131 bp, 12 predicted proteins | sample WorMetOlspDAHAB2_FD_187406 | JGI IMG/M metagenome (GOLD analysis project Ga0209568, IMG submission 187406) | Marine gutless worms symbiont microbial communities from Max Planck institute for Marine Microbiology, Germany - Olavius sp. DAHAB.2... ...
AACGCCAACAAGCGACGCGCCTGGTTGGCGTCCTCCGAACCCCTGGCAAGGCGTCGCAGGGTCGATCCGTCGTAGTCCGAGCGAAGGGGAATGGCCAGGCCCATGGGAAACTCCTCTACCGTTTCCCACCCTTTGAATCACGCCATCCATCAACAAGCCGTTAATGAGTCACGATCAATGCAGCTTGGTATCAGTCTGGTCTATGCGGACTTCCAAATCCGGAGAAAGCGTGACAATGCCGGTTTGAAAATCAAACCGATACCTTCCGGCCCATATTCTTGGCGTAGCTGGCACCAAGAACGCAGCTTCACAGAAACGGGCTTGAATGTTGTTCGCGAATTCAAGGAAAAACTGGATGAGGACTGGTCAATCCAAGGCAAAGAAGAGTCGCCATTACTTAAAGCCGGCATGTTCGATGGCTCCATAGATAGGGCTAGGATGGCGCTTTCCGTGACGAACGGTTTTCTCCTGGAGCACCCGACGCACTGAAGGCCGTGTCGCTTTAGTCAACGACAGATATTGCGTCCGTCGACGACCGGGGCCTATCGTTCCAACCCAATCTGCTAACGTTCCTTCACCCACGCCAAGCGTCGCCGCCCCTACCCACCCCCATACGCGTCGCGCATCTCGCGCTTGAGGGTCTTGCCGGCGACGTTGCGGGGGAACTCGTCGTAGAACACCGCGTCGGCGATGCGCTGGAACTTGGCGCCGACCCGCTCGTTGACCCAGGAGACCAGATCGGCCGCTTCGACGCTCTCGCCCGGCTGCAGGACCACCGCCGCCACCGGTACCTCGCCCCACTTCTCGTCCGGGGCGCCGAACACCGCCACCTCCAGCACCGCCGGGTGCTGGATGACGATCTCCTCGATGTCCTTCGGGTACACGTTGACCCCGCCGGAGATGATCATGTCCTTCATCCGGTCGACGAGGAACAGAAAGCCGTCCTCGTCCAGATACCCGGCGTCGCCCGAATGCAACCAGCCGTCGACGATGGTCTCGGCGGTCAGTTCCGGACGCTTGTAGTAGCCGGGCATCAGGCAGGGGCTGCGTCCGCAGATCTCGCCGACCTCGCCGGGGTCGGCCTCGGTGCCGTCGTCGCGGAGGATCTTCAGCTCCATGAACATGGGCGCGCAGCCCACTGAGCCCTCTTTGCGGATGGCGTCGTGCTTGTCGAGGATGATCATCAGCCCCTCGGTGAGGCCGTAGAGCTCGTAGAAGCACCCGGGAATCTCGGCGTTGATGCGCTGCTTGTAGGGCAGCGGCAGGGGTGCGCCGATGTTCTGCAGCATCTCCAGCGAGGACAGTTTTTCAGGCGTGAACGACGGGTGGTTGAGCACCGCGATGATCTGCGCCGGCACCATGACGATGTGGGTCACCTTCTCGGTGGCGATGGTCTCGATCACCCGTTCGGCGTCAAAGGCCTCGTGGAGGATGTAAGTGGCACCGGCGAACATCCACGGCATCAGGTCGACCATGGCACCGTTGAACACGATGGCACCGGCGTGCAGGACGACGCTCTCGGGGATGATGCGGAAAGACTGGGCGAAGATCATGCAATACATCGAGCGGACGTAGTGGGTGTGCACGATGCCCTTCGGCAGCCCGGTCGTGCCGCTGGAATACATGATGTTGTACATGTCGCCGTCGTCGAGGCCGGCGTCCGGCGGCGCCTCCTCGGAGCCGTCGGCGAGGAAGTCGTCGTAGCCGCGGAAGCCCGGACGGTCGCCGCCACCGCCGACGAGGATCAACCGGCCATCCTCGATCAGCGGCAATTGGTCGCGAATACTGGCGAGGGTGTCGGCGAACTGGGCGTCGGCGATCGCCAGGGACGTGTCGGAGTCATTCAGCAGTGTCGCCAGACCACTGGCCTGCAGCAGCGTGCTTGACGGTACGATGACGATGCCGGTCTTCGCCGCCGCCCAGTAGGACGCCATCAGCTCCAGGCAGTTGGGCAGCACGGTGGTGAACTTGTCACCCTTCTTCAGCCCCGCCGCCAAGAGCGCGTTGGCCAGCCGGTTCACGTAGGCGTCGAGCTGGAGGTAGGTCAGCCGGTGGCCGCCGACCACCAGCGCCGTGTGATCGCCCCGAAAGCGGGCGTGACGGGGCAGCAACGAGCCGATGTTCATGGAGGTCCCCCCTTCCGACCTGGCGATTTTCCCGAATGATACTCCGCCCGCGCCGGCGGGTGCCAGACCCGGAACGGTAGATTCACGGTCCGTCGGCGATCTCCTTGATGCCGGTCGGCTGGTCGGGGTCCAGGCGTTTGTGGACGTGGACCGCCGGCGTCGGCAACGCGTCACGGCCGAGGGCGAAGCTCTGTTCCTCGACGATCAGCTTGTAGGCCTTGTTGAGGGCCAGGGCGCGGGCCCGGGACGGATGCAAAAGCACGGTGACATCGTCGGCGAGGAGCGCCGCCCGGTCGGGTCGCAGCGTGCCGTCGGCGGCGAAGAACCGCGCCAGAACCTCGGCGTTGCCACGGAACTCGTCGCCGGCCCCGTTGCGCTCCAGATAGACGGAGTACTCGCCGCGGCCGTCGGCCCGCCGCCGTTCGGGAACGCCCTTCAGGCCCCGCTGGCTCCAATGGTACCAGCCGCCTTGGAACGCCTCGGGGCCGAACCGCCGGGCGAACGAGAAGATGGCATCGGTGGTGACACCGGCGCCGCCGTGACAGCCGACGCAGAACACCGACTCCTCGTAGCTTTGCGGCCGCAGGTCGCCGTCGGCGTCCTCGATGAATCCCTGGAAGGTCCAGCCCATGCCGTTGGCGACGCCGTGTTCGGCATCGCCGAGGACCTGCCGCGGCCGGTCGGGCTGGCCCCGCCGCTCGCGGATCTCGGCCATCACCATTTCTTCGAGGTCGGCGTAGGTCTGCCAGAAGTCCTTGCGGGCGTACCGGAGCTCCTTCATCCGCGCCGCCAGGGTGATGCCGCCGTCGTCATCGACATCGAGGTAGCGGACCGAATGCAGGAACTCGGTTCCCTCCGGAAACAGCCCGCCGGCAAGGTGGACCTCACCCCGCGCCTGCGCCTCGCGCGCCGCGCCGACGTAGCTCATCTCGCGGCCTTCGAGCGGCGCCCAGTCGTAGGCGACGACGCGGGCCTCGCCCAGGGTTCCGTCCCGGTCCAGGTCGACGCCATGGCGGCGCTCGTCGGTCGCATCGATGGACACCTCGCGGCGGCGCACTACCGCCTCGACGATGGCGAGGTTCAGCTTGTAGACGGCGATGTCCTCCGTGCCGCCGGCATCGCGCCGGAACATCTCGGGCAGGCGGATGGCGACGTCGCCCATCGAGCCGTTGGTCGGCCAGAAGGTGCCCGGGAACGGGTAGTAGGCGAAGGCCCGCCACCCCGTGGCGCGGCCGTCGGCACGGCGGTCGAAACCCTCGGCGTCGAAGTCGAACCGGCAGTCGGGGACGAACCCGCCCCAGGTCCCGTCCTCGTCCACATCCCATGCGACCGGGACCGAGGCCAGCGTCCTTGCCAACGCGATGCCGCCGTCCGGCGCTTGGTAGTTGTCGGTCCGCACGTAGGCAAGGATGGTGTCGTCGCCGATCTCGGCGATCTGGTCGCGGCGGTCGCGGAACAGATTGGTCCACGGGTTGACCCGCGCCGGCGCCTGAAAGGCGTAGCTGAGCTGCAGGTCGCCGTCGTCAATGAAGTTGGGCGGCACCGAATTCAGGTGGCAGACGTAGCAGGGATTGTGCACCCGTCCGGCCGCATCCCGGGTCGCGGTGTAACATTGCGGCGGGATGTAGGCCGTCACGTTCGAGAGGGCACGACCCTTCAGCGACACCTCGCCGGCGCCGGCATCGACACCCGAAACCGTGCCGGCAAGGACGATCGCCAATGCCAGGCGGCGGACGGCCACCGCCGCCTGCGTCCCCGCCTCAGCGGGTAGCGCCGATCTTGGCATCGAGCGCCGGGAACGGACCGATGTAGCCGACGTAGGACCGCGCGTCCTTCGGCCCGTGGCGCTTCTTGCTGTCGGACTCGCCATAGGGATGCTGGACGACGGTCATCAGGTAGCCGCTGCCGCCGATGTCCCCGTACCAGTAGGGTGACGTGGCCTCGGATCCGTAGGGCGTGGTCAGGATGCGGGTCAGCGTCCGGGTCTTGACGTCCCACGCCCACACCGCGTCGTTCTGGTGGCCGCGCGCGGAATCCTCGGCGATGATCAGCGTGTCGTAGCCGGCGATGAAGGTGAGGTTGTCGGGGTTGGCGATGGCATCGACATCGCACCGGTTGGCGGCGTACGGATCGCCCTTCGGATAGGTCTTGGGCACGCCGATGACCGCGGCTTCGATGGACTTGGCGACGTACTGGCTGTCGATCAGGAAATCGAACTCGGTGCCCAGGGCATAAACGGTACCGCAGGGATTGGCCGCCAGCCGGATGTCGTTGAGGCTGCCGCGGTCGTTCTTGCCGCCGTCCTCCATGCCGTTCTGGACCTGGGTGAGGGCGAGGTAGAGCGTGCCCGATGCCGCGTCGAAGGTGATCCCCTCGCCGCGCTGGAATTCGGTCGTCGCCCCCAGCATCGCCGCCCGGCGCAGGGGTTCCAGCCGCGATGCCGCGGCCTCCATTCCGGCCCGCAGCCGCAGGCATTCCGGTCCGTTCTCGGTGTTGATCCCCTCGAAGCCGACCGGACACTGGCCGCGGTCGCTCATCTCGGCGGTCTCGAAGATGTCGGAGAACTGGATGCCGTTGTCGATCAGGGTGCTGATCTGGTCATCGGTGGCGTGGCCGAGTCCGACCCAGTCGAGCCGGGCGCGTCCGCCGTTCTCCGCGCTTTCCTGGCGCCAGATCGCCGCATGCAGGGTGCCCGCCGACAGGTCCCCGGCCCGGTCGGCGACGAACATGAAAAACCCGACCCGATTGCCGTCCTGGGACATGTAGACGGTCTTCTGGTCCGGCATCACGTAGGCCAGTTCCAGGGAGTGCCGGCCCATCGCGTAGTGCTTGGTGACCGAGTAGGTGCCGCCGATCTTCACCTCGATCTCGACCGGATAGCCGTAGCGGTACGGCTTGATGGCACGGCGCAGCTCGAACGCCGGGCGGTCCCGGTCGGAAACGTCGACGCCGAAGTAGCGGCCCATGTTGCGGACCTCGCGGGGCAGGTCGCCGATGGTCTTGGCCGCGGCGAAGCCGCGCGCATCGGGCGGGTACTCCTCCGAGCCGAGATGGCTGTTCCACGGCGTGACCACACCGGCGCACGGAGACCACACGCCACCGACGGCCGAGAAGTCCATGCTGACGGTGCTGAGCGGGGTGAGGTGGCCGGTCTCGCCATCGCGCGCCATCTCGGTCAGGTACATGGCCCCCGGCAGGGACTCGAAATGGGTGATGTTGAAGAGGGTGCCGCCGACGGCGATCAGCGAGCTGAAATCGCTGTCCGCGGAGATGCGCGGCGATCCGTCGGTAGCCTTCAGCGGCTGGCCGTCGGCGCCGTGCAGGCGGCCGAACACGCCTTCGCCGATGCGGTCGCCGCTGCGCGCGATGACGTGATAGCCGAGGGGATGACGGCCGCCGCCGATGCCGACCTCCGGTGTCGCCAGGACAGCCCGTTTCTCCGCGTCCGTCACCGGCACGCCGACCGGCGAGAACTGCAGGGTCTGGGACACCGAGGCGGATGCGGCCAAGGCAAGCGTCAAACCCACGACCATTCCCACCGCGTTTCGGGCTCGGATCATCGGGCTGCGCTCCCCTGTTACAGCATGCAGTCAGGAATTGTATCCGAACCGCGTCGCGCCGAGAAACCGTGTCCTCGGCAAAAAAACTCGCTCTGGATCGATGGCTGTGACGGTGCTAGAGCACGGGTGCGGAAGGAGAAGTACCGACTATGGATACCGCGTTCGCCAAGTTCGCCGTCGGGCAGGTCGTTCACCACCGCATGTTCGACTATCGCGGGGTGATCTTCGACGTCGATCCGGAGTTCCGCGGTACCGACGAGTGGTACGACAAGGTGGCGCTGAGCCGCCCGCCCCGGGACAAGCCCTGGTATCACGTCCTGCAGCACGCCACCGGCAACATCACCTACGTTGCCGAACGCAATCTCGAGCCCGACGACTCGGGCGAGCCCGTCGCCCATCCGGACATCGAGCAGTACTTCGTCCGCTTCGAAGACGGCGTTTACGTCCCCCGCGAGCGGGGGAACTAGGGGGAGCCCGAGACGGGCAGCATCCGGCCGGCTACTCGTGCTTCGGAATGCCCCGGTAGGCCTGCTCGCCCCACAGTGCCTCGACCCGCTGGTTCCGACCGCAGGACCAGCGGTAGTAGCGGTACCGCACGGGGCTCTTCTCGTAGAAATCCTGATGGTAGTCCTCGGCCCGGTAGAATGGGCCGGCGGCGAGAATTTCCGTGGCAACCGGCTTGCCGAGCGCGTCCTCCGCCACCTGCTTCGAGTCTTCCGCCAGGCGCCGCTCCTCTTCGTTGGCGACGAAGACCGCCGTCTTGTACGAGTGGCCCCGGTCGCAGAACTGGCCGCCGGGATCGGTCGGGTCGACCGAGCGCCAGAAGGATGTGAGCAGGTCCGCGTAGCTGACCCGGTCGGGATCGTAGGTGATCTCCACGGCCTCGTAGTGCCCGGTTCCCCCCGCGGTGACCTGCCGATAGGTCGGATTGGCGACGGTGCCGCCGGTGTAGCCGGAGACCGTCCTCACCACGCCGGGGACGCGGTCGAAATCGGACTCCACGCACCAGAAGCACCCGCCGGCGAAGACCGCCGTCTTCAGTTCCGCAGCGCGCAGCTCGCCGAAGAGCGTGCCGACGAGAACCGCGATCAAAATACCGAATAGCCTCATTGTCATGTCCCGGTTCCGCGCCAGTTTCCAACACCGTGCTTCCGTAGAGCGTAATCCCCGCATGTTGCGGGCGAATGTCGGCCTCGGCGGCAGAAGCAGCCGCAACGAGCCGCATCGATGGGTGGCTGGCGTCTCACCTAGTTGAATGTTCCGAGCGCCGGCTGCTCGCCCTCGACGGTGAGCGGTTTGCCGAACAGCCCGATGTGTTCGTCTCCCCACTTCTTCAGCGCGACGAGAATGGGCGCCAGCCCCTTGCCGAGGTCCGACAGGCTGTATTCCACCTTCGGCGGCACCTGCGCATAGACTTGGCGATGGATGAGCCCGTCGGCCTCCAGCTCGCGCAGCTGATTGGTCAGTACCCGCTGCGTCACGTCCGGCACCCGCTTGCGAATCTCGTTGAACCGCAGGGTCCCGTCCTCGAGCAGATGGTAAAGCACGACGCTCTTCCATTTCCCCTCGATCAGGCTGATCGCGGCCTCCACCGAGCAGCCCGGGCTGCAGTCGAAGCGGGAATGGTGGATCTTCGCCATCACGGTATCCTTTTTGACACTACTGGCGTTGCTTGTGCGTATTGCCTTCTTCAGTGCATACCGTATTTTCCGCTCGCGTTCAATCGAATGGAGTGAGACCGATGAACGCCGTTGCCTACCAAACCCCTGGATCCCTCGACCGCCAGGAGGCCCTGGTCGATGTGACCCTCGACAAACCCTCGGCACAGGGCCGGGATCTGCTGGTCGAGGTCAAAGCGATTGCGGTCAATCCGGTCGACTACAAGGTGCGGCAAAAGTTCCCCCCCGCGGACGGCGCGTGGAGGGTCCTGGGATGGGACGCCGTCGGCACGGTCGTCGAGACCGGTGATGACGTCCAGGGCTTCGCGGTCGGCGACGATGTCTTCTACGCGGGCTCGATCACGCGGCAGGGGACGAACAGCGAGTTCCATCTGGTGGACGAGCGCATCGTCGGCAAAAGGCCGACCTCGCTGTCCGATGCCGAGGCGGCGGCCCTGCCGCTGACGGCGATCACGGCCTGTGAGATGCTGTTCGACCGCCTCGACGTTCGCAGGCCCGTCGCAGGCGCCGCCAACGCCATCGTCATCGTCGGCGGGGCCGGTGGTGTGGCCTCCATCGCCATTCAGTTGGCCAAGGCACTCACCGATCTCACGGTCATCGGCACGGCGTCCCGCCCGGAAACCCGGCAATGGATCGAGGACCTGGGCGCGGATCATGTCGTCGACCACGGCAAGCCCCTGGCCCAGGAGATCGCGGACCTCGGCATCGGGCAGCCGGCCTTCGTCTTCGGGACCAACGCGACCGACCGGCATCTGGAACAGATCGCCGAACTCATCGCGCCGCAGGGCCGGTTCGGCCTGATCGACGATCCCGCGACCTTCGACATCGGCGTCTTCAAGCAGAAGTCGGTGTCGGTCCATTGGGAGTTCATGTTCACCCGCTCCATGTTCGAAACCGCCGATATGGACGAGCAAGGCAACCTGCTCTCCGAGGTCGCGGCGTTGATCGATGCGGGTCGGATCAAGACGACGGTGTCGGAGGTCCGGACTCCGATCAACGCGCAGAACCTGAAGGACGTTCATGCGGTGCTCGAAAGCGGCAAGGCGCGCGGCAAGATCGTGCTGGAAGGTTTCTGAGTTCGGGTCCAGGCGGTCACCGGCCGCCCGGACGTCTTCGTGGGAATTGTAGGAAAATTTTACATTGCTCACCTGGCGCCAGCACGCGTTCACGCCCCAGCCCGGCGCATCAAGGCGGCAAACTCCGAGGTTTTGACCTCCATATATTGTGTGACCGTCGCTGGGGATGCGCCACTCGGCGACATAAGCCCGTGAAGTAGTTGCTTCCCGTATTTCGTGAGCGATCACCGGCCTGATCGCTACGGCCTTCGCGTCCGGACCGGCCAGATTCGCATCCGAACCGTCTTGCCAACAGAGGTTGTAAGAACATCCTTACACTTCTTGGAGGTTGCGGGTATTGCGAACCTGCTAACTGGTTCGAATCGTTGAAAATCGGATTCTTTGCACAATTTTTGCATAAAATTTTGATGAAGGTGCGAGGCACGAACTTCCGATGGGGAGCGACCGCCAATGCAGCACGCAACACAGCCTATCCCGTACCGCCTTACCCTGACAGCAATCGTGGCTTACCTTGCCCTTGCGGCGGCACCGGCGACGGCGGGGCCAATCGATTTCGGCAATCAGACGTTCTCGAGCGAGAGCCAGAGCATCTGGTCCTCGGGCGGGGCGTTCCAGTTCGAGTTCGACGAATTCCTCGGTGTCGAGTGGAACAACGTCGGCATCGACCTGGGCACCGGCATCAAGGGCGACAAGAAGAAGTGTATCGGGGTCAAGAAGTTTGGTAAGTGTCTCGACGTCAAGACCGACACCCGCCGCGGCTTCGAGCTCGAAATCGAGACCAGCGGAGAGGTCGGCATTCGCACCCAGTTCGAGGTCGACTCCGGTTCCATCGACACCAGCGCGACCTATTCGATCTCCGCCAACCCGGCAGACTCGGTGACGTCGGGCTCGTTCTTCAGCCTCAACACCGCGCAATCGCTCAACGCCGGCAGCTTCGAAACCACGTCGCCCAACCTGTTCGCACGCCTCAGGGCCATCGTCGACCTCGAGGCGGAAGCCGACGCGGAAGCCTGCATCTACGCCTTTGGCTGCTCCAGCGGTTCCAGCAAGATCGTCAACATCGACGAGAAGATCGACATCGTCGAGTTCGACACCAGCCAGGACCTGAACGTCCACCTGTTCGACGACAGCGCCGTTCTGGATCTCGAACAATTCAAAGAGATCGAAATCGCCGGCGGGTTGGCGGAGCTCGAGTTCGGCATCCCGCCCAACGTCGCGACCACCGGCGCGCTCGACGGCAACAAGATCAAGGGGTCGGGGTCGGACGACCTGGTGTCGGCGAAGCTGGATCTTGACGGCGTCCTGACCTCCCTCGGGCTGCTCCCGCCGCTCGACTTCGAGAAGTCGGTGGGGCCGGTGGACATAGAGCTCACCGCGCTCGACGCCGATGCCGGCCCGGTGATCGAACTGTTCCAGGACATCAGGGTCAAGCCCAAGCTGGTCGTTGACCTGGCGTTCACCGACGCGAGTGGCGACGAGCTGTTCATCGACGTCGAGGGCTCGTCCACCCCCGTCAGCTCCTGGTCCGGCGAATGGGACGATGTGCCCGATTTCGCCATCACCGAGGAAACGACGTTCACGCCGACCTTCTCCGCTGAATCCAGGATGCGCAACACGACCGGTGCCGACTTCAACCTCGAGCTCGATCTCGAGATGCTGAGCGCGGAAGCGGAAATCTCGATCGGGCCGGCAACCGTCGAGCTCGGTTCGTTCGGGCCGGTGTTTGAAAAGAGCTTCGATACGACCCTGTTCAGCGTCGACGTGTTCGACGGCCAGTTCGATCTCGGCGGATGGGAATCGATCCAGGGCACGCCGTTCACGGTCGGTGTCGCCGTCAGCTCCGACACGCCGGTCGTGTACGCGGACGGAGAGGAAAAGGGAGGCCTGACCCTCACCGATGACCCCGTCAGGCTGCAAGTCGATACCGGCGACACGGCCCACCAGAAGGGCGCAATCTCCGAGAGCCCCGCCGATTCCGGTTTTGGTGTCCGCAAGATCGGCGGCGGTACGTTGCAGATGAGCGCCGACAACACCTACACCGGCCAAACGCGGATCAACAGCGGGGTGATCCAACTCCTCGAGGATTCGGACTCGCCGGGCAGCAACGAGAACAACAAGTCGCTCGACGACACCACCGTCAAGCTCGCCGTCTCCAACGGTCTCGACCTCAACGGCCTCGACAAAGTCCAGCTCGGCGGCCTCACGGGCGGCGGCGATCTGGATCTGGGCAGCTCGGCGCTCGTGGTCGGGCTCAACGACGAGGACACCAAGTACGGCGGCGACCTCAGCGGCGACGGAAGGCTCAACAAGGTCGGCGACGGCACGCTTCAGCTCAGGGGAAACAACCAGCAGGCCCAGTTGCGCGCCGGCGCCGGCGTCGTCGACGTGAAAGAGGCAAGCAGTCTCGCCGGTACGTTGGTGATCTTCGACGGCGGCGAGGTCCATTTCAACGGCGGCGACATCGAGGCGGTCTCCGACCTCGGACTCCAGATCGGTGACGACGGCGGCACGCTGCGCGCCGACAAGGACGTGGTCTGGAACGGCAATATCTTCGACAGCCCCGCAGCCTCCGACCCCGGCCAGCTCACGCTGACCGGCGCGGAAGACAGCACCATCACCCTTTCCGGCAACAACAGCTATTCCGGCGGGACAACCATCGACGGGCCGGTCATCGTGGCGGCGACCAGCACCGCCTTCGGCACCGGCGACGTCACCGTGCTCGGATCGAGGATCGATTTCGGCGACGGGGTGGTCATCGAAAACGACATCGAGCTGAGGAGCGAGTCGAGGTTCCGGGTCGCGGACGGAGAGGCGGCGGAGCAGGCCGGTGTCATCAGCAGCGTCGGTACCCCGAACCTGATCAAGACCGGCGGCGGCACGCTGACGCTCAGCGGCATCAACACCTATACCGGCCGCACCATATTCAACAACGGCACGCTGTCGGTGAGCCAGGACGCGAATCTCGGCGATGGCGGGGCGCTCAGGTTCATCGGCGGCGAGCTCGAGGCGACGTCGAGCTTCACCACGACCCGGGACATCATACTCGGTGTTCAGGGAGCGAAGTTCGATATGCTGGACGGCGTGACGCTGACCCTGGACACCGAGATCACCACGACCGCCAACTCGAACCTGGTCAAGTTCGGCGAGGGCACGCTCGTCTTCGCCGAGGGCAACGTCAACAGCCACGCGAGAATGCGGATCCAGGAAGGGGTTCTGGAGGTCTTCGACGACAACCAGCTCGGCGCGACCGGAGGCCTTCTCACGCTCAACGGCGGCACGGTCCGGTTCCGAGGCGACACCACCTCCAGCCGTAAGATCACGGTCAGAGGGGCGGGTGGCCAGATCGACGTCGACGACGGCCACACGGTCACCTGGGACGACGAAGTCGACGGCTCGGGGGTCCTGACCAAGGGCGGCGACGGCACGCTGGTGCTCTCCGCCAACAACTCCATGAAGGCTCTCGTCGTCGATGCCGGCATCGCCGAGATGACCGATCACCAGGGCATCGGCGCGAGCGGCGCGAGCTTGACGCTTCGTGGCGCGAGGGCGCGGTTCACGAGCAGCTTCACCTCGGACGACAACGAACTGCGGGTCGGCTCGGAGGGCGGCGCCTTCGCCGTCACCGACGGGAACACGGTCACCTGGAACGGCGGTGTCTCCGACGACGGGGACCCCGGCACGCTGACCAAGAGGGGCAACGGGACCTGGATCGTCGGCGGCGAGAACGGCTTCAGCGGCACGCTTCGGACCCGCAATGGCCTTCTCCGGCTCGGCAACGCGCTGGCGTTCCAGCATGCCGACGTCGTGCTCAGCGCGGGCCAGGCGGGCGAAGGCCTCGACATCAACGGCTTCGACGCGGTCCTCGGCTCTCTCGCCACGGACGGCAACGGCAACATCGAACTTGGCAGCAACACGCTGACGGTCGGCCTCAACGGAAACGACACCGATTTCCAAGGCACGGTCTTCGGCGACGCGTCGAGCATGTTCGTCAAGGACGGCGCCGGCACGATGACGTTCGGCGCCGACCTCGACGACTACTTCGGAACGTTCGAGGTGGCCGGCGGCACCTTCGTGTGGGAGGCCAGCAGTCTCGCCGGCACGATCTACGACGTGACGGTCGGGGCGGAGGGCGCCTTCGTCAACAACTCGACGTTGGCCGACGTCAACCTTACCGTTTCCGGTCTGCTGTCGGGTAGCGGCGGCGCCTCGGTCACCGTCGCCGACGGCGGCTTCCTGGCTCCCGGCGACAGCCCCGGCACCATGGTGGTCGACGAGCTGATCTGGCAGGACGGCGGCGAGTACCTGTGGGAGATCAATGACGTCACCGGCACAGCGGGGAACGATCCGGGCTGGGACAAGATCGAGGTCAACGGGGCCTGGGATATCTCCGGCCTGTCGCTCGGCGGTTTCACCATCGACATCATCAGCCTCGAACCCGACAATGACGTCGGTCCGCTCGCCAACTTCGATTGGATGGACGTCTACTCCTTCGAGATCATGAGCTTCGACAGCCTGATCGGGACCTTTAGCCAGGACCTGTTCATCCTGGACACCGGTTTCTTCCTCAACCCGTTCCAGGGTTTCTGGTCACTGAGCGTTAGCGGCAACAGCCTCTGGCTGACCTATACGTTCGACTCGCAAGCCGACGTCACCCTGCCCGCGATCATTCCGGAGCCCTCCGCGATGTCGCTGATGCTGATCGGGCTGTTGCTGCTCTTCCGCCGCCCGCTGACGGCGCGGATCGCCCGACGCCGTTGATGCTGATTGATATTCCGGCTGGTTTGCGCCTTATAATTCTGTTCGCAACTCCTTCGAGAATGCTCAAAGCAAGCTTCAAGGAGTGCGCCGACACATCCAACGCATGCCGTGGCGATCGCCGGCGAGGGAAGGCATGAGCAGGAAACTGGCGATTCTGGCGAGCCTATTGCTGCCATTGGTGCCGGCCCATGCCGCGACCAAGGACGGCGCCTTTGCCGTTAAGGAGGCCGGGCTTGCCAAGTGCCAGGCGTACGTCGAGGCACGGACGGCCAGGTCGGAAGCCGTCGCTCACTATCTGGGGTGGTTGGCCGGATACATTTCGGCGCACAACCGCCATGCCGCGGACACGCTGGATGTGGTGCCCTGGCAGTCAATGTCGCTTCTGGCCGCGCTCCTGGAGAACTACTGCAAAACGAACCCGGACCGCTCGTATGGTTCGGCGGTCGGCGCCCTGGTCTCTGAGTTGGCGCCGAGCCGGGTTCGCAGCCGATCAGAGTCGGTCCAACTGACCTCCGGAGACAAACGGGTGGTGGTGTACGGGGTTATCATGATGCGCGCCCAGCAGGTCCTGTCGGAGCTTGGGCACTACAGCGGCCCAATCGACGGCAAGCCCGGACCGAGCACCCAGCAGGCGATCTCAGCCTACCAGAAGGAAAAGAACTTGCCGGTCACGGGATTGCCGGATCAGGCAACGCTGTTCAGCCTGTTTCGATAGCGGGCTGTGAACGACAAGCCCAGGGATCACGACCCCAGCCGCGCCTCGTCGAAGTCCAGCAGGTTGTTCTGGCGGATGACCCGGATGACCTGCTGGACGTATTCGTCACCGCGCTCGGAATACCGGCCCAGCTCGCGGGCCAGCGAGACGCCGTCGGGACGCTTGCCCGCACGCCGAAGGGCGGCCCGCTTGCGGCGCAGCCCGGCGTAGGCCGGATGAGTGTTGAGGTTTCGCAGATAGGCGCGGACCGACGCGGCGATGCCGTCGAATTCGCGGACCTTGAAATCCGGATCGTTGACCCCCTTCGGCGCCACCCCGGCGACCTCGTCATCGTAGGTGCGGTGACCGAACAGGTTGTTGGCCACCTTGACGAATCGGGACGTGCCCCAGCCGCTTTCGATCGCCGCCTGGGACAGCGCCAGCGACGGCGGCACGGTGTCGACCCGGAGAAGCAGTCTTTTGGCGTCGCCCTCGTCGATGCCGTAGCGCTCGTAGACCTCGGCCTCGATGGATTCGGGGTCCTTGCGGATCTGCTGGCGCAGCGCCCATACGCGGGCGTTCTCACGGAGCACGATCGGCAGCATGATGCGGAAAAAGACGTCCTTCCGCGTCTCCACCGCCTGGATCTCTTCGAGGTCCCCGGGGAGCCGCGCGAGAAACACCGGCGCCACCGGCTCGCCGCCGCGCACCTCGGTCAGGTCGTAGCCCAGCCTCTGCAGCGACGCCTGGACGGTCCGCGGGCCGGTCACCAGGCTGCCGGCCAGGAACGCCAGCCCGAAGACGATGCCGGTGACCGAAAGAGCGAACCCGAGTTGCATCACGGGATCTGTGTGCGCCTCGGACCACAGGCGTCGTGCACCGCACAAGAACGCGCACACACGGTCGGACTTGATCATCATCCCTCCAGCCCCGCCTCCAGCGGCGCGAGGACATCGGCATAAGTACGCCACCGGCCGACAGCATCGGCACCAATCGGCCGGCGGACCTGCCACAGCGACGCCGTGCGCACCGTGCGCCGGCTTTGGTGAGCGGCCAGGCAGCGGTCATCCCAGGCGAGGCCGAGGAAGTCGATCAGCCGCCGGCTCTGGCCCTCGGCATCGGCAACCAGGTCCTCGTAGACCATCTCCAGGACCGGGTTGGGCACCGTCGCCCGCCAGTGCGCCATCAGGGTCTCGAAGGCTTGGTGAAAACGCCCGATGTCGCCGAGGTCGGTGGCCCAGGCGAAGGGCGTGACGAAGTTGGTCATGAAGCACGAGAGGCCGACGTCGCGGGCGTCGCGCCGGCAGTGGACGATGCGGGCGTTCGGGAACAGCACGGCAGCAAGGCCGATGGTGAACACGTTGAGCGGCGATTTGTCGATGAGCCGGGCGGCACCGCCGGCGATCTCCGCCAGCCGGGCGACGTGGGCCTCGGCAATCCGGCTGGCCGTCGCGGCGTCCAGGTGCCGGGCGCAGTCGGGAAAGGCCTCGCCCTGGGGCGCGCCGACAGCGGAGGCCAGCCCGTCGCGCAATCCGGCGAAGGCGGTCAGCTCTCCCGCGCCATGGACATCCGGATGGCTGGCGGCGATGTGCTCGACGAGGGTCGTGCCGGACCGTGGCATGCCGACGACGAACACCGGCACCTCCGACGCGACACCGATCCCGGCCTGCTCCTCCATGAACGCACTGTCGAACACATCGATGATCCGTGCGACGAAGGCGTCGTGGTCGCCGGCGTCGAATCCCTGGCCCACGGCGTCAAGCTCGGCGCGGCGCGCCGCGTTGGCCTCGGCGTAGCGGCGGAATGCGCGGACGGTGTCGCCCCGGTCGCGGAGCGCATCGGCCAGCGCGAAGCGGAGCTTGATCCCATCGGCGCCATCGGCGCCCGTCTCAAGCCGGTGCTCGATCCGGCGAATGAGCGCCGGGTCGTCGGCGCACCGTCCCGAGCCGGCGAGCATGGTCAGCGCCTCGGCATCGCCGGGATCGGCGTCCAGCGCTTTGGCATAGGTGTCCGCCGCCTCGTCCACCCGGCCGTCCTCGAGCATCACCAGGGCGAGCGTATCGAAGAGCCGCGCGCTGTTCGGCTTGGCCTCGATGCCGGCCCGCAGCACCGCCTCGGCCTCGGCGGTCCGGTCGAGCCGGCGGAGCGCGCCTGCGAGATTGGTGACCGCGAACTCGTCCGTCGGCGCCCGGTCCAGCGCGGCGCGAAACGCCTCGGCAGCGGCGGTGTCGTCTCCGCGCGCGACATAAACGTTGCCGAGCGCTGTCCACGCGTCCGGCTTGTCGGCCTCCAAATCGATGGCGCGGTTAAGCGCCGCTTCGGCCTCGTCGAGTCGGTCGAGGGTTCGGAGCGCGCTGCCGAGGACGACCAGCGCCTCCGCGAAGTCGGCATCGAAATCGAGCGCCCGCCGGGCCGCGGCCTCGGCTTTCTCGGGCTGATCCGCGACCAGAAGGGTGGCCGCCAGGCTCTTGAAATAGAGCGCGTTGCCGCCGTCGCAGGCGTCGATGGCGCGGCGGATCAGCTCGGCCGCTTCGCCGGCAGCGCCCTGTTCGCGCCGCGTCAGGCCCAACAGATGCAGGGCGTCGGGGTTGTTGGGATCGCCCGCGAGCGCGCGGCGGTACATTGCTTCGGCATCGGCGAACCGCCCGAGGCGATGGTGCAGGGCCGCCTGGCGCAGGACCGACGCCGTGTCCGCCGCCGCCACGCGGACGCCCTGCTTCTTCAGCCTGCGCCGTTCCTTGCGGTTCACGCTGCCTCGCCCGAGCGGATTGTCATCGGCAAATTCGTCTCAACGCGGATCGTTCAGCGGCCATCTGGATATCATTTCGCACAAGCCGAAAACATCGGAGAAGCAGCACAACGGCATCTTTCAGTTTCGATCTTGTTGAGTCTGATTCGCAAAAATCACACTTGTATCCCGGCGAGCTTCGTGCTGGAAATCGGCCGACCTCGGCTTTGTGCTTCGGCAGTAGTCGGAAAATCCACCATAAATTCCTCACGACGTTAAGGTATCAATCATCATTTGGTGATAACGTGATTTTCTGCACACTACATCTTGATGCACATCTGCAGTCCGTCAGACGCACGACCACAAGTGCGGCAAATGCTCGAAGAGATGGCATGAATGAGGGGTGAACGGTCAAGCATCCTGGCTCTGATAAGGTGTTGGGAGAGGCGGATAGGTTTCAGGCTGGATTGTCTTTTAGGGCACTGCGACCCTGTACAGGAGATGACCCGT
>Ga0209568_1000298_pt1 | contig 17129 bp, 16 predicted proteins | sample WorMetOlspDAHAB2_FD_187406 | JGI IMG/M metagenome (GOLD analysis project Ga0209568, IMG submission 187406) | Marine gutless worms symbiont microbial communities from Max Planck institute for Marine Microbiology, Germany - Olavius sp. DAHAB.2... ...
GCAAAAAGATCGAGATGCTGTTCGCCCACCTCAAGCGCATCCTGCGTCTCGACCGATTGCGATTACGAGGACCCTACGGCGCCCGCGACGAGTTCCTCCTCGCCGCCACCGCCCAAAACCTCCGCAACCTCGCCAAACTGATCCCGATCCCAGCACCGGCCACCGCCTGAGGCGCTCGACAATCTCCGAGTGCTCCCGACGGCCAAGACGCCTGTCCCCGGAGAAAACCCGGATTTTCAACAGAATCGGTCTGGTTCGATCATAGTGGGCATGGCACATCTGAGATCAAATTTCTTGATGCTTATGATTAGAACTATTCGTTGGATTGATCAAGCCCGTTCGGTGATAGTGCGTCTCATTGGAAGAACGGACGTACGGAACGAAAGGAACTCAAGCCATGCTGTACCGTTCGAAAACTGGAAACTGGACCTACGACGCACTCATCCTGCGGGCGCGTGCCGAGAGGGCCAGTGTGACCATGGATCTGCTCGTTGGCACCGCGAAGGGCCTGCGAGCCCTGGCTGGCACGGCCGCCCGTGGTGGCCGGAGCTTGATCGCCCGCTGGGCCGATGCCCGCAAGCGGCGCGCCGCCATCCTCGAGCTGCAGTCCTTCGACGATCGCATGCTCAGGGACATCGGCATCGCGCGGAGCGAAATCCGGGCCGTTGTCGACGGCGTCCTGCGCGCCGACCGCACGCGGCAGCCGCGGCCCAGGTTCACGCTTGTTGCCAACACCGCCGCGGAGCTGCACAGCCCCGTCGACAGTCCGCGAAAGGCCGCCTGAGCCGGTGATTCCGCCGGCCCAGGCCGTCTCGCGAACCGAGGAGACAAGACATGCACAATTCGCCTCGATGACCACCGGGACGCCCATGCGGACGCGATGACGACGATCGCGCACGAACTCAGGACACCACTGACCTCGATACGGAGCATCGCCGAAATCCTGCGCGACAACCCCGAGCTTCCGGAAGCGCAGCGCCAAGCCTTCGTCGCGGTCCTGGCGGACGAAACCGAACGCCTCCAAGAAACGGTTGAGCGCGCGCTGGCATCGTCCAGTGCCGGCAGTGACCGTTGGTGCGTCGACATGGAGGGTTTTTCGCTCGGATCGGTCGAACCGTGACGAATTGGTGCGGCACAACCGCTTCAGCAGTGCGTCCCGATCTCGCAAGGATAGCGAAGGTGTTCGACCCGATGGCGCACACGTTCGCTCGTGATCGGCGCTTCGCCCGTCGACGGCCCGAGGCGGACTCACGCCACGGAACGGGGCGAGAAGAAGCGAGCCGCCGGTCCGTCGCCGGCGAGCAATTTTTCCGGAGGTCCGGATTCGGCGATCCGTCCCTTTTCGACGAACCACAGCGTATCCATGCGCCTGGCAAGGGAGGCGTTGTGCGTCACTGCGAGCACCGTCGCATCGCTGGCGCAGATCAGGTGTTCGACCAGCCGCGAGCCGTCCGCATCGAGCATCTCGTCGGGCTCGTCGAGCAATAGGAGTTTTGGCGCCGACAACGCGGCCCGGGCCAGCAGGACCCTTCGCGTCTCTCCCGCCGACAGGTTGCGGCCACCTTCGACCAACCGGCCGTCCAACCCCCCCAGCCTTGCCAGAACGTCATTCAATCCAAAAGTTTCGGCGACCGCCCGAATCTCGCCGTCGTCCGGTATGTTGGGCGCACCCATGACCAAGGCGCGTCGCAGGCTCCCGGCGAGGATCGGCGACCGCGCACCGATCAACGTGACCAGTCGCCGACGCTCCGTTGCGTTGAGGGTGCCCGGCGCACGCCCGCCAATGGCGACCTCGCCCTTTTCCGGCTCTTCGAGCCCCGCCACGAGATTGAGAAGCGTCGATTTTCCGGCACCGTTGGCGCCGACGATGGCGACCGTTTCACCCGCCGCGACTCGTGCATCGATTCCATCGAGGACACTGGTCGAGACACCGGCGAACTCGAGCGGTTGCGGGCGGTCTAAGGGAGCTGCCCCGGCCGGCACCCGTGCTCGGTCCAGTTTCGGCACGGTCAGCAACGCGTTGCACTTGTCCCGCGCGGCGATCCAGGCCCGATGCCTGTCCCAGACACCGGCCACATCCCGCATCGGCTGAACCAGCAGTCCGACGGCTGCCAGCGCACCGGCCGCCTCGGCGGCAGGAGCGCCGGTCCACAGGGCGGCCAGGAATACACCCGCGGCGGCCAGACCAGAAACCGCATCCGGGATGGCCCTGAGCAACGCCATGCCGCGCGCACGCTCCAGTGCCGCGGCAATCAGCTTCTCGGTCCGCCGGACAAGACGAGCGGTTTCCCTCTGGGTCCGTCCGAGGAGCCGCAGCTCCGGTGCCTGGGGAATGCGTTCGCTCATGTCGGCGGCGAGGCGCGCCCGCCGTGCGCGAAGCCGCCGATGGGCCGGCCCCAATCGGCAGCCGGCCAGCATCATCAGGACGAGGCCACTGCCGATCGGAACGGCGGCAGCAGCAGCGAGAACCGGATTGAACACGACCAAGATGCCGCCCACGACCGGAAGTACGATGCCCGCCGAAATCCCGCGCGCGATCCCGAGACTGACCCAAGCGCGGATCGCGGTGAGATCGCCGACGAACCGCATGGCCAGCCCGCCGCTTCGACGGTTGGAAACGTCTCGTGCGGAAACATTGCTCAAATGCCGGAACAAGGTGAGCCGCAAGGCAGCCGCGTAGTCCTGGCCGACCCGCTCGGCGACCAGCCGTTCGGCCACCCGCAAGACCGCGATCGCGACGCCCGCCACGGCGACAATACCCAGCGCGAGCAAGGGAAGGGCCGTCGCGCTGCCACTGAAAGCGGCGAACACGTCCCGCGTGGCGAACGCTGCGGCACCGGCGGCCCCAGCCTGTCCCAGCGCGAGGATGGCGACCGCAGCGATGCCCCGGGTGCGGCTACCCTCGGCGATGCGCGGCATCCGGCTCATGCGGCAGACTCATCCACGGCAACCAGTGCCGCTCCGTCGACGTCGGGAAGCCCGGACGAGATCTGGGCCAGCAGGGCGTTGGCCTGCGCCGGGTCGCACAGCGCCTTGCGGCCGATCACGCGGATATCGGTCGCGGCCTCGGCTTCCGCGGTTGCCAAGGGAGAGCAACTGACCATGCCGGTCAAGGCGACCGGCTCGATGCCCATGTTCCGCAGTATGCTGCAACCGCCGGCCGCCCCCAGCGCATCAGGCGAAGCCAGAATCAGACCGGCAAAGCCGTTGCGGATCCGCGGCGTGCGCAGCAGCTCGGCGGTCTCCTTCTGGACGACGCCATCCGCCAGTTCAACCACGGCGACTTCGCAACCGCTTCGGGCGGCATGGCCGAGAAGCGTGTCGATCGCTGCTTCAATTCGGGCGAGCGGATGCCGGTAGGTCGAGACCATCCCAGCATCGGTGAAATCGGCGACGAACCGCGCGCCACTGTCGATGTAAGCGTTGAAGTCGCCGAACGCTCCGGTGCCGGTCGCCTTGATGGCGGCAACGGAATGGCCCGCTCGGGTCAGGCCATGAGCCAGGGCAGCGACAGCCGTGGTTTTGCCGGCGTTCATCGACGTTCCAACGACGCCGATGACGGTCATGGTCGATGGGCGGGTGGAGCCTTCGAGCGCGTAGTCGGCGACATTGATGGCGTGCCCAGAGCTTCGGCTCAACAAACCCAGAGGAATGATGCGTGTCGGTGCAGCCATGCGGGCATGACGATGCCGCAACGAACCCAGCACGCCGCCCCCGGCCAACATGTCCGCGCCGTGCGGATTGAGCGAAGCCAGTCCCTCGAACTGGTCGGGGGCATATCGGTCCCCACAGGCCAGGACGACGACGTCGCCGATATAGAGTTCGGAGGCCCGGCCTTCGGCCAGTTGAATCCTCTTGTGGGAGCCGATGCGGTCAACCCGGCCGAGAACCAGGTCACCCGACACCGCACCGCCGATCGCGTCGGACAGGACCCCGGCATCGGAGCGCGAAACGCGACGGGTCGAGAACGCCCATTTGGCTTGTGCGAGGACGTCTGAAGCAACGGACGTCGTGGAGCTCATGTCATCCCTCATGGATTTCTGGGTTGCGCTGCTGTTCGTGCTGACGCGAGAACCGGGCTACGGGATGGCCCCGCGTCGCCGGACGGGACTGCTCGCCGGACACACGACCGTCCCTTCAACGCGTTTGGAGCGTTTCGACCTCTGCCCAGGGGGGCCTGCGAGACACCGGTGGCCATTCCTCCCGGTCCGGGAGCACGATTTTGTCCAGACCCCCGCGCCGCACGCAGTCTTGGAAGTCGTGGCCCGCATCGGGAAGCACGGTCAGAGCAGCCCGCGACGTGACACCACGTCCTGCGGCGGCCTCGCGCAGCGCCCGATGCCAGGCGTGCGCCCGCGCCACCCGATCTCCGCCCTGCTGGCGATCGATCTCCGATCCCCGGCGCGTGGAGTCGTCGGATACCGTGTCAGCGGCACCGACGCACACGTCAATGGGAAGCCGAAGGAAGCGGTCGAGGCCCGCGCCGAGGCGCGGCCCCCACTGTCCCGTCCGGCCGGGACCCGCCGCCACGCCATAGGGAAAGGGCGCCGGTTCGGGGAACGTGTACCAGCCGGCCGAAGCGACGATCAGCCTGTTGACCAATTGCGGATAGAGCATCGCAAAGCGATGGGCGAACTGCGCCCCACCCGAGTAGCCAAACAGGTCGAAGTGCCGGGTACGCCAAAGGCCCAGAAGTCGAAGTTCGCGTAAGAGCCCGAGCAAAGCGAGATCGGCTCGGCCCCGGCGAACGACTTGCTGATAGCGTGGCCAAACCTGCGCATCGAACAACGGCGCGACGATCGGCCGTCCCAATTGCGCGGCGCGATCGGCAAAAAGCCTCACCTGCTCGCGCGCCCGACGTCGAATCCCGTGCACGGCGACCAGCGGCGGTGCATCGTTCGAAATCTCGGCCGGCAACGCCAGCCAGCAGGCCAGCCCGCGGCGGCCTTTCGCCGGACGGTGTACGAGGGCGATCGGGGAGGTCGAAGGCGGACAACCAACGGGGAGAATGTCAGCGGGCACGGTCTTCCCTTTCCTGTCGGGCTACCAATCGGCAGCATGGAGTCGGCGGCATTGCCCGGTTCCTTGCCGGTCGCGTAGACAACGACGGCGCAGGCCATCTATTCCCTGTGCATTGACGCCCGATCAATGTTGTCGGGCACTTGAAAGGGTTCTGTCGGGAGGCCATCTCCCGGCCGAATACGAGGGAATGCGGATGCGAGCATTGTGTGCGGCGAGGGTCTTAGGCCCGCCGGTCGCTCGGGCGGTCGTACTGATTGCCGCGCTTGTCGTGGTGAGCGGCTGCACCATCGTGCAAACCGCCGAGGAGGCGCTTCGCCGCCTCGGCGATCCAGACGCTGGAGTCGCGATCAGCCTGCCCCCCGCGTCCCGGCCGGAGCTTCAGGCAGGTGATACGTTCATTTACCAAGGTGGGCGCGTTCGCCGGGTCGGATCTGTTTCCGAAGTCATGGTGCTGTGGACGGACCTCGACCGCGATCTCTATCGTACAGGCCCCCACTTTTTTGTCCCACCGCTCTACCAGAGATACGGCGATCGTGTGGTCACGCGGACATTGATCGGTGACCCGTCCGCGTTATGGCCCCTCACTCCGGGCCGACGGGCCGAATTCACCGTCGATTCCGTGACCGTGCATGACGATGGAACGCGCAAGACTGCTGCCCGCCGATATTGGCGGTGCCGGGTGCCCGGCAGCCGCCAGGTCGCGACGCCGGCCGGCGCATTTCCCGCCCACCGGGTCGAATGCGAAAGCTACCGGTCCCGGGCTGGTTCACCGGTCGTCAGGATTCGGTGGGACTTCTCGCCGCAGATCGGCCATTTCGTCGTTCGCGATTGGCACAATCTTCGTACCGGTGGTCGTAATGTCTACGCGCTGGAAGCTGCGCTGCCCGCCGAGCTTGCGACCACGCAACGCGTGAAGACCGTGCTCGCGCGGCTGAAGGACTCGCGCTGAGCTCCGCGCACGACGATACCGGCGGCAACCGCCGCCGTGGCCGGCACGTGCCTACGGCCCGCCACACCGCCCGGTAAAGAAGGGCAGCCCCCAACCGAACACCGAGTCGCGGCCCGGGCGCCCCAAATCGAGCACCGAGAGGGATGTACCGCCGGACATGGCGTTGCGTACCCCTTCGGGGTCCATGGTCAAGCTTTCGGAAATGATGGCCACCATGAACGGTACGGCGAAGGATGTGCCGGAGCGCAGCCGGCCGCGGTCATCGTCGATGGTCCAGACTCCGACGCCCGGTGCGGCGTAGTCGATGTAGCGACCCTGGTTCGCGCGCCGGTAGATCTGGCCTGCAGCATCCACAGCGGTAACGCCCACGACCCCCTCGTAGGCCACCGGAAACATCGGCGGGGCGCCGGGACCATCGTTGCCGGCCGCGGCGACAAGGATCAAGTTCTGCCGCCGCGCCTGCACGATAGCGCGCTCCAACCCGCGGTTGTGCTGCCCGGTGAACGGCAGGCCGATCACGGTCGTTCCTCGCGCGGCGAGCCACTCCAGGGCATCGACAATGTCCGGAGTGTCGGCCACCGAGTCGCCGCGCACCGCGCGAAAAAACGGGTCCGCGGCCACGAGGCCTGCTGACGGAATGAGCCCTGGATGGGAGCTTTCGGGATCGCCCACCAGCAGGCCGGCAACCGCGGTGCCGTGGTCAGGATCCGACGTCCGGCCCTGCCGGTCGGCGAACCGGCGAATGGCAATGTTTGCCGTGCGCAATGCCACGTGAGACGTGTCAATGGCGGTGTCGATCATGCCGACATGCTGGTTTTCGCCGCAAACGGCCAAGCCCGTTGGCCAACCGATGGCCTCGTGGGCGGCACAATGCCGACCCTCGCACGGCGGCGCCTCGGCCGTTCTGTACAAGGTGTTCAAATCGAAGGCGTCGGGGTCCGTCTCGCCGAGAATCTGCGCCGCGGTTCTGGCGTCGAGCCCGCGCGGGACCTTCAACCGAGCAACGCGAAGGCCAAGCGTTTCCGCTTCGACCACCCGTTCGATGTCAAAGCCCAGAGACCGTGCGCGGGCCAACGCTTCGTCGGATGGATCTACCGCGATGACTTCATCAGAAACGAATCGTTCCCTGGTGTCGGTCTGCCCCGTCGCCGACTCTTCCCCACCGCTGCTGGTGCCTACGTTTTCGTTCTCGCTTTCTTCGTCATCGTCGTCGTCATCGTCATCATCGTCGTCGTCGTCGTCATTGTCATCATCGTCATCGTCGTCGTCTTCGCTCCCTTCTTCTTCGCCAGCGTCGACGTCGGCTTCGCTGTCGGAGTCGGCATCGCCGTCGCCCTCGCCGTCTCCTCCGCTGTCGCCGCCCCCCTCACCTTCGCCATCACCATCACCATCACCATCACCGTCGCCGTCGCCGTCGCCGTCGCCGTCGCCGTCGCCGTCGCCGTCGCCGTCTCCATCGTCGGCATACGGGCGGGCGACGAGGCCCTGTTCGACGAGTCCTGCGTCGAATGCGGCTTGCTCGGCAACGAAAGCAATCACGACAAGAGCCAACACGGCACACAGGCGCCTGAGCGCACACCGATATGCAGCCAGCGTTGCCGGTTCGAAGGCCCGTCGTCTCATGTAGGTCCCACTCTCCGTGTTTATCCGCACCGGTCGATACGACTCGTGGGTTGGCAACGCTGTCAAAGACAACGAATAACGAGTCGCCTTATTCCGCTTCAAGGACACGATGCGATGCTCCGGAATAAGGTGCAGGGTTCGCCGTTGTATGGACATGGGATCAAGGAGCGGTCCGAATGGATCCCCGTGACGAGCTGATCGCGCTGCTGCCCCGACTGAGGCGTTTTGCGCTCGGACTCACGGGCTCGCGCGAGTCGGCGGACGACCTGGTGCAGACCGGGTGCTTGAGGGCACTGGAACGGTGGCATCAGTGGACTCCGGGCACCAGCCTTCACAGTTGGATGTTCCGGATCCTACAGACCGTCTGGCTCGATCAGAAAAGGATGGAGTCTCGCCGGCCGACAATTTCGGATGACGATGTCCTGGCGCGCGTCCCGGGCGAGGAAGGCGAACGCAACCAGGAAGCCCGCGATCTGTTCAGGGCCGTTCGCGGCGAAATCGCCCGGCTCCCGGATGACCAGAAGGTCGTGCTTCTCCTGGTTACCATCGAGGGACTCTCGTACCGGGAGGCGGCGGGGACGCTCGGTGTCCCCGTCGGTACGATCATGAGCCGGCTGGCCAGGGCGCGCCAACGGATCGCCAAGCGTCTCGAGGATGACGAAACGGAGCACTAGATCGGATCGTGTCAAGGTGACGGATATGTCCAAGCTGAGCGATGAAATTCTCATGGCCTATGCCGACGGAGAGCTGTCGGCGGCCGGACGGGCGACTGTGGAGCGCCGACTCGCCGAGGATGGCGATGCCCGCGCGCGCCTCGCCCGAATGCAGAGCAGCGCCGAGATGGCGCGGCAGGCCTTCGAAGGTATTTCGGCCGAGCCTGTACCGGACAATCTGGTCCGGGCGATCCGGCAATCGGCGCGTACGCACATGGAACGGCGGCCACCACGGCTGTGGGAACACGTCCGCGCTCTGATGGAGCGGCCGCTGCCGGTGTTTGGCGGTGCGCCAAGCTGGGCGCTGGGGCTCGCGCTTGTTTTCGGTGTTGGACTCGGATTCGGATACCTCGGCGGATCGGAGACAGGCGTCGCAACGTTGGCCGAGATCGGTCCCGTCGATGCGGACTCCGAGCTCCATAGGGCGCTCGACTCGATTCCTGCGGGCCGCGAGTCGGCACTCGGCGACGGCAGGTTCACGGCCATCGTGACGTTCCGTAGTCGCGACGGACGTTTCTGCCGCGAGTTCGAGGTCCACGGCGGCGCCGTTTCCGCCGACCTGCGGGTCGGCCTCGCGTGCCGGACGCTTGCGGAGGCCTGGGTTGTCGAGTTCGTTACCGCCGGCGGCGTCCAGCCGTCGACGGGCGAAGGGCTACACGCGCCAGCAAGCGCCGAGGTTCTCGAAGCAATGGACACGTACGTGCGGCGCCTTGTTGATGGCGAGGGTCCATTGTCGGCGGATCAGGAGGCGGCGTTGATCGACAACGGCTGGCGCGCGGCGCGACCGTAACGCGGCCCTATTCGCTTGGAATGCGCGGGTGGCGTCCTACGCCCCCGCAACTCACACGCGCCTGAGCAACGCCTCAAGGGTTTCGCAAAGGCGTTCGAGATCATCGGGCTCGGACAGCCGGTGATCGCCGCACTTGACCAGGGTGATCTGCACGTCTTTCGAGCGCAGCCTCTCGGCGATCCGGAGCGACGTCTCCCAGGGCACGTCCGGGTCTTCCTGGCCGTGGATCAGCCGGACCGGGCAGTCGAGCGGGATTTCGTCGCGCATCACCAGGTTGTTGCGCCCCTCTTCGAGGATCAGCTTCGTCACCATGGTCGGTTCGGGATCATAGGGGCTGTACATGGGCAGCACCCCGTCTCGGTCCAGGATCGCCTTCTGCTCGTCGGTGAGTTCGGGCAGGATCAGGTCCTCGGTGAAATCGGGTGCCGCCGCGGTGCCGAGAAGGCCGCAGATCCGCTCCGGGCGCCGGAGCGCCGCCAGCAGCATGATCCAGCCGCCGAGGCTAGACCCTACCAGCACCTGCGGGCCCTCGGTGAGCGCGTCCAGCACCGCCACCGCGTCGTCGGCCCAACGGCCGATGGTGCCGTCGGTGAACGCCCCCGACGACGTGCCGTGGCCGTAATAGTCGAAGCGCACGTAGGCCAAACCGCGGGCACGGCAGAAATGCTCCAGCCTGAGCGCCTTCGAGCCGGTCATGTCCGAGGCATAGCCGGTCAGGAACACCACGCCCGGAGACTTGCCAGGGGTGCGGTGGTAGGCAATAGTCGCGCCGTCATCGCGCGGTAACGTTTCCTGTGGGGGGGAGGCGGGTGCTGTCGCGTCGTCCATGATCAGCTCACTCGGATGAACCCGGACGCGAACCATACCATCAACGTCGATCCGACGGCCACGCCCGATCTCGGAGTTGAGGGTGCCGAGCGCCGCGCAACGGTTCTGCAGGTGCTGCCGGCGCTTGGCGAACAGGGCGGCGTCGAGCGCGGCACCGTCGAGGTCGCCGGTGCCATCGTCGCCGCCGGCGGACGTGCCATCGTCGCCTCGGCCGGCGGTGTGCGGGTCCACGCCCTCGAGCGAGTCGGCGCCGAGCACGTGACGCTGCCGGTGGACAGCAAGAACCCGGGCACCATGTACGCCAACATCGGCCGGCTGACCGAGCTGATCCGCCGCGAAACCGTCGACATCGTGCATGCGCGTTCGCGGGCGCCGGCATGGAGCGCCTGGATCGCCGCCAAGCGGACCCGGCGCCATTTCGTCACCACCTTTCATGGCACTTACGGTGCCTCGAACGTTCTCAAGCGCCGCTACAACGCGGTGATGGGGCGCGGCGAGCGGGTCATCGCCATCTCGCGGTTCATCGCCGGCCACGTGAACCAGGTCTACGGCGTGCCCGCCGGGCGCATCCGGGTGGTCCACCGTGGCGTCGACCTGGAGATCTTCGATCCCGCCCGGGTTTCCGCCGACCGCATCATCATGCTGGCGCGCAAGTGGCGGCTGGACGAGGGGCTGCCCGTGGTCATGCTGCCGGGCCGGCTGACCCGGTGGAAGGGCCAAATGGTGTTCCTGGAAGCCATCGCCAAGCTCGGGCGCCAGGACATCCGCTGCGTTTTGCTCGGCTCCGACCAGGGGCGCGAGGACTACCGCCGGCAACTCGAGACATTCATTGCCCACGCCGGTCTCGGCGGTGTCGCCCGGATCGTCGACCGCTGCGACGACATGCCGGCCGCCTACATGCTCGCCGACGTCGTCGTTTCGGCCTCCACCGATCCGGAAGCCTTCGGCCGCGTGCTCGTCGAGGCGCAGGCTCTTGGGCGGCCGGTGATCGGCACCGACCACGGCGGTGCCCGCGAAACGGTGATTCCCGAACGGACCGGCTGGCTGACTCCGCCGGGCGATGCCGAGGCGTTGGCCGCTGTGATGTCCACGGCGCTGGCCCTGCCGCCCGAGCACCGGGGACGGATCGCCGATGCCGCGGTCGCCAACGTGCGCGAAAACTTCTCCAAGACGGCGATGTGCACCAAGACCCTGGCCGTGTACGACGAGGTGCTGCACGCCCGGACGCGCGGCTGATGCCCGAGCGGGTGCTGGTCATCAAGCTCGGCGCCCTTGGGGACGTGGTCCAGGCGCTGGGACCGTTCGCCGCCATCCGCGCCCATCATGCGGGCGCCCACATCACCTTGTTGACTACCCCCCCCCCTTTGCAGCGTTCGCAGAAGCCTGCGGCTCGTTCGACGAAGTCTGGACCGACGACCGCCCCAAGGCCGGCGAGATCGGCAAGTGGCGGGCGTTGCGGAAGCGGCTGCGCAGCGCCGGTTTCTCGCGGGTCTACGACCTGCAGACCTCGGACCGTAGCAGCTTCTATTTCCGTCTGTTCTGGCCGGGGCCGTGGCTCGAATGGTCGGGGATTGCCGGCGGCTGCTCGCACCCCCACGACAACCCGAACCGCGACATGATGCACACGGTCGAACGCCAAGCCGAGCAGCTTCGCATGGCCGGCATCGCCGACGTCCCAGAAATCGACCTCTCATGGGCGGATGCCGACATCTCCCGGTTTGATGTCGCCGCGCCCTGCGTGCTGCTCGTCCCCGGCGGTTCTGCCCACCGTCCGATGAAGCGCTGGCCGAAAACCTGCTATGCCGCTCTTGCCGCCGACCTCGCCAACCGCGGACTGGCGACGGTGATGTTGGGTGGCGAAGAAGAACAGCCGCTGGCAAACCGGATCGCCGCAGCCAATCCGAACATCCTCGACCTTGTCGGACAGACCGATCTGTTCGATATCGCCGCTTTGGCGCGGATCGCCTCCGGAGCGGTGGGGAACGATACCGGGCCGATGCACTTGATCGCCGCCACCGGTTGTCCGTCGGTGGTGCTGTACTCCAACGACTCCGATCCCGCCCTCTGCGCCCAGCGGGGCCCGCGGGTCACCATCCTGGGCCGCCCGACCCTTACCGACCTGTCGGCCGATGAGGTCCGTTCGGCCCTCGACCAGCTCGCATCAGCGTAACCGGACCTGGTGAAGGTGGCGGTAGGCGGGCATGCAGGCATCCGCCAAGGGACGCCATGCCGGGTCGAGCGGCTCGGCGGGAGCACGGTAGGGCGCGAAACCGGTCGACTGTTCCACCGCGGCGTACCAGTGGTGTGCCCACACGCCGTCGCTGTCGCGGCTGCCGGCGGGCCAGGACAGCATCGCCTCGGAAAACGGCACGCCGACGGCAACGCACAGGAGCCCGAGCATTCGCTGCGGGTCTTCGAGTACATCCTTGGCATCGAGCACCGGCGGCGGAGTGCCGGTTTCCTCGGTCACCCGCTCGTGGATTTCCAATTGCTGAGGAAAGCCGAGTTCTTCCGGCGCCACGTCAACGCCGGGACGGCGCTGTACGTAGGACGCCACGACCTCGTCGGGATGGCGGATGAGGATCGCGTTGGTGACGCCGCCGAGCCAGTCGCGTCCCATCCCGGGCAACAGATGCTGGGCCATGTGTTTCTGGAAGTAGATATCCCGGCCGTCGGGCACGGGACCGGTCAGGCCGGCGACGACGGCGCGCCAGTCGGTCGGCTGCGCGGCGATGACCTCCTCGCGGCCCGGATGATCCAGGCCCGTCTCGGCGAGATAGCATGCGTAGAAGGGCTCGTCGATGACCGCCGTGTCGGGCCGGTTCTCCCAGGCGCGCATCATCGCCGTGGAGATGTTCCGCGGCCCCGACCACATGGCGATGCGAACGGTCAACGGCGGCCCTCGGCGGCCAGCAATTCGTCATAGAGCCACTGCAGGCGGAGCGTCACCGGGCCCCGCGCGCCGTCGCCGATTGTGCGCCCGTCGACGTCGACCACCGGCACGATGCCGGCGAAGGTCCCGGTGACGAAAGCCTCGTTCGCTCCATAGACCTGGGAGAGGCTGAAGTCCCCCTCGCGGGCTTCGATGCCGTTTTCCGCGCAGAGCCTGAGCACGTTGGCGCGGGTGATACCGGGCATGCAGTAGCGGCTCGACGAGGTCCACACCTCGCCGTCGCGAACGATGAAGAAGTTGGTCGAATTGCAGGTGGCGACGAAGCCGTGCGGATCGAGCATCAGCGCCTCGTCGGCACCGGCCTTCGTCGCCTGGATGCAGGCGAGGATGCAGTTGAGCTTCGAATGACTGTTAAGGCGCGGGTCCTGCACATCGGGGGCACCGCGCCGGACGTGAACGGTGAACAGGCGGATGCCGCGCTCGGCGTTCTCCTTCGAGGGCTCCTTGTGCTCGGGGATGATGACGATGGTCGCGGGACCGGCCGTGACCCGCGGGTTCTGGTAGGGCGTCGTCTTCACCCCGCGTGTGACCATCAGCCGGACATGGACGCCGTCGACCATGTCGTTGGCATCGACGCAGCGCTGGATATCCCCCGTCAACTCGCCCGGTGTGCGGCCGATGTCGAGATCGAGAGCCTTGGTGCCCTCGTAGAGCCGCTTCAGATGGTCCTCCAGGAACATCAGCCGGCCGCCGTGCAGGCGAAGCCCCTCCCACACCCCGTCGCCGAGCACGAAACCAGAATCGAACACCAAAACCGTTGCCTGATCGCGCGGGATTAGTGCGCCGTTGATCGACACCAGGATCGATGCGTTGCGGGGATCGTCGGCGTATTCGTGGGTGCCCTTTGCCATCGTATCCGCCTCGTTCTGCGCGTCACCAACTCTCCCACATCGGTTTCTTGTGCGGAAGTCCGTTGCCCGACGCCCAGCTTGACAGCGCCGGGAGAAAAGCAGACATAAGGGCGGTGATTTGGCCGGTGATCAGTTCGTCCGCCACTTTTGGAGACGATGATGCAGTACGGTGTGGCCCTGACGACGACCACGACCACGACCCCGGGAGGGCCGTGATCGGGTCCGTTTGATCTGACGCCATCGATCACCGCCCTCCGCGCCCAGGCCCGGAGGGTTTTTTGATGCCTGCGGGTGAATTCCGGAACGAGTTGAGGCAAGATGCGGCGGCAGCCGCCAAGAATTGGGAACCAAGACGTGGAACAACAGGCGAATGTGAAACCAAGCGTGCGGATCACCCTGCCCGACGGCAGCGTGCGCGACTACGACCACCCCGTCTCCGGGGCGGAAATCGCTGCCGATATCGGGCCGGGCCTCGTCAAGGCGGCGTTGGCCGTCAAGGTCGATGGCGAATTGCGCGACCTCGCGGCCGTCATCGACGGTGACGCTGCAGTCGCCATCGTCACCGCGAAGGACCCGGATGCGCTGGAACTCCTGCGCCACGACGCCGCACACGTCATGGCCGAGGCGGTCCAGGAGCTCTACCCCGGCACCCAGGTGACCATCGGTCCGGCGATCGAGAACGGATTCTATTACGACTTCGCTCGCTCCGAGCCTTTCGTGCCCGACGACCTCGAGCGCATCGAGGCGCGCATGCGCGAGATTGTCGCCCGCGACGAGCCCATCGTCCGCGAGATCTGGGACCGCGACGAGGCGGTCGCCCACTTCCGGTCCATCGGCGAGCACTACAAGGCCGAGATCATCGCCGGCATTCCCGAGGGCGAGCCGGTGACCATTTATCGCCAGGGCGACTGGCTGGACCTCTGCCGAGGTCCGCACCTGCCGTCCACCAGCAAGCTGGGCACCGCCTTCAAGCTGATGAAGCTGGCCGGCGCCTATTGGCGGGGCGACTCACGCAACGAGATGCTGCAGCGGATCTACGGCACCGCCTGGGCCGACGACAAGCAGCTCAAGGCCTACCTGCACATGCTGGAGGAGGCCGAGAAACGCGACCATCGCCGGCTCGGCCGCGAGATGGAGCTGTTCCACCTTCAGGACGTCGCCGCCGGCTCCGTGTTCTGGCATCCCAAGGGCTGGACCCTTTACCGTTCCCTGCAGGACTACATGCGCCGCCGCCTGGAGGCGGCCGGCTACGTCGAGGTCAACACCCCGCAGCTCGTCGACCGCAGCCTGTGGGAAGCCTCCGGCCATTGGGAGAAGTTCCGCGAGCACATGTTCACCGCCGAGTCCGAGGAAAAGGTCCTGGCGTTGAAGCCGATGAACTGCCCCTGCCACGTGCAGATCTTCAAGCAGGGGATCAAGAGCTACCGCGACCTGCCCCTGCGCATGGCCGAGTTCGGCTCGTGCCACCGGGACGAGCCGTCTGGCGCCCTGCACGGACTGATGCGGGTCCGCGCGTTTACTCAGGACGACGCCCACATCTTCTGCACCGAGGACCAGATCACCTCCGAGACCGAGATCTTCTGCGACCTGTTGCTGAGCATCTACCGCGACTTCAGCTTCGAGGACGTGATCGTCAAGTTCTCGGACCGCCCGGCGGTTCGCGCCGGCACCGACGAAACCTGGGACCGGGCGGAGAAGGCGCTCACCGAAGCCACCGCCGCTGCAGGGCTGCAGACCGAGTTGAACCCCGGCGAGGGTGCGTTCTACGGACCGAAGCTGGAGTTCGTGCTGCGCGACGCCATCGGCCGCGACTGGCAGCTCGGCACCCTGCAGGTTGATTTTGTGCTACCTGAGCGTCTGGATGCGACATACGTCGGAGAGGATGGCGAGAAGCACCGGCCGGTGATGCTGCACCGGGCGATCCTCGGCTCGTTCGAGCGTTTCATCGGCATCCTCATCGAGCACCACGCCGGACGGCTGCCCCTATGGCTGTCGCCGGTGCAGGTGGTCGTCGCCTCGATCACCAACGAAGTAGACGACTATGCGTGCGTTGTCAGGGACGATCTTGCCGCTGCCGGTCTTCGGTGCGAGCTCGATCTGCGCAACGAAAAGATCAACTACAAGGTCCGCGAGCACAGCGTGGCAAAGGTACCGGCAATGGTCGTCGTTGGCGCCCGTGAACGCGACGACGGTTCGATCGCGTTGCGCCGGCTGGGCGGCAAAGCCCAAGAAGTGCTTGCGCGCGAAGAGGCAGTGCGTAGACTCGCCGAAGAAGCGGCAGGGCCGTTGGGGCGGGCGTGAGGGCGCCCGCTCATATTTGTTTTCGCTGTTTTGCCTGTCGTTTTCTAGACCGCCTGAGAAGCGGGCGGCAGGAGGTTTGTGGGCACCGACCCAGCAAAGGCGGGCCGGGGCGCGGAAGAGGGAGATCGCTCTATAGCCAGACCACCGTTTAATCAGACGCCGGTCCGCGAAGGGCCACGCGTCAACGAAGATATCGACGTCTCCAGTGTGCGAGTCGTCGACGCCGACGCCGAACAACTTGGCGTCCTTCCCATAGAAAGAGCATTGCAATTGGCGGCCGAAGCCGGACTCGACCTCGTCGAGGTGGCGCCGAATGCCGATCCGCCAGTTTGCAAGATTCTCGACTACGGCAAGTTCAAGTACGAGGCTCAGAAGAAGAAGAACGAGGCGCGCAAGAAGCAGAAGATCATCGATGTCAAGGAAATCAAGATGCGCCCGTCGATCGACGAGCACGACTACCAGGTCAAGATGCGCAACATGCGCCGGTTCCTCGACGACGGCGACAAGGTCAAGGTGACGATCCGGTTCCGCGGGCGCGAGATGGCGCACCAGGAGCTGGGCATGAAGGTCTTGGACCGGGTGCGCGACGACCTCGACGAGGCTGCCAAGGTCGAACAGTTCCCCAAGCTCGAAGGCCGCCAGATGATCATGGTCATCGCGCCGCGGTGACCGAGGTGGCCGCCGGCGTCGAGGAATGGCGATGCGGGCGCAACCACCAACCGCTCTGAAAGTCGCTGCCGGTATCGCGGCGCCGATCCTGATCGCGGCGCTGGTTTTCTGGTTGTCCCAGTGGCAGCAGGTCGTTGCGGTGACCGAAAACTGGTCCCGGGACATCCGGGTTGCGCTGACCACACCCGCCGCGCCGCAACATCCCGACATCGTCGTGCTGACCATCACCGAGCGGACGCTGGCAACGTTGCCAGTGCGATCGCCCATCGACCGAGGCTTTCTTGCTGACCTCTTGGAAACTCTCGGGAATTATATATATAATTGCACCAAATCCCTTGACGCCTATCTTTGGTGCAATTATCTTATAGGTAACGGAGGGTGGATTATGAAAGACTGTATGAGTATCCCAGAATTCTATCGACGGTTCCCG
>Ga0209568_1000299_pt1 | contig 17093 bp, 12 predicted proteins | sample WorMetOlspDAHAB2_FD_187406 | JGI IMG/M metagenome (GOLD analysis project Ga0209568, IMG submission 187406) | Marine gutless worms symbiont microbial communities from Max Planck institute for Marine Microbiology, Germany - Olavius sp. DAHAB.2... ...
AACCCGAGCACTGAATGAGAGGGTGTCATATAGAGCTACACGTGTAAGCAAAAACGTGGAATAAAATATGTTGACTACGTCTATGAACATTGGGGTGAGTAGGCTATGCATACATCGAAAAATTAGTGTTGCAGTGTTCACAGGCCTTTCAGTGATTATGAAAACTTTTACAGCTGTCTATCGGACCCCGAGTTAGGCTGTCATGTGCAGCATTTCATTGAGCTCGGCGACCATCTTCGATTTTGGAGGGTACCTGTAATAAACTGGTAATTAAAATCCGACGTGTTAAGTTCTAGTGAATTTAGACAACACATTTATTTGGCAATGAAATCCACAGTTGTTCTGCAGCCGGTTCTTCGTATAGGATTTTCAGGCATAGGTACTTTGAGCACGCCAAATTAGCTAGTGTTAGTGTTTCAAAGTTACCAGTGCTTTAAAACACTAAGCTAATTGAATGATGATAATACTGTTATCTGCGCATAGGATGCCTAAATGTCGGTAAAATTTATCTTCCAAATTTCTATCAATTACAGAGAAAACTGCAAACAATCGTAGGGGTAATCTTTTTTGCCGCTGTCTGTACAGTGCATAGTATCAATTTGAAAGTGCGCAGTATAGGTAGTAGAATTTCTGGACCAATATTTTCATGATTTGACAAAAATGATGTCACGAGAAGCCCTTATTTTGCGGTTGAAAATGGCGCCAATTTCAACTTCGGCTGGGTCTCTATCCAGGCCCTGCTGCGGAACTCATGACGATGCACATTATTATTCGGCTGGTTAGCGCTTTGGTCCCCATCGACACTGGCCAAAGTTTGCAGTAGCATTTTGGACTCATTTCAGCTCCTGGTTTCCATCCATTTTATTTTTTTTCATTGACATGGACCACACAGATAGAAAACTGTTCAGGCATTTTGTGTTTACAAGTTACAACGTTACAACATGTGTGGCCTACAGGAGTTGAACGATACATCGTGCTTCAGGCCTACCTAGCGTAGGTAGACAAAGAGACTACGCCGGCTTAATTCCTCGTAACTTAATTTTTGCTCTGGAACCGGGCCTGATTGGAGCCTTTAGCAAATTTGTGGATTCACTCCGATTCCCATCATATCCATCAACAGCAATATGCAGACGCAACACGACCTCATGACAACTAGCAGCTACAACGACGACACTGCTTTGCAGTGCTGCCTCGTATCTCGACAGCTTAACACTATTCTCTGAGTGATAAGACTCAATCGTGTGTGCGTGAATCAGCGACCAAACAACCAGACGACCATAACAATCGGCTTATTCATAAACGGTGAGGACACAACTATAAATGCGATATAACATGTAAACCATGAGTGACAATCCCTTCAGTTGTAGCAATCTTAATTAATAAAACAACGCAAACTACATAGGCAATGACTGCAAACTTAGTATGGTCACCTGATCATATTCTGTTAAAGTTCGGTGGTGTGTTTTAGATTTAACTTTGACAGTTTCATGCAGTTTGATCGAATTTCTTCACCTGTGATACATGCCACTGTTCAGATCTCTGCTGTTATTTATCTGATGATATTGTCCATTCCAATGTTATGTATTTAACTTCTGTAAACATCTGCCACAGCATGCCAATAAAAAAATACTGCACAGGGCAGGCAGTGGCAACACATGGTATACGGTCTCTCTACCAACACATTGGACAATCTCCCAAGAAGCACAACTTGCACATTACCACTTGTGCAAAACAAATAGATGCTTCTACAGCTGAGTAACAAAGGTCTACACAATACACTGTTGGTTTGATAACACACAGAGATCACGTTCTTGACAGAGCTGTCAGTTAAGGATCAACAGTTCATCAGCCAAAAGCAGTGCTAGTGCCTAGTAGCAACGCAGATCACATGCATGTGGACTGGCATGCTAGCATGGCGACTGCTGTATAACATTCCTATCAGTCAAGCGCAGCAATGGAAAGTTCAATCAATATCAATGAAAACTGTCATGTCTCTTACATAAGCTACTCTTACACAAGCTACTAATAGTGACAATAAACAACTCTCCTTTGATCAACAATCCTACTAACACGAAGTTGCAATAGTAGAACTCAAAATGTAGTTCACTAGGATGAAAACACCAAAATTAAACAAGTGACCCTGCATTCAAAACTAGAAAATACAGCAATAGACAACATCACAATGTAGACGTGCCACTATCAATACACAAACAAATGCAACGGGATCACTCACATGCACACACACATTCACAGTACCGGGACGTGGAACAAAAGCCTTGGAATAACAGCCTCAATTTATTTCGGAGGATTCTTCATGATCTCGGTGCTCATAGACTTGGGACGTTCCAGCGGGAATCCCAGGGCACGTGACCAGATCATCTGCGAGAGGCAGCCGAGGGCACGCGACACTCCAAACAGAACTGTGTAGAAGCTCATCTCGGTCATTCCGTAATACTACAACAGCACCAACAACAACAGCACAACTGTAGTCATTCTAAAATGCTTCCTGATCGAATTCCGTGCATCTTGTACCTGCAACTCTTCTCAATTTCAGTCACTTCCCAATCTGTCTAGCTGTCTCCACTATACTCTTTAGCATATGCCAGCCCTGGCATCTGCATTCATCTCTTGTGATTTCAGTTTCTCATTTTTTCTATGCTCCCAATGCTGTCAAGTAACATAACAATGCTTACAGTCATCAGATCTCTCTCTGCCCTGCTACTTCAAATGCTTGTTCAAATTCTATGCCAGACCTTGCAATCAAATTGGATTAACAATTGCCATCTTCAGTCACAACAGCTCAAAAATAACAGATTACAGAACTGGAAAATCACACTCAGCGTGGTCGGGGTCAGATGCAGTGGGACGATTGTGCTCAACACGCAGCTGTTACTCTGACAGTTATTCACAAGTGGGTCATTCCATGTCAGATCACCCAAAAAATTTTTTTTTACATTTTTAACCCGACCATCACCGATTTTGACAAAACTTTGCTGAAATGATGCCTTTGGCTGGCCAACTCTAAATCCTAAATTATTAGCCAAATCCATTCAGGGTTGCTGAGATATGACCTTTTGAACCCTTGACCTTTTTGACAAATTTCTTGGTGTTGTTGGAAAGCAAATCACCCAAATAATTCATTTCTGGCGTCATTTCCTTGCTTCCAGGAGGTTGGGGTCGATGACCTTTTTATCCATACTTTGACCTCGACCTTGACCAAGAGTTGGTGTGACCTTGACCAGACCTTTGACCCAAATGAAAGCTCAAGGTCTTGGCTACAACATATCAAAAAACTGGAAAGGTAAAATTTTTTGTTCTTGAGATATCTGCATTTAAGTGACCACTGGTCATAATTCAGTAATATTGCCTGAAGGAGCACATTATACAAGTATATATTGCTGGTATCCGTAGAATGTTCAGATTTTACAACTTGACAATGGAGCATAATGACACAAAATGGCATCATAATCAACTTTGTGATTTATGGATGAAACTGTCATGCATATGAAATATCCTTCACGGAAGTGACTTAAGGTGGAAAGGAGTCACCTCCTCGAGTGACACTGATAACTTACCAAAAATTGTCAGCCTACATGAATTTTCCTGTCACTCAAAACCTTCCAGGCCATTTCCTACATACGGTACTGTAGATATTTTCACATTGTCACTTGCAGTCAGTTTATATCAAATTCTTCGACCCGAAGCAGCAATCATAGGCGCATTAATAACACACAATATATCCGATTCATCTATCCAACACCTATCAGTTGGATCAGGGCAGTATACGAACTTGACTGGACCGTGAGGATGCATGCGCAAAGTCTGCTATTGGTATCATTACCAGTCTTGTGTCGTTGCTGAGACCAAAACTGAGTTTGTAAATTTTCTGACAGTTCTGAGTGACTTAGTGTGTTTGTGGCCTACCGTAGGCACGAGGAATGGAACCCTAGAGCACACAAATATCTGCATTATAACCGACTGTAGAGAATATTCTGCTACTAGTGGTCATGCCTAATTCGAGCTTGTCGTGATTCATCTGAGGAGAAAGTGGCCCGAGATGCAAAAAATTCACTACTTCACACATGGCTCCACAGGACGGTATAAAAATAAATATAATTTTATTAACCTCGCCCATCATTATGAAGATTTTGAAATTATAGCAGAGTGGAATTTTTCCCCACTTCTGATGGTATAAGCGCATGCGATGGTATTAGTGGGACTGTCAAACGCCTACTGACAAAAGCTAGTCTCCTACACCCTTACCACGACGCGATTCTAATCAGCGATGCTATCACAAAGTTTTGCACTGAAAGTATTCTGTTATTCATTTCATAAATGTGCCACCTGAAGCAGTTTGTCATTTCGAAATCAAAGTGAAAAACAGATTTTAATGAAGTCAAGACAATCAAAGTAACACAGCAGTTCCATAGGTATGTTCCGGTCTCCAGTTCAGTTGTTAAAGTTTATAAGCTCAGCGAACAGGAGGCGTAACCAAAACAAGTAAAACTAGTCCGCATCACTGGTATTGGTTTGGACGATTGTGAAACTTCTAGAGGCCAGACATACATGGAATGTGAAGACAGGTGACACATTAAAATTGACCCCAACTGTACAATTCTTCTGCACTAAGAAGAGCCCATATATAGCCTACACGTACATACAACCACTGTTTTGGCCATTTCCTCTGCATAATGCATCAAAAAGGACACACTGGCAGATGACATGCTCATGCATAAACCTCTGTTGTGCAGTCACAGGCTGATGCATGTGCAAATATTCTGACAAAAATCTGCATTCATAAATCTTAACCATTGCAGAACAACTGACTAAACTGAAAGTATTCGGTTCTTTTGGGACACAGCACTGAAAAGCATGTGTAGCTATCACTTTGGTTAAATCATTGAATCAACTGAGCTCCGTCCACAAATGGTTTTTTTTGTGTGTGTGTGTTGCTAACCTGCAACAGGACTCCACTGTGTGCATCGACATTCGGCCACGGATTCTTGATCTTGCCAATGCTGCCGAGGATGTCAGGCACGACTCGGTACAAGTCTGAACAGAGTTTGAAGAGTGGGTCATTAGGCAGCCACTTGAGAGCAAACTCGCGCTGGCAAACATAGCGCGGATCAGTGACGCGCAGCACTGCATGACCGTAGCCAGGAATCACCTGACACATCACATCACACCACGTCGTTCGGCATACATGCAACCAGTCACAAACAAAACAGAAAACACAGCGACAGGCCAACCTCACGTTAGTGGCTGATAGCCGATATAAATCACATTACAATGATATAATAACATAAACCAATCACACAATTTTATACGTAAGAACTAGACACAACAAAACATTGCTTGCTTATTTGCTATATATATAGCCAGTGCTATATTCAGCATGGAAGACATATTTCTGTAATATGTATTACATGTGATATCATGCTAGATTTTTGACCTTGTCAGATGATACTACATGCCAGCAGATGACATAAATAATGTTAAAATATGACGACTACATGCACTCCAACTTTCTTTTTAACTTATTTACATTTGTACACAATGTCACAAATGACCAACTGCAGCACAGCACTGATCACACACCTGACCAGCACTCAGAGTGCTCTTCACAAACTCTCTCAAATCATCGTCACTGTACTTGTCACCGACCTTCTTCTTCAAGTTGTTCAGGAAAATCAGCACTTCCTATTAACAACAGCCAACCAGCAACACAACTAAAATGGATTAGTAATTCTCATGGACATTAAGTGCACTTCACACCAGCTAGAGAACAGTTTTCGTACAGTTGTCACTATAGCTGATCCAGGTGATGTAACACAAAGTAGTGTCAACTTTGTCAATGATTTCAAAATACATTACAAAGCTGTATCACTCCAACACTATCACCACCATATCGGCATTTCATTTATCAGTGCAGAGAGAAATAGACTAGTGACAGTTAATTTTACTGCAGAAGGTCAAAGTCACTAGACCTCATACACCAACTTATTCATATAAGAAAAATGCGACAAGAATAATCCTAAATTTAAGCAGTTTCGCGAGCTCAAATTTTGCACACACAACCAATACTGCACTAGTTAAGCCATGGCAGCCATTTCTTTTATTGTTCACTACACTACTATCCAACACCAAAAAATGGTTTGGTGCACAAATGACACACTTATAAGCACTAACAGAAAACAAGAGCACAAGTGCTATAAATTGCATGCAATTCATACAAGGCAAAATATATTTTTGAAGTTGGCCTCAATTTTTTTCCTCCTCAGAATCCCTAGATGTAGACACACAACATCAACTTAGGCACCTCCTCCTTGCCACATTTCCAAAATATAAGTGCAGGGGTTCATGCCTGTGGTGAATAAAAAACACAAAACTGGTATGTGACATTATTGCGATTTATAACTGCTGAAAGTAGCGGAAGTGCTACAGTGCAAATTTAGACAGTGTGAAGTGCCACTGAGACCTGGTTAGCAAGACCATGCAGAGGCCCTGCAAGTCCACACATGCCAGCTGAGAAGGACAAGTACGGATCGGACAATGCACTGCCTACGAGATGAGATGCATGAGCGCTCACGTTCCCACCTTCATGATCACTGCACAGAATCAACAACTCACTATGCCAGTCAACATGCCACAACATCACTGCTACCAGTCACCACACATTGCACTGCCAGTTCAATATGCATCAAGTGAACATCAGCTGTTCAAATGACAACATTGCTCGTGTGCACGTCTTCTACGCAAAATGCCGAGAAGACAATTCAACACGCTGGTACTTCCACAAAGGTGGCATGTTCAGAACAGGGTGAGTACAGAACACTGCGGGTAGTTTTCAATGACTTTCCAGGACCTTTTTTTGCTACCCTATCAGCTATCGTTTCCAGGGATCCCCATGTGACCGGGGATCTAGCAGAGTATAACTGTTTTACCAGAGTTTGTGAGAGTGCTGTATGTTGTAAGATATTTATAAAGTGTATCCTAGGAGTGACGGGACTATATATCTCTTATTCACAGTGACACAGTAGCAATCAAAAAAGTTTATCAGTTGTATACAAAGAGTACGTACTTATGACACTAATTTCAAATGTTAGGTAATGCAAGATGACTCGCACTGGTTTTAATAAAATGTTGTCTGCGAACACTAAAGTTTTGTGTTAGTGCTTTGCTTACAGTTAAGTTTAAATACTGGTCTTAATGGTTACAGTCCTCAGGTAACAACTGTGTTATAGTTTACAATGCACTATTTAGTCTACTTATTAAATTTTGTCAAATTTCATCAAGAATCAATATTTTTATCACGACAGGTGGTTTTCGTCAGTTTTTTGTCAAAAACGAAATCCGTTGGAGCCTACTCATTACCAATTGTGTACACAACCAACATGTCCAACAGAAATACATGACATGCTTTAAGGACCTAATAACCCGGGGTGTGATTTTCGAAAAATCTTATGATGAATTTATGATCATAAATTCAGTATACTTCATTATAACGAACTTACAATGATGCTGATTTTCAAAAGATCTTACCATTTTATGTCTTACTTAAGTTAAGGCAAAATTTGTGATAATAACTTTGTCATAACTTTATACTATGATTGTTTTAGCAAAATGTAAACATAAACAAACACAAATGGCGCATTTGTTTGCTCTCGTTAACTATTGAAAACGTAAAAAGAAGTAACACATATGTAAGCAAACTAGTTTAAGAGCTTGTGATTGGTTGCTATTTTTATTTACAATCATAACTTTATGGGCTCTTACGACGAATTTGTGACGGTTTTATGATAAACTTATGATTTTTCGAAAAGTGGGTCCCCAATATTTAATGACACTTCACTAAGGTCCAATCAGTTCTGTATTGGCATGTGCCTAACTGACAGAATATATCAGTCCCAAACTTTTCACATTGCCATATCTAAGCTCAAACTGTAAAGAATTGACTTCCATCTGAAACGAAAGAAATTAACACCAACAAACTGCAAGTGACATCCTTCTAAACACAAGGTTGTTTGAGCTGGAGCTGGAGCCCCAGGAAAATTAGTTTTAACTACACGATAAACTGAGACAATGAATAAGAAAAAATAACAAAATGACACAAATTCATTAATGCCATAGTCTATCTCACAAATGTGTGCAAGACGTACACTATAAAAATAACTATATAAAACAAACAGCCATCAACCACTGCACATCATACATCAGTGTACACAGAATGACGTGAAATCCACCTGTGGATGGTCAAGTAGAGCCGCATCAGTTCAGTGAACTGTGGGTTCTCGTAGCCAAGCATGCTCACAAAGTTTGCAGACCAATCCTTACTAGGATCAATAGCACCAACACTGGTGCCATCGCGGTACAAGTTGCGATAGATGATGGCCGCAATTGTTGGTAGCTTTGCAATCAGATCCATACTGTCTTCGTAGACTGTCTGCAAACAGAAGCGATATATATATAATCTCATTTTAAAGAAATGAATTTAAAATATGTTAGTTCTTTTAAATTAGGCAAAAGTGACTTTCATACATGATGCAAACTAAAGAATTGTGAAAAAAAACACAAAAGCGCCATGCTGTTTGTCACTGAAACAAACGAATTCCATCTTGCAAACTGAAAAGTATTCTCAGTTCATAATACATTGAAAAATTAAAAATTAATCACTAACTGTGAACATTATTGTGGATAAAATGCAACATCTGTTTGAACAATGGCATTCATCTACCGAAATTAATTTAATCAAATGTGGTAGGCCTATATCAACAAACAGCACTGGCATTGCAGTAGCTCTGTAGTAAGTGTGTTCTCGGAAGTGGATTAAGTCAGCTGCCACAAAACTAGACTTTCAACTACTCAACTAGATTGGGTCCCAGGTATGAAGCAAGCAGAATATGGATTGGACAGTAGCTATCCAAAGACACCAAGGAACAGGCGTCAACGTGGTGCAATGGTGTCAGGCAACACACACTCGTACACTAGCAAGAAGGCCATACAGGCCAAACAGTAGTCTAAGCTGCACATACAATGCAGGACTGCCGTCTTAACTGCATCCACTCTAATCAACCAGACGACAGGACACAGCAAGCACAGGAATACAGTGTAGAGGAGTATATATCAAAGACTCCGTTCATCGACTTTCTGGGTTGCCAGTTACAATGTCTACTGGGTACCATTGCGCTTTAGATTTGTCAACTTTTCTCAAAACTGTGCATTGCGATTTTTATTAAACTTATACAATCGATAGTACTCACCGTCATCTACATTGTGTTATAAGCGTGGTGCTGGGTAGGGATGTTAAACTCGAATTTTTTCTAAAATCGAAAGTCGGTTCCAAAAAAATCGAGTAAAAATCTAAACTCGAATTCTGTCCAATAGGGGGTTTATCAATCGGTCTATTGTCTATTGAGAGGTGTTAATAACAACAGATTACCTAAAAGTGCGTGTAAAGCAACCTTTTAAGTTTTAACTCCAGAAGTGTCTGTATAATTGCATTTGCATTCGCACGTATGTTTGTAAAACTCGTCCTTACAATTTACAAACCTGTTTCGATGTAATTGAAATTTTAAACGATGTGTTTCGTTACTGTGTTTACAATATCGTGCGGCCATGCCATAGAGCTACGTTATGCGAGCCAAGTACGTACATAAACCTTAAACCTAATCTATGCTACACAACCTACTTTGTTGCTTGTGTGATGGACCTTTCAGAACTAGAGTTTCTTATGGGGCAGCCTTTTTCAGACATTCTAACCGCTATTATCAAACAATATATATCAAAGTTGTCCAGTCTGTCCATTGACGTACTTATCACTTTGCCATGTGCTCTTTCACTCAACGTTACAGAATCCATTATAATACGTCAATTAAGTTTAACAATTTAAATTCACCAATTTAATAGCTCTGTACTCTTAATATACTATTAAAATCACACAGATGTTCAGAAGCGTCCGCTAACATATCAACGTTATATAAATCAATACAATACTCAATATAGTTCAATGTTCTTATTCAGAAAGACCAGCAACTCCGCATGATCGCGAAGGAGACGTGAGTGCGACTTGGTAATCACGGACGCCTGACACTTCTTAAGCTCACCAACAGCCACTGGACTGTGCGCGAAATGCCCCACGAGACGAGAAGCTGCTCCGATGCACTTCGAGATTGCGTTATTGGTGACTTTGTCCACACCCATCGCGGACGTGATGCACAGTTGCAGTTTGTGTGCTGCGCAGTGGACATCTGACCAGTTGTTGAGTCCACCGGCATCCCGAATGTTCGCTGCGCCATCATGTCGTTCACGTTCCACTGACATGCCACATCATGCAGACTGTCGGCAATGACAGCCTGCGTATGCCTTTCCTCTAGGAACAGTGCAGCCAACGTCGGGGTTTTCAACTTCCATGCCGGATCGATGTAACTCGCAGTGAAACTTAAATTCGCCTCGTTGGACAGGCTAGTCCAGATATCGGTAGTAATCCATATGTGCGGTACTGCGGCCAGTTCTTCCATCACTTTGTCTGCGACAGCCGCCTTCTGTCTGTCGAGGCGGTCCGACATCGTTTGTCGACATGGCAGTTGATATCCCGGCTCTACCAGAGCCAGTAGCTCCCGCATCGATTCTGACTCAACAATGGAGATAGGAAGCATGTTTCCTACGATCAATTTGCCGATTGCCATCGTAATTTTCTCCTTCCTGGAATATGAACACTGGCGCGGTGCTACGAATGACGCAATAATCACAGTAGCGTACGACTTTGACGATTCACAAGGGTGCTTACTGCGCAGATGAGCGTGCAAACTTGATGTCTGGCCACCCGGCACAGACAGCTCTTTGCTGCATAAATTACAACGAACTTTATTGCCCGGCAGTTTCATGAAACTTTTCCAAACCTGCGATTTATTTGCGCGCTCAGCCATAGTGGACGACAAAACACAATGTATGCCTAAAAGCTATATTACGTATTAATAAACCGTAAACACTGTGAATATACTACATCGTTCGACGACCGCACGAAGAGAGCTGTATGTGATAGTCCATTTAGAAACTATTATATACCTCAGTGGTTGTGTGATGCCCAGCAGCTTCAGTTTTGACGGCGGCCGCAATCGTTTGAGATCTTCATTGTCCGGTTTATTAGAGGGCCGGCTCGCTGGTGTCCTGTGGATGTGTGTGCGGCTACGTAGCGAGTGAGTAGAGTTTAACGCCCCACCCCACACAATATAGGTCATTTCGGAGGCGGAGTTCGACTGTGTAACGCTGCATAATTAGCGTACTGAAGTCGACGGGTTCTGTGAAATCAAACGCGTCAAATTCTTGACAGTCCAGCAGCTTCAGCTTACTTCTCAAACGGTTATGGAGACTGTGAGCAGACAGAAGAAAGTCCATTCAGTCATTGTTTACGATTTGTTCATGAAGTCAGACGATCGCTCGCCTATGTCCAACAATAGTAATGAATGTGGCATTATTGATTTGACACCTACGTCCATACAATTCATTTCACTGATTTATTCCTATTCTTTGTTCCGGCGGTGAGCGTAAATTGGTTTGTTTATTTTTTTTAACTTTAGCATGTATTGGGCTGAAAATATAGAAATTGTGAAATCGAGTTACGATTTTGGAAAATCGATTTAGAGTACTCAGTTTTGAAATGAGTTTCGATATTTCGAGCCTCGTTTAACATCCCTAGTGCTGGGTACCATCTGGTGAATATCTCGAGAATGGTATAGAATTTTGAAATTCTGTCTTCACAGTTTTGTAGAGCTCGATAGGGCGATGGAGTACCTGCAAAAAGTTTGGGGGTAATCGCTGAAAATTTTCCACTAGGTGGCGACAAACATTTTGATAGGAGGTGAGTTAGAACATTTTTTGCGTTGCAAAAATTAATTAGCCTGTCGAATGTTATGCCGTTTTGTAGAGCACATAGGTCCCCATAACATCATAACATATCAAAAATTTTCAAATGGGAAATTCTCCTAACTCGAAAAAAATGGGGTTTCTAATATAGGGTTTCTCCCTCGTATCTTGAGAACGGTGTGCATTTTTTAAATTCCGCCTTCACTGCTTTGTAGTACTCGATGTTGCCTATATAAAAAATTCGGGCCTCCCTTGGAAAATTTTCCGCTAGGTGGCGCCAAACGTTTTGATAGGGGGTCTATTTCACAACTTTTAAAAAATTTATTTTTAATAAAACCTGGTCAGACCTTCCGCCATTTTGTAGAGCATATAAGGCCTCATAAAATATCAAAAAACTGCAAACGTTTTTTCCTAACTCGAAAAAATGGATTTTTAATAGGGTTTGACGTGAATATCTCGAGAATGGTACGCAATTTCAGAATTCTGTTTTCACTAATTTGTAGCGCACGACGGGGCCTACAGATATTCTGCTAAAATTGAGGTCACCCTTGAAAATTGTCGTCTAGAGGCACTGAATTTTGCGTGGCCCGCAAATTGCGGACGGCGTCCGGTAGACCACGCGAGATCCCGGCGTGCCGACCAACGCTGCATAGTTGCCAGATGTTTATCACGAGAAGTCGCCAACAATGTACAAAAATTAGTCCAATTTAATCGCCCAATTTTCCAAAGCAAGTTATTCAAAAGTAGCCCAAATGCTGTTGTATCCATGACTGGCCCAACTGCTAGTTGTCTGCCCAGCTCGTGTCATTCGACTCATTCACTGCTAGCCTTTTTCCAGCGCAAAACAGCCTGACACTTTGTCAGTTCTGCGCGAAATTAGAATTCTAAGTCCGCGGCCTGCTCCCATTAGAACGGGCAGAAGGAGTGCCGACAGACCCCCTAACTGTATCGAAGTCGAATAGGAAGTCAGGTACGAAAAGTCGATTGCGCGTGTTTCCGCCATATTTCTACTTCCGGTTTTCGAGAAATGGGGCATTTTCGGTGCTTTTTCAGCTATTATGCACAGTATAGACCCATGAAAAGGCAGTAATGCGGTTTTCTGTCACAGGAAGGCTCGGAGACAGACAATGGATGACAGCATGACGTCTTGGTACCCTTGCAAACACCCTTTCGCATGACAACTTGGGCCGCGTCAAAATTTAGCTTGCAGGCCTCGCAAGTCGTTCCCGTTCCCCCATAAAAACCACACCCAAAATTTCACCTCGGCTCTGCGGGTCTCGCCCTTCGGCCATGCGTCCTAACTGACCGACTCCGAATATGCTGAGTGTAGGTAAGAGCAGTCTACTGAGCAGATATATTAGACATTGGTCTGCTATGACAGCTAGATCTCACTGACTAACACACAGATGCCCACTAGTACCTGCATCCAAACCATAGCATCAGTAGCCAAGCGAGTTTCTGACATAGCCAACTAGCATGCATCCTTATCAGTGCAATAAAGATTTACAGGCATTCGCAGTTCCAGCTGCTAATGTTCAACAAACAATATGAACACCTCATATAAACAAACTGTCTAAATTGTAAGTTACATTAGGATCTGCGAATGGGTGTTCACGAAGCTGTCAACACTGATCAGACTGACACAGTATTATAGGCCTACCTCCCAAAAGTCGGTTTTCTTGATGCCCTGGCTGTATGCCTTGGCAAACTTGCTCTCACTATTGCAGGCGGCAATGGCTGCCGAAAACTGAGCCATTGGATGCACATTGCTCGGAAAGTTCTTGAGGAGTGTCACAATGTGAGATGGAAGCGCAGCTCGGTTTGCCAATTCCTATGCACATACACAACCAACATAAAGAAAGACATCACCCATTCAGCCAGTAACATAATTATTTCTCGTGCAACAGTTTGCCTTCAGGCCACTAATTAACATAAATGTAGAAAAAAACTTGAAACAGTTTTTAAAAGTAAGTAATGGCATCACAACCTACATGACACAACTAAAACAGCAGACTCGCCTACTAAGTGATCCTTGGGCGGATTTTCACGCACAATGACTCAAATTACGCGCAATCACGCAACAAAGTGCCTTTGTGGGGTCTGCATGATGGCCGACCACATTTAGGGGGTCAAATTCCCCAAAAACCTGCCACAAATAGGCAAAAGATAGGCCATTTCGTACGTGAAGTGGACGACATTGAAGAATGGCGTCAATGACGCGATGCTCGCTTGCGTTGTTGTAAGTGCATCGTACAAGGCCAAACAACGGGCCACAGTTTTACAGCTTGTATGTCGGTCATACAGAGTCACACTAAATTTAGCAGAAGTCAAGGTAATTTCATTGTTAACGTGAAATCACAATTTATATGAATGTATTGAAAAATGAGGTGGCGCCATCTAACGAATGAAATAATAATAACGAGTGAAAATGACGACAGTTCGTGTTCTTTTACTGCATCACAAACTGAACAAAACACCTACAACTGTAAAACAGCACATATTGTCAACATTTTAATACTTTGCACGTCAACTGAACATGTGTTCAATGTGTCCGCCGTTCTGTCGAACTCCATACAACGACACCATTAACTGATGCTCTGGTAAACACAGAATTTTGATTTTTGACGAAAATAACCAATTCTAACGTAAGTGAAAGTACTGAAAAATTAAAAACTGAGCGAAAATCGCTAGTAAAACAGCAAATATTAATGTACAAAACCGCAGTTTATAGGCTAGTTAACGGCGGTATTACACATCAACAACAGCAAATATCTGAAAAAGGCGATGACACAGCAATACATCACCTAAGTGTCAATGTACTGCCGCGCAATATCACCTTTTTCAGATATTTGCGGTTTTTGATGTGTAATACCGCCGTTAACTAGCCTATAAACTGCGGTTCTGTACATTAATATAGCATAAAGCTGATTATGAAGGCTATAAAGTTAACTGTGCATGCACACTATCACGTGACCTATGGATAAGGGGTGCCCAAAAATCACATTTAGCAGTTTTTTCACCTGAATTGTCTATTCACTATACAACTTTTTCTGGGCTATGACGACGGTTAAGGGTAGTTTATATGTGAGTGCCTCAATGTTAAGTGGTTTGCGGCTGCAAGTCATCTTTGTGACTTCCAAAGGCACATCCTTGGTTGGAACGACATCCTTGACGTATTTTTAGTAAAAATCTGATTGAGGGTGTAGGCTGTAGCGAGTTGCAAGAACCAAAAGTGTTAAAAACTAACCCCTAGAGCACGCCAGTCACATATTTGGGGAGCAGAAACTCCCTAAACCAATCGCTACAAAATTTTGCATGCTGGGTGCTGTCCATAATGTTATCACACCTGCCAATTTTGACGAAGATCGGTTAAGGGGTTTTGGTGTGGCTAGCGGTCGAATTTGGGCCTTTTACACTGACTTGCTTCATTGCCATTACAACACTCTCACTACCATGCACGTGTGCGATTTTGATGCACATTATGACCATCTGCATCTACAGTGACACTACAGTTAACAGTGAATCAATTGGCTGTATTCATGTCACTGTTACAAGAAAAACCATAGTCAATAAGCATTGGGTACATTCAATGTCAGAATAAAGCAGGTACAACACAGTCTTGTGTGAGCTGTGGTGAACAGTCATTAATGACACTTTTGCCTGTGACAGGTCATCATATTTGGGTTGCCAATGTAGCTGGGACATAAGTGTCAACAATGTTATGCTAAATTACCACACGTGTTGACATTTATGTCCCAGCTACATTGGCAACCAAAATGTGACAATGTATCAAAAGCACAAAAAAAATCATCAAAAAGGCCACACAACAACTGGCTGTGTTTCTTACAACACTGTTATACGTCACATTGCCCACCACTTCAAGCTAGACACAAGTTCACACACGAAACTGTAGCCAAATACATGTCCCACAAATCTGCATGATATTAATGTTATAAATACATGCACAGTGCAGCCAAATGACTGTAGACGTCCAGTACAACTCACAGAACAGATCCCACGAAAATGACAAATGTTTTCACTCACCTTTGACACAGCTGCAACTTGAGCATCTGTTGGCATTTTGCCAGTGCACAGCAACCAGAAGAGACCTTCGGGCAACGGCTCATTGCCTCCTGGAGCTTTTGGCAGGTGCTTCTGACATTCTGGGATTGTAAAGCCACGAAAACGAATTCCTTCATTTTTATCCAGAACAGATGTTTCCCAGATAATAGCCATGATGTCGCGCATGCCTCCATACATCTGCAACCAATCACTCAATCACTGTTCTGCTACTAACATGACAATCTTATCCACTACTCCACGCAGTGTCTAGCACAATGAGTACGATGATGTGCCTCCAGAATCCTCACATTTATACTGAATACAATGCATGGATTTAGTCATATTAACATATAAATGCATGAAGTATAATTTTTAAAATAAAAAATTAAGATGACATCAGAGGATATAAAGCAGCAGCTGCATCATTTAACACAAACCTCCTAAAATCAAGTTTATCTCACTGTCTATCAAGCATTTAGCTGCAATACCAATGTAATGCTAGCAGACACCCACTGCTCAACACACTCCACACTAACTTCACCACTATAAGAACAGGCACACGTCAATCTGGGTGACATACATCTCTCCCTTACAATATAGGGTCTTATACTGCCACACAGCGATATGGACACGTGGACAATGTCAATTGGGGCTGGTTCTCCTTGAGTCCCAGTAGGCAAAGACCTCAAACGGGTCCATTCGCCATCCCCAGAATTTATCCTTAAATGGATATCTCATTAACTAAGAATCTACAGGACTTTAGAATAAATCTTGCTAGATCCTTAACTCTTATTCTCTTCATGTCATCGAGGTCTAAAACTGGTTTTCCCCAAATGCTCATTCTAGTTGTTACATACTAACTGCATTGGCTTATAAAGTGGAGGGAAGTCTCCTGCTCCCCTTCACAATGTTTACACAATGGGTCATTGTTTAGGCCCATTATGTTCATATGTCTGCTAAGGGTATTATGCCCAGTAATGATTCCCGTCACAGTGCGCAGCAAGTTCCTAGGTAGGTTTAGCAACTCCCTTGACCTTGAGGTGCCAGGACAGGAGGCAAGTACTATGTACCAATACCCATCGTAATATTTGCAACAAATCTCTAAATATGCAGTGAGTTAAAGTATCGCTAATTATTTTTCTTAATCTTTCGTAAGTTTTGATGTACAA
>Ga0209568_1000300_pt1 | contig 17031 bp, 22 predicted proteins | sample WorMetOlspDAHAB2_FD_187406 | JGI IMG/M metagenome (GOLD analysis project Ga0209568, IMG submission 187406) | Marine gutless worms symbiont microbial communities from Max Planck institute for Marine Microbiology, Germany - Olavius sp. DAHAB.2... ...
GTCGGGGGAAGGGCCGGGAAGGTCCGGACCTCGCAGAAATTTGGTCAGGGAAGTCGAAGGGTACGCGTGTTACTGTTAAGTACCCCCAGGCTCCTTTGATAAAACAAGTCTTGTATTTGTATTGTGTGATGGATACAGCTGAAAATATAAATGTGTGGTACAGTCTGGCATGGAAACGTGAAGCAATTAGTGACAACGGACAGCACTGGCGGCCATTAACATTCCAGTGGCTTTATCAACAGTAAACTTTACCACCAACAGTTTAAGTTAATGCGACGCGCGGTCTACCGGATGCGGAGGCTGTTCGCGCGGGCGGAAGGCAGATTTCGCGGTTTGTTGCCCACCGTTATCATAAACAAGACAGTGTCATGACCGGCATCAGATCCCTAATGACTGCAACAGCGGTGGTTTAATGACTGTCAGTACGGCACCTTTGAGCGGCAACTTCGGCGGGAAGTTATCTCCGCGTTAACCAGCGGCAACCTCATTCAGGTGTATCAGTGTCTCTGGTGCTGTGGTGCATCGTGCTGAATGCAGTTGTGCTGCTGTGGACGACTGGACGTGCGTGAAGTTCTCTTGTAGTGAAGCTCCAAGCAAGTAGCGCTGTATTACATGTATGTATATAAAAGTCGTATGCTGTTAACAGGTATCGATACGTTACTGTAGCGGAATACGCCCCCCCCCTTGTTTTCGTTGTTCTGGTCGTAACCAGCTATAACCAGTTATAACCGGTTTAGAGTTTCTTAGTCGCCTACATCACCTGGGGACCGGATGTGGTCGGACGCCCAGCGGTGTACTGGACCACCACCTAGCCCGGAAGCCCACTAGTTGGAGACCGGAAGCCTGGTGAGTCACTAGCCAGCCAGCCTTACCCGCTCTCTATAAATAGGCCGGACGCCTATCGACAGGGGAGTAGCAGTTGCAGATAGAGTTGCAGTCAGACTGTCGGGTAGGGAGTCGAGTTGAGTGGAATTAAAAATGAAGATGTTGGATGTTTGTATAAAGAGATCGCTAGCTGTTGAGTACTAAGTGCCGTTAGAACTGTTTATCGTTCAGTTGATTGTGATGATTGTAAGACTGGTAATTAGATCGCAGAACAACTGTTGTATTTCGGCCAGATCGCAGTGTGTCGGCCTGAGCACGTGGCCGCTGTGTAAGACGACCGGAAGTTGTTCTTACCAATAATTGTGTCGTTTACGATATATTGTATATAATACGGAGTTACTTATTTTCAATTCTGTTCAATTAACCTTATCAAGGACGTTAGTTCACGGAGAAATCCGACATCAAAACTAGGCTGCCTTCCCGTCCGAGGGGAAGCGCGGACCCACGAACCCATAGAGTTTAGCCGTGGCCAGGAAATAAGTTGTCAGTACTGTAGGAAACTCGAGGCTGGCGGTCGCCCGGTGCATCTTCCGCAGCCGTCCACGCCAAGTACACTGGTCGAGATCCCCCGCCGTCAGCTTCCCTAGACCGGAGAGACCGGAACAGGGAAGGGTAACACTTGTCAGGGCTGTGGGTGGACTGAGTTCCGGAAGATATCGGGCCCCTCCCCACCCCCACGCCTAGCAGAGGTGTAACAAAAAGTGGCGCCAATACGTGAGGCAAGAAGGGCAGAATTTGTTTTGCCGAAAGCGAAGCTGTCATTGTAGTGAGTCATGATGTCGGATTTAGAATTAACTCAAACGAGTCCCAGATATCTATCGGAACAAAGGGATTTTGAATGTTCACCAGATCAGGAATATGCTAATGTCCTGGCTAGTACGCCTCAGTCGGAACCGCATAGTACGGATGGTGCCCGGGGACGTACTGATGGGCATGAACCCGAGGCACCGGATCCGTTTGTGTATGCGGGTGAACCCAGTGACGACACGGATGATGAGGTTGTGTTCAACGGAAGTTAGCCGTTAAAACTTAGGGTTAAATCCGGTGTATATCGGACTGTTAAAAGGGTTATCTTGGACTGGACCAGATCGGATAAAGCCGGACGAAAGCCGGATGAAGGCAGAGGCCGGACTAAATCGGATCAGGCCGGAAGGTATCAAAAGCGGCCGGACAAGTTCAAGTCATACCGCAAAGAGACGATGAATGAGTCTTCTGACACTAGTATTGAATCGGATGACGACAGGACAAGGTATCCTGGTCAAAGGCGTGGAAGCAGTGCCAGGTTTAAGGAAGTTCCGGATGAGAGTGATGTCTATACATGTGCCAGTACTGATGATGAATCGGTGAGTAGTTCACCAGAAAATTTGGTACGCCTGCGTAGCCGTCCTAGGCTAAAAAACGAACGAATTTCTAACCAGAGCGGAGATGTCGTAAAGTTGCCAGAGGTAGACACGAAGTGAGCAGTCCTCGAACGAGGCAAGTGGCGTTGGAAAGTCGAGAGAGTAGGTTTCGCCTGGGCGGGGAGAGCCAGGATGAGTCTTAAAAAGAGAGCAACAGTCTCCGCCGTGACACGCCGAAGAAGGTTAGTGGTCGTTATGGGGGCCAAGGGAAGAAGATGATAAGAAGACGCGGATGCCGCACGCAAGTCGACGTAGGAGGTTGACGCATTCTCCGTCCTCTGGGCGGGAATCGGGGAGAGAAAGGAACAATACAAGCAGTTAGACTCATGATGCTGAACGCTGTCTAGCTAATGTGAAGTTGGGAAAGGATGACGGCTCCACGTGCTTGGCTACTTTCTTAGCGAAATTCGAAAACTGTTCGCATTATTATCGATGGAATGACATGGATCGGTTGTTTCAACTCCGAGCAAGTCTCGAAGGACCGGCAGGACAGATTCTATGGGACGCTGGCACGACTAACAGTGTCCGGAGTGTGATCCGACTTTTGCGTGCCAGATATGGAAGTGAAGGCCAAGCGGAACGCTTCCGGGCAGAGTTGACAGCTCGACGACGTCGCCCCGGAGAGTCCTTGCAGAGTTTGTACCAGGACATCTGTCGTCTGGTTGCGTTGGCTTATCCGGGACCTGTCTCTAGTTTACTTGGAATTGTAGGTCGAGATGCGTTATTGGATGCTTTGAATGACCCAGCGCTCCGAGTCAGAATTCTGGAGTGGGAGCCTAAGGGTCTGGATGAGGCCCTGCAGTTGGCCTGTCGTTTTGAAGCTTATGGAAAGACTCCATCCACTAATCTGGATGGCACGGAAGGGGACAGGGATCGTCATCGTGGACATCCCGTCAGAGCAATGACGTCGGGAAACAAAGCTGTGGAAACAGATGAGCAACTCAGACAGTTGAGTAGACAAGTCGCCGAACTTTAGATAGCTGTTTCGCAATGCCAACAGGAACTAAAACAGAGTAAAGGATCAGAATCGGTCAGACCGGAACAGATAATGTCCGGGAAGAGACCGCCAGTAGCTCCGTCAACACAAGAGAGTTCGCGGGCGGTCGCCACGTGGAATATGGGAGAAGTGGGCCACGTCCTACCGGCACCAACAACTACTACGGTATCCTGGAGTTTACCGCGACAGTGTAAACCTCCATGTACTGTGGAGGTATCACCACAACCGTTAGCCGCTGACCAGACGCCCGCGGATACCCGAGCGTCTTGCGGACAATTAGGGCATTTCAGTCGAGTTTACCTCGATCGACAGAATAGAGGCTCTAAGGCCTCTGGTGCTGATGTTAGACATGTTTCTGGACTGAACCCACCAGCTGAGATATATCTACACGCCCAACTTGGAAATCAAGTAGTTAACTGCCTTTTAGAAACGGGCAGAGAGAAATCATTGATCAGAAGGAAGCTTATTCCGAACTAACCACTGGAACCAGTTGAATTGAAGTTATATGCAGCTAACGAAACTCTTATTCCTATACTGAGACGAGCCCAGTTGGACATGAAGTTAGGAGAACTCGAAGTGAGCCACGATTTTGTTGTTACTGATAACCTGGAGGAAGTCCTTCTCGGATTTGATTGGTTATCGAGACATGGATGTCAGTGAAATTTCATGGCTGACGGAGTACCGTTCCAGCTGCGCCAGCGTCCGTCCCAGGCGTACGTGAGGAGAATCTATGTTGACCAGGAATTGGTTGTTCCTGCTTATCGTCAGGCGAATGTGCCAGTGAAGGTGACTCGCCATAACCCGTATGTCGGTTGCCCTAACTGGATGGTAGAAACCAATGAATTTAAAACAGGAGTCATTACCGCCCGAACATTGTTGGCTGGGGACGCACCTTGTACGAGTTATAAACTGCACGAGTGATCCTGTCTGCTTGCCGATGGAACTGTTTATGGGTACCGCTCAGACGATTGAGGTTTGTGAACCGAAGAAAGGCCGGATCGAACCGGACGAGACTGATGAAGACCGGACAAGACCGCAGAAGACGGAATGAGGAAGTGGAATACCCATTGGAACCGGAGGGAGATAGGGAACATCTCCTGTCGTTGTTTCAGTCGTCATCTGTTGAATTAACGGAAGAGGAACGCCAGGTAGTTGAGCGATTTATCATAGATAATGAAGATATTTTTTCCAAGTCGGAATTCCATATTGGTCGGACACAACTTGTGCAACATCAAATCGATACGGGTGACCATCGACCATTCCGCCAGTCTTCGAGGCGTCACCCGGTAGCTCATTTGTCTCTGATAGATCAGCACGTAGAAGAGATGTTGCGACATGACATAATTGAGCCTGCTGCATCGCCCTGGTGCTCGAATGTTGTGTTGATTCGTAAGGCAGATGGATGACTTCGCTTCTGTGTGGATTATCGTCAGTTGAATGAGCTGACTTACAAGGATACTTATCCGCTGCCTAAAATTTACATGTGCTTGGATGCCCTGGGTGGTTCGCGATACTACTCTACGATTGACCTTCGTGCTGGGTATTGGCCGACCTTGATTGATAAAAGAGACGGAGACAAGACCTGTTTTGTCACACGGAAAGGTACTTTCCGATTCAAAGTGCTTAGCTTCGGGCTGGCTAATGCTCCAACGTTTTCTCGATTAATGGATTTGGTCCTGAGGGGACTGACCTGGTAGATTTGTCTAGTCTACCTGGATGATGTGATCGTTATGTCAAAAAACTTCCAGGAAAACTTGGATTGATTGAGTACTGTCTTTGGGCGCCTGCGAGCAGCTGGCTTGAAACTCAAGACGTCTACGTGTATGCTATTTCAACGTCAGATGGTTTTCCTGGGTCATGTGGTGTCATAGGATGGAGTGGCTCCTGGCCCTGCCAAAGTTCGGCAGTGCAGGACTAACCGAGGCCTCGGAATCTTACCAAGGCGAGGGCCTTTATTGGCCTTGCAAGTTATTACCGTAACTTTGTGGCGGGTTTTGCTGCCATTACACGCCCGTTACATGAACTTATGACGAAAGGTTGCCGCTTTGAATGGACTGGCCGCCACGAAGTGGCGTTTAAGACTTTTAAGAGAAAGCTAACAGAGGATCCCATATTAGCTTCACCTCGAGATGAAGGAATCTATTACTTGGACACGGATGCTAGCGATTATCCTTGGGAGCCGTCCTGCAGCAGGATCAAGACGGAGATATTCGAGTTATCGGATATGCCTCCCGATCACTGTCAGAGACTGAAAAGAATTGGTGTACTACGCGTAAGGAATTGTTGGCCATTATCTATGGTCTATAGCAATATCGACAATTCCTTCTGCGGAGAGAAAATTTCGTGATCCGGACTGATCATGCCGCTTTGACCCATTTGATGAGAACCCCAGAGCCGTTGGGACAGCAAGCCCGTTGGCTTGACCTGTTGTCGGAATATAATTTCAAGATTCAACACCGTTCTGGTATCGCGCACCGAAATGGGGACGCTATCTCCCGAAGACCATGTGAACGGGAATCTGAGGTAGAGTGTCAGCAGAGTCGACCGAAGCCACGAGCTGGGTGTTTCATCATACAAGGAGGTAAGGATGTAGTCCTCTGGATCTCTACGATAAAACCATCGGGAAGCTTATCCGGTCATTCTGTCAGCAGTTATCCAGCCATCGACAACGCTACCGTCTATGATCCGGATGCTCAGAATTTAGCCGCAGCTCTTAACGTAAGTCGGTCATCCGACGTAGGCGAAAGTCGGCGACGAATACGTTTAGCGCAAGAGGCAGACAGTGATATTGCACCAGTTATCAAATGGAAGCAGTCAGAGTCAGCAAAACCGAAGTGGAATGACTTAGCAAGTTATTCAGAGACTACCAAGAACTACTGTGCTCAGTGGGACACTGGAAGTCGTACATGGCATCCTGTACCGTAAGTGGACACCGGCCGATGATAACTATAAGCAAGTAATTGTTCCGTACTCGCTTCAGTCAAAATTCGTGGCCAGGGTTCACGGCGTACTGGCTGCTGGACACTTTGGGTCGCGACGGACCCAAGAACAATTCCAGCGTCGTGCTTACTTTTTGAAGTGGCGAAGTTACATTGAAGATTTTTGCAGACGATGCACTATATGTGCCCAGTTTTATAGAGGAAAAGCTCCAAAACAGAGTTTCTTGAGATTTTAAATTGTGGAGCCGTCCTTGAGAGACTACATTCGGGTATATCTGGTCCGTATCCTGTGAGCAAGGATACAAGTACATACGCGTCTGTGTGGATGTATTTTCCAGATATCTTGTAGCTGTTCCCATTCGCGACAAATCAGCCCAGTCAGTGGCCAAGGTGTTGCTACATCACGTCATCTTTCAATTCGGATGTTTCCAGAGTTTGATTACCGATAACGGTAAGGAATATTGTAACCAAATTGTAAGTCATCTGTGCCAAATGATGAGAAATGATCAGCTGCGGATCACATTTTATAGGCCGGCATCCAATGGTCGCTGTGATATAATGAATAAGACGCTACACGCCTTATTAGGTCGGATGGTAGCCGAGAATCAAAAAGATTGGTCCGCGTGGCTCCCTTTCTGTGTACTGGCGTACAATACTACACGCCACGGGAGTACTGGCCAGACACCGTACCGATTGATGTTTGGTAGGGAGGCGATGATTCCGCTGGATTTGCTGCTGGATCATTCACAGGCGTTCTCTGAAATGGACTACTGTGATTTTGTACATGAAGCGGAACGGAAAATGAGACAAATAGTGAAAATGGTGCAGAAGCATCAGAACCAGAAAGTGCAGCGTATGGTGCGATATTACAATGTCGGCGTAAAGGCGTAAAGCCAAAGACATTTTAGCGGAATGATCTCGCGTACTACTATTATCCCAGGAAATACGCTGGAAAGACACCAAAGTGGACTCGCTTGTATTTACCGAGTTGTTAAAAGGATTAACGAAGCCGTATATGTCATCCAGAAGACCCCGAAAGCCAACCGCATTGTGGTGAATGTGGATAAATTACGTAAATATGAAGGAAAAACACCGGATTACTGGGGCGGATGTTGGTCGGAAAGGATGGAGGCGGCGGATCACTAAATCATGAATCCGAACCACCGCGGCCGGTTGAACATGCCGCGGATCCACCGTTACAGACGTCCCACGCTTCGGAGGTTGCTGTGCTGCCGCCTTCGCCAACTGTCCCGCTGTCTCGGCCATCCGGCAAGGTCACACTGTCGCCGCCGCCGGCATCCGGCCTCATGCCAGCCTGCCAGGCTAGTGAGTCGATTGGTGACGTTGTCCGGCCGCCGCTGACACTTCACCGTGATGTGATCCGGGCGCATCCGGCCTCCAGTCTGACAGTCATCCGGTCGCGCCAGGCTACTAGTCAGGATGTAACGTTGCCAGCCAATCCGGCTGACAGCCTCCAGCCGGAGACACGACAGCCGCAGCCGTTTGGCCGTAAAGTCAGTCGACCGCAGCGCGAGCGAACATTTCCTCGTCGATATTGTTGTATGATCAGTATGAGACTTCATAGCGAAATGCATATATGTCCGAGATGTGGATGGAGATATAGAACGCGAGGTAGTTGTCACTTGCACGCTGTGACAAAACATGGAGCCGCGTATGTACCGGGAAAGTCATGTCTGCAGCCATTGCCGGAGGATGAGCTGCAGCGGCAACTAGGAATGTAACTGAGGGCTAAGCGAAATCGCCGTCAGCGACTTCGAGAGGAACGGCGCGGCCGGTCGCCGTCCTGAGACTGTTTGCCGTCTCGTCGGGGAAGGCGGCCGCCCACCCCATCAAGTACGGCTGCTGACCATCCAGTCACTGGCCTATCCTTGGACGGAGGCCGCCGTCATCACCGCCACCGAGGAGACGCCGAACTTCACCTGCCTTCAGTGACATCCAGCCGGCTTCCGACGCCGCCGAGAGTGACCCGGTCAGTCGCCTGGATCCGACCTTCTCTGCCGGAGGCGCCGCACCCGTCCAGCCGGAGACGAGAGTTCCTTATCGTGCGAGCCGAGACCGAGGAGATTAAGTCGGCCCTCGTCCGAAGTATCTGACGGCCAATCGACCTCGCCGTTGCGACTCAGAACTTCATGCCGGCCGGCCCAGTCGTCGTATGCCCAGCTTCACACCCGGCCGTCGCCGGCACCCCGGTCGCCTCTGCGTCCGGGTCGCCGATGATGGATCCGTATCACCGATGGTGAGACCTGACGGTGGAGCCTACTTACGCGCGCTTTCCGTCGGATGTTCTACGTCGACAATCAGTACTCGGGAGTCGAGACGGTCAATGCTACCGTCCAGGTTACACCTACTGTAGCTGATGCTGCCGTTCATCCCCCGACAGTCGCGGAGCTATGTTGGCAGATGCCGAAAACAGGTGGACTTAGAGGCTATTGCCAGCGTCTTCGCCAGACGACCGTCGACGCCGGTCGTGCAATTGCTACAAGGACTAGAAGCATTTCAGCCACGAGCTGACCGAACCGAGTATGGCCGACAGGCGACGCGGTTCGCTGTCGCCGCCATTCGGGCGTACGAGGTCACCCTAGCCAGTACCTTGCGCGACCTGGTGGCTGCCTCCTACGTCGACGGCACTACGGGTTGGACGTGTCTTCGTCGCTGCTCCGTTCTGTTGGAGCAGATGGCTGACCGACGGGGCGCTGCTGCTGCCCAACCAGAACCCGTCGTCATCGCTGAAACTGACTCCGACGCTGGAGAAGGCGAAGCTAACACTACAGACGGAGAAGATGTAATGACGATATTCCTTCTGACGATCCATATCAATAACTCTGCTGAACTGTTATTGTTTGACTGGTTAAACTACGTAACGATAGAGACGTTGTAGTTTATCATTGTTTATTAATATTCGTCGTTTAAATGACTTTAGTACGAGGACTTATAATTCGATAAGTCGTCTTGTACGTGTAATGAGGTATAATACTTGCGTGTTTATTTTTAGAGATATTTTAGTTAACTCTCAGTATTAACTGTAGTACTGTTCGTCAGGGGACTGACGATATGTGGGAGCGCGGAGAGTTGTAGCGGAATACGCCCCCCCTTGTTTTCGTTGTTCTGGTCGTAACCAGCTATAACCAGTTATAACCGGTTTAGAGTTTCTTAGTCGCCTACATCACCTGGGGACCGGATGTGGTCGGACGCCCAGCAGTGTACTGGACCACCACCTAGCCCGGAAGCCCATTAGTTGGAGACCGGAAGCCTGGTAAGTCACTAGCCAGCCAGCCTTTCCCGCTCTCTATAAATAGGCCGGACGCCTATCGACAGGGGAGTAGCAGTTGCAGATAGAGTTGCAGTCAGCCTGTCGGGTAGGGAGTCGAGTTGAGTGGAATTAAAGATGATGTTGGATGTTTGTATAAAGAGATCGCTAGCTGTCGAGTGCTAAGTGCCGTTAGAACTGTTTATCGTTCAATTGATTGTGATGATGGTAAGACTGGTAATTAGATCGCAGAACTACTGTTGTATTTCGGCCAGATCGCAGTGTAAGTCGCCCTGAGCACGTGGCCGCTGTGTAAGACGACCGGAAGTTGTTCTTACTAATAATTGTGGCGTTCACGATATATTGTATATAATACGGAGTTACTTATCTTCAATTCTGTTCAATTAACCTTATCAAGGACGTTAGTTCACGGAAAAATCCGACATTAAGACTAGGCTGCCTTCCCGTCCGAGGGGAAGCGCGGATCCACGAACCCATAGAGTTTAGCCGTGACCAGGAAATAAGTTTATGGACTTAAGCAGCTGACAAAATGCTTTATGCTATATGTACAGTACTGTTTGTGCAATTTATTGCTGTTGTGACCTCAGGTCTAACTGTAGAACACAAATAATTAATGACGAGCTTTTCCGCGAGCGTTCTTGAACTTTATGGAATTTTATGGAACTTTATAATAGGTCTGATGGAACGGAACAACTATGGTGTAGCCCCACCACGCGTACAACAGCTTGGCGACGACGACGGCCCTGAAGTTTGTCTGTAACGCCGCATCACCCATGTCATGGTTACGAAGAATACGCATCGCATGCAGAGTGGGCTAACAAGCACAGACAGTGTCATTGTCCGACGGACAGAGTGCTGCTGATTGTGACGCGCAATATCTTCAATGTCGTCACTCGTATAACTTCGGGCAGGTGTGGGTGGCGGGGTAACACGACATTAGCGGCAACAGCGGCCGTCAGTGAAGATAATTTCAACTGATTTCCGACGATTAAGCCACAAATTGTTTTTCTCGGCCCACGCTTCGACATTATCCAGCTCAGCGGCACGCGACTGTACGTTGCATGCTGGTATTACCAAGTACGTGTCATCAGCGTACTTGACCATCAGGTTACCAGGGTTGACAGTCTGAAGGGCGGCAGCAGTAACGACGTACGACGCCGGTCCGATACCCGAACCCTGCACGATGCTGGCGGTGATGGCGCGCATTGCGGAGGTGACCTCTCCATACTAAAGTAGTGTCGACCATCCAGTTATAAACTTCGTCTGGATGGTCGACCAGAGCCATCTTGTCGAGTAGGGTCCGGTGGCGGACCGTGTCACATGCCTTGCTGAAATCCAAGGCGATAACAACAACGAAGTCATTGTGCTGTGGAGGAGTGATGTGACGCTGTGGAGAATTGAGATGAGTGCAGCAGTCGTGGATCCGGATGGTCGGAAGGCAAACTGTTCTGAGAGGTTTAGACAGGATAACGGCGACAGGAAAGCTGGATACAGGAACTGGCGAACAACTATGCGTTCAGTAACTCTCGATAGCGCAGATGTGATAGATATTGGGCGGAAATGATAGTGATTTTGGGGGTCTGGATTTTGGGCACTGGAGTAATATAGGCAGATTTTCACTGGGAAGGAACAGAGGAGGTGGAGAGTGAAAGGTTGACGATGTATGATAGAGGTTTAGCAAAGGCTGGCGCCCCAGCCTCAAAAACCAGGCAGGTAGCTGGTCAAGTCCGGTAGCTGTGGGTCGGAGGTTGTCCAAAGCCTGGAAAACGCACCACTCCGTCACATGTTCCACAACGTGTTCTCTGGCGGATTGCTTGCTTAGCGGCACTGCGTAGTTGTCATCAGTGGACATCTCGGCATAGTGACTATTGAGCGAGTCGGCGCTCACTCGATCCACCACACCGGCTCTCTGCTGTCGCCCAGTCAGCTGCCGCACAGCTGCCCACATATCTTTGTGCGGTTTGTGCCCCGTCATAGGCGACCGGGCCCATCTAATATGGAGGGAGCCCGGCGCTACGCTGGATCGGTTTGTATGTCATTGAATAGAAAACGAACAATGTTTGTTTATTATTCAAGTTTATTGGTAATATTCAGACTGCCAAAAACGTCACGATATATCGGCACTCTCCGCACAACTCCCACTCTGTCTCTACTAACTGACTCGAGTTCTCATACATGCAGTAGGCGGCATCCACATTGGCCAGTCAGAAGCGAGTGACCAACGGCGACCGCCTCGCCTACACTACACTCGATTCCCAAGAGTTTTGAGGACTTTTCCGTTACTGGTACTTGCAAATAACCGGCCTGGGCGTCCATTAGTGACATGAATGCTGGACTCTGTCCTCGAAATGACTCAATAACGCGTTGAAATGTAGGTATCGGGTGTGCCTGGATAATCACAATCATGTTCATTCAATTTTCTCAGATCCAGACATTATACGATATTTGGGTGGGTCTGCCGAATTAATTGGACGTTTCTTTACCAACACAATAAAGTGCGCCCAAGTGGGTGTGCCTTCCTTAATTATACTGGCTTGTTCCCATTCATCCAATTGTTCTTGAATTATTTTCTGTTAGGGGCGGATAGCGCTATTGGCGATGCCCCTAACTGGCTTAGTGCCATCTTTCAACTGTATGTCGTACTTTCAACTGTATGTCGTACTGATAGTCCTTTAAACCAGGCATTTCATGCAATTCAGTCGCAAAAACATGTCGAAAATCATGCAATACATCGACCAACTGTGAAAATTAATCAGCTGTTAAATGGTCTACCGAAAAACGAAATCCTTTGTTGGCTTTCAACGCTTCAACCTTTTGTTGGTATGAAGGCGTTGGAACAGGACTGGATGTAATATGGTTTAATGACGTTTCGGGTAACAAATGCTGTCATTGTGAGCAGCTGGCAACACGGTGGCCGGAAAAATTGTGGCGATCGCTGTGCGCGTTGGTAAAGTAATAGGTCGATCAGACAGATTAACGATTTGACAAATAGTGGTGTGACTTTTTTGCTCGACCAATATTTTCTGCAACGCCTACCTTGGCATTAAGTTGTCCTGGCAGCTGTTCCACTATACTGGGTTGTAATTTGTAAGTGTTGTGTATTCGCACTGGAAATTGTATTTCACAAAGAGGTTCAACGGCAATGGCATGAATTGTACGTAAAATGTTTGATTTACTGAAATGAGTGATTAATGGAACGGCAGTCAGTCCGTTTTGAAGTGTCAATGTCGAATCGGATAGTTTTACATCTGCCTGATTTGCTTTTAGCATCGACAATCCGAGTATGCAATTCAAGTTGCCAACCACCAAAAAGTCAACATCACACACATAACCACCAATAGATACACATATGGTTGTCATTCCATGCACTTACAATTTGCCATCATTTGCAGATTCTAAGGTTTCGGGCTTATCAGGTGAAATAGGAAAATATCTTATTTTCATTCTGTTCGCGAACGATAGATTAAGGCAATTGTAATACGCGCCAGTATCGACCAAAGCTCGAGTATGTTTTCGTCTTATTCGAAAGTCCACAAAATTATTAACGTCACTATTATAAGAGACTCATTTAGACTTAGCGCCATTAGAAGAAGACTGATGTCGATGATTGAGGCGTTGACGCGACGATTGCTGTTCGACGTTGTGAAGTGCGGCCGTCGTTGAGCGGCAACAGCGAGCGAAGTGGTTTCGCTTGCCACAAGCTCGGCAGATTTGTCCATACGCCGAACACATGACTTCCGGGTGGACACGTGCGCAACTCTGGCATGTCCCCGACGGTTGGCGTTGTTGAGGTGACGACTGCGACGGACCGTACTGACCGCGAGGCTGTTGGCGACCGCGTCGGAAGAAGCCGGTTGTACGACCACGCACGGGACCTCGCCAGGCACCATAAGAGGGTCCAACAGCTGGTTGTGTTGGAGTCATGGCGTACGGCGCTGGCGACTCTTGCGATTGTTGAAGTAGCGGCTACGCATATAATAATAATAATTGATTGTCGTCAAAATGCACGCGACGAGTTGCGGGCGGGACGTCCCAGCCGTCGGCGACGGAGATCTACCGCGTGATGAGGCGAACATTGATGCAGTCGATCGCATCTCAAGGCGGCGGATAGCTTCAAGATAGCTTCAAGAATTTCGTCACTCACTGTCGGTGCAGCCACGATTGTCGCTTCTGCGATTTTCGCTGCCTCCAGCAGAGCCTCCGTAGATGTCGGACCCTGCTGCAGGACATGGGACGGAGTTCTGGACGTAGTCCGTGGACGATCGCGTATCGAGTCATGTCGTCGGCGGCGTCGCATTCTTTGGCGCGTTTAAGCATATCTGCCACGTACCTTTCGACTTTTTCGGTGGCTGACTGTGTGCGCAACCAGAGTTCGGAAGCTTTCTTCCATTTATTGAGTGTCGTTGGCCCGAACTTGGCTTGAAAAGCTTCCGTCGCTCTCGTATAACTGTCGCGATCGTCATCGGGCAACGCACCGAACCAAGTGTTTGCCGGGCCTCGCATCAGCAAGGCAAACAGTGGCAGAGCGACGTCGTGCGGCAACTGTTTTAAAGCGACATAGCGTTGAAAGTATTCTAGCCACTCTTCGGCGTTTTGTCCGCCATCACCGTGGAAAGGTGATGGTGCCAATGTCGCGTCGTATAAGAATGTAGCTGCATTACGGGCTTGAGCATCTGCTGATCGATAGCTGGATTCCGACTCTGGCGATGTTGCTATACTCGCAAACGAACTGCTACAGGTAGAGTAAGCTGGAGGCGCCGCATATGTTCTGGAAGTCATCCCGTCATCTCCACCATATTCCGTAGGCGACCGGGCCCACCTAATATGGAGGGAGCCCGGCGCTACGCGGGATCGGTTTGTATCTCATTGAATAGAAAACGAACAATGTTTGTTTATTATTCAAGTTTATTGGTAATACTCAGACTGCCAAAAACGTCATGACATATCGGCACTCTCCGCGCAACTCCCACACTCTCTCTACTAACTGACTCGAGTTCTCATACATGCAGTAGGCGGCATCCACATTGGCCAATCAGAAGCGAGTGACCAACGGCGACCGCCTCGCCTACTCTACAGTATGTCCGTTTAATAAATGACTTGTCAGCCGCAAGCATCACAAAACATAAAACATATACAATAATAAATTACTATAAAAACAAATGTTAATCTTAACAAAACTAAAATCCTAGGACGCTGAGAAAGTATGTGCACTTTACATTATTGATATTATTTCACTATTATGTCCGTTTAGTGCTTTCCTTTTCCCGTCAGATATCTGCATTGTCTAAATCCTGTCAGCATCACATTCGCGCTCTTCGCTGCATCGGTTCCTGCCTTGACCTTCACACCGCCAAAACAATTGCCACCTCCGTTGTACACTCCAAGCTTGACTACTGCAACTCTCTACACTGAGGTATTCCAAAATAACAAATAAATCGACTCCAACACATCTAGAATGCTCTTGCTCGAACTTTTGCGTCAAAACTAATTCTAACCATGTCCTCCAGCCATATCTTCGTCCACATACAGAAAATCTATACCAGCTCCGCACCCGCTCTCACAACATCACTCTATCACAGGCGGACGGCAGTCCCGCCCTGTGTTAACGGCAATATCGCAATCCAATGGAAATGGTCAAACTTCGACCCTTCACAGATAAATGTAAAAAAACTTAACAGTTTAAAAAAGTCTTTAACGGCGACACGGCCTACATCACTCAACTAAAACAGCAAAAATCAAAAAGGTGCTATTACTTTTGCAGCACATCGCCAAAATGTCAACGTGCTCCTAAGTAATAGCACCTTTTTGATTTTTGCTGTTTTAGTTGAGTGATGTAGGCCGTGTCGCCGTTAAAGACTTTTTTTTAAACTGTTAAGTTTTTTTACATTTATATTTGCTGTTTTATTACAATTTCTCTACGGTATTAATTGTGATAGTGGGCATGCTTTAACAGGGTGAACACTACTCCTGGAAAGTCATGGAAAGTCAGGGAAAATATGAGCAATGTCATGCATTTTTTAATCATAGAATTTTAAAACTGCACAGAAAAATAATAATGAACAACTAGAACTGGATAATCTTGCTGAAGACACATTTTTAGCCAAACGTATTATCTGTGACCATGTCACTTCTGTCGGTGACTTGCAAAAAGTGATCCCAGTGATAAGCATCTCTTGTTGGCAGCCTCTTCTGCCAGGCAAAACTACTTGTGCTATACTTGGAAGCCGAAAAACAGAAAAAGGAGTGTAGTGCAAGAGGACGTAAACGCAAACTGTTGAACGACGAAATTGATGAACTTCATAAGACGAAAAGATGCCTGCAGACTGACATTGATTCACTAACAACCTCAGCTGATGAATATGCTGAAAAGGCTGAACAGACCCACCAGGTGTCATGGATTACTAAGTCTATTAGTTTCAGAAGATCAGCGAAAGACAAGAGTTTAGAAGTGACTGCTGTTGAAGAACAGCTGAAGCAGAAGCCACAGGAGCTCAACAGCAACGAATGAAGTCGTGTTGGACAGCCTGTTGTGAAATAGTTGTAAACATGTGAATACACCACTGATGTTATCTTCTCGACAACAGTACTCAAGCAGCTGCAACTGTCACTAATAATTCTCGTAAGCATTTGTAAGTCGTGTATCGTTTATTTGGAAAAATATATTATGCCGATAGGTCATGGATTTTCATTTTTTTTGGTCATGGAAAAGTCTTGGAAAAGTCATAGAAAATACTTTTTGGAAAAGAGTGGTCACCCTGCTTAAAGGCATTAATGTTAACTCTGGTTTAAATATCTACTGTACCATCGTATTAAGCTACCCCGATTCCTTATAAAGGCGCTAATGTGGCGATTTGACAACATGATAAGCGGGTTTTTGGCATATTTTCACTGCGCATGCACGGAAAAGGCTATTTAGGAGCTTCCGGTCAAAAATCTGACCCAACCATTCGCTCCAGCAACCTCGATCATAATTTCCACTACCGATGACGTGTACGGCATATATTTGATGTTGTGCACAATTTCATTTGACCTTGTGACCTTGACCTTCGACCTTTTGACCTTGGCGGTGCCTGATGAATTAAGAGCTTGACACATCCAACACACATACCAATTTTTACACCCTACGGTTATCCATTCCTGAGTTATGTGTGACTGAATCTGATCACGTTACCATCACCTGGAACGGTCACTGGCTGCGCATGCACCGTGTCACGTGACCTGTCAGCGGGGGGGGGTGGCAAAAATTATCCACATTTTTGAAATCCCTGACCCTTTGTCACTTTCAAGGAGCTACGACGAAGATTAAGCCATGTTATATGCCAAAAATAGCGTTTGTCCCATTGTGAAGGCTACGAAGTTCACTGCGCATGCGCAGTATCACGTGACCTGTGCATAGGGGGTCCCCCAAAACCACACGTAACAATTTTTTGACCCCGAATTGTCTATTCACTATACAACTTTTATGGGGCTACGATGACGATTAAGGGTAGTTTTATATTAGAGCATCCCCATGTTAAAGCG
>Ga0209568_1000301_pt1 | contig 16985 bp, 18 predicted proteins | sample WorMetOlspDAHAB2_FD_187406 | JGI IMG/M metagenome (GOLD analysis project Ga0209568, IMG submission 187406) | Marine gutless worms symbiont microbial communities from Max Planck institute for Marine Microbiology, Germany - Olavius sp. DAHAB.2... ...
CGCCACCAAGTACCTGGACAGCTATCTCAGATGGTTCCATCTCATCGAACTCGGCGACCAGCCATCGCCAAGAGCCTGCCTCGAGGCGGCGATGACGAGGCCATGCCTTCGTTTTGCGAATTGAGCCATCATCTTTAATACGCCGTCGATCCGCCAATTGGCGGAGAAGGCCTTCGGCCTCAGAAAACTGCCGCGGCTTGTCGAATACCGGACCGACGACGGCTACTACCAGGACCCCTACCGGGAGAACATCGCCTACGACAGCGTCGACGAGCTGGAGGCCGACCGGGAACGCCATGTGGAGGCCTGCCGCCGCGCCTTCCTGGAGACGGAGGTGTTCATCCTGACTCTCGGCCTGAACGAATGCTGGGAGTTCATCCCCGACGGCAGCGTCATGTCCCGGGGGCCGAAGACCTCGCATCACTTCGCCCTGTTCCGCCACCGGGTGCTCGGCGTCGAGGAGAACCTCAGAAACCTGCAGGTGTTCCTGGACGTGGTCCGTGAACACAACCCGGCCCTGAAGCTGGTGGTCACCGTCTCGCCGGTGCCGCTGATGGCCACGGGGCTGGCCGCCGACACCCACGTGATCGCCGCCAACGGGCATTCCAAGGCGGTGCTCCGGACCGTCGCCGAGGCGTTCCGGCGGGCAAACGAGGGCGTCTACTATTTTCCCAGCTACGAGATGGTCTCCCATTGCCTGGACGAGCCCTGGGAGGCCGACACCCGGCACGTCAAGCGGGCCGCCGTGGCCGAGATCATGCGGGCCTTCGAGACGGCCTTCGTGAAGCAGGCTTAATCGGGCAACATCGCCCCCAACATGGCCCAGCGGGGCAGGGTGATGGGGCCCGTCTCGGCGCCCGGGTAATGGGCCATCAGCGGATCGAAGGGATCGCTCATCAGCGTGTTGCGGGTGCTTGTGCCGGAATCGAACAGGTGCCCGGTGCCGAACTCCGCCAGCGTGTTCCGCCAGGGCACCAGGCTCGGCATGATGTTCAGCACCAGGACGTCGCGATGGCCCCGTTTCGGGGCGATGCCCCGATGCAGGATGCGCGGCGCGGCGAACACGGCGGCGTCGCCGGCGACCAGTTCCGGCCGGTGCGGCGCGGGCGGGTCTTCGCCTTCGGGGAGGGCGGCGGCCAGTTCGCGGACCCGGTCCTCGAAGGCGCCGAAGGCGTAGCCGTGCGCCGCCAGGCGTCCGGTGTCGGCGAAGTCGATGAACTCGGTACCGCCGTCCTCCGGTCCCGAGGGGGAGAAATAGATCATCACGTGAAGCTGCGCCATGGGTTCCACGTCCCGGTGCCAACGGAAGGAATAGTGCCGATCACCCAGGGTTTCGGTGCGGTAGAGTTGGCAATGGGCGACGCGGAAATGGCTTGCGTAATAGGCCTCCAGCAACCGCTCGGTCTCCTCCGAAAGGGTCGCCTCCAGGGCCTCGATCATCAGCGGCGCCAGGCTGTCGTCGATGGCGATGCCGGTCAGGACGCCGTCCGTTTCACCGACCGCATTGGAGACGGCGGCCGAGATTTCCATGGCGCGGGCTTCCGTAAGGCAACCGCGGAGCACCTGAAAACCGCGGTCGAACAGATCCGATTCCGGTGCCGGCGCCGCGCCGCGTTCGGCGGCGAACACGTTGCGGCAAATCTGGTGGTAGAGGGCATGGCATTCGATCAAGGGCCGCGCCAGGCAGGTCCGCCGGGTCTCGTCGTCGACGTACAGGTGATGGCCGTTTCGGGTGATTTCGCACTGCATGCGCCGCTTCCGTTCTGGAGGGACCAGTTGAGGGCTGGAGCGGGTGAGGGGAATCGAACCCCCGTCTAAAGCTTGGGAAGCTTTCGTTCTACCATTGAACTACACCCGCGCACCGAAGGCCTTTCCGGTATACGGTATCGGCCGCCGGGCAGCAAGGCGGCCGGGTGTCAGCAATCCATCATCATTCTCTAATAAACTATTTTTGATTGGCCCGTGACCGCTGACGCGTATTATCAAGGCGTTGATTTCCGCCACCGGCGAGACAAGATAAAAAACCACCATGCCTCCATCCCAGCACAGCGAAGCCGTTCCCCTCGATCCCGCCAAGTTCCAAGACCCGTTGGTCACCGCCAAGGGCGAGGAACGGGCCGTGGTCGCCCTGACCCGGCTCAGGACCCTCTGGTTCAACACCGGCAGCCTTTGCAACATCACCTGCAAGAACTGCTACATGGATTCGAGCCCCACCAACGACAATCTGGAATACCTGTCTCTCGACGACGTCCGCGGCTATCTGGACGAGATCGCCGGGCAGGGATATCCGGTCGAGGAAATCGCCTTCACCGGCGGCGAGCCGTTCATGAACAAGGCGCTGCCGGCGATGCTTTCGGAAAGCCTGGCCCGGGGTTACCGGGCCCTGGTGCTGACCAACGCCATGAAGCCCCTGCATCACCGCCGGGCCGATCTGCTGGCGCTCAAGGAGCGCTACGGAAATGCCTTGTCCCTGCGGGTTTCCATCGATCACCACAGCCGCGCCAAACATGAGGAAATCCGCGGCCCGGGCACCTGGCAGCCGATGATCGAGGGGCTGCGATGGCTGGCCGAGAACGGTTTCGACCTGGCCGTCGCCGGGCGCACCTGTTGGGACGAGACGGATGAGGCGGCACGGGCCGGCTACGGCGCCCTGTTCGCCGCTGAGCGCATCCCCGTGGACGCCGCCGACCCGGCCCGCCTGGTGCTGTTCCCGGAAATGGACACGGCCGCCGATGTGCCCGAGATCACCGTGCATTGCTGGGACATCCTGGGCATCAAGCCGGAAACCATCATGTGCGCCACCTCGCGCATGGTGGTGCGCAAGAAGGGCGCCGACGGGCCGGTGGTGGTGCCCTGTACCCTGTTGCCCTACGACGCGGGCTTCGAGCTGGGCCGGGAGTTGGCCGAATCCGCCGGCGGGGTGCGCCTCAACCATCCCCATTGCGCCAAATTCTGCGTCCTCGGCGGCGCCTCGTGCAGTCCAGACTGAGCCCGATGACCAGTTCCCCGGCCTATTCCGAAACCACCAACGCGATCACCGTGACCGTGCAGCCCTTCTACCTGGAGGACCAGTCGGAACCCGAAGAAGGGCGCTATTTCTGGGCCTATCACGTGCGCATCGAAAACAACGGCGAGGCCGTCGCCCAGCTTTTGACCCGCCATTGGCGGATCATCGACGCGCGCGGCCAGGCCCAGGACGTGATCGGCGACGGGGTGGTCGGCGAACAGCCGGTTCTGAAGCCCGGCGAGGCCTTCGAGTACACCTCGGGGACGCCACTGACCACGCCGTCGGGCTTCATGTCCGGGAGTTTCCGGATGATCGGCGCCGCCGGCGAGATGTTCGACGTCGCCGTGCCGGCGTTTTCCCTGGACAGCCACGAGGGAACCGGGGCCGTCCATTGACCGGGCCGGCCCTTGACGGCGGCTGGGCGACGACCCATGTTGAAATGCGACGTCCCGTAAGGACCGGAAATGAGGGAGTATGCCGGTGACGCCTGAGAAACCCCTGAGTGTCGTGGAAACCGACGCCGCGGAAGACGACGGCCCCGAGATCGAAAAACCGAGCCGTGAAGAGGCCGAGGCGGCGATACGGACGCTGATCCGCTGGGCCGGCGACGACCCGGACCGGGAAGGCCTGCTGGACACCCCGGCCCGGGTGGTGCGGTCCTTTGAGGAGTTTTTCGAAGGCTACGACGCCTGCCCGAAAACCCTTCTGGAGCGCACCTTCGAGGAAGTCGACGGCTACGACGAGATCGTGCTTCTCAAAGACATCCGCTTCGAATCCCATTGCGAACACCACATGGCGCCGATCATCGGCAGGGCCCACGTGGCCTACCTGCCGCACCGCCGGGTGGTCGGGATCTCGAAGTTGGCGCGGCTTGTGGAGGTCTATGCGAAACGCCTGCAGATCCAGGAAAAGATGACCGCCCAGATCGCCAACACCATCGACGATATCCTGCAGCCCAAGGGAACCGCCGTGGTCATCGAGGCGGCGCACCAGTGCATGACCACCCGCGGCGTCCACAAGCCGGGCGTCACCATGGTGACCAGCCGCATGTTGGGGGCCTTCCGGGACGACGGCGCCACCCGCCGGGAGTTCCTGTCGATGATCGGCAACCCGGCTTCGGCGGAATCGCCCTTTACCTAAGCAAATGGAATTCCGGTTGACCCGGCCCACGCAACGGGGTTGAGTTCGGCCCTAGAGCAAATCACGACCCTGGGGAATCACCCTGTGATTCCGCTTAACCGTGTGAATTTGCTCGCCTAAATTGGACGGATCACGAGGATCATGGATTTCCGCCCGGTTTTCCTGGTCGTCGGCATCTTGCTGTCGACCCTTGCGGTGATGATGGTGGTGCCCGCCGCCTTCGATCTCTACAACGGCCATCCGGATTGGGAGGTCTTCCTGATCTCCGCCGGGGTGACCTTGTTCGTCGGCGTCGCCATGGCGCTCACCTGCCGCACCGGCGGCGGCCGTATGATGACCCGCCAGGCCTTCGTCATGACCACCCTGAGCTGGATCGCCCTGGTGTTCTTCGCGGCGCTGCCGCTGAGGTTCTCGGAACTCAACCTGAGCTTCACGGACGCCGTCTTCGAGGCCATGTCGGGCCTGACCACCACCGGCTCGACGGTGATCACCGGGCTCGATCAGGCGCCCGCCGGGGTGTTGATCTGGCGGGCCCTGCTGCAGTGGCTGGGCGGTATCGGCATCATCGTCATGGCGATTGCCGTGCTGCCCATGCTGAAGGTCGGCGGCATGCAGTTGTTCCGCATGGAAAGTTCCGACCAGTCGGAGAAGGTCCTGCCCCGCGCCGCCCAGATCGCCACCGCCATCGGCGTCATCTACCTGGCGCTCAGCATCATCTGGGCGCTCGCCTACTGGCTGGCCGGGATGAGCGGTTTCGAGGCCGTGGCCCACGCCATGACCACCATCGCCACCGGCGGTTTCTCCACCTCGGACGGCTCCATCGGCCATTTCGATAGCATCTGGGTGGATTACATCGCCGTCGGCGGGATGCTCATCGGCGCACTGCCCTTCGTTCTTTACCTGAAGACCATCCAGGGCGAGTGGGGGGCGCTTTACCGGGACACCCAGGTCCAGTGGTTCGTCACCGCCGTGGTGCTGATCATCCTGACCGTCGCCGGCTGGCTGTGGATGGAGAAGGGCGCGGCGCCGGAAGAGGCGCTTCGGCTCGCCACCTTCAACATCATGTCGATCATCACCGGCACCGGTTACGCCACCGCCGATTACAGCCTGTGGGGGCAGTTCGCAGTGCCCATTTTCTTTTTCATCATGTTCATCGGCGGCTGTGCCGGGTCCACGACCTGCGGAATCAAGGTGTTCCGAATCCAGGTGCTCTACGCCGCGGCCCGGACCCAAATCCACCACCTCATGCAGCCGCACGGCATCTTCATCCCCTACTACAACCGCCAGCCCATCTCCGACGAAGTCATCATGTCGGTGCTGGGCTTCTTCTTCATGTGGTTCTTCACCTTCTGCCTGCTGGCCCTGGGTCTCGGCTTTTTGGGGTTGGATTTCCTGACCGCCTTCTCCAGTGCGGCGACAGCCATCGCCAACGTGGGTCCGGGACTCGGGCCGGTGGTGGGGCCGGCGGGGACCTTCCAGGACCTGCCCGACGCGGCGAAATGGCTGCTCAGCGCCGGCATGCTGCTGGGCCGGTTGGAGCTTTTCACGGTAATCGTGTTATTTACCCGGACTTTCTGGCGGGTCTGAGCGGGAAATCGCGCCGTTTATGACGATTTTCGACTTTTCCCGTGGCAATACCTTGCATAGGGAATTGAATCGATCCTAAAATCCGGGGTAACTATAATGATGTTGGAGGGGGCCCCTAGGCAGAACCTTCACAACACTTTTCGTGGTCCGGGGGAGTTGAAGGCCGCACAAAACGTGGCTTGGCCTGACCAAGAATTAGTTAACGGTTGAAAATAAGAGGATGCCCGTAATGAAACAGTTAAAATTTCTCGCACTGGCCGGTCTTGCCGCGGTGTTTGTGACGGGGTGTGCGAACGTCGAAACCGCGTCGGTCGCCGGCATGCAGACCACCCGTGATGCCTTCAAGTCGGCCTTGCACAAGGAATACGTCGCACTGGCCGTCGCCGAAAACAAGGAAGGCGATTCCGAAGACGCCGAGTACTTCATCAACAAGGCGAAAGACGCCGGCCTCGGTCTCGACGTGTTGCCGCAGCTCCTGGACGACCGGGATCTGCCGAAGAGCGCCAAGGGTGCCATGGCGAAAGCCCGTACGCAGTTGGTCAACAAGCTCTGGAACGGCGGCGGCGAACTGACGCCGAAGCACGCGGCGCGCGCCCAGGCTATGTTCGATTGCTGGATGCAGGAGCAGGAGGAAAACAATCAGCCGGATCATATCCGGGCTTGCCGCCAGGCCTTCCAGGCCGCCCTCTTCGACACCCAAGTGCGTAAGAGGATGGTGAAGAAGATGATGAAGAAGATGGCGCCGCCAGCCAAGATGCCGGATCCCTACGTCGTCTACTTCGGTCTCGACAGCGCCGACATCTCCGATTCCGAAATGGTCAAGATCAAGCAGGTCTACGCCGACTACCGTCTGCGCAAGCCGGGCAAGATCATCGTCGCCGGCCACACGGATACTTCCGGTGACAAGGACTACAACATGGGCCTGTCCCGCTACCGGGCGGCCGAGGTCGGAAACCGGCTCATGGAGCTCGGCGTGCCGCGCAAGATCGTGCAGAAGTCGCGTTACGGTGAGATCGCGCCGGTGGTCGATTCCGGCGACGGCAAGAAGGAAGGCAAGAACCGTCGCGTGACCATCACCTTCCTGCGCTAAGCAGCAAGTCTATACGACCACGAAATTCCGGGGGCGCCGTCAGGCGCCCCCGGTTTTCTTTTGTCGTGGTGGGTGGCTGCGGCTAACGGAGCCAGCGGGCCAGGTATTTGCGGATGTTGGCGTCCATTTCCCGGTCGAAGTCCTTCATCAGGAGGCCCACCGTGTCGAACCACAGCTTCTCGCGATCGTTCAGGCTGATGTCCTCGCGGGCGGTGATCGAGCGGCTGGCGTTGGCGCCGGCGGCGGCCAGCAGGGTGCCGCCCGCATCCCTCAGTTCCAGGGTCGCCCGGACGGCCATGTCGTAGCGGTGGGACTGCTGCTTGGTGAACTTGCCCTTCAGGCTGGTGTCCCGGGCCAGCGCCGTTTCCGTGACCCGGGCGTCCTCGATGATCAGCCGCGCCGTGCCGTTGAGCCCCACCGCCTTGACCCGGTCCTTGGCCCATTGTTCCAGGGCGACGGCCGGCGCCGTCGGCAAAAGGTGCTCCACGTGCGGTGCCTTCAAGGGATCCTTGAACCGGTTCTCCACCTGGACGCGGGCCGCGTCCACCTGGAAGGCGCTCAGATGTGCGAAGGTCATCTCCGGCAACCGCTGGGTCGGCGGCGCCGTCTCGCAGGCGGCCAGCAGGCCGGCCGCAAGGGCGAGCGGGATCATCATGGGGGTCATGGATTTGAATGCTCGCGGCATCTTCACCTCCGTGGTTCGCGGCGCATGGGGCCTCAGCTTACGGCATATTGTCCCGCCGGGACACATCGCCCGCGGCATCGGCGAAAAGGGTTTCCAGGGCATCGTCGTCGAAAACATAGTCGGTTCCGCAGAACTCGCAGGTGACGCTGATCACACCGTCGTCGCGCATGGCGATCACCTCTTCGCGGGGAAACGAGGCCAGGGTTGCGGCGACCCGCTGGCGGCTGCACCGGCAGGCGTGGCGGAGCGGCTTGGCGCCGAACACCCGGACCCCGCGCTCGTGGAACAGACGGTAGAGCAGCGCCGTGGCGCTGAGCTCCGGGTCCAGCAGCTCGCTGCTCTTCACCGTGCTGGCCAGCACGGCGGCCTCCCGCCAGGGCTCCAGGGGATCGTCGAAGCCCTCGACCTGGCCCTTCGAGCCGGGCATCCGCTGGATCAGGAAAGCGGCGGCCCGCATGGCGCCCGTGGCATCGGGGGCGGCGTCCAGCACGATGGCCGTCTCCAATTGCTCGGAATCGCGGAAATAGGTCTGGGCGCAGTCGGCCAGAGTCGCGCCGGTGAGTTCGGTGATGCCCTGGTAGCGGTCCGTGTCCGGGCCCTGGTCGACGGTGAAGGCCAGGTGTCCGGCACCCAACAGGCGCGGCACCACGCCGCCGCCCGTATCCGCCGCGGCGTCAAGGGCGTCCCGGTCGAACTGGGCGTAGCCGCGCAGCTCGCCGTCGCTGGTGATGTCAGCCAACAGCAGCCGCACCGGGCCGTTGCCCTGGGCCTGCAGGGTGAACACGCCCTCGTACTTGAGGCCGCCGGCCAGCGCCGCGCAGAGCGCCAGGGTGGAGGCCAGAAGTTCGGCCACGGCATCCGGGTAGCGCGTCGCGGCGGCGATCTCGGCGGCCGCGTCGCCGAGGCGCACCAGGCGGCCGCGCACCCCCAGCCCGTCGATCTGGAAGGGCAGGACGTCGTCGCCGAAAGCCGGCTTCGCGGAAGGTGCGTTCATGGGCTCAGAATAAGGTCCGGTAGTGATAGGCGTAAACGGTCCGGAACCCGCATCGCTCGTAAAGCGCCCGGGCGCGCGGGTTGTCCTGTTCGACCTGGAGATAGACTCCCACGGCACCTTCCGCAAGGGCCCAATCGGCGAGCCCCGCCAGCATGGCCGTGCCGATCCCCCGGCCGCGGTGCTCGGGCCGGGTCTGCATGCCGAAAATCCCGAGCCACCCCGATTCCAGCACCCCCAACGCCACCCCCAGGACGTCGCCGTCCGCCTCGAAGGTCAGGAAGGCGGCGCGCCCGGAGATCTGCTCGATGACGGCGGTGACGTCGCGCTTGAAACCGCCGGCGTAGACCGCCATCCACCGGGGGTCGAGCCGGTCGGCAATGCGAACCGTGCCGTCGGCCGCTGCGCCAACCTCCAGGGCTGCGGGCTGTGCGATCTGGATGTCCACCGGCGCCTCGATCTCGTAGCCGCGCCGGGCCAGTTCTTCGTCCAGGCCGTCGGGCAGGGAGGCGCGGGTGATTTGGAAGCGCGGCGGCTGTCCGCGCTCCCGGTAGAAGGCCTCGGCGGCGGTGATGCGGGCCGCCGGGTCCATGTCGCCGGGGACCGCGTTGGTGAATACGGAATTGACCCGCCGGGTCGGTGCCGGGCTGGCCCGGAGCCACCAGCCGTCCAGGGCCCGGCGCTCGGCGGCCGGCCAGGCGGCGGCGGCGATGCCCTCCAAGGCGCGGACCTGATCGTCGTCCAGGGGTGCGGCGGTGAAGACCTCGGGCCCGGGGGCCGTCATTCCAGGCACCAGGCGAGGATGCCTTTCTGCGCGTGCAGGCGGTTCTCCGCCTCGTCCCAGACCACCGACTGGGGCCCGTCCATGACCTCGTCGGTGACCTCCTCGCCCCGGTGCGCCGGCAGGCAGTGCATGAACAGGGCGTCCTTGTTCGCGCCGGCCATGAGCTTGGCGTCCACCTGGAAGGGCAGCAACACCTGGCGGCGCATCTCCGCGTCCGCGTCGCCCATGGAGACCCAGGTGTCGGTGACCACCAAGTCGGCCCCGTCGACGGCCTCATGGGCCCCGTCGGCGATCTGGATGTCGCCGCCCGCTTCGGTTGCCCAGTCCAGCACCGCCTGCGGCGGTTGCAGGGAATCGGGGCAGGCCAGGCGCAGCGTGAAGCCGAACCTGACGGCGGCGTGGATCCAGCTCTGGGCCACGTTGTTGCCGTCGCCGCTCCAGCTCACCACCCGGCCGGCGATGGCGCCGCGGTGTTCCTCGAAGGTCATGATGTCGGCCATGATCTGGCAGGGGTGCGAGGTGTCCGTGAGCCCGTTGATCACCGGCACGCTGGCGTAGGTGGCCAGATCGTCCAGCTTCTGCGGGTCGTCCGTGCGGATCATGATGGCGTCGGCATAGCGCGACAGCACGCGCGCCGTATCCGCCGGGGTCTCGCCGCGGCCCAGTTGCGATTCCTGCTCGCCCATGACCACCACCTGGCCGCCCAGTTGCTGCATGCCCACCTGGAAGGAGACCCGGGTGCGGGTCGAGGGCTTCTCGAAGATCATCACCAGGGTCCGGCCCTCGAAGGGTTTCGGCCGCTCGCCGTCGGCCCAGGCCCGCTTCAGCTCGCCGGCCCGGTCCAGGATCTGCCGGAGCGTCGCCGTCCCGAGGGCGTCGATATCCAGGAAATGACGCAACTCACCCATCTCAGGCCGCCTCTTCGGCCAGTTCGCCCGAGGCCTGGTCCAGGATGGCCAGCGCCTCGTCCACCTGTTCCGCCTCGATGATCAGCGGCGGCACCAGGCGCACCACGTTGTCGCCGGCCGGCACGCTCAGCAGGCCCAAGGCCATGGCCTTGCCCACCAGGTCGCCGTTCTCGCCGTCGTCGCCGTGGCACTTGAGGCCCCGCATGAGGCCCTTGCCGCGGGTCCCGGCGAGCACGCTCGGGTGCTTGGCCACCAGGGCGTCCAAGCCGGCGTCCAGGCGCTCGGCCATTTCCGTCACGTGGTCCAGGAAGCCGTCCGCCAGAACCACGTCCAGGACCGCGTTGCCCACGGCCATGGCCAGCGGGTTGCCGCCGAAGGTGGAGCCGTGGCTGCCGGCGGTCATGGGCCCGGCGGCCCGCTCCGTGGCCAGGCACGCCCCCACCGGGAAGCCGCCGCCCAGGCCCTTGGCGGAAGCCAGGACGTCGGGGCTGACGCCCGACCACTCGTGGGCGTAGAGCTTGCCCGTACGGCCGATGCCGCATTGCACCTCGTCGAACATGAGAAGCAGGCCGAACTCGTCGCAGATGGCGCGAAGCCCCTTTAGGTAATCGTCGCTGAGCGGCCGGATGCCGCCTTCCCCCTGCACCGGCTCGACGACGATGCCGGCGGTCTCCGGCGTCACCGCGGCGCGCATCTCGTTCAGGTTATCGAAGGCCACCTGGTCGAAGCCGTCCGTGAGCGGCCCGAAGCCGGCCGTGTGCTTCTCCTGGCGGCCGGAAGAGATGCAGGCCAAGGAGCGGCCGTGGAAGGCGCCCTCGATGCTGATGATCCGGTAGCGCTCGGGATGGCCGGCGGCGCTGTGGAACTTGCGCATCATTTTGAAGCCCATTTCCACCGCCTCGCCGCCAGAGTTGTTGAAGAACACGGCGTCGGCGAAGGTTGCCGCCACCAGCCGTTCGGCAAGGCGCTCCTGGCCCGGGATGTGGTAGAGGTTGGAGACGTGCCAAAGGGTCTCCGCCTGAGCCTTCAGCGCCTCCACCAGATGCGGGTGGCAGTGGCCCAGCGAAGCCACCGCGATGCCGGCGCCGAAATCCAGATAGCGTCGGTCGTCCGTGGCGATGGCATGGACGCCCTCGCCCTTTTCCAGGGTCACCTCGTATCTGGCGTAGGTCGGCATGACGGGGGTGATCATGGCGCGGCTCTCCTCTGCGTTCGGCCCCTTGGGTCCTGGGAAAGCTGGCGAGTATGTTGACGCCGCTTCGGCTTGTCAACGGGGCTCGCCCGGCCCGCGGCAAAACGATTCACCCGTTAACAAGATTCCCGCACTCCGCTAACATCACCGGTACGGCGTGGTCGTATGGTCGACGACGACCGTGTGGATGATGGGACGCCTCATGGTCTTTAATCGAAAATCCCGTCCTTTTGTCGGTATCGTCGCCGCAATGGCCTTCGGGCTGTTCTCCAGCGCCGCCATTGCCGGCGACCGGCTGACGATCATGACCGAGGATTACCCGCCCCTGAATTACATGGAGGGCGACCAACTCAAGGGGCCCTCCGCCGACATCGTCAAATTGATCACCGGCCGGCTGGAAATGGATAGCCGGATCAAGGTCTACCCATGGGCACGGGCCTACAAGTACCTGGAAACCCGCGCCAATACGGTCCTGTTCTCCACGGCGCGCACCAAGGCGCGGGAGAAATTGTTCAAATGGGTCGGTCCCATCGCCGAAAAGCGGATCGGCCTGTTCGCGATGCGGGACCGGAACATCAAACTGAAAACGCTCGCCGACGCCAAGCCGTACCTGATCGGCGTGCAGCGGGGCAGCGTTACCATGCAGTACCTCGACCAGCGCGGGATCGAGAACCACGACGCCTCGGCGAATGCCACGGCCAACCTCAGGAAACTGATGGCCGGCAACAACGATCTCTGGTTTTCCAGCAACTCCACCGTCGTCGGCACCTGCAAGCGGTTGAAGGTCGACGTGCGCAGCCTGGAGATGGTCCTGGAGGCGGAAAAAACCTCCATCTACATCGCCTTCAACCAACAAGTCCCGGACGCGGTCATCCAGCGCTGGCAGAAAGCCTATGACGCATTGGTCGCCGAGGGGGCCGTCAAAAAGATTTTCCAAAAGTACAACCTGGCAAGCATGCAGCCCTCCACCATCGGCCACTGAGCAACCTGGTTGTCCCCACCGCGGTCAGCCAGGCGCCCCCTCAGGGCTTCAACTTATACCCACTGGCGAACAGCCGCGTCGCGATCACCCACAGCACCGCGTTGATCCCCGCCATGACGAAGACGCCGAGCATGGGTTCGGAATCCGCATGCCCGATGAAGCCGTAGCGGAAACCGTCGATCATGTAGAAGAAGGGGTTGAAGTGGGCGCCGATCTGCACCGCTTCCGGCAGCCGCTGGATGGAATAGAAAGTGCCGGAAAGGAAGGATAAGGGCGTGATCACGAAGTTGGTGACCGCCGCGATGTGGTCGAACTTCTCGGCCCAGAGGGCGCCGATGGTGCCCAACTGGGCCAGCATCATGGAGGCCATGAGGGCGTGGAACGCGATATGGCCGGGGCTGTGGATCTTCATCTCCACGAACAGGGCCATCACCAGGCCGACGGCCAGGCCGACCACGACGCCCCGGCTGACGCCCCCCATGACGATGCCGAAGACCAGTTCCGTGGGCGTCAGGGGCGGCATCAGGGTATCGACAATGTTGCCCTGGACCTTGGCGATCATCAGCGACGATGACGTGTTGGCGAAGGAATTCTGGGCGATGGCCATCATGACCAGGCCCGGCGCCAGGAATTCCGGGAACGGGATGCCGGCGACGGAGCGGGCCGCGCCGCCCAAGGCCAGGGTGAACACGGCCAGGAACAGGAGCGTCGTGACGATGGGCGCCATGACGGTCTGGGTGTAGACCTTGGAGAACCGCCGGACCTCGCGCATATAAAGGGTCCAGAGCCCGATCCAGTTGGCGGCGGCGGGGTCCTGGCCGGTGGCGGCGGTTCGGGGCGCGGTTTCGGGCATGGAAGCCTGCTTACGCTCCCGGCGCGGTCCGGTCAACCGGTCCCGTCCGTGCCGTCGCGCCACTATGTCCCGGGCGCGTCAACGCGCCACTGGGCGGCGGCCCGTTCGGCGAGGCCCTTGCGGTCCACCTTGCCGGGGCCGGCCAAAGGCAGGTCGTCCATGATCTCGACCCGGCGCGGGTGCTGGAAGGCCGGCGCGTTGGCGAGCGCGTATTCCTGCACCGCCGCCTCGTCGATGGCGCGGCCGGCGCAGGGCACCACGAAGGCCACCGGCTTGAAGCCCTTGATCTCGTCGGGGAGCGGCACCACGCAGGCCATCTCGATGTCCGGGTGGCGGACCAGCACCGCCTCCACCTCCGTCGGGTAGATGTTCTCGCCGCCGGAGTTGAACATGTCGTCCGTGCGGCCGACGAAATAATAGGCGCCGCCGGAATCGCGGCGGAACACGTCGCCGGTCTTGTACCAGCCGTCTTCCGTGAGAACCTCGGCGGTCTTGTCGGGCAGGTTCAGATACCCCGGCATGTTGGCCGGGCACTTGTGCCAGAGCTCGCCCTCGTCGGCTTCGCTTCCGGCGGCGTCCACCAGCTTCAGGCCGACGCCCGCCAGCGCCCAGCCCGTGGACAGCGGCGGCGGCATCTCGCCTTCGCGGGGGCCGAAGTTGACGGGGCCCGATTCCGTGGTGCCGTAGCCGATGACGATGGCGGCGTCGGGGAAGGTGTCGGCGACCCGCTTCCAGAGCTTCGGCGAGACCGGCGCCGAGCCCATGCGGACGATCTCCACCGAGGTGAGGTCGGCCTTGGCGGTCAGGTCCGGATCGGCGAAGCACATGGCCATCATGGTCGGCACGGAGGTGATCCAGGTGCACCGGAAACGCTCGATGGCGGCGATGTAGCGCTCCGCTTGGAACTCCGGCTGCAGGATGATGGTGGCGCCGACGGAGAAGGCCAAGAGCCCCACGCAAAGGGCGTTCATATGATAGAGGGGTGCGGCCACCAGCATGCGGTGGTGCGACATGTCGGCATCGGGATCGATGCGCATGCGCAAGGCCCAGAGGTGCCCGTGGTGGGTCAGCGGCACGCCCTTGGGCCGGCCCGTGGACCCGGACGTATAGAGGATCATGGCGATGCTGTCGTCGGCGGGCCGGAAGCGCTCCAGGGGCCCCGGGTCGAGGAGCTGGGCGAAGCCGGCTTCGCCGTCGGCGTCGAAGTCGACCACCGGGCAATCCGTTTCGATCTTCGCCAGGCGTTCGGCGTCGGCGATGACCAGGCGGATATCCGAATCGCCGAAAATGAAGGAGATGGTCTCGGCGGGGAACTTGTGGGAGATGGGCACGGCCACCAGCCCGGCCCGCATGATCCCCATGAAGGCGATGTAGAACTCGGCCCGGTTGGCGGACAGGATGGCCACCCGCTGGCCCGCCTCGAGGCCCCGGGCCCGAAGGCCCCGGGCGCAGGCGTCGGCGGCCTCGTCCAGCTCCCGGTGGCTGTATTCGCGGGGTGCGTCCCAGTCTCGGCAATCCACCAGCGCCGTCCGCCCGCCCACCCGGGCGAGGTCGAACACGTCGCCTAAGTTGACCGATTGGGCGATGGTCATGCGGGGCGTTCCTCCCTGAACCGCGCGCCGATATTGGCCAGCCGACCCGAGGCCGTCAAGGCGTCGGGCGCTTGGGTTCGTCGGGGCACCGTGCGAAAGTTGGTCCATGGAGGAAGACCGGAAACCGAAATCCGCCGGCCGCCGGCGCGGCCCGCGCAAGGTGACGGAAAAGCGCCTGAGAAACGTGGCGCTGCATTACGTGGCCCGCTACGCGGCGACCACGGAAAGCCTGCGGCGGGTGCTCATGCGCCGGGTCCTGGCCTCGGCCCGGTCCCACGGCACGGACGCCGACGAGGGGGCGGCCTGGACCGAGGCGCTGATCATTCGGTTCCAGGAGCTGGGCTACCTGGACGACCGGGCCTTCGCCGAGACCAGGGCCCGGGCGCTCACGGCCCGCGGCCTATCCTTGCGTGCGGTGCGCGGGCGGCTCAGGCAGAAAGGGGTGTCTGCCGACGATATCGAGGCGGCGCTTGAGGCGCTCACGGACGAGATGGCCGAGCCGGACCTGGCCGCCGCCGCGGCGCTGGCCCGTCGCCGGCGCCTCGGCCCCTACCGCTCTGACGAGGTGCGGCCGGAACGCCGCGACAAGGATCTGGCGGCCCTGGCCCGGGCCGGCTTCTCCTACGATATCGCGCGCCGCGTCATCGAGGCCGACACGGTGGCGGAACTGGAGGACATGGCGGCCGCCGAGACGCCCGCCGCCGGCCCGCGCTATGTGGCCGACGACGTTTGATTTCCGCCGCCAAGGGAACTATCTGAGAGGCCTGGGGCCGGCCCAACGGGAGAACCGCCATGCAGGATTTCGAGAAGTTCTGGCAGTTGGTCGTGGACGTCTGGCAGAACGGTTTCGCCGGCGTCGACATCGGCCACGGCATCGCGGCGCTGGGCATCCTGCTGGGGTTCCTGTTGCTGCGCGGCCTGTTCACCCGGTTCGTCATGTCGCGCCTCACCGCCATCGCGAAGCGCACCACCAACAAGCTGGACGACGCCATGGTCGAAACCCTGGCGCCGCCGGTGCGCGCCGTGCCCCTGGTGCTCGGCATCTTCTTCGCCGTCGAACACCTGCGGCTCGAGGGGATCTACGCCGAGATCGGCGACAATATCGTCCGCAGCCTGATCGCCGCGACCATCTTCTGGGCATGCTACCGGATCATCGGGCCCTGGAGCGGCCTGCTCCGGCAACTGGAGCGGTTGTTCACGCCCGAGCTGGTGGAATGGCTGGTCAAGGCCATGCGGATCGCCATCGTGCTGGTCGGCGCCGCGACCATCCTGCAGATCTGGGGCATCCAGGTGGGTCCCATCATCGCCGGCGCCGGGCTGTTCGGCGTCGCCGTGGCCTTGGGCGCGCAGGACCTGTTCAAGAACCTGATCGCCGGCATCCTGATCATCGGCGAGAAGCGGTTCCGCAAGCGCGACTGGATCCGGGTCGAGGGCACGGTGGAGGGCACGGTGGAGAACATCGGCTTCCGCTCGACCATGATCCGGCGCTTCGACAAGGCCCTGGTCATGGTGCCCAACGCCAAGCTCTCGGATACGGCGGTGATCAACTTTTCGGCCATGTCGCACCGGCGCATCTTCTGGAAGATCGGCGTCGAGTACGGCACCTCCGTCGACCAGCTGAAGCAGATTCGCGACGGCATCGAGGCCTACATCCTGGAAAGCGACGAGTTCGCCCATCCGCCGGAAGTGCCCACCTTCGTGCGCATTGAGGGCTTCAGCGATTCCTCCATCGATCTGATGGTCTATTGCTTCACCCGCAGCACCGACTGGGGGACCTGGCTGGAGATCAAGGAACGCCTGGCCTGCGCCATCAAGGAGATCGTCGAGGCGGCGGGCACCGGATTTGCCTTTCCCAGCCAGTCGATTTATGTGGAGAGCCTGCCCGAAGGCGAAATGCCGGCCTTCAACCCGCCGCAAGGGCAAGCCGAAGACGTCACCGCCGAAAAGAGGGAGAGCTGAAATGACCGTCACCATCTACCATAACCCGCGCTGCTCCAAGTCCCGCCAGACCCTGGCGCTTTTGCAGGAGAACGGCGTCGAGCCAGAGTGAACCGCCCCGGGATTGCCGGAGGCTCCAACTTCTGAGAAGAAGGAGCCATGATGAGCAAGACGACGAACAAGTTTTCCCCGGAGGTTCGGGACCGGGCGATCCGTTTGGTGCTGGATCACGAAGG
>Ga0209568_1000302_pt1 | contig 16981 bp, 19 predicted proteins | sample WorMetOlspDAHAB2_FD_187406 | JGI IMG/M metagenome (GOLD analysis project Ga0209568, IMG submission 187406) | Marine gutless worms symbiont microbial communities from Max Planck institute for Marine Microbiology, Germany - Olavius sp. DAHAB.2... ...
CATCGCCACGGCGCGTAAACTCCTCAAGATCATTTACGACACGCTCAAGAACGGCTGGGTCTTCGAGGACTTCCCGGCCTTCAAAATCACGGGACAGCAAAATCCCGCTGGACAATCATCATAGGAGGAAGGCTGTGAAGCTGAGCACCAAAGGTCGGTACGCCGTGATGGCGATGGCGGATTTGGCCCACCACAGCAAGGGCAAGCCGGTAGCGCTTGCCGAAGTCGCGGAGCGACAGGAGATATCGCTGTCCTACCTTGAACAGCTCTTCGGCCGCTTGCGGCGGGGTGGGCTGGTCTCCAGCGTCCGGGGACCCGGCGGAGGCTACCTGCTCGCCCGCAGCACGGAGGACATGCGGGTTTCGGACATCATCCTCGCCGTCGATGAACCGATCAAGGCAACCCGGTGCAAACCCGGCTCTCCCAAGGGGTGCCATCTCCACAAGGGCCGATGTCTGACCCACGACCTTTGGGAAGAACTCGGCAATCAGATCTATCTCTATCTCAGCTCCGTGACGTTGGCTGACGTTTGCGAGCGGCATCATCCCGCACGACGCCCGGCCCGAACCGGTCGTGGCGGCGCAGTAAGCGGCGGCGATTGGCGGATTCCCCGGAGATGAACGAGATCGTCTACCTGGATCACAACGCGACGACACCGATCCGGCCGGCTGCTGCCGCCGCGGTGGTCGAGGCGTTGGACGTCACCGGGAATCCTTCGTCCATTCATCGCCACGGCCGTACGGCGCGTCGGATGGTCGAGGATGCGCGCGACTCCCTTGCCGCCGTGTTCGGCGCCGACGCGGCATCGATTGTGTTCACCAGCGGCGGCACCGAAGCCAACACGCTGGCCCTGGCGGGTACCGGCCGGCGGCTCCTGGTTTCCGACGTGGAACATACGTCCGTCCTGGACGTCCGGCCGGACGCCGAACGCATTCCCGTGGATGACGATGGCGTCGTCGATGTGGATGCCCTTGACGCCTTGCTCTCGGCCAACGCCGAACCGGCGCTGGTTTCGGTGATGCTCGCCAACAACGAAACGGGCGTCATCCAGCCTGTGACAACGGTGGCCGAGGTGGCGCATCGGCACGGCGCAAAGGTTCATTGCGACGCGGTCCAGGCCGCGGGGAAGATCGACGTGACCGTGCGGACGCTCGGCGCCGACGCGATTTCGGTGTCGGCCCACAAGTTGGGCGGACCGAAAGGGATCGGCGCGCTGATCGTCGTCGATGAGGATCTGGTCACGCCGGTCCTCCGCGGCGGTGGCCAGGAACGGGGCCGCCGGGCCGGAACCGAGAACGTCCCGGGCATTGCCGGGTTTGCCGCCGCCGCCGAAGAAGCGGTCGGCGAAATCGGCGCGTATGCCACCTTGGCCGCGCTACGCAACGACATGGAATCGGCGCTTTGCGGACTCGTTCCGGGGACGCGGGTGTTCGGCACGGGATCAGCGCGCTTGCCCAATACGAGCTGTTTCGCATCGCCCTCGATCGCCGCCGAGACCCAGGTCATGGCCCTCGACCTCGCCGGCTTCGCGGTGAGCGCCGGGGCGGCGTGCTCGTCCGGCAAGGTGGCGCCGAGCCACGTCTTGCGGGCGATGGGCGCGGACGACGAGACGGCAGACAAGGCAATCCGCGCAAGCATTGGCCGGACGACGTCGGCCGCCGATGTCGAGCGATTTGTCGCGGCATGGGCGGCACTCCACGACGAATCAGCGGTCTCAAGCCCTGCCGCGTTGGTGGCGTGATCCGCACGAGTAGGAAAGGCAAGGTGACTCCATGAACGATCTCGGCGAAGCGCGTGTCGAAACGACCATTCCGTCGAACGAAAACGCCCCGGTCTACCTCGATTACCAGGCGACGACGCCGACGGATCGGCGTGTCGTCGACGCGATGATGCCCTACTTCACGGAGCTGTTCGGCAATCCCCATTCGCGCAGCCACAAGTACGGTTGGGATTCCGAGGCCGCCGTCGAAAAGGCCCGCGCGCAGATCGCCAGCCTGATCGGCGCCAATCCCAAGGAAGTGATCTTCACGTCCGGTGCCACCGAGTCGAACAACCTAGCGATCAAGGGCGCGGCGCATTTCAATCGCGACCGCAAGAACCACATCATCACTTGCGTGACCGAGCACAAGTGCGTGCTCGATAGCTGCCGGCATCTCGAGCAGGAGGGGTTCGAGATCACCTATCTCCCCGTGCAACCCAACGGGTTGCTCGACCTCGACAAACTGCGCGACGCGATCACCGAGCGGACGGTCCTGGTGTCGATCATGGCCGCCCACAACGAGATCGGCGTGATCCAGCCGGTCGCCGAGATCGGCGCCATCTGCCGGGAGCACAAGATCTACTTCCACACCGACGCGGCGCAGGCGGTGGGCAAGATTCCCCTCGACGTCGAGGCGATGAACATCGACCTGATGAGCATCTCTGGGCACAAGGTCTATGGCCCCAAGGGCATCGGCGCACTTTATGTCCGGCGCCGGCCACGGGTCCGACTGGAGGCGTTGATCAATGGCGGCGGGCAGGAACGCGGTATGCGCTCCGGCACCCTGCCGACGCCGCTGTGCGTCGGCATCGGCGAGGCGTGCGCGCTCGCCCAGGCCGAGATGGGCGCCGAAGCCGAGCGGCTGCACATGCTGCGCGACCGTCTGTACGACGGCATCAGACAGGCCTTGCCCGAAGTCTATCTCAACGGCGACCTCGACCATCGCCTGCCCGGAAACCTGAACATCAGCTTCGCCTACGTGGAAGGCGAGGGCCTGATGATGGGAATCAAGGAGCTGGCCGTGTCGTCGGGGTCCGCCTGCACGTCGGCTTCGTTGGAACCGTCGTACGTCCTGCGCGCCCTGGGCGTCGACGAGGAGCTGGCGCACACGAGCCTGCGCATCGGCCTCGGCCGCTTCACCACCGAAGCGGAGGTCGATTTCGCCATTGAGCGGATCGTCGGCGAGGTGAGCCGCCTTCGCGAGATGAGTCCGTTGTGGGAGATGGCCCAGGAGGGCATCGATCTCAAATCCATCGAGTGGGCCGAACACTGATCGATCGAACCGACCACAGGATCGGCACGAAAAAGGAGAGCAACCGTGGCATACAGTGACAAGGTTATCGACCACTACGAGCACCCGCGGAACGTTGGTGCGTTCGAAAAATCGGACGAGTCCGTTGGCACCGGTTTGGTCGGGGCCCCGGCCTGCGGCGATGTGATGAAGCTGCAGATCAAGGTCAGCGAGCAGGGCCTGATCGAGGACGCCAAGTTCAAGACCTTCGGCTGCGGCTCGGCGATCGCATCCAGTTCCCTGGTCACCGAATGGGTCAAGGGCAAGACTCTGGACGAGGCGGAGACGATCAAGAACACCGAAATCGCCGAACACTTGGCGTTGCCGCCGGTGAAGATTCATTGCTCGGTGCTCGCCGAGGATGCTATCAAGGCGGCGATCACGGATTACCGCAAGCGGCACGGCGCCTCCAAGGCGGAGGCGGCGAAGTAGCGCCGTCCGGCGCTGGTTTCCCGCGGGCTGACAAAGGAACAGGGGTCGATGGCCGAACGTCCTCAACCGATCACCGTCACGGAAGCGGCTGCGGAACGTGTAAAGGCGCTGCTCGCCAGCCGCTCGAAGCCGTCGATCGGCGTGCGCGTGGGCATCCGCACGAAGGGATGTTCGGGGATGTCGTACACGTTGGAGTTCGCAGACGAGAAAAACCCATTCGACGAGGTCGTCGAGGCCAGCGGTGTGACGATCCTGATCGATCCGAAGGCGACGATGTTCGTCCTCGGCACCGAGATGGACTATGTCGAGGAGAAGCTGGAGTCCGGCTTCGTGTTCCGAAATCCCAACGAAAAGGGGCGCTGCGGCTGCGGCGAGTCATTCCACGTTTAGGCGCGGACGCACACGCTCGCGTTCCGGGCGCAAATCCGTCCGCGCCCGCCGCCGCCCCGGGCGGGCGTTGGCGGGCACGGACCAACCCAAACACATAGCCGAACATGCGCGACCTCGATGAACATCGTGAGGACACCCGGCGACCGTCCGTCGGACTTGTGGCCTGCTGGTCGTGCCAGGGCCCGGTGCCAACGGGACTGCTGTTCTGTGCCACCTGCGGCGTGATCCAGCCGCCCGGACAGCTCGACCACTTTGCCCGCCTCGACCTCGAAGCCGGTTTCGACATCGACATCGCCGCGCTCGACCGCCGCTATTTCGATTGTCAGCGGCGTCTGCACCCCGACCGCTTCGCCAACCGCGGGGCGCGGGAACGTGCGCTGTCGCAGCAACAGGCCACCTGCGTCAACGAGGCCTATGAAACGCTCAAGGACCCGCTGCGACGCGCCGACTACCTGATCCATCTTCGCGGCACCGAGGCGCTGCCCGAGGGATGCAACCTGGTCAACGACCAGGAACTGCTCGTCGAAAGCCTGGAACTGCGCGAGGCCCTGGCCGAGGCCGAGACCATCACCGATGTCGACGCTCTGCACCAACGCGCCCTGAACGATATCCGTGACTGCGTCGCCGGCCTGTCGAAGGCATTCGCCAACGACGATGTGGAGCAGGCGTCGCTGTTGACGACCCGGCTCAAATACCTCCGCAAGCTGGACGAAGAAACCCGGGTGCGGCGCGCCCAACTGGCGCAAACCGCCGTCGCATGAACCAGCTACTGCAAATCCATGAGCCGGGCGACACCCCGGCTCCCCACGCTGGCGACGAGGCGGTCGCGGTCGGCATTGACCTCGGCACCACGAACTCGGTCGTCGCTATCAGCGGTGAGGGCACGGCCGATGTGTTGCGCGACGAGGACGGCAATGCCCTCGTTCCCTCGGTCGTTGCCTACGCACCCGACGGCTCGGCGATCGTCGGCGGGCTCGCGCGCACGTTGATGCTGGACCGCCCGGAAATGGTCGTCGGCTCCGTAAAGCGCCTCATGGGCCGCGGCGTCGACGATCTCAAGAGTCTCGCCGGAACCCTTCCCTATGACATCGCGCCGGCGGAAGACGGTGCGGGAGGGATGGTGCGGCTTGCGGTGTCAGGTCTCCGACTGACGCCGGTCGAGATCTCGGCGGAGATCCTCAAGGCCCTGAAGGCCCGCGCCGAGGAGCACCTGGATCGCCCGGTCGACAAGGCCGTGGTCACCGTGCCGGCCTATTTCGACGATGCGGCGCGGACGGCGACCAAGGACGCGGCGCGGCTTGCCGGGCTCGACGTGTTGCGCCTCGTCAATGAGCCGACGGCCGCGGCGTTGGCCTATGGCCTCGATGAGGACGCCGAGGGGCTTTACGCCGTCTACGATCTCGGCGGCGGCACCTTCGACGTGTCGCTGCTGCGCATGGAAAAGGGCGTGTTTCAGGTGCTCGCCACCGGCGGCGATTCGGCGCTTGGCGGTGACGACTTCGACCATGCGGTTGCCGAACACTTCCTCGCCGAACGGACGGCGTCCGCGGGCGCGCCGGTACTCAGCACCGGCGAGGCAAAGATGGCGCTGATGGCCGCCAGATTGGCCAAGGAATGCTTGACCACCCGCGACGACGGCACCTGGGTCGTCGATGCCGGCGGCGAAAGCAGCAGTCATGCGCTCGACCGTGAGACGTTGGAATCGCTGATCGCGCCGCTGGTCGATCACACGGTCGGCATTTGCGGCGAGGTTCTTGCCGACGCCGGCGTCACACCGGACGAGGTCCGCGGCGTCGTGCTCGTCGGCGGTTCGACGCGGGTTCCGCTGGTCCGCCGACGGGTCGCCGAGTTCTTCGGACGCGAGCCGCTGGCCCACATCAACCCCGACGAGGTCGTCGCTGTCGGAGCCGCCCGTCAGGCCGAAGCTCTGACCGTCGGGTCCGATACGCTGCTGCTCGACGTGACGCCACTCAGCCTGGGGCTCGAAACCATGGGCGGACTGGTGGAGAAGGTGATCCATCGCAACACGCCCGTGCCAGTGGCCAAGGCCCAGGAGTTCACCACCTTCCAGGACGGCCAGACGGCGATGGCGATTCACGTGGTCCAGGGCGAGCGCGAACTTGTCGACCAGTGCCGATCGCTGGCGCGCTTCACCTTGCAGGGTATTCCGCCGATGACCGCCGGGGCGGCGCGAATCCAGGTGAATTTTGCCGTCGACGCCGACGGGCTGCTGACCGTCGGCGCCCGCGAGCAGACCACGGGTATCGAACAGAGCGTCGCGGTGAAACCTTCGTACGGTCTCAGCGAAGACGAGATGGCGGCGATGCTATACGACAGCATGGAGCACGCCGCCGACGACATGACGCTGAGGGTGCTGACCGAATCGCGGGTCGACGCGCGGCGGGTGCTCAACGCCCTCGAGTCCGCCATCGCTGCCGACGGTGATCTGCTCGACGACGCCGAACGTGCGGCGATCGGTGCGGTCGCCGCCCGCATCGAGGCGGCGTGCGCCGGTGACGAACGCACCGCCATCGACGCCGCCGTCGCCGAGCTTGAAGTGGTGACCAGGCCGTTCGCCGAGCGGCGCATGGATCGCGGAATCCGTTCGGCACTCAGCGGACACAGCGTTGACGAATTCGAAACGGCGCCGGCCGACGGCGACGAACCCGACGACAAGAACACCTAAAAGGATACGAGGGGAACCGGCTGCAATGCCCAAGATGACGTTCATTTCCGCGGACGGCCAGACGCGACGGGAAGTCGAGGCACCGCTCGGGCTTTCGGTGTTGGAGATCGCGCACCGCAATGACATCGACCTGGAAGGCGCGTGCGAGGGGTCTCTCGCCTGCTCGACCTGCCACGTCGTCGTCGAAGGGGACTGGTATGACCGCCTCGACGAGTCGACCGAAGAAGAAGAAGACATGCTCGACCTCGCCTTCGGCCTCACCCACACGTCGCGACTGGGTTGCCAGATCAGGATGACCGAGGAGCTGGACGGGCTCACCGTCACATTGCCGGCAGCGACCCGCAACATGATGGTCGACCGCTAGATAGGTACCGTTTCGAGGAGACCGCCCATGGGCCTGCGCTGGACCGACGTCACCGAAATCGCCATCCAACTCGAAGACGCACACCCGGACGTCGATGTCGTCAATCTGCGCTTCACCGACCTTTGGAAATGGGTTCAGGAACTCGACGAGTTCGACGACGACCCCCAGAAGTCCAACGAAAAGGTTCTCGAAGCCATCCAAATGGCCTGGCTCGAGGAGCGCGATTGACCTCCTCGGCTCTCGGCAACACCCTGTTCGCCAGGCTCCGCGATGCCTGCGCCTCGGACTGGACGGCGTATACCCAACACGCCTTCGTTCGGCGAATCGGCGACGGGACGTTGCCGGAGGCCTGCTTCCGGCATTATCTGGTCCAGGACTATCTGTTCCTGATCCATTTCGCCCGCGCCTACGGTCTCGCGGCATTCAAATCCGAAACCCTCGACGACATCCGCCGCGCCGCGAGCGGATTGAGCGCCATTGTCGACACCGAGATCGGCCTGCACGTCGGCTACTGCGGCCGCTGGGGGCTCACCGAAGCCGACATGGCCGCGGCGCCGGAGGCGACGGCGACGTTGGCCTATACGCGCTACGTCCTTGAACGCGGTCTCTCCGGAGACCTGCTCGACCTGCAGGCGGCGCTGGCTCCCTGCATCGTTGGCTATGCCGAGATCGGCCGCGCCCTCGCCGACGACCCGGCGACGGTCCGCGAGGGAAATACCTATGACGAGTGGATCGCGATGTACGCATCCGAGGACTACCAGGCCGTCGCCGCCGAGCATGTCGAGCAGATGGATGCGTTGATGCAGCGCCGGGGCGCGCCGAGCCGGTTCGAGTCGCTCGCCCAGACGTTCGCCGAAGCGACGCGACTGGAAGCGGCTTTCTGGGACATGGGCCTGGACTCCGGAGACTGACGATGATTGGACGGCCGGCGGGAACGTGTTACCAATTGGCACGCACGTGACCCCGGGGGGACCGGAAATGTCATCATCGGCTCGCGTATTGGCCGTCGCCGGCGCGTTGTTGGCGTCGGGTCTATTTTTGGCCGACGAGGCCGAAGCGCGGTCGTTCCGGCTCTACGACATGAACGCGGCCCTCGCCGAGCCCTATCCGCTCGACGTGCGTCCGAAGCATGGCGCGTCACGCATGCCATCGACCCGCGTGCCCGCCGGTCGGTCGGTTGCGCCGGTCCGGCCGATGCCGACGGCCCGGACACCGACGCCCCCGCCGGCCACCCACGAATCCCGCCCGCCAGCTCCGCCGCCAGCGCCTGCTGTATCTTCACGCCCCACTGCACCGACCAGGGTGCCGTCGGCAGCCGCTTCGACGATGCCGGCGCCGGGGACGGCGATCCCGCCCGCCGGTGCTCCCGCTGCCGAAACCAAGGAACAGCGATCGGCCGCAGCGCCGGCCGCCAAGCCACCGGCACCTCGCCAGCCGGCTGCGGCACCGGCACGGCGCCGGCCGGTGACCACGGCGCAGCGGCGGGCGCGCCCGGTGCGCGGAACGCGACGCTCCGGCAGCCAGGACGGTTGGTACATAACCGGAGCCGCCGGTGGCGGGTTTCCGATGGATGCCGACAACTCCAGCGGCCTGATCGACATCGAGACCACCTATGACTTCGGATTCCTGTTTTCGGGCGGCGGCGGATACGCATGGCGCAACGGCTTCCGCGCCGATGCCGAGATGCTGTACGCGACCTACGATCTCGACCAGGTGAGTGTGACCCGGGCGACCGGACTAGGCGTTGCCACGGGCTCACGGGACGCTGAAGGCGATCTGTCGATTCTCGCTCTGATGGCCAACGGCGCCTACGACTTTGATCTTGGGTTCTCGTGGCGGCCCTACCTTCTTGCCGGTGCCGGTGTCGCCCAGGTATCGCTGAACGATGTCACGGCCGGCGGTGCCATCGTCGATGATGAGGCATTCGTCGTGGCGTTTCAGGCCGGCCTCGGCGTGAACTACGCGCTGACCGACAACTGGTCCCTGAAAGCTGGGCTACAGGTTCTTCACGACCCTCGAGCCCGAGCTCGACGATGCGGCGGGAAACCCCTTCGATTCCCAGGTTGCGACCCACAACCTGCTGTTCGGCACGCGCTACCGATTTTGATCCCGGATCGGCGGGCGCCTATATTCCCCCGCATGAACTGTCTTGATATCGATAAGGCGCCGTCGGCAACGCGCGTTGTCGTCGCCATGTCCGGCGGCGTTGACAGCTCCACCGTCGCGGCCATGCTCGTCGAGGACGGCTTCGACGTTGTCGGCGTGACGCTGCAGCTCTACGACCATGGGCGCGCGCGCGGGCGGCCCGGAAGCTGCTGCGCCGGGGAGGACATCCACGATGCCCGCCGCGTGGCCGACCGCCTCGGCATCCCCCACTACGTTCTGGGCTACGAACAGCGATTCCGCTCCCAGGTGATCGACGCCTTTGCCGGGTCCTACGCGGCGGGCGAGACCCCGGTGCCCTGCATCCTCTGCAACCAGACGGTCAAGTTCACCGACCTCCTCGGCACTGCCCGCGACCTTGGTGCCGATGCCCTGGTGACCGGCCACTATGTTCGCCGCCGCCAGGGACCGGATGGACCCGAACTCCATCGCGCAGCGGATGGTACACGGGACCAGAGCTATTTCCTGTTCGCGACGACATCAGAGCAGCTCGGCTACCTGCGGTTTCCCCTCGGCGAACGGACCAAGTCCGACACCCGGGGCATCGCCGACCGATTCGGGCTCGCCGTCGCAGAAAAGCCCGACAGTCAGGACATCTGTTTTGTCCCCGACGGCCGTTACGCCCGCGTCGTCGAAGCCCTGCGGCCAGAGGCGTTCGAGCCCGGCGACATCGTTGACGACAGCGGAGCCGTGCTCGGCCGGCACGGCGGCATCGCCCGGTTCACCATCGGCCAGCGCCGGGGCCTCGGAATTGCCGGTGATCAGCCCCTGTACGTCAACCGGATCGAACCCGAAACCCGCCGGGTGGTTGTCGGACCGCGGGAGTCCCTCTTGCAGCCCAATCTCCGCGTCGGCGACGTCAATTGGTTGGGCGATGGCGACGGCCCAGGCGCGGGCCGACGCGTCCAGGCGCGGGTCCGGTCGACCCGGCCACCGGCAGCGGCGACTTTGCAAGCACGCGACGACGGCACGATCAACGTGGTCTTCGACCGTCCGGAGGCCGGGATCGCGCCCGGGCAGGCATGCGTTTTCTACGACGGGGACCGGGTCCTTGGCGGCGGCTGGATTCTCAGGGAAGACCCCCTAGCCGCGTAGCCACTCCGCCGTCCATGCGGTGATCTGATCCCGCCATTCCCGCCGCGAGAACGTGTGGTCGGACGGATCGAGCCGGCGCCGCGTCACCCGGCTGTCCCCCAACAGGCGTCCCCATGACGGCGATGCCGCCGCGGCGTCGAGGAACTCCTGGGCCGTCAGGTCCTTGCCACTGGTGATCACCAGCACGCGTCCCGCGAAGCGGTTCAGCCCGTCGGCCATGCGATCCGGCAGCGGCGCCGGGTCGTCAGGCGGCGCGGCGACGAGCAGTCGCGGCACGTCGGTGTCGGCTTCGCCTGCCGTGTCCGATGGGGACACACCATCAGCACCGCTGCTTTCAGCGGTGTTCCCTCCCATCGATCTCCGAACCAGCCCCACGATCGACTGAACGGCGGCGACGGGATTGAACTCTCCCCGCGCGACCTTGCGCCAGAACTCCCGGTCCCTCAGGCGACCAATGTAGTAGTGCCGAAGGTAGGTGCGTGCCTCACCCGCCACCGTGCGGACCCAAGGGTTGAGAAGGGCGATTCCGGTGATCCGCGAATCCCGCGCGGCATAGAACAGGATCGCCGACGCGGCATCGCATAGCCCCCAAAGGACAACCTCGGAGACCTCGGGAACCTCGGCGGTCAGCGCATCGACGGCCGCGGCGATGTCGTCGTGGACATGCTCGAACCCGAGATAGGTGCCGTCGCTGTCGCCCATTCCGCGATAGTCGAACCGCAACACCGCCGTCCCCTGATCGGCGAGGCCGCGGGCCAGATGAACGAACTGGCGGTGGCTGCCGATCCGGTATTGAGGGCCGCCGACAACGACCACGAGCCCTTGCCGTGCGGGCGTCTCCGGACGATGAAGAACGCCGATCAGATGATCGTCGCCACAAGCGAACCGGATCGCCGCCTCGACGGTCATGGGCCGACCGAATCAAAGAGTTCGGTGGTCACGTCGAGCAGTTCCGGGACGATGGTCGTTTCCTGGATCGACCAGAACGCGTCGCCGGGGATGATTGCGGATGTCACCGGAACCCCGGCCTCCGACCAACCGTCCACCACTTTGCGGCTCGCCGGCGACAGCGGACGGCCGTCCTCGGCAACCACTTCGAGCCAAGCCACGGAGATGCCCGCGGCCGTGCCGAGCCCGGTGATGTCCGCGGAATCAAGGGCCGCCGCCAGTTCCGGCGCAATCTCGTAGCCGGCGATCTCGACCGCTTGCCCGCCGGCGAATGCGTCACGCAGCGCGTTTGTCGTTTCCTGGGTCGCCGAACCGCCCATGGCCGCGGCCACCCTTAGCCTCAGGAACTGGGTCAGCATCCTTTCGCCGCGGGCGATCGGCTGCCACAGGACAGCGCGATCGACGCGCCCCGGATTTGCCGCGGCGATCTCCATCGCCAACAAACCACCGAGCCGTATGCCGAGCAGGCCGATCGGGCCGTGGCCCCGTGTCTCCAGCCAGGCAATCGCCGCCCCAATGTCGCCCTGCCACATCTGCCATCGGGCATCGCGGAAATCGCCGGCGCTGTCGCCCGTCCCGTAGACATCGACCACCAGCGCGCCAATGCCGGCCCCAGCCAGCGCCCGCGCCTGCAGGGCGACCATCCGGCGGCTCTGATTCATCTCCTCGGCAAAAGCCGGAACGACAACAACACCACGCTTGGCGTTCCCAGAAGGTGCAGGAGGGTAGTAGAGCCCAAACAGCCGCCCGGCCGGTCCATCCAGAAAGAAGGGTTCGGGAGGGGGCGGGCCGGCCACCGCGGTCACGGAGCGAGCTTCTGCTCCACGAAGGTGGAGAGTGCACCGACAGTCTCGAAAACCTCGACCGTGATCTCCTCGTCGTCGACAACGAAATCGAACTGGTCTTCCAACGCGGTGATCACCGAAACGACGGCCATCGAGTCGAACTCGGGGATGCTCCCGAACAAGGGTGTCGACGCTTCCATGGAATTGATGCGATCGCCCAGCTGCAGGGTATCGCCCAGAATCGTCTTCACGTCGTCGATGACAGCTATAGTTCTCAATCCGATTCGTCCGCCCAGCGGTGTGAGCGGCTTTATACCAAAAATTTCGGGCCCATAAACCGTGAACTGGTTCCGCGGCACGTGATGGTATGGCGGTGGTTCGGAATCGATGGTATAGCGCGGCGCTCTCCCGGATCGTCGAGCCGATTGCCATCGTGTTGACCCGCCTATCAAGGACCATCAAGGAACTCGGTCTCCTGGACACCGTTCTCTATGCGGTCGAACGCGGTCTGGTGGCGTCCGGCCTTTCGGCGCGGTTGATCCGGTATGCGTTCGTCGCCCAGCCGGTGCCCGACGGGCCGCTGTTGCCGCCGCGGCGCGGGCGATCGATCGATGTCCGGCAGATCGATCCGCGCGATCCGGAGTTGCTGAAGCTGGAGCTTACCCCCGACGTGCTGGATTACCGGGCGAACATGGACCCGGTGTGCTTCGCGGCGTACGAGGACGACGACATCATCGGCTGCCTGTGGCTCTGCATGGGTCATTACGACGAAGACGAGGTGCGCTGCCGATACACGCCGCTGCCTACCGAGTCGACGTGCTGGGATTTCGGGATCTATGTGCTTCCGGAGAAGCGCAGCGGGTTCGGATTCGCCCGTCTCTGGGACACGGCGAACGGGTTCCTGCGCGGACGCGACATAACATGGTCGCTGAGCCGGATTTCGCCGTTCAACACGGCGTCGATGGCGTCGCACAAGCGTTTGGGCATCGTCCGGCTCGGCGGCGCGGTGTTCTTCCGATGGGGCGGTTGGCAGCTTTTGGCCTCGCGGAAGGCGCCCTACCTCCACGTCTCCGCAAACCCGCAGCGGATCCCCCACGTGACCCTCCACGCACCGACCGAAGCACCGAAGCCCCATTAGGAAGCTGTCAGGCGGAATGCTCGGGCTTTTCGAGCCGAGAGTCGGCTGTTTACCGCCGATCAGACTCAGGTATCATCTGCCCGCCAGTCAGCAAACCCAGGGGCCCCATGAGCCAACTGCTCCACGAACTCATCTTTGACGCCTCCGCGCGGCAGCCGCAGGCACCCGCGCTGACGTTCAAACAGGACACCATCAGCTACGACGACCTGGATCGGCAGGTGAAGTCCGCCGCCCGCGGTTTCGCCGGGTTGCATCTTCAGCCGCGCGACCGTATCGCCGTCTATGCGGAGAAACGGATCGAAACCGTCGCCGCCATGTTCGGTGCCGCGGCGGCCGGGGGCGCGCAGCAGTTCGGCGTCGATGCCGAACGGGTGCCGCAGATGCTGGGAGAACTCCACAAGCTGGATCTCGACTTTATCGGTTTCCACATCTTTGCCGGCTCGCAAAACCTGAATGCGGACATCCTGCTGTCGACGCAGGAGAAGATCGTCGACCTGGGCATTTCGTTGGCGAGACATGCGCCGGCACCGGTCACTCACCTGAACATCGGTGGCGGTTTCGGAATTCCGTACTTCCCGAAGGATATCCCCCTCGACCTGGCGCGGGTCGGTGATCAGCTCGCAGCCCAGATGCCGCGCCTGGAGGCGGAATTGCCGGAGGCACGGGTGATCGTCGAACTCGGCCGGTACATCGTCGGGGAATGCGGCATCTACGTCAGCCGGATCGTCGACCGCAAGGAGTCGCGTGGACAGGTCTTCTTGATCACCGACGGCGGCCTCAACCATCAACTCGCGGCCTCGGGGAACTTCGGCCAGGTCATTCGGAGGAACTATCCCTTGGCGATCGGCAACCGCATGGATGGACAGTCATCCGATGTGGTCAATGTGGTCGGCTGCCTGTGCACGCCCCTCGATCTCCTCGCCGACAAGGTGGAATTGCCCCGTGCCGAAATCGGTGATCTGGTCGTTGTCTTCCAGTCCGGTGCCTACGGCCTGACGGCCAGCCCCACAGCGTTCCTCAGCCACCCGGCGCCGTCCGAAGTCCTGGTCTGAGGGGATCGTCAATGGGCGGGCTTTGCGGCTGGATCGGGCAGCGCGCCGCAAACACGGCGGCCGAGCCTCTCTTGGCGCGGATGGCGGCGGGGCTTCCCCCGCTGGCCGGCGGACAAGCGCACTCATGGTCTCAGCCAGACGGTGCGGTCCTCGTGCGGGCCGCCAGGCAAGGGGCCGACCTTTACGACAGCAATGACCTGATCGCGGCGATCGAAGGCCGGCCCCGAGGGAATACGCCAGCACTCTCCGAGGCCGCGAGGTCTCGCGGTCACGCCGCCGCCGTCGCCGAGGCCTACCGCGAGCATGGCGAGACACTGTTCGAGCATTTGTCCGGAGCGTTCTCGGTCTGCGTCTTCGACCGCGGGGCCAAGCGGCTTCTTCTGGCTATCGACCGGACGGGCATTCATACGCTGTGCTATGCACCCATCGACGACGGTGGGCTGGCCTTCGGCTCGACGACGGATTGCGTCCGCGCCCACCCGTCGGTCGGCGCGACGGTGCCGCCCCAAGCCGTCTTCGACTACTTGTATATGACCGTGGTGCCGGCGCCGCGCACCATCTACGGCGAACAGCGGAAACTCCTGCCAGCGCAGTTCCTCGTTCACGAGAACGGAACGACGCGGACCGGGTTCTATTGGCGAATGCCTTACGAACTGCAGTCCAACCAAGGCCAGGATGCATTGGGCGAGGAGTTGATGGGCCTGCTGCGGCAGGCCATCGTGCGTTCGGCGAACGGCAATGATCCGTCATCCTATGGCGCATTCCTCAGCGGCGGCCTCGACAGCTCGACCGTCGCCGGGCTGCTGACCGAGATCGGCCCCTCGCCGGCCCAGACATTTACCATCGGGTTCGACGAGAACGCCTTCGACGAGATGCACTACGCCCACATCGCCGCTCGGCACTTCTCGACCCGACAGTTCGACTACATGCTGACTCCGCGCGACGTCTCCGATCTCGCGCCCCGCATGGCGAAGGTGTTCGACGAGCCGTTCGGCAACTCCTCAGCGGTGCCCGCCTACTATTGCGCTCGCATGGCCAGGGAGCACGGCATCCATCTGATGTTCGCCGGCGACGGCGGCGACGAGATTTTCGCCGGCAACAAGCGGTATGTCGAACACCTGAAGTTCGGCCGCTATGGCCACCTGCCGCGGTGGTTTCGCGAGGGGATGTTGGAACCGGTCATTTTCGGGTTTCCGGGTGTCGGCGGCATCCGCAAGGTGCGGTCCGCCCGCCGGTTCCTGCGCATGCTCAAGCTGCCGCTACCCGACCGGTGGGAAGCGGCCAACCCGTTCCACGGCGAGCGAGCGGCGGTGGCGTTCAGTGACGATGCCCTCGAAGGCATCACCATCGACGCGCCCCTGGAGGGCATGCGTGAGGTCTTCGAGGCCACCCAATCGGACTCCGATCTCCAGCGGATGATGCATCTGGACCTCAAGGTCACTCTCGCCGACAACGACCTGCGCAAGGTCGGCCGCATGTGCGCGCTCGCCGGTGTCGAGGTCTGCTATCCGTTTCTCGATGACGATGTCGTCGCGTTCTCGGCCCGCGTGCCCCCGGCGCTAATGACCAAGGACGACCAGCTTCGGCACTTCTTCAAGGAGGCGGTCAGGGGGTTCCTTCCCCCCGAGATCCTGGTCAAGAAGAAGCACGGTTTCGGCATGCCCTTCGGGGAATGGCCGAAGACCGATCCGACGCTCCGGGCAATGGTCTGCGACAGCCTGCTGGCGTTCCGCAATCGAGGCTACTTGCGCTCCGACTTCCTCGAGTCTCTGGCGGACGGGCGCGCCCGATCGGAAACGACAGAATACGACGGCACCGCGTGGGACATCATGATGCTCGAGCTGTGGTTCCAGGCCCGCGAGAACCAGCCGTTCGAACAGTCGGCTGCGGACGCCATTCCGTGATCGGAACGTCCAAAAAGCGGTTCGCGGACATACCCCGCGACATGCCGCCGCAGCTTCTGGTCATCATCGACACGGAGGAGGAATTCGACTGGGGCCAGCCGGTGGCGCGGGAGAACACTTCCGTCGAGACCATCGATGCCCAGCACCGCGCACAGGAGATTTTCGGCCGGTACGGGATCGTCCCGACGTACGTCGTTGACTACCCGGTGGCCGCGACCGAGTCATCGTCACGGGTGCTGAAGGCGTTTCTCGACGCGGGCGAATGCGAAATCGGGACGCACCTTCACCCCTGGGTCAGCCCGCCGTACGACGAGGAGGTCAATGCCCGCAACTCCTATCCGGGCAACCTTCCGCCGGCCCTGGAACGGGAGAAGCTTGAGCGGCTGACGGAAGCGATCCAGGGTGCTTTCGGCATGCAGCCGACTGTCTACAAGGCGGGCCGATACGGCGTCGGACCGGCAACGGCCTCGATCCTCGAAGATTTGGGATACGAGATCGACGTCAGTGTCGTGCCACGGACGTCGTACACCGCGGACGGCGGACCCGATTTCCGCGACTACGATGAGCGCCCTTTCTGGTTCGGCAGCGACCGCGACCTTCTCGAGATTCCGCTCTCGTGCGGGTTCGCGGGGACACTCACCTCTCTCGGTCCGTCAGCCCATCCGCTACTGACCAGCCCGCTGGGCATGGCGTTGCACGTCCCTGGGGTCTTTGCCCGTCTCCGTCTCATCGAGCGAATCACGCTGACCCCGGAAGGAATCGATCATGCCGCCCATCGGCGCCTGACCCGCAGCCTGCTCAAACACGGCTGCAAGATCTTCTGCTTCACGTACCACAGTCCGTCCCTTGAGGTGGTCCCGGAAAAGCGGACAGGGGGTTAAGGTGTATTTCACCGGATGACGGAGGAATACACGATGAGGAAACGGCGCCGGTTCACGGCGGATTTCAAGGCCCGGGTAGCGGTGGAATCGCTG
>Ga0209568_1000303_pt1 | contig 16924 bp, 17 predicted proteins | sample WorMetOlspDAHAB2_FD_187406 | JGI IMG/M metagenome (GOLD analysis project Ga0209568, IMG submission 187406) | Marine gutless worms symbiont microbial communities from Max Planck institute for Marine Microbiology, Germany - Olavius sp. DAHAB.2... ...
TTGCGCTGCGCCGCCGTCAACTCATCGACACGCGAGAACCAGTCCCGAAAGCGCTCGTGATCCATCTCTCTGACTCCCAAAGCGTATCGAGAGGGATTCTACCACAATGCCTACGAATCGCGAATTAAGCCTTGGATTTCCCTGGCGGTGGTGCTCTCCTTGCAGATCACGGCGGTGAACTGGGCACCGGCGCAGACGGTCATGCACACCACCGCGCTCTCCCTCAACGACTGGCTGGTCGCCGCCGGCGCCGCGGCCAGCATCCTGGTGTTCGAGGAGCTCCGCAAACTGATCCTGCGCCTGACCACCCGGGGGTCTTGATTCGCGGCCCCATGCCGGGGAACCTGATGGTCCCGTGACCCCTTCAAGAGGCGCACCATGAAGATCACCGCCGTCGAGGCCCGCTGGCTGCACGTGCCGATCCCCGCCGAAAAGCAGCATCGCAGCGATTTCGGCCTGCACACCTCCTTCGATACGGCCCTGGTCCGCATCGAGACGGATGCGGGCCTGGTGGGCTGGGGGGAAGCCAAGGCGGCGGTCGGCGGCTCGGGCACCTATTCGGCCCTGGTCCATATCATCAACGAGGACCTGGCGCCGCTGATCATCGGCCGCGACCCCCGCGACCCGGCGCGCCTGTGGGAGGAGATGTACAACCGCACCCGGGCCCACTACGCGCTGGCACGGGGCCACGTGTTCCCGGACCTGGCGCGGCGCGGCCTGACCATCTGCGGGGTCAGCGGTATCGACATCGCGCTCTGGGACATCCTGGGCAAGAACCTGGGCGCGCCCGTCTGGCGGCTTCTCGGCGGCCGCACCCACGATTGGCTGCCGGCCTACGCGTCCGGCGGCTGGGCCCCGGCCGACGGTATCGGCGCCGAGCTTCAGGGCTACATCGACCGTGGCGGTTTCCGTGCGGTGAAGATGCGCATCGGCGTCCAGGACGAGACGGTCAGCGCGTCCGTCGAAAGGGTCCGCGCCGCGCGCGACGCGCTGGGATCCGACATCGACATCATGGTCGACGCCCATTGCACCTACACGGCCCGTGATGCGCTTCGCTTCGCCCGCAAGGCCGAGGACTGCGATCTGGCCTGGTTCGAGGAGCCCGTCTCCGCCGACGACCTGGCGGGGCAAGTGGAACTGCGCCGGGCCACGGACATTCCCATCGCCGCCGGCGAGAGCCTGATCACCCGCTTCGATTTCCGCGACGCCATCCAAGCCCGGGCCATCGATATCCTGCAACCGGACCCGGCCATCTGCGGCGGCATCACCGAAACGGACCGCATCGCCACGCTGGCCGGCGCCCACCAGTTGCGCCTGGCGCCGCACCTCTGGGGCGGCGCGATCATGTACGCCGCCGGCTTCCACGTCTGCATCGCCCAGCCGGCGGCCGTCATTTTGGAGTATTCGCTCGGCCACAACCCCATGCAGCACGAGTTGGCCGCCAACATGTTTCCCATCGTCGACGGCGGCATGGCGGCGCCGGAGGCGCCGGGACTGGGGATCGAGATCAACGAAGCGTTCGTCGCCAAGGCGGCGCGATAGGGAAAGGAAAGCCCATGGACCTGAACCTGAAAGGCAAGACCGCCGTCGTCACCGGCGGCTCCAAGGGTATCGGCGCCGGCGTCGCCCGCGGCCTGGCCGAGGAAGGCTGCCACCTGCACATCGTGGCGCGCACCTTGGCGGACCTGGAAGCCGTGGCCGCCGAGATCGCAGCCGATACGGGGGTCACCGTCACGCCCCAGGCCATGGATTTGAGCATCGGTGCCAACATCGACGCGCTTCTCACCGCCACCGGCACGCCGGACATCCTGGTCAACAACGCCGGCGCCATCCCGGCCGGCGACCTGCAGGCCATGGACGAGGCCCGCTGGCGCGAGGCCTGGGACCTCAAGGTCTTCGGCTACATCAACATGTGCCGGGCCTACTACGCGGCCATGAAGGATCGCGGCCACGGGACCATCGTCAACGTCACCGGCCTGGCCGCCGATCGTACCGACGCCGGCTACGTGGCCGGCACCACCGGCAATGCGGGTCTCAACGCCTTCACCCGGGCCCTGGGCGGCAGGAGCCTGAAGGACGGCATCCGGGTCGTCTCCGTCAGCCCCGGGCCGGTGGAAACGGAGCGCCTGGTCACCCTCATGCGGAGCCGCGCCGAAGCCGAATTCGGCGACCCGGAGCGCTGGCAGAGCTATCTCGCCAATTTGCCCCTGGGCCGCGCCGCCTCGGTCCGGGAGGTGGCCGACGTGGTCGTGTTCATGGCGTCCGAGCGGGCGCATTTCGTCAACGGCTCGGTGGTTACCGTGGACGGCGGCCACGGCGCCAACCAGGGCAGCTTCACCTGATCAGGGCAATCTTACGCCGCGGACCGTCTTCTCGAAGGTGACGGTCTCGAAGTTGATGCCTAGGTCGCGGGCGATGGCGTAGCTCTGCCTGATCTCGTCCCGGGTGGGACGCCGCGACAAGTCCTCATATCTCTCCCGGTAGCGCGGGCTTCGCGGGTCGGTGAAGGTATCGGGGTGGAACTGGTCCATGATGTTGACCGGGGCGCCCGGCAAATGCTCGGCGATCCACTCCATGACCGGCCGCGTGCAGCAGTCCACGTGGTTGGGCATGATCAGGTGGCGGATCGTATAGGGCTCGCCCCACTCGTGGATGGCCTTCAGGTTGCGGGTCACCGTATCCCAGTACCAGGGCGTGCGGGCCAGCCGCTTGGCGCAATCACCGGGCCCGAACTTGAAGTCGGGCAGCCAGACGTCCATGACCAGGCGCAACAGCTTCATGGCGTCCTCGGTCATGAAGAAGTTGGAATTCCAGAGCATCGGCGCGTTGAAACGCCCGGCATGGGTATGCGGCGCATCCCCATAGACCCCGGCCATCATGGCGTCCGCCTTGACCCGCGCGGCGCGGGCCACGTCCAACCTGTCCGGCGTCGCCTCCTCGCGCCCCAACAGGCGGATCGCCTCCAGCACCGCATGCAGATGGATGGTCGGATCACCGCCAACCCAGTTGATGTTGTGGCAGCCCTCGGTCCTGAGCATCCAGGCCATGGCCGCCAGGGTCGCCGCATCCACCTCCATGCCGTTGTCCTTGTCGGTGGAGATGTCGCCGTTCTGGCAGAAGGCGCAGCGCATGTTGCACGACGTGAAGAAGATGGTCCCGGATCCCAGCCGGCCCCGGTAGACCAGTTCCTCGCCGGGATGATGGAAGAAGCTGGAGACCCGGGTCCCGGCGGCCAGCTTGCAGGTGCCGAACTTGGCCGCACCGGCCCGGTCGACGCCGCAGTCCCATGCGCAGAAGTTGCAGGCCGTCAGCATGCGTTGGGCCAAGGCGGACACTAGGTCCAGCAGGCTTGGCCCGGTCGCCGGCACGTTCAGCGCCGCACCCTCCCGGATGGCCTCCAGGCGGGCGATGAACCGGGGGGTAAGCCGGCTCAGCTCATGCCAGAGTTCATCGGTCGGGTCGGTCTCCAGATCGCAGACGGCGGGCAGTGTCGCGGCGATCAGGAACTTGGCCGGGCGCCGGTTGTCGGCCACGTCCAGATACCAGCCCAACCGTTCCCGGAGGGCCGGGTCATCCCAGATCCAAAGCTCACCGAAAGCAGACATGCGGGTTTCCCCTTGCCGTCCGGGAGTCTAACGCCCAACCCCCCGGCCGGCCAACGGGAAAGCGCGGCTGGGCGTCAATCCTTCGGCGGCGCGGCCGCCTCGCGGCCGTCGCGCCGGAACAGCCAATGGAACCGCAGGCCCAGCAGCAGCAAGGCGACGGTGGCGGCAATGAGCACGCCCTGGAACAACCCGGCAGCGCCCTGTCCCAGGGGAAAGGTCAGGTACCAGGATACCGGCACCATGACACCGAGAAAGGCGATGGCTTGGCACAGGCAGGACGCCCAGACGTCTTGGCGGCCCCGGAGCGCGTTGGCCATCACCGCCTGGCCACCGTCCGTCACCAGGGCCATGGCGACCCAGAACACCAGTGCCGTCGCGGCGGTCATGACCACGGCGTCCCGGGTGAAAAATTCCGCCAGCTGGGCGTCGAACACCAGCAAGATGACGCCGATCAAGGCCGTCGCCACCGCCGTCAGGCCCAGGCCGGTCCAACCGGCCAGGGCGACGTCCCGGTGGTCGCCGCGGCCGTAGGCGATGCCGACCCGCACCGTCGTCGCGGCGCCGAAGCCGATGGCCACCATGAACGAGGTGACCAGCAAGTAGAAGGCAGCGGTGAAGGCCGCCAACTGGACCGGACCCAGCCAACCTGCGAACTGCTGGATGGTGGTGAACGCAAAAGCCTCGACGGCAAGGCTGACGCCCATGGCATAACCAAGGCGCCGCTGATGCTTCCAGGCGGTCCATCCTCCGCCTGGCGCGGTTCGGACCGCGAAGGCCTCATGGCCGCGCATGGTCAGCACATGACCCACCATGCCGAGCGCCAAGACCCAGCGGGCCGCCGTCGTCGCCCAGGCCGCGCCCTCGGCCCCCTGGGAGCCGATCAGCATCCAATTGAGGCCGAAGTTGACCAGGTTGGCGAGGATCATAAACCAGACCCCGGGCATGGGCCGCCGGATGCCTTCGAGAAAGAAGGTGGTGGCCAGAAATACGAGGTGCGCCGGCAGGCCGAAACCCAGGATCAACATGGTTCGACCGCCCTCCCGGGCCAGATCCTCGGTCTGTCCGGTGAAGGTAAGAATCGTTTCGCCGAAAAGCGAGATTCCGACGCCAATCCCTCCCAGCCCGAGGGCGTAGACGACGGAGCGCCGCCATACGGCGCCGCACTCGGTGAACCTTTCCGCCCCGTAGTGGTTTGCCGTCAACACCAGGGTGCCCATGATCAGGCCGAGCGAGGTCACCAGGATCGGCTGGATCAGCGACATGCCCATGGCCAGGTAGCCCAGTTCCAGGACGCTGTGCCGGCCGACCATCACCGTGTCCACCAGGATCATCACGACGATGCCGGACCGCGCCATGACGATGGGCGGCGCCAGGCGCAGCATCTCGCCGAGATGCCGGCCGAGCCGCCGGCCCAGCCAGCCGGGGCTGTCGTCGTCGAATGATGGCGTGACCGGCGGCGTGGTCATGATATACAGCGTCTTCCCTGATCTCGGACTCCGGCCGCGAGCCTGGGCCCGCCGGAGCCAAAAGTCCATGCCAATCGACCCCGCCGACACCAACCAGGCGGCATCCGCCTCGCCACGCGGCGGCATCCTCTGGATGCTGCTGGCCATGTTCCTGTTCGTCAGCATGGACGCCGCGGTGAAGACCCTGGTGCAGACCCACTCGACGGTGCAGATCGTCTGGGCGCGGTATTTCTTCCATGTGGTCCTGCTGGCGATCTTCCTGGCGCCGCGCCTGGGGCGCGTGGTGCGGACCGCCAACCTGGGCCTGCAACTGACCCGCTCGCTGCTTTTGCTGGCGACCACGGGATTGTTTTTCACCGGGCTGCGCCATGTGCCGCTGGTGGAAAGCAGCGCCATGATGCTGATTTCGCCGCTGCTGGTGACGGCGCTGGCTGTCCCGGTGCTGAAGGAGCGGGTGGGCGCCAGGCGTTGGATGAGCGTCGCCATCGGCTTCGGCGGCGCCCTCTTGATCATCCGCCCCGGCGCCGAGGCCATGCAGTTGGCGATCCTTTTCCCGACGGCGGCGGCGGCCACCTACGCCGTCTACCAAATCAGCACCCGGCTTCTCTCCAAGGCGGATCCGGTGCTCACCACGCTTTTCTACACGGCGGTCATCGGCGCCCTGTTGGCGTCGGCGGCGGCGCCCTTCTTCTGGGTCGACCCGACGCCCATGGGCTGGCTTTTGATGATCGCCGTCGGCCTGGCCGGCGGCTTCGGCCATTTCGCCCTGATCAAGGCGTTCACGGCCAGCGAGGCCTCGGTGGTGGTGCCGTTCACCTACACCAACATGATCTGGGCCACCGCCTACGGGTTCTTCATCTATGCCGAGTTGCCGGACCTCTGGACGGTCATCGGCGCGTTGATCATCGCCGCCAGCGGCCTCTACGTCTATCACCGCGAAAGCCGCCTGAAGGCCAGGGCCTGAGACCTAGTCGGCTTCGTCCGGGACCGGGCCGGTGGTGCCGCGGACGATCAACTCGACGGACAATTCCGGCAACGGGGGCGGTTCGGCGCCGTCCAGACAGGCCAACAGATATTCCGCGGCGCGGCGTCCCATTTCCCCCGACGGCACCCGCATGGTGGTCAAGGGCGGCGTCAGATGGGCGGCTAGGGGCAGGTCATCGAACCCGGTGATCGATAGGCGCCCGGGCACCGCGATCCCGGCGGCCGCGCATTCCAACACCGCACCCGTGGCCAACACGTCGTTGCCGCAGATGACGGCGGTGGGCGGTGATGAATGCCCCATCAACTCCCGCAGCGCCTGACGCCCCGCGGCGATGTCGTAGGGACGTTCCAGGACCCGCGCCGCCTCCAACCGCGCGCCCCGTTCCTGCAAGGCGTCCCGGGTTCCCTCGATGCGCTCAGTCGCCCGGTCGTTGCCGGTGCTGATCCCGGCGATCATGGCGATTTTCCGGTGCCCCAGGTCGAGAACATGGGAAGCCATGCGGTAGGCGGCCCGTCGATTGTCGAAGCCGGCGCAGGGCAGCGAACCATCCTCGACGTAGGTCCAGGTCTCCACATGGGGAACCCGCCGCGCCGCCAGCAGATCGAAAACCGCCTGGTCGTGGTCCTTGCCCACCAACATCATGGCGTCGACACCGCGTTCCAGCAGATTGCGCACGTGAACCACTTCCTGCGCCGCGTCGTATCCCGACTGGGCCAACACCAAAGAGTGTCCGTCATCGCCCAGGCGGGCTTCGAAAGCATCCATGCCCTCGGCGAATATGGCGCTGGCCAGCGTCGGGATCACCGCGCCGACGGTCCGCGACCGCCGCGACGCCAGGGCACGGGCGGCGCCGTCGGCGACGTAACCGGACGCATCAATCTCCTTCTGCACCCGGCTACGCAGGACGGGCCGCACCGACTCCGGCGAATTGAGCACGCGTGACACCGTCGCCGTGGACACGCCGGCGGCGCTGGCAATATCGCCCAGCGTCGGCGTTCGTGGGGCCCGCGGTGCGGCGCGCTGTCTCATCTGCTCCTATCTCCTTCCTGCCCTTCGAACTCCACCCTTATAGCACGCCAAATACACCTGCTGCGCCGATCGCGTGGAAAAGCTCAAGCCCCCGAGTCGAGAGCGATCGAATGCACAGTAAACGATTACATAATTATCTACAAAGGTTATTCATTGGACGCCTTTTCCTTTTCCCGTTCCGGATTGATGATTGGCATCAAAGAAATGAAGTGCCGTTTTTTTTCTTATAAACAATCGGTTGAATGTTTTTGAAGCTGATTCGGTTTTTTGCCAGTTGACAGAAATTGGATTCAGTGTCGTTACTGAGATTGTAAGCGCTTACATTTTTTTAGGCGCTAAGGCCGTAAGGCCGATCCGGGGAAAACCGGGAAAGGGAGAATGCTGTGCAGTCGAATTCCGAAACCACACGCAATTGGCCGCTCCGTCTATCGGGGATATTTGCCACCGTATTCGTCGGCAACGTGTTTCTCGGCAAGACCGCCGTCCTGATGGGATGGGGCTCGGTCGGGATAGGCGACGTGGCCGAGTTTCTCACGTTACTGGCCGCTGCGGCGACATTCATCATCGCCGTGCTCATCAAAGAGGAGGAGCGAAAGTCGGCCTCCTCCGACCAAACCTAACGAGACGCTCAAGGAGACACTGAGAATGACCAATCCAACCAAGATCACCGAATCGGGCGAAGTAAAGAACGCGGAACGCCGCCGCTTCATGGAAGTCGCGTCCAAGTTCGGCTTTACCGCCGCCGTTGCCGCCGGCGCTGCCGGGACCCTGATGTCGACGGAAGCCGCGGCACAGACCGCCAAGGAAGAGCGGGAACGCAAAAAGGCCGCCAAGCACACCATGACCATGGCGACCGCCTACATCATGGGCGCGTCGCGCAGCTATCCGATCATGCAACTGGACTTCAAGGAAAACGTCCAGAACATGACCAACGGCCAAGTCTACGTGAAACTGGCCCCGGGCGGTCAGTTGGGTGCCGGCGGCGCGTTGGCGCAGAAGGTCCAGGTGGGCACCATCCAGGTGGCGCAGCATTCGCTGTCCAACTTCGTCCCCTTCGCACCGGTGGTTGACTTGATCAACCTGCCCTACTTCTGCGGCGCCAACCAGAAGTTCGTCAATCTGGTGACCTCAGACACCTGGCGGAAAACCGTTCACCCCTTGGTCGAGGCGAAGGGTTTCAAGCCCTTGTGGTACGTGGTTATCGACCCGCGCGTGGTCGCCGTTCGCAAAGGCGGCAAGGGCCCGGTCAAGACGCCCGAAGACATGGCCGGGGTCAAGTTTCGGGTGCCGGGATCGAAGATGCTTCAGCAGTATTACCGGATGATCGGTGCCAATCCGACCCCCGTCGCCTGGGGCGAAACGCCCTCGGCCATCAAGCAGGGCGTCGCCGACGCCTTGGACCCGGCGGTCGGCGCGCTGCACGTTTTCGGGTTCAAGGACATCCTGTCGTGGGTCAGCTTCACCCAGGCGGTTCCCGATTCCCAGGTCTATTCGTGCAATCTGGAATGGTTCAACAGCCTGCCCAAGGACGTACAGGCCGGGATCGAGTTCGCCAGCAAGGTCACCGCGCACCAGAACCTCTCGAAGGTTCCCTCGGCGCGTGCCTACGCCATGTCCGAAATGTCCAAGTTCGGTGTCCAGTTCTACTCGCCGACCAAGGACGAGTTGGCCCAGTGGGCCGCGAAGGCCGGCCACCAACGGCCCGAATGGAACGATTTCAAGACAACGCTGGCCGGTGACCTGAAGACCTTTGAGACCCTGAACGAGGCGGCCAACACGCCCGGGGGCCTCTACGTACACGACGCCTAAGAACGTTGCCGACGCTGGGGGGGCCGCTTCGCCGGCCTCCCCAGCCGCGGTTTGATTTCCATGGAAACAGGGGATGACGATGCGGGAGGTTATTCGCAAGGTGGACAAGCACGGCGAACGTTGGCTGCTGCTGGTCTTTTACTCCATGATCGTGGCGACCATCGCGACCGAGGTCGTTCGCCGGTTCGGATTGAATTATTCGTCGATATGGGGCGAGGAAATCGCCCGCTATTCGTTTATCTACCTGGCCTGGATCGGCGCCTCCGCTGCAGTCAAGGAACGCGCCCACATCCGTATTGACGTGATCCTCCATTACCTGCCGAGCCGCGGCAAAATTGCAGTTTACCTGCTGGGTGACATTCTCATGGTCGTCCTCGCCGTATTCTGCCTGTACTGGTCCCTGAAACCCATCGCCACGTCCATTGAATTCGATTCGGTGACCCACGGCCTGAGAATTTCCCAGGCCTGGTTCACGGCGGCCGTGCCCCTTGGGTTCTCGATGATCTTGTTCCGCCTGGTGCAATCGATCAATCGCGACATCCGGGATTTCTATCACGGGCGTTCCGCGTTCGCCGGCAACACGCTGTTCGATTAGGGGGCCACCATGCTTTTCCAACAACTCCAACAACAGGCCGCCACGGAACTCGGATGGGAGTTCTATGTTCCCCTGGTCGTGATGATCGGCTTGATCGCCATGGCGGTGCCGGTTTGGGCGGTGCTCGGGCTCGGCTCCATCGCCATGCTGATCCTGACCGACGCGTTACCGCTGTCGCTGGTCGGCGAGGCCCTGTTCGACGGGATTGACGCCTTCGCACTGATTGCCGTGCCGCTGTTCATCCTGACCGGCGACGTGCTGGTCCGGACCGGGCTATCGGAAAAACTCCTGGATGTGGCTGACGCCACGGCCGGCGGGTTCCGCACCGGTTTCGGCACCTCGACGGTGCTGGGCTGCGGTTTCTTCGCCTGCATTTCCGGATCCGACGCGGCCGGTGCCGCGGCGGTCGGCCGGATGACCATCGAACGCCTGGTGCGCCAAGGGTATCCCCGTCCCTATGCCTGCGCCCTGGTTGCCGCCGGCGCCTGCACGGGCATCCTGATTCCGCCGTCCATCGCCTACATCATCATCGGTCTGGTGCTCGGCATCTCCGCATCGACGCTGTTCCTGGCGGCGGCGATCCCGGGTGTCCTAGTGATGTTCTCGATCATGATCACCAACGTCGTGATGAACCGGCTGAGAACCTATGAGAACAACGACCAGGGGTTCTCCCTGAAACGCTGGGTCAAGGCCGTCGTCGATGGCCGTTACGCGCTGATGGTGCCGTTCATCATCCTGGGCGGCATCTATTCGGGTATCTTCACCCCCACCGAGGCCGCCGCGGTGGCGGTGGTCAGCTCGATCCTCATCGGCCTGTGGCAAGGCACCCTCAAGCTCTCCGACTTTCCCGACATGCTGGCCAGTTCGGCCAAGGTCAACGGCGTCATCGTGCCGATCATCGCCATGTCGCTGCCGCTTGCCCAGACGCTGGCCATCCTGGAGGTGCCGCAGGGATTCGTCGCGGCCATGACGTCCATCAGCGACAATCCCCAGGTGCTCATTCTGATCATCATCGGGATCCTGGTGCTGGCCGGCTGCGTCATGGAAACCACACCAAACATCGTGATCCTGTCGCCCATCCTGCTGCCGTTGGCGCGGGAGATCGGCATGCACGACATCCACTTCTGCATCGTCATGGTGACCGCATTGGGGGTCGGCTTCATCACGCCACCACTAGGCCTCAACCTGTTCGTGGTCTCAGGGCTGACCGGCGTGTCGGTGCTCCGCATTGCGGTCAACGCGGTTCCCTATGTCATCGGCATGTCGGCACTGGTGTTGATCCTGGCCTACGTGCCCATGCTGACCCTCTGGGCCCTGAATTGATTTTAGGGACATTTGGGTCCTGAATAGAGAATCCCCAGAAAGGAAATACCGAATGACTATCGAATACCTCAAGAAAGCGGAAAAAAACCCGGCCACCGGCGAGGATGAAACCCGCAGGATCGTCACCGAAATGCTGGCCGAGATCGAGGCCGGAGGAGAGGAGACGGCCCGGGCCTATGGCGAAAAGCTCGACGGCTATGACGGTGACATCGTGGTCGGGCCGGAAGCCATTTCCGCCGCCGCTGACCTGGTCCCCCAGCAGCTTAAGGATGATCTGCAATTCGCCTATGACCGGGTCCGCGGTTTCGCCGAGAAGCAACGCGACAGCATGGTCGAGTTCGAGACCGAACTGTCGCCGGGCCTGTGGGCCGGCCAGAAGCTCATCCCCATGAGTGCCGCCGGCTGTTACGTGCCGGGCGGCCGTTACGCCCATGTGGCGTCGGCCATCATGAGCATCGCCACCGCCAAGGTAGCGGGGGTCGAAAACGTCGTCGCCTGCTCCGCGCCCCACAAGGAGCACGGCGGAATCCATCCGGCGATCCTCTATACCATGAACCTCTGCGGCGCCGATCATATCCTGGCGCTGGGCGGCGTGCAGGGCATCGCCGCCATGGCCTTCGGCCTGTTCACCGGGCACAAGGCGAATATCCTGGTCGGCCCGGGCAACCGGTTCGTGGCCGAGGCGAAGCGCATGCTGTTCGGCCGCGTCGGCATCGACCTGTTCGCCGGGCCGACGGAGATCGCGATCATCGCCGATGCCGGCGCCGATCCCCACGTGGTCGCCACCGACCTGGTCGGCCAGGCCGAGCACGGCCCCGACTCACCGGCCTGGCTGATCACCACGTCGCGCCAATTGGCCGAAGACACCATGGCCCGCATGCAGGACCTCATCGATACCTTGCCCGAGGTGCAACGCAACGCCGCCGACGCCGCCTGGCGGGATTACGGCGAAGTGGTGCTTTGCGACACCGACGAAGAGGCCGCCCGGGTCAGCGACGAGTACGCGCCGGAGCACCTGGAGGTCCAGGTCGACAATCTCGATTGGTACGTGAACCGCCTCAAGAACTACGGCTCACTGTTCGTCGGCGAGGAGACCACCGTCGCCTTCGGTGACAAGTGTTCCGGCACCAATCACATCCTCCCCACCAAGGGCGCCGGCCACTACACGGGCGGGCTCTCGGTGCATAAGTTCATCAAGGTGGTGACCACGCAGCGTGCGACCCAGGAGGCCAACCGCGACGTCGCCGCGGTGACGGCGAGGATCTCCCGCCTGGAAGGCATGGAGGGACATGCCCGAAGCGGTGACGTGCGGCTGGAGAAGTACTTCCCGGACGAGGTATTCACCCTTCAACCGTAGATTCCGGAGCCACCCCCCGCATGAGCAGTTTCGTCGACGACCTTTTCGGGCTGAAGGGCCGGGTCGCCCTGGTCACCGGCGCTTCGTCCGGAATCGGCCGCCATATGGCGATGGTTCTGGGCGGCGCCGGCGCCGACGTCATCTTGGTCGGTCGCAACGCCGAACGGTTGGCAGAGGCGGCCGACGGCGTCACTTCCGGTGGCGTCGGCACCCATGTCCTGGCTGCCGATCTTCAAGACCGCGACGAAATCGCCCGCGTCGCCGCCGAGGCCGCGGAACCGTTCGGGGCGCCGGATATCGTCGTCAACGCGGCCGGGATCAACCTCCGCGAACCGGTGGACGATGTGTCCTGGGAGAGCTGGGACGCGACGGTGAACATCAATCTTTCCGTTCCCTTCTTCCTGAGCCGGGCCATGGTGGAAGGGATGCGCGCCAAGGGCGGCGGCAACATCATCAACGTGGCGTCGCTGCAGAGTTACCGGGCCTTCGCCGATTCGCTTCCCTACGGCGCCTCGAAGGGCGGCGTCGCCCAGTTGACCCGGGCCATGGCCGAGGCCTGGTCGAAGTTCGGGATCGTCGCCAACGCCATCGTTCCCGGTTTCTTTCCAACCGAGCTGACCCGGCCGGTCTACGACGACCCGGAAATCCTGGCCCGCAACGCGGCGATGACCGCCATCGGACGCAATGGCGAGTTGCAGGATCTGGACGGGGCGACCATTTTTCTGGCTTCCCGCGCGGCGGCCTACGTCACCGGGCATTTGCTGGCCGTCGACGGCGGCTTCACGGCGAAATGAGGCGATCACCATGAAGGCATTGGTCTACACGGGCGCACAGGATCTGGTTTACCGGGACGACCCCGATCCGGAGCCGGCGGACGGGGAGATTCTGGTCCAGGTGGAGGCGGTCGGCATCTGCGGCTCCGACATGCACGCCTACCTGGGCCATGACGATCGCCGGCCGCCGCCGTTGATCCTGGGCCACGAGGCCTGCGGCCGGGCCATGACGGGCAGCCGGGCGGGCGAACGGGTGGTGATCAATCCGCTGGTTTCCTGCGGGACCTGTGAAAACTGCCTCGGCGGGCGCGCCAACCTGTGCACCGAGCGCCAGATCATCAGCATGCCGCCCCGCCAGGGGGCCTTTGCCGAATACTTGCGGATCCCCGAAACCAACATCGTGCCGGTCCCCGACGGCCTGAAAGCGGCTCCGGCGGCGCTCACCGAACCCATCGCCACGGCGCTGCATGCGGTCAACGCCGGCGAACGGGCCCTTTGGCGGCCCCTGGGGGAGACCCGCGTCCTGGTTATCGGCGGCGGCGCCGTCGGCCTGTCGGCGGCCCTGGTGGTCGCCAGCCGGGGCGCCGCCCGGGTCTGCGTCGCCGAGACCAACCCGGGCCGGCGGGAGACCGCCCGCGCGGCCGGCGGGTTCGAGGTGATCGATCCGCTTGGCCAGGAACTGGAGAAAAACGCCTTCGGCCTGGTCATCGACGCCGTCGGCGGCGGTGCCACCCGGGCCCTGGCGTCGAAGGCGGCGGCGCCGGGAGGCGTCATCGTCCACATCGGGTTGATGAACGAAGAAGAAGGCCTGGACGTCCGCAAGACGACCCTCCAGGAGATCACCTTCATCGGCGTCTACACCTACACCATGGTTGATTTCCGGGCCACCCTGGACGCCATGGCCCGCGGCGTCTTGGGCGATCTAAACTGGATCACCCGGCGGCCCCTGGCCGACGGCGCCGAGGCCTTCCGCGACCTGTACGACGGCAAAGTCGGCGAGGCGAAGGTCATTCTCGAGCCGTGACCGCGGCGGCACGTCACGGCGCTGCGGTCGGCATTCAGTTCAGAACCATTTCAAAATTTGCCGCGCGCCGGAAATCCCGATAGATTTCCCCGTCATCGAGAGGAACCACGGATCCCGTCCGAACCATGAAAAAACCCATCGTCGGCGTCGTCGCCAATGCCTACCTGATCAACGACCAATACGGAATCCTCGGATCCGGGATGCGCTATCTGGAGGCCGTCGCCGAGGTCGCGGGCGCCTTGCCGGTAATCCTGCCGACCCAGCCCGACTGCACCGACGTGGAAACCCTGATGGCCGCCTTCGACGGCTTCATGTTCCCCGGCGGCCGCCCCAATGTGCACGCCGAAGAGTACGGCCACGAACACACGGATGCCCATGGCGACATGGACCGCGACCGCGATCGCCTGGCGCTGGCGCTGATCCGCTCCTGCGTCGAGGCGGGCCAGCCCGTGTTCGGCCTCTGCAGGGGGTTCCAGGAATTCAACGTCGCCTTCGGCGGCACCCTGCATCCCGAAATCCGCGAATTGCCCGGCCGCATGAACCACCGCATGCCGCCGGACGGCACCATCGAGGAGAAGTTCGCCCATCGTCATACGGTGAAACTGGTGCCCGAGAGCCCCTTCATCAAAATCTTCGGAGCCGACGAGGTGATGGTCAATTCCCTGCACGGCCAAGGAATCGATGAACCCGGCCCCCGGGTGATGATCGAGGGCCACGCCCCGGACGGCACGCCCGAGGCGCTGACCATCGAGGACGCGCCGGGCTTCGCCATGGCCGTCCAGTGGCACCCGGAATACAACGCCGCCGACGATCCGGTCTCGAAGCCGCTTTTCGAGGCCTTCGGCCGGGCTTTGATGGATTGGAAATACGGGGCGGCCCGGGCCGCTGAATAACAGCCCCCGCTAGGCTTCCGCCGTATCGATCCGACCGAGAACCTCCTCCAGCAGTGGATCGCGCTCACCCAGCTTCGCCATTTCGGCAACGGTATGGGCCAAATAGTCGCGGCAGCGCCCGTATTTGCCCTCGGCACCACCCATGATCGCCACCATCTGCTCGACCGGCAACGGACCCGCATGCTGCACGTGGCCCGGGTTGATGACGAAGGTGAGCGCCATCTTCTCCGCCTCCGGTTCGCCGTCGAGGGTCACGGGCACCCATTTCGGCCGGTATACGCCGCTGCCCATCTCGCGGCTCCAGAGATAGTCCAAATCCGCCTGCAGGGTTGCCATGTCGAGGCTGTAGGCGATGCCGCGGCACGAACCATCGGTGGGTTCGAGACAAAGGCCCAGGCCGGGGCGCTCATGGGTGCCGCGGCCCACCGTCGACCAGATATGGAACTTCCGCTCATAACCCTGAAGGGTGGCGCCGCGGCTTTCCTTGACCTCCATGCCCGGGTTCCACATGAGCGAACCGAAGCCGAAAACCCAGAACTCGTCATCGTAGGGTTGCGCCGCTTTGACCTGATCCTGCAATTCCCGGCGCTCGGCGTCGTTGAGGTCCGGATGCAGGCCTTCCGGCCAAATGTGCGGGCCGACGGGGACGCTCATGAAAGGTTCTGTTCCTTGGTCTTCAGGAACTTGAGGTCCGGCCAGTCCTCCTCGGCCCGGTTCAGGTGCCAGGCGTTGCGGGCCAGGAACACCGGCGCGCCATCGTGGTCTTCGGCCATGGCGGTGCGGTTCTCGTCGAAGAACCGTTTCAGCATGGCTGGGTCGTCGGCTTCCACCCAGCGTGCCGTATAAAGCTCCGCTGGCTCGAACCGGACCGCCACGTCGTATTCCGTGCGCACCCGTTCGGCCAGAACCTCGAACTGCAAAGCGCCGACCACGCCGACCACCCAATCGCTGCCCATGAAGGTCTTGAGGGCCCGCGCCGCCCCCTCCTCCGCCAACTGCACCAGGGCCCGGCCCAGGTGCTTGGCCTTCAGGGGATCGTCGGGGCGCACCTTCTGGAGAAGCTCCGGCGCGAAGCTGGGTATGCCCGTGAACTGCAGGTCCTCGCCCTCGGTGAGGGTATCGCCGATGCGCAGGTTGCCGTGGTTGGGAATGCCGATGATATCGCCGGCCCAGGCCTCCTCCGCCAGTTCCCAGTCACGGGCCAGGAACAGCACCGGATTGTGCAGGTTCAGGTTCTTGCCCGACCGCACGTGGCGCATCTTCATGCCGCGCTTGAACTTGCCGGAACAGAGCCTGACGAAGGCGATGCGGTCGCGGTGCTTGGGGTCCATGTTGGCCTGCACCTTGAAGACGAAGCCACTGACCTTGTCTTCCTCCGGAACCACGGTGCGCGCCGTGGCCGCCTGCGAGCGCGGTGCCGGGGCCCGCGCCGCCAGGCCCTCCAGCAGCTCGCGCACCCCGAAATTGTTGATGGCACTGCCGAAATAGACCGGCGTCATGTGGCCTTCCCGGTAGGACTGGAGGTCGAAGTCGGGGCACAGGCCCCGCGCCATCTCGACTTCGTCCCGGAGCTGGCCGACCGTGTGTTCGGGCAGCAGCTCGTCCAGCTTCGGGTCGTCCAGGCCATTGCAGGTCTCGCCCTCGTCCGGCTTCTCCTCGCGCGAGCGCGAAATCAGGATCAGGCGGTCGTCGAACAGATTGTAGCAGCCGTGGAAATCCCGGCCCATGCCGATGGGCCAACTGGCGGGGGTCACGTCCAGGGCCAGGTTCTGCTCGATCTCGTCCAACAGGTCGAAGGGATCGCGGGCTTCCCGGTCCATCTTGTTGACGAAGGTGACGATGGGCACGTTGCGGAACCGGCAGACCTCGAACAGCTTCAGGGTCTGGGCCTCGATGCCCTTCGCCGCGTCGATCACCATGACCGCCGAATCGACGGCCGTCATACCAATCTGCAAAAACAATCATTGATGGGCCCAATCGCGTAGCCCGATGGACATGATCCTCCACGGCTGATCGACGAGTTGGTTCCATGCGAAGCAGCAGTGATCGAGGATGTCGTTGTAGG
>Ga0209568_1000304_pt1 | contig 16858 bp, 15 predicted proteins | sample WorMetOlspDAHAB2_FD_187406 | JGI IMG/M metagenome (GOLD analysis project Ga0209568, IMG submission 187406) | Marine gutless worms symbiont microbial communities from Max Planck institute for Marine Microbiology, Germany - Olavius sp. DAHAB.2... ...
CTTCTTTGGGGGCGTGCCGCATCAAAGACGAACTTCGGCGAATGGGCATCAAGGTCAGCGAACCGACAATCCAAAAGGTACTTAAGGAAAACGGCTTCTATCCGGGGACTGGTAAACCGAAAACCTGGGAGCGTTTCAAATCATCCGTCAAAGATGCCATGTGGGCACTTGATTTCTTTGTGGTTCGCACGGCCACGGGAGTGTGGATGAGCACGCTAATTGTCGTCGACCTGCACACAACAAGGGAGATTCTGGACCTTCGAGCTTTAGATGGCTGGGAGCCCGACTCGATATGGACCATCCGGGCTTTGAACCAAGCGATCAGCAGAGAAAACCGAAAACCAGAAACCGTGCTTCACGATCATGGCACAAATTTCATGGGCCAGTTCGAACGTCAGCTTCGGGTTCTCGAAATAGAACAGCGGCGTAACCAATCATCGATTCGTTTTTGCGAAACAAGAAGATGTTCATGGGGGCCAGTGGTGTGGTATATCTTGAGCTGGTGATCACGGCGGTTTTCTACTCAAAAAAACTGCTATCGACACACCTTAGCCAGTTCACCGATAGCCGGGTCCAGGTGCAAATCCGGTTTTTTGAGACCATTTCATGATTTTTTTTAGGGCAGCGGCCAAAGCCTATATTTGCTTGGTATCCTGAGCCTGCTTCAAACGCTTACTCTCTGCTGAGCTGACCAAGAGACAAGGTCAATTTCAATTCGCCCCCCAAGTTGGACACCACTTTCCATCTTTGCGGCAAACCCTAGTAATTGCGGGCATCTTCATCTTTTGCTTTTTCAAAGTAAATTACTCTCAGCCTGATTTCGGTTGGTTAAATCAATACTTTGGGGACCGATTTTTCTCCGTCACTCACCAGTGGGGGAGTCCTCTTGTTTTGTTGTGCATGTGTGTGTCTTATCCCGAAAGATGAGCCGAGGAGCCAAGTCAAACTTAGTGAAGTCTTCAGATAGGCATACTGGTGAAGGATAGAGTCGGTTCAATCTGAAGATCCATATGGCCTGATCATGTGGAAATGGGCAGGAGAGGAATCTATTGCCCAGCCGTTGCAGGATAATCCTCTACCAGGTTTCTGAACTGACAAGCTATAACAAAAGACTCCCCGTCACCAAATCGCTTTGCGGGATAATCCTCTACCAGGTTTCTGAACTTACAAGCTATAACAAAAGACTCCCCGTCACCAAATCGCTTTGCGGGATAATCCTCTACCAGGTTCCTGAACTGAGAAGCTATAACAAAAGACTCCCCGTCACCAAATCGCTTTGCGGGATAATCCTCTACCAGGTTTCTGAACTGAGAAGCTATAACAAAAGACTACCCGTCACCAAATCGCTTTGCGGGATAATCCTCTACCAGGTTTCTGAACTGAGAAGCTATAACAAAAGACTACCCGTCACCAAATCGCTTTGCGGGATAATCCTCTACCAGGTTCCTGAACTGAGAAGCTATAACAAAAGACTACCCGTCACCAAATCGCTTTGCGGGATAATCCTCTACCAGGTTCCTGAACTGAGAAGTCATAACAGAAGACTAGCCGTCACCAAACCGCTTTGCTATGTAATCCTCCAGCAAGCCGGTGAACTGAGAAGCTATATCTGATCCTCTCAGGGTAGCGATCTTTTCACCATCTGCAAATACGGGTGCTATCTCCGCTTCACCGGTGCCAGGTAGAGAAATCCCTATGTCAGCATGTTTAGACTCTCCAGGACCATTTACAATGCAACCCATAACTGCGACGTCGAGATTCTCTACTCCTGGATACTTGTCTCGCCATTCTGGCATAGAGGCGCGAATATGCTCCTTTACCTGGTTAGCGAGCTCTACAAACTTTGTCGAATTGGTGCGACCGCAACCAGGACAGGAGGTTACGCTGGGGACAAAAGAACGAAGACCCATGGTCTGTAATAAAGTCTGAGCAGCGATAACCTCTTCTGATCTATCTCCTCCTGGTTCAGGGGTCAGTGAATACCGGATCGTATCACCTATCCCCTGTTGGAGTAAAATACCAATCGCGCTCGAAGATGCCACAAGACCACGAAGACCTATACCTGCTTCAGTCAATCCCAGGTGAAGGGCGTAATCACATGACTTCGCAAGGAGATTGTAGACAGCAATGAGCTCCTGTACTTTCGAGACTTTTGCTGAAATCACTATCTTATTTTTTGATAACCCGATTTCTTGTGCACGCTCGGCGGAGGACAGCCCTGATGATACAATGGCTTCACGGAGGACTTCCTGAGACGATAGCGGGAAACCGGTTTCCTTGTTTTCATCCATTAGGTGTGCAAGGAGTTCCTGATCAAGTGATCCCCAGTTGACCCCAATACGAACCGGTTTGTCGTAGAGTATAGCTTGCTCTACGATGAGGGAAAACTGAGCATCTCGTTTGTGCCTAAACCCTACATTCCCGGGATTGATACGATACTTGGACAAGGCTTCAGCACAGGATGGATAGTCGCGCAGGAGTTGATGTCCGTTGTAATGGAAATCACCTACTAGTGGTACCTCGAGGCCTTTTCCTGCGAGTCGATCTCGTATGTGTGCGACACTCGCTGCAGATTCGTTACGGTCAACAGCGATCCGCACTATCTCTGATCCGGCCTCAGACAGGCTCTCTATCTGAGAAACCGTACTGTCTATGTCCGCGGTATCTGTGTTGGTCATGGACTGGACGACTATGGGATTCCCAGCTCCAATAATCACATTTCCCACCAAAACCCCGACACTGGATCGACGTGAGATCGGTCCAGACTGGGAAGTACTAGACCGTTTACAAAGACGAGTTTTAATTTCGCTTGTCATAGATCAGCTCAATAAAACAGGATAGGGAGAACTATTATAGCGCAGCCTAGGAAAACAGGGCAAGTCAATGGGACTGCAAGAGGAAACTTCATTCTACCACAGGTCGGAATTATTATACATGATCCTAATCGGCATCCTTGGAGGACAGAGTAAAGATTTCGACTCCATCAGACGTGACACCGACAGTATGTTCAAACTGGGCGGAAAGTGATCGATCTCGTGTCACGGCTGTCCATCCATCTGCCAGGGTTCTTACAGCATAATGTCCGAGGTTGATCATGGGTTCTATTGTGAAGATCATGCCAGGCTCCAGTAGGGTTACAACACCATGTTCGATAGCATCAGCTATGTCAGTTTGTGTACGGTATCCCCTACTGTAGTGCAATATGCTGGGTTCTTCATGGAATACCAAACCAGTGCCGTGACCACAGAAGTCCCTTACTACACTGCAATGTCGAGAAGTGGCGAAACCTTCGATGGCGCGACCTATATCCTCGGTTGTGTTTCCAGGCTTTACTGCCTCAATACCTTTCATCATGGCTTCGTATGTAACTGCGATCAAGCGTTTCGCGAATGGAGAAATATCACCAACAGAATACATACGGGAGGCGTCTCCATGCCATCCATCCAGCAGGAGTGCCACATCGATGTTCACTATGTCTCCATCGCGGAGTAGTTTTTCACCGGGAATCCCATGACAAACCACGTGGTTGATCGAAGTGCAACAACTCTTTGTATACCCACGGTATCCCAAGGAAGCTGGAGCCGCCTTGTGCGAAATTGCGAAGTCGTATACGAACTCATCAATCTTCCGCGTTGGGATTCCAGGAACTACTATGTCTTCCAATTTGTCCAGACAGTCTGCAGTCAAGCGTCCGACGCGACGCATGTACTCGAAGTCATCAAGAGAGTAAGTGGAACAGCGAACTGGATCATCCGTCATTTATCGACTCAAAATCATCACCAAGCTAGAGACCAAGCACCAGATCCTGTAAAGATCCAGTAGAGCTATGCAAAACTCTGTTAAGAGCCAATCAAAACAGAGCCAGTCCATGGTAGACTCACATGCTCCAGAATTGAACTATATTACTCTTCTTTTTGCTTAATTTTTGTTCTGTTTCGCGAGGCAATTTGCATCCTGTATCTTTATTGCTAAGGATTCAGTAGTGATATACTGGGGAGCTGCAAGCGTGAATGACAATGGGGGACTATCTCTTGAGGTCTATAGATGAGGTAATTTCAGACTTTGAACTGCTTGTGGATTGGGAAGAACGCTATTTGTACATCATAGATTTAGGTAAAAAACTGGCAGGACTCTCCCCCGAAGAACAAACGCCTCAGACACAAGTTCATGGATGTACGAGCCAGGTCTGGGTGATCACCAGTGTCGAGCAAACACCAGAGGGGCCTGTAATGCATCTACGAGGGGATTCAGACTCGCATATAGTGCGTGGCTTACTCGCATTGTTGATACTTCTGTACACCGGGAAGAAGTCATCCGAAATACTCGCTATAGATCCGGAACCAATCTTTCACAGACTTGATCTGAGAGAGCATTTGACTCCTCAGCGTTCCAACGGGATCAACGCTCTTGTAGGGCACATCAGGGGCAGAGCAGGGGCATTTCAGGGTGAGGAGTGAAAGAGACTAGAAGCAGGACCTCTCCATGTGCTAAAGTTCTAAAGCTGCGGATATGCGCTATCCAGTCTTCCAAGGAGATAAAGGTTGAGCAGAAGAGTGACCTTCTCCATGTGCCAAAGTGCTAAAGCTGCAGATAGGCGCTATCCAGTCTTCCAAGGAGATAAAGGTTGAGGGAAGCTCCTGTATCACTCAAGGCCTACCAGGCTTTGCATTCAGTTTTTCGCCTCCTCAGTGACGTTTTTCCCGACAATCACAATTCCAGGAGTAACAGAAAAAAGACGACGAGCTACACGCTTGACGTCTTCTACAGTTACACTGTCTATCAAGCTGTTCCGCTTTTGCGGGTAATCAATGCTAAAGCCATAGCGTTGTAGTGTCGTCAAAAAACTAGAAATCTGAGACAAAGTATCTAGGTCAATCAGAAATCTCCTCTTTAGGTCCTCCTTGGAGAGATCCAGCTCTTCCTGACTTGGTCCCTTTTCAGCCATGAGAGAAAGCTGTTCTTTTATAGCCAGAACGGCATGAGGAACCTTCTCATTCGCAGTCATGGTCTTGACGAAGAACACTGGAGGTTCATGGGAGGAACTAGAACCAATAGAATACACCAATCCTCGCTTGATACGTACCTCATCAAAAAGCCAAGAGGACAGACCAGGACCTCCAAGGACGTTATTTATCAAATAAGCAGCCATGAAGTCATCATCCTTAATCCCCACCCAGGGCAGTGACGCAATTATATTCGCCTGAGGCACATCTAACTCTTGTCTCAGAGTGAAATCCGTCTTCGGTTTGATCGGTTCCACAGGAGAGATATCACCACCTTCCGGCAAAGAGCCAAAGATCTTATCTAAAAGAGGTCCCAACTTCTCAGCGTTTACACTGCCAACTACTGCCACCTTGAGCTTGTCTTTGACGAAGATGCGACGGTGATACTTCTTGATATCCTCTAGTGTGATCGCAGCCAAGGTCTTCATCGTTCCACTAGGCGGACGAGCGAACGGGTGACCTTCATACTGAGCCTTTCTTAAGAGATCATCGGCGACAAAACTCGCACTTTTCTGGCTAGCCTCTAGATCCTTGATGGAAACACCTCTTACACGTTCGACCACTTCCTCATCAAACCTGGGTTCTCGAAGCGCTAAAGACAGCATATCTGCAGACTCATCGATAGATTGCCTAACAATCTTAGCCCCTCCGTAGCACCAGGTCCGGCCAGAGGAAAAACCGAGATGCATCACGAGGTCTTCCATGCGCTCCTTGAAGCGAACCTCAGGCATATCCCCAGCTCCCTTATTCACGAGGGAAGCTGTCAAACGTGATAAGCCTTCTTTACCTGGATCATCCTGATACGAGCCTCCATAGAAGGCAAATTCAATAGCAACCAGAGGAACAGTATGATCCTCGATTAACCAGGCTTCTATCCCACCTGGACTGACTACTCGCTGTACTTTTCCGAGAATTCCGATTTCAGAGTCAGCAACAGCAGGCAAGCTCCCGATTATGACCAGCCCTGCACACACAGCATTAAACCAACACCTCATCGCACGCACTCCTGCTTCATCGTGCTTCATTTCACACCTAGTATTTACACTCAGCTCAACCAGTTATAGATACGCTGCAGCAAGCCAGTAGTTTTTCGCTCTCTAGTCTCTTTAGAAGGAAACTTTTCGTCGATCAGGTATCCAACCACCAGTCTTTCAGGTTTCATGTATTCGCGGATGATCCGTCGAACCGCCTTTTCATCGACCGAATACAATCTAGTAGGAAAAGAGTTCACATCTTCGATGCTCATTCCTGAGGCTAAGGCTCGGGCTGCTAACGAGGCTCGATTGACTTGTCCATCCTGGGCATGCACAAAACTACCAATGATCCGACGCTTAGCTCTCAGCAATTCTTCATCCGTCACTCCCTCAGAGAGAACCTTATCAATGATCTCATCTATCTTTTGACGTAGAATCTCAAGACTTCCTTTGTCAGAAGGAACAACTCCAATAGAGAGCATGGTGTCACCGACAGTGCTGCCACTATAAGAACAAGCGACATAGATTGCTAGCTTCTTCTCGAGTACGAGCTGTTTGTACAAACGGCCCGATATCCCTCCGCTAAGTAGCTGGCAGAGTACGTCGATAGCTTCACTCTCGCCCTCCACTCCGCTCAACCTAGAGGGAACTAGCCAATTCATGGAAACACCAGGCAGAGCCGACAATCCACCTATCTTTACAGATACTGTACGCTCACTGGAAGAGGAAACAGGTTCTTGAGGACGTATACGTCGTCTTGAGGTTTCTTGATCACGTCGTGGAAGCTCGCCATAAATTTCCTCAGCTAATGTTTTAACCTCTCCTGGTTCGACGTCTCCAAATACCAGGACCACAGCATTGTCAGGCGAGTACCATGTATCGTAAAATTTTCGGGCGTCCTCGGGCGTCAATCCCTCGAGGTCGTGTTTCCAACCTATGGTAGGAGTGCGGTACGGGCTCACTCTAAAGAGGGTTGCAGTGACTTCCTCCCACAACTTACGCGCCGGATTGCTTTCCACTCTCCGAAGGCGTTCTTCCAGGACTACCTGGAGTTCAGTAGAAGCAGCTTCAGAATCGATGAGAAGATTAGCCATGCGATCGGCTTCCAGTTCCATAGCAGTTCTCAAGTCCTTGCTCAGGACCTGTTCGGAGTACTGGGTGTAATCTAATGTGGTAGAAGCGTTGGGATCTCCGATAGACCTCATCCTGTCTGAAAACAGTTTGCCGCCGGAGGTAGTAGTAGTTTTGAACATCAAGTGTTCCAGGTAGTGAGCCAGGCCTGACTTGCCCGGAGGATCATCGGCTCCACCGACCTTGTAAATGACAACCTGTGTCACAACTGGAGATCGTTTCTCTGGGATCACGACTAAACTCAATCCGTTCTTCAGATTGAAGGTATGCGCATCCGGTAGGACATGAAATGAATTATCACCAAGTAGGTCTTTCAGTGCTGGGGCTTCGGCCATTGCCTCACCGGCTTTCCAAAGACTGAGAGTGCAACAAGTGAGAAGAATCAGAGAACCACTCAAGGCCAAACGGAAGACAGGAAAAAATCTCCACAACACCGTAACCTCCTCAACAACTTGGAGACATATAAAGAGACCGTAGCCAAATCTGGACCTACATGTCAAGCTGCATAGTCATAATATGACTGAATTACTGGAGTTTGGGAGGTAAACCTTGACCGAGTATTCCGAGACTAGCGTTCTCTTTCCGGCCTGTTATGAGACCAGTGCGGCGGAAAAAGACGAGGTGTCAGACTGGCGGAAAAGATAAAAACAATGGACAAGGTGGCGAAAAAACGAAGCGAAGAACCAGAATGGCGAAAGCGGTGAGATTTCGAACTCACGGACAACTGAAGCCGTCGCGGGTTTTCAAGACCCGTACATTAAAAACCCGTCTGCCAGCTTCCTATAAGGTTCTTCATCAGACTTCGAAAATCAATAGTGCAGGTGGAGGAACTTGAAGCCCTACAGCTTGCTCCACCTCATCAAGAAACGAGCAGTCTTGGACAAAGTATCTTGCTTGAGCAGAAATTCACTCTTTGCTGAATTCTTGGTGAGGTCTAATTATTCCTGACTTGGTCCTTTTTCAGCAGTGCGAGAAAGCTGTTCTTTTATAGCCAGAATGACATGGGAAGCCTTGTCATTCGCAGTCCTGGTTGTGACGAAGAAAGCTGGATGTTCGAAATGCGAACTGACATCGTACACCAGTCCCCGTTTGATACGTAACTCACCCATAAGCCGAGAGGAAAAAGCAGGAGCACTAAAGACGTAATTTATAAAATAAGCTGGCACGAAGTCATCATCATTCACTCCTACCCAAGGCAGTGATGCAATTATATACGTCTGATAAATATCTGCCTCTTGTGTCAGAGTGAAATCCGTCTTTGGTTTGACCAGTTTCACATAAGAGACATCACCACCTTCCGGGAGGGAGCCAAAGATCTTATCTAAAAGAGGTCCCAGCTCTTCAGGGGATATATACTGCCAGCTACCGTTACCATGACCCTGTCTTTGACGAGGAGGCGAGGGTGATACTTCTTGATAGCTTCTAGTTTGATCGCAGCCAATGTCTTCATCGTTCCAAGAGCTGGACGACGGTACGGATAACCCTCATACTGAGCCTTTCTTAAGATATCATGCGCGACAAAACTCGCATTTTTTCTGCTAGCCTTGAGCCTATTGATGGCAACACCCCTCAAACGTTCGACAAGTCCCACATCAAATCTGGGTGCTCGAAGCGCCAAAGATACCATAAAAATACCATGTCTGCGGACTCATCGAGATATTGTCTCAAAATCCTAGCACTTCCAAAGAACGAGGTCCGCTAGAGGAAAAACCAAGATGCATCACGAGGTCTTCCATGCGATCATTGAAGCGAACCTCAGGCATGTCCCCAGCTCCCTCAGTCATCAGGGAAGCTGTCAAGCGTGATAGGCCTTCTTTACCTGGATCATCCTGAGACGAACCTCCGTAGAACGAAAAGTTGACAGCCATCATAGAAGCAGTGTGGTCTTCGATTGGCCTTGCTTTTATACCACCAGGACTGACTACTCCTTGTACTTTTTCAAGAATTCCAACTTCAGCCTCAGCAATAGCAGGCAAGCTAGCGCTTATAACCAGTCCTGCACACATGGCATTAAAACCAACACCTCATCGCACGCACTCCCGCTTCATCGTAGCTTCACCTCACACACCACTCATCTCGCCCTAAACCAGTCATAGATACGCTGCTGCAAGCTAGGCTCTTTCTTCTCCTCGACCAAGTATCCAACCACCAGTTTTTCAGGTTTCATGTATTCGCGCCTGACCCGTCGAATTGCCTTTTCATCGACTGAATACAATCTAACCTGACCCGTCGAATTGCCTTTTCATCGACTGAATACAATCTAACCTGACCCGTCGAATTGCCTTTTCATCGACTGAATACAATCTAATAGGAAAAGAGTTCACCTTTTCGATTTTCTTTCCTGCTATCAAGAAATCTCCTGCTAACAAGGCTCGAGCGACTTGGCCGGCATCCATTTCCTTTACGTAATCACCCATGAGACGATGCTTAGCTCTCAGCAATTCCTCATCTGGCACTCCCTCCGAGAGAACCTTATCAAGGATCTCAACTATCTCTTGACGCACAATATCAAGTTTTACTTGGTCGGAAAAAATATCAGCCGCGATACGGAATTGAGTGTCACCGATAGTGCGGCCGTCATAAAAACAAGCGACAGCTAATGCTATCTCCTTCTTGATTGCGAGCTGTTTGTACAAGCGGCTCTCAGGCCCTCCGGCAAGTGTCTGGCAGACTAGGTTGATAGCTTCACAGTCTCGCCCTCCACTCCGCTATCCCAAGAGGGAAAACGCCAAGCCATGACAACAGCAGGCCTCGTCACTCCACCTGTCTTTACAGATACTGTACGCTCACTGGAAGGGGAAACAAGTTCTTGAGGACGCATACATCGTCTTGAGGTTTCTTTACCACGTCGTGGAACCTCGACATAAATTTCTTCAGCTAATTTTTTCACCTCTCCTGCTTCGACGTTTCCCAATACCAGGACCAGCGCGTTGTCAGGCGAGTACCATGTATCGTAAAATTTTCAGGCGTCCTCGAGCGTCAATCCCTCGAGGTCGTGTTTCCAACCTATGGTGGGAGTGCGGTACGGGCTCACTGTAAATGACAAGATGTAGCACCCCTGAATATCGTTTTTCTGGGATTACGACTACAGTTAACTCGTTCTTCAGATTGAAGGTATGCGCATCCGGCAGGAGCTTAAATGAAGTCTCACCAGGTATGTCTTTTGGCGACTGGGTTTCGGCTATTGCCTCACCGGCGTCCCAAAGACTGAGGGGGGCAACAAGCGAGAAGAATCAGCGAACCATTAAAGGCCCCCGGAAGACAGGAAAGAAACTGCACAACACGGCGACCTCCTCAATACCCTTGAGAAACAACGATCGCCTCAATCCAAAATTGCCCTAATGTCAAGCTGAAAGGTCATAAGATGCCTGAAGTACTAGAGTTTGGAAGAAAACCCTGACCGAGTATTCCGGGACTAGCGTGAGCCTTTCGCCGTGTCAGGTCGCCGTGTCAGGAAATCATTGGAAGAAAACCCTGACCGAGTATTCCGGGACTAGCGTGAGCCTTTCGCCGTGTCAGGTCGCCGTGTCAGGAAATCAGATGGATGACAAGCTCACCAGGGAGAAAAGACGAATGACCAAAATGCCGGAAAAGACGAAAAAATAGACAAGGTAGCGAAAAACGAGACAAAGGACCAGAATGGCGGAAGCGGTGAGATTCGAACTCACGGACGACTGAAGCCGTCGCGGGTTTTCAAGACCCGTGCATTAAACCTCTCTGCCACGCTTCCTATACTGTTATTCCTCAGACTTCGAAAGACTTCGAAAATCAAGAGTGCGGGTGGAGGGACTTGAACCCCCACAGCTTGCGCCACTGGAACCTAAATCCAGCGTGTCTACCAAATTCCACCACACCCGCAGCAATTCGAGGTCTCAACGCCAGACGAAGTATACAGCGCGTCATATCAAAAGAAGCAATACAAACCTCATATTACATTCAATTGAGTGTGAAGAACATTACCCAGTCACCACAAAACCTCATCGAGTACTTCGTTTGTTCAGAGTGCCGCAATTCTAATTACAGAGACCATGTTTTGTAAATGCATACTTTACCCTGATTCCAGAGATGATAATACAGAAGGTCGCACTGCAGAGAGAACTCGGTCGTCACCCTGGAGATCCTGAAAGACGGTTATCTCTGAGAAACCATGTGCAGACAACAAGGATCGCACTGCTTCACTTTGCATGTGCCCGATTTCCAAGATAAGCCTTCCTCCTGACTTTAGTGCATTTATCGCTCTTGGGATTATGCTCCTGTAAGCATCTAATCCGTCTTTGCCGCCATCCAGAGCGATGACTGGATCATGGTAGCGAACCTCAGGTGCCAGGTTGTCTATGTCGGAAGAAGGTATATACGGCGGGTTGGAAACGATGAAATCCAAGTCGCGTGCTGGTATCTCGTTTTCGAAACTGTCTAAATGAAGACGAGATCGATTGCCAACTCCATTGGCTAATAGATTGGCAGCTGCTGTCTTGATGGCTTCATAGCTTATGTCGATCCCAATGCCATAAGCTATTGGTTGTTCGCGCAGGATTGCGACAAGAATCGCTCCGGAACCCGTACCCAGATCAGCGAATGTAATTTGATCCCTGTCTGAAGATGTTTTTTGGTCATCTAACCTGATTTTATCTCTGTCTGGTGAGCCTTCCGTGTCATCTAACCTGGTTTTATCTCTGTCTGGTGAGCCTTCCGTGTCATCTAACCTGGTTTTATCTCTGTTTGGTGAGCCTTCCGTGTCATCTAACCTGATTTTATCTCTGTCTGGTGAGCCTTCCGTGTCATCTAACCTGGTTTTATCTCTGTCTGGTGAGCCTTCCGTGTCATCTAACCTGGTTTTATCTCTGTCTGGTGAGCCTTCCGTGTCATCTAACCTGGTTTTATCTCTGTCTGGTGAGCCTTCCGTGTAATCTAACCTGATTTTATCCCTGGAGCCCTGCGTAAAACAGATCGACAGTGCCACCTCTACTAGGATTTCAGTTTCTGGACGCGGGATAAAAGTGTCAGGAGATAACCGGTACTTCAATCCCCAAAACTCTGTGTTTCCAAGAATACGTTGTACTGGTTCACCTCGTAATAGGCGTGTGACCATGTCCAGAAGTCTGATCTGTTCAGCTCTGGTCATCACAAGATCGTCAGCCAAAATACAACCCGTTCTATCTAGAGAAACAACCTCTTGAATGAAGAGTGATGCAATGTTGTTGGCGTTTGCTACGCCATTTTCTGCTATTATCCGCGTGATGCTTCGCTCTATATCAGGGAGTGTCTGGTCTGGTAAGATGTCCATACTGATGAGATCCATGTACTTTGCCGCACGAGGTGGTGAAACGAATACCAAATAATACCCTAACGAGATCCACTGATGGTCTTAGTTGCTGAATTCTTCGCTATAATACCCTAACGAGATCCACTGATGGTCTTAGTTGCTGAATTCTTCGCTATAATACCCTAACGAGATCCACTGATGGTCTTAGTTGCTGAATTCTTCGCTATAATACCCTGACGAGATCCACTGATGGTCTTAGTTGCTGAATTCTTCGCTGTGTGAATGCCTCGACGAATACCAAATAATACCTAACGATCCCCCGAAGCCTTAGCTGCCAACAACTTGGCTTGATGATCCAGGTCTAAGGCATCGATCACCTCAAATAACCCTTCACCCAGCATGATCTGATTGAGTTTGTACCAAGTGAGGTTGATGCGATGATCAGTCACTCGACCCTGTGGAAAATTATATGTTCGTATACGCTCTGATCTGTCGCCAGAGCCAACCTGGGATTTCCTATCGGTAGCACGGTCCGATTGAAGCTTTTCTCTCTCCATCTCACACAGCTTCGCATGTAGCAGTTTGAGAGCTTTTTCCTTGTTGCTATGCTGTGACCGTTCCTGTTGCACCGCTACCGCCATCCCGGTAGGTAAGTGAGTTATACGTACGGCACTGTCGGTCTTGTTGACATGCTGTCCTCCAGCACCAGAAGCCCTGTAGGTGTCGAAGCGAAGATCAGACTGGTTCAGTTCAATTTCTGTATCTTTCGCTTCTGGCAAAACAGCGACAGTAGCCGCACTGGTGTGAATTCTACCACTCGCTTCAGTGAGTGGAACTCTTTGTACACGGTGAACTCCGGATTCAAACTTTAGTTTGTGAAATACTCTTCTGCCTGAGACTTCAGCTATTATCTCTTTATTTCCTCCTATTTCCCCTGGCAGGTCCGAAATGATTTCCACCTTCCAGCCCTGAAGTTGAGCATACCTGCTGTACATGCGAAACAAGTCACCTACGAATAAGGACGCCTCACTTCCTCCAGTACCTGCACGGATCTCCAATATTGCGTTCCCTTCGTCAGCCTCGTCCTTGGGGATGAGCATAACTGCCAATTCTTGTCGCGAAGCGAAAAGTTTTTTAGTCAAGTTGGGAAGTTCTTCTTCAGCCAGTTCTAGCACTTCTTGATCAGTTGAAGGATCATCCAGTACTTCCTGCAGATCGTTCAGGTTTGCTTCGTACTCTCTCACACAGTTGATCATCTCTACAATCGGAGAGAGTTCAGCGTAGTCACGAGAAAGCTGTATGAGACTGTCTCCGCTCGCCATACCAGAACACAACTCGTCTTCGATCGCCTTCAGTCGTTCTATGATTTTATCCAAACAATCGTTGTCTAGCACTGTTGGCTCCATGGTTTTTACAATAGTCTCCGTGATAGAGGTCTAACAAAGTACTACGAGAAGTCCTCATAATGTGTGCTTCACACAGAGGCAACCTGAGAAATAGATTCCACAATGTCATCTACCAAAATAGCCAGCAAAGAGGAATCATCACCTTCCGCCATGACGCGAACCAGAGCCTCTGTACCAGAAGGACGGACTATAAGCCTGCCATTGCTTCCCAGTCGTTTCTTGGCATTGCCGATGACGGACTTCACTTCATTGTTTTCTAGAGCTGAACTGTCACTTACTTGAACATTCTTGATCACCTGCGGTACTAGATCGAAAGACTTACCGATCTCAGAAGCCGGTTTGCCTGCTCTCTGCAGTATGGAAAGTAGCTGTAAAGCAGTAAGCACTCCATCTCCTGTAGTCGTATGGTCAGACAGGACGATATGTCCAGATTGTTCACCTCCGACATTATATCCATGCTCTAACATATGAGCGACAACATGGCGATCACCGACTTTAGTCCTTGCAAGTGTCAGGCCCAAACAGCTAAGGTACCTTTCGAGCCCAAGATTAGACATAATGCTGGTGACTATACCGTCTCTAGAGAGACGACCGGCATCCAAGAATGCCTTTGAAATTGTAGCGATAACCTGATCGCCATTTATCACTGCACCTTGTTCATCTACCAGGACTATCCTGTCGGCATCTCCGTCGAGAGCGATCCCTATGTCGGCTCCCTTTTCCAGCACTGTCTTCGACAACATCTCAGTAGAGGTGGAGCCACAATTCAAGTTGATGTTGAACCCGTTTGGTTCGGTTCCCACTTCGATTACATCTACTCCGAGTTCCCATAGAGCTGCAGGAGCTACACGGTATCCTGCTCCATTGGCGCAATCGAGGACGACCTTCATTCCAGACAAGTCGACATCATGAGGTACGGTTCGCTTTACAAACTCGATGTAACGGTTGTCTGCTCCTTCGATGCGCTTCGCGCGACCTATACGATCTGCTGGGGCGAGACATGTAGCGTGATCTGTCTGAACAAAACACTCGATTTGATGCTCTAGCTCGTCGGATAATTTGTATCCTCCAGGCCCGAAAATCTTGATGCCGTTATCGTGATACGGATTGTGTGAAGCCGAAATCACCACACCAGCATCGCAGCGAAGTGATCTGGTCAACATTGCAATTGCTGGCGTCGGGATCGGACCAGTCATGAAGACATCAAACCCTACAGACGTGAAACCAGCTATCATAGCCATCTCGATCGTATAACCGGAAAGTCGAGTATCCTTGCCTATCACGACGCTGTTATTACCACGGTCAGCACAGTTAAAAATCGATCCGACTGCCATAGCAACCTTCATGGCCACTTCAGGTGTCATAGGCCATTGGTTTGCTCTTCCGCGGATTCCGTCGGTACTGAACAATTTACGTGCTGTCATCGCGATTCCCTCTACATCGTTTCGAACAAACAGACGCACTCAAGCGTGATATTCATCTCGAGATCACAGAACGGCCAGTCAGGCTATCAGACATATTAGCTAGCAGACATATAGAGTCCGAGCATATAGAGTCCGAGCAAACGCTAAAATTTTGTCATCAGTTATGGCGATACGATGATTCCTTGAGTTCGACAGGCCCAGAAACTGCGATGCTGCTCTGAATAGATCTGAGTTATATCATCTATAGTCTCGATTTGTGTCACATGCGAAAGTGTTTGGATAATTTTAATCCCTGCCATTGGTAGTGAGAACCCAGAGATTCCCCGTAGAGTCTTTGCGGCTGTCTTTGCATTTTACTGAACACGAGACGAGCTACGGTTTGTCGATGGTTCAGGATGAATGGAACATCTCTGCTACTCACTTCCAGCACTGCGCGGGCTCCGACGGGATTGTCACCGGATTTGGTATACCCGAAGCCAGGATCGAAAAAACCAGCATAATGCACTCTGAACTCACCCATACAGTGATCGAATGGAAGCATTTCAGCGGCGCACAAGGGGGGAATGCGCAGTCCCTCTCTGCTGACCAGGATGTAGAACTCCGCGGGATCCAGGAGCAAACTAGTTTCCTGTCCATTGAGACTAATTGGCTCCCAGAAATCAATAATGTCGAGAGAATTGACTGCATCTATGTCGATGAGATTTGTATACCGTCTAGCCCGATACCCGATGATATTGTCATCTTTTCTGTCCGACCAACTTGCCTTTAAGTCTATAGATATCCGCAAGCCACCACTGAATTCAGCCGTATCTGTGTCGACTAATGGATCATCCCGATGTAAAGAAATGAGTTCCATGTCGGAGAACAGATGATCACCCTGGTGAAATCTGATTTGGTTGAGACATGACCCCTGTCTCACAAGGACCGGAAAAGAACGCGGGGATACTTCCAGATAAGCGGATCCGTGATAACCAGAGGGCATAGTATCAAAAGCCTGCCCCCGATCAATGATCATACGTGTGAATACATTGAGGCGTCCGCTGGAGCTTTTAGGGTTCGCAGTAGCGCTCACTCCGGCGGGAAGTCGAAATGCTTCTACCAGTGGTATGATGTATGTGCTTCCTACATCCAGCACGGCCGCATTTGAAAGGCTGATTTCATACAAGCAAAGTTCGCGTAGCTTATCTCGTACGCAAACATCTGGACCAGACAGAAAACTAGCACGTACTCGGTAAGCAATGTTTCCCAGTCTTAAGTCGAGACTTGCTGGTTGTACTTGACGGGCTTCAACAGCAGGAGTGGAAGCTACAAACCCCTTCCTGATCAAGCGCTCGATCTGCCTTGAGGAGAAGACACCATGTCCATTCCACATTTGAGTATCTGATGGGTTTGCCTCGTTTTCGTTAGATTGATTATGCATTTGCGTTTTATCGCTTTACGAATAGGGGTACCCGATCACTAGGGCGGACTTGACTACCGAAACAGGTCCAGATCATCCTGGTAAAATCCGACTGCCAAGACAGACCTGACCACCAGAACAAGCTCAGATCATCCTGGTAAAATCCGACTGCCAAGACAGACCTGACCACCAGAACAAACCCAGATCATCCTGGTAAAATCCGACTGCCAAGACAGACCTGACCACCAGAACAAGCTC
>Ga0209568_1000305_pt1 | contig 16851 bp, 19 predicted proteins | sample WorMetOlspDAHAB2_FD_187406 | JGI IMG/M metagenome (GOLD analysis project Ga0209568, IMG submission 187406) | Marine gutless worms symbiont microbial communities from Max Planck institute for Marine Microbiology, Germany - Olavius sp. DAHAB.2... ...
GCCCGAAAACGGAACCCGAAATCGCAAGGTTCCGGCAACAAAAACCAGAAAAAACTGCAAATATAACGACTTCAGAAACCGGAAAAACAATGCCAACTCAGAGCGTTATGAGTTGTTCACACGCGACCAATTACTTCGGCAAGCTCGGTTATACCCACGATACGGGCATGGATTGGACACCCTTTGCCGAGACCCTGGAAGTCATGGCGGATCTGGTGAAGGGCGGCAAGGTGCGGGCCTTCGGCGTGTCCAATGAGACCGCCTGGAGCGTCGGCGAACTGATCAAACTTTCGGAAGTCCGTGACCTGCCTCGCGTTGCCAGCATCCAGAATCCCTACAGCTTGTTGAACCGAAGTTTCGAGGTTGGTCTGTCTGAGATCGCCCTACGCACCGATTGTGGCCTGTTCGCCTATTCGCCGCTGGGCTTCGGGGCGCTCACCGGAAAGTATCTGGACGGGGCCTTGCCGGAGGGTTCGCGTCGCGCCTTGTTCCCCGAGTTCCGCAGGAACTTCAAACCGCGGGCGGTCGAGGCCACCGGCCGTTACGTGGCACTGGCCCGCGAGCACGGGCTGGACCCGGCCCAGATGGCGCTGGCCTACGTCAATTCCCGGGATTTCCTGACGGCCAACATCATCGGCGCCACCAGTCTGGAGCAACTGGAGGCCAACCTGGGTTCCGAGACGATCGACCTTGCACCTGAGGTTTTCGATGCTATAGAGGCCATTCACAACGACATTCCCAATCCGGCCCCTTGAGGAGTTCGACCCTTGCGCCTGTTCGTCGGTCTTGCGCTGCCCACTGATATCCGGATGAGCCTCGGTGCGCTCTGCAACGGGCTGGACGGCGCGCGCTGGGTAAAGCCGGAAAACCTCCATATGACGCTCAGGTTCATCGGCGAGGTAGGCGGCGGCGAAGCCAGCGACATCGACGCGGCGCTGGCCGCCGTCCAGGCGCCCGGCTTCGACTTGACGTTCCACGGGCTCGGACATTTCGGCAAGGCCGGAAAGATGCGCGCCCTTTGGGCCGGAGTCGAGGCGTCCGAGAAACTGATCCATCTGCAGGATAAGGTGGAAAGCGCGGTCGTCCGCGCCGGTTACGGAGCCGAGGGGCGGAAATTCAAACCGCACGTGACCCTTGCCCGCTTCAAGGGCCGGCCGCCCCGGGGCATGGGCGCATACCTGGAGACGCACGGCACCTTTTCGACGGCACCGTTCCCGGTGCGGGCCTTCACCTTGTTCGAAAGCCACATGGGTCACGGTGGTTCCCATTACGTGGCGCTTCGCGAATACGCCCTGAACGGCGAGTGACGTGGGTGCCTATCCAAACCTGTTCCGGCCCATCACCGTCGGTTCGCTGACGCTACCGAACCGCATCATCATGGGGTCCATGCATACGGGCCTGGAAGATCTGCCCGGGCTGGAACGGTTAGCTGCTTACTTCGCCGAGCGGGCTCGCCACGGTTGCGGTCTGATGGTTACCGGGGCCTTCTCACCGAACGCCGCCGGACGGCTTTCCGAGGGTGCGGCGGCTTTCGACGACGAGGCGCAAATCGCCGATCACCGCCGGGTCACGGACAGCGTGCACGACGGCGGTGGTCGCATCCTGCTGCAGCTCATCCATGCCGGGCGCTACGGCTACCACGCCGACATCGTCGCGCCCTCGGCCATCGCCGCGCCCATCAACAAATAAGTCCCCCGGGAAATGACCGCCGGCGACATCGAGGCGACCATTTCTGATTTTGTCCATAGCGCCGAGCTGGCCAAGGCCGCCGGCTATGACGGGGTCGAGATCATGGGCTCCGAGGGCTATCTGCTGACCCAATTCATGGCGACCCGGACCAATCAGCGGGATGACGACTGGGGCGGCAGTTTCGCAAATCGCGCCCGCCTGACCCTGGAGGTGGTGCGTCGCACCCGGGCCGCCGTCGGCAAGGGGTTTGTCATCATGTTCCGCCTTTCCGTCCTGGACCTGGTGGACGGCGGGCTGAACGAGGCGGAGATCGTTGATCTGGCCCAAGCCGTGGAAGCGGCTGGAGCGGATATTCTGAACAGCGGCATCGGCTGGCATGAAGCGCCCATACCGACCATCGCCCAGGCCGTGCCCAGGGCGGCTTTCGTCGATCATACGGCGAAGTTGAAAGGCAAGGTGGGAATCCCGTTGGTTGCCTCGAATCGCATCAACACCCCTGAGGTCGCCGAAGAGGTTATCGCGGCGGGCCGTGCCGACATGGTATCCATGGCCAGGCCGTTTCTCGCCGACCCGGCCTTCGTCGCCAAGGCGGAAACCGGCCGGGCCGAGGAAATCAATACCTGCATTGCCTGCAACCAGGCTTGCCTGGACCGATATTTCGTCGGTCGCGTGTCATCGTGCCTGGTTAACCCCCGCGCCTGTCATGAGACGACGTTGACCATCGCCACCGCCACTCAGAAAAAGCGGGTCGCCGTAGCCGGCGCCGGCGTGGCCGGCCTGGCGGCGGCGGTGACGGCGGCCGAACGGGGCCATGCGGTGACCTTGTTCGAGGCGGCGCAGGACGTCGGAGGACAGTTCAATTTGGCCCGCAACGTTCCGGGCAAGTATGAATTCGACGAGACGCTGCGCTATTTCCGGACCATGCTGGCGAAGACCGGTGTGACGGTGAAACTGGGGACCCGGGCGACGCCGGAAGTATTGTCGGCGGATGACTATGATGAGGTTGTCCTTGCCGCCGGTGTGGTCCCCCGCCGGCCGAATATCGATGGTATCGACGGGTCGCGGGTGGCTGGTTATGGGGATATCCTGAATGGCGCGGTTCGGGCCGGGTCCCGGGTGGCGATAATCGGTGGCGGCGGTATCGCATTCGACGTGGCGCTCTATCTGTTGGAGGCAGGCGATCCTGCCTTCACGGACCCAGTCGCCTTCCGCCGCAGTTGGGGTATCGGCGAACCCCTGCGGGATATCGAACCACGCCATCAGATTACCATGTTACAACGAACCCAGGGCCCCATGGGCAGAGGCCTCGGCAAAACCACCGGATGGATTCATCGCGCCGTCTTGAAGCGCAACCGGGTTCGTCAATTGAGTGGCGTCGTCTATCGGCGCATCGACGCCGATGGGGTACATATTGAGCGTGACCGGGTGGCGGAAACCATTGCCGCCGATACGGTTGTCATCTGTGCCGGCCAGGAACCGCTGAACGATTTGATGCGACCGCTGGAAGCGGCCGGGGTGTCCGTCCACGTCGTCGGTGGTGCCCGCGAGGCCAAAGAACTGGACGCCGAACGGGCGATCCGCGAGGGAATGGAAGTGGCGGCCCGAATTTAGCCGCGCATCAATCCGCTTCGGCGGCGACGCTGCTTGCGGTAACTGTCCGCGACGGCGGGAACCGCAAGGTCGCGATGGTGCCGCTGCCGGGTTGGCTGGCGATGTGCAGTTCACCGCCGTGCAGTTCCATCAAGGATTTGACGATCGGCAGGCCTAAACCGGTGCCGCTGACGGTGGGCGTTTCCACTTGGTCAAGGCGGCCGAATGGCGCCAGAATCGTTTCCACCGCGCTTTCCGGAAAACCGATTCCGGTGTCCTTGACGGAGATCCAAATGCCCTCCGACACCTCCACTTGGATTTCCACTTGGCCGGCTTCCGGGGTGAATTTCAAGGCATTGGAAACCCGGTTGATGAGCGCTTGTCGAAAGGCCCGCGGGTCGGCGAGAAGCCCTGGCGGATTGGGTTCTATGGCGGTTTCGAAGGATAGATTTTTCGCTGACGCCTCATCGGTGAACATGTGATGGACATCGCCGACGGCATCGGCCAGGTCGATGACTTGGTCGCGGATCTCGAACTTGCCGGCCTCGATTTTCGACAGGTCCAGGAGGTCGTTGATCAGACTTAGCACCATCTCGCCGCTGGCGTGGATGTCGTCTGCGTATTCTCGATATCGTGGCGACCCTATGGTGCCGAAGGACTCGTTGCGGATGATCTGGGAAAACCCCAGAATGGCGTTCAGCGGTGTCCGCAATTCATGGCTCATGCGGGCCAGAAAGTCGGATTTCGAACGGTTCGCCTCCTCGGCCGTCTCCTTCGCCCTGACCAACGCAAGTTCCGTATTCTTGCGGCGCGTGATATCGGCGGAAATGGTGGCCACGCTGCCATCGGGAAAACGCTGCTCGTGGATCAACAGCCATTGCCCGTCCTGACGCTCCAATTCGAAGGGTTCGGTGGGATTGGCGTGTCGGGCAAGGCGTTCGGCGAACCATTCTTCCTCGCGGCCTTCGGCGCCGGGATAGAGCCCCTTGGCCAGGGCGGCGCGGATATGGTCGGCGAACAGGGTTCCCGGCCGCATGGTTTCGATCACGGGCTCGTTGATCCGGCGGAACCGCTCGTTGCTGACCACCAGTCGGTCTTCCGGATCCCAAAGGACGAACAGTTCGGACAATCCTTCGATGGCGGCGGCCAGGCGCTCGTTCGCCAGCCGGGCACTTTCTTCGGCGGCGATCTGTGCCGTCAGATCCGCGCCGACGCCGATGTAGCCCTGGAAGGTGCCGACCGCATCGAAGATGGGTTTGCCGCTGGTGGTGAGATGCTGCAAGCGCCCGTCGTGACCCCGGCGGACAAAGCGGAAATCCCGGAACGGGCGATGGTTTTCCAGATCATCCAAGTGGTGCTGCCATTTCTCCGTGTTGATGTCTTCGCCGGCCAGTTCGGCCCGGGTTTTGCCGATATGGAAGGCAATGGGCACCCCGACGATCTCCTCGGCGCGTGGTGAGAAGTAGGAGAAACGCAGGTCCGCATCCATTTCCCAGAACCAATCCGAGGCCGCCTCGGCGATATTGCGAAACCGGGTCTCGCTGACCTCCAGGCGGTTCTGTGTATCCCGGAGTTCGCCCACTAGGTCTTCGAGATGCCGTTCCTTCTTGATCTGTCCCTCGATCAGGCTGAAGGCTGGCCGCAGCATGGCGAAAGCCGCCGCCGCGGAAATTGCCGCGGTGGCCGCCGTTTCCGGCGCGCCGGCCAACATGTCCGTGAACAGCAGGCAGCCGATGAGCATTGCCGCCGCCGCCGCCGCCCCCACAAGCACGGCGGAAATCAATGCGGCGCCGGTGGCGCCGTATCGCTTGATCAATCCTTGCAGATGATCGGACATGCGGGGCCCCAGTTTCCTGTCGCACCAGTCCGGCATTGTAGGCACCACAAGATGGATTGGAAATCCCCGGGCCCTTCCCGGGTCACAGGATATTCATCAACTCGCGCATGTCGTCGAACACCCGGGTGGCCCCGGATTCCAGGAGGACCCGGTCGTGACCGGCCCGGCAATGGCTGCCGCCGGTGAAACCCAGGACCCGCATGCCGGCGGCGACGCCGGCCTCGACGCCGGCCCGGCTGTCCTCGATGACGACGCAGTCCGCGGCGCGCGTGGCCATGCGCTCCGCAGCATAAAGAAACAGGTCGGGTGCTGGCTTGCCGTTGGCGACGCCCTCGTCGTGGGCGCTGAACAGGTGCGGCTCGAACAGATCCAGCAGTCCCGTCAGGGTCAGTGAGTTTCGGATCTTCGCTTGCGGACCGGATGAGGCGACACATCGCGGAACCGACAGTCCCGTAACGGTCGCGGCGACGCCGGGAATGGCCATAAGTTCGGTTTCGAAGGCAATCCCGTCACGGCGTCGCAGTTCATCCTCGAAATCCTCGGGAAGAGGTTGGCCGCTTTCCTCTTCCAGGGCCAGTCGTACTTTCCCCAAGGTAAATCCCAGAAACCGGTCGTGGGAAGTTTCGTCGACGACAATCGGGTAGTTCAGATCCTCGAGGAAACGCTTCAGAACCCGAGCGGCGATAGGCTCGCTGTCCACCAGCACGCCGTCGCAATCGAAGATGATCAGCATCCGAACCGGCCAAGGGTCTGCTCGACGGAGGCCACGTAGGAGCCGCCGAAAAGACGCACATGGACCAACAGCGGATAGAGGTTGTAGAGATCCCGACGCTCCTCGAAGAAACCGTTCCGTATGGGCCGGTGCTCACCATAGCGCGCGAAGAAGGGGTCGCCGAAGGTGCCGAACAAAGTCGAGAATGCGAGCTCGATTTCCGGGTCCGCGTAATAGATTGCCGGATCGATGAAACCGGTTATCTGGTTCCCTTGGCAAAGCACGTTACCGGTCCACATGTCGCCGTGGATGAGTGACGGTCCCGCCGGTTCGCCGATCCAGTCCTCCAGCCGCGCGGCCAACCGGTCGATGCGGTGCATGACCCGGCCCGGCAGCCGCCCGGCTTGGACCGCCTCGTTTCCCATGTAACGAAGTCGCTGGTCACGGAAGAAGGCGACCCAGGACTCGGTCGGAGGATTGGGTTGCGCCAGGCCGCCGATGACGGTGTCCCGCTCGAAACCGAAGGCGGGGCCGGAAACCTCATGGAGGCCGGCCACCAGGTCGGCGGCATGTTCCTGGGCGGCGCCGTTCAGGCGGCCTCCGGCGGGCAGGTGTTGCATGACCAACAGGTGGTCGTCGGCATGCAGCACTTGCGGAACCGGCAGCGGGCTGTGGTCGACAAGATAGCCGAGCATGAAGCCCTCCAACTCCAGGCCGCTGCCCGTGCCGCCCAGCTTTGCCACCAGGCTCCGGCCGTCGGCCAGATCGATCCGCCGCACGTCGCCGATGCAGCCGCCGCCGAGCGATGCGGCGCCGGCGACCCGTGCGCCCGCGATCTCGGCGATACGCGCCGATGTTTCGGCGTTCAGGGACAAAGATCGGCGCTCCTCACAGGTGCTTGCGGCGGATATCCGCCAGCAGGCCGGCCGAGGCCGCCTGGATGAGATCCAGAACCTCCTCGAATCCGCCACCGTAGTAGGGGTCAGGGACCTCGCGCACGCCGGCCTCGGGTGCGAACTCCATGAACATATGCAGACGATCGCGGCCGTCCGGCCCTGCCATCATGGCGAGGTCCGCATGGTTGGAGCGGTCCATGCCGATGACATAATCGAAACGCGAGAAATCATCGGCCCGGACCTGTCGGGCCCGCTGGCGGGAAAGATCAATGCCGCGTCGCCGGGCCGCCGCCTGGGCACGGGAATCGGGCGGCTGGCCGATATGCCAGGCGCCCGTGCCGGCGCTGTCGACGCCGATCCGGTCGGCCAGGCCCTCGCTCTCGACCAGGTCGCGGAATACCCCCTCGGCGGTCGGCGAACGGCAGATGTTTCCCAAACAGACGAACAGAACCTTGACCAAGCTGATCCTCCCGATACCGTAGCGGCAAATTGAATGGGCGGCGGCGTGAATGCGGGTATCATGGCGGCGCCTGGGAAAAGGCGCAACGACAACGGTCAACCAGGAGGCAAAATGGCATCGGACGGCACCATCGTCATTCTGACGGGCGCGGGGATTTCAAAAGAATCCGGCCTCGATACCTTTCGCGATGCCGATGGCCTGTGGTCCCGGGTGCGCATCGAGGATGTGGCGACGCCGGAAGCCTGCGCCCGGGACCCGGTGCGGGTCTTGGAGTTCTACAACATGCGCCGGAGTTCAATGACCCGCGGTAATGTTCGACCGAACGCCGCGCACGACGCTCTGGCCCGACTCGAGGCGGAATGGCCCGGCGAGGTTCTCGTCGTCACCCAGAATATCGATGATCTCCATGAGCAAGCCGGTTCCAGGAACCTTCTTCACATGCACGGCGAAATGCTCAAGGTGCGCTGCGCCACCTGCCATAACGTGGTCGAGTGGGCGGACGACTTGAGCATCGAGGATTCCTGCCACGCCTGCGGGACGATGGGACGGATGCGTCCGCACGTGGTCTGGTTCGGCGAGATGCCCTTGTACATGGATGAGATTTACGCCGAGCTCGACCGTTGCCGCCTGTTCATTTCCATCGGCACGTCGGGGAACGTCTATCCGGCGGCCGGGTTCGTCCAGCACGTGCGCCTGCGTGGCGATGCTCATACGGTTGAACTGAACCTCGAGCCCTCCGAAGGGGCCTCCATGTTTGCCGAGGCCCGCTACGGTCCAGCCACGGAACTGGTGCCGGCTTTCGTCGAGACGCTGCTCGAGACCGGACTGCCTGAGTGAGCGAAGCCCTGGATGCACTGTTGGCCGAGGTACGGGCCTGCCGGCTGTGCGCCGAGCACCTACCGCTCGGGCCCAGGCCCGTTGTCCGGGCCGCGCCGTCGGCCAAGTTGTTGATTATCGGTCAGGCGCCGGGCACCAAGGTCCACGAGAGCGGCGTGCCCTGGGACGACGCGTCCGGGAACCGCCTGCGCGAATGGCTCGATGTGGACAAGGATACCTTCTACGACGAGACCCGCATCGCCATCATGCCCATGGGGTTCTGTTATCCGGGGCGGTCCGAGAAGGGTGGCGATAATCCGCCGCGTCCGGAGTGCGCCCCGGCGTGGCATGCACAGCTGCGGGCCGCCTTGCCGGCCGTGCGATTGACCCTGTTGGTGGGCTCCTATGCGCAAGCATATTACCTCGAGGAGCGGCGTAAAAAAACCATGACGGAAACCGTAAGCCACTGGAAAGATTATCTGCCTGATTCTATTCCGACGCCTCACCCCAGTTGGCGGACCACCTTTTGGCTGAAGAAAAACCCCTGGTTTGAGGCCGACGTGCTTCCCGAGCTGCGTCGCCAAGTGTTCAGGCTGTTGTAAGTTTATTCATATTTATCAGTAACTTCTTGACAACGGTATGGGGCGCCTCCATGCTCTGATGTGAATCAAGGTCAAAAAATTGATTTTATTTTAAAATCATACAGTTGACCTTGATTGTTTCCGGCGAATCGACGCGAGCAGGGCGCCGGCGCCGGGGGGGAAGGTTGTTATGCACGTCATAACCGACAACGACCTGTTCCATCGGTTGGCCTTCGACAATCCCTGGTGGGAGTTCACCAAGGACACCCGCATCCAGTTCAAGAACCCACGGCGCCGGGCCTTTTTTCCGGCCTTTTACGATCACGTCATGAAGGCCGGCGACGGCAACGTATTAGCCCTGGCGGGACCGCTCAGGACGGGAAAGACGGTGCTCATGCGTCAGATGGTGGCACGCCTCATCGAACAGGGCGTGCCGCCGACCAACGTCTTCTACTGCAACATGACCGTGCCCAGTTTCACTGCCACCGACATCCCGACGCTGTTCGAGATGTTCTGTCGGCGCTACCGCCATGGACCGAAGGCGGAACTCTACGTCTTTTACGATGAAATCCAATACGTGAAGGGCTGGGAGAAGGCGGTCCTGGCATTAGCCAAAATGCGTCCCAAGGCCCGGATTGTCGCCGCCGTCTCGTCGGGCGCGCCGGCCATCAACACGGGTGGCCGGTCCGCCGATGGCCGCATCCAGACCTTTGTTCTGCCGCCCCTGAGTTTTCTCGAATTCCTGCGTTTCCGGGGCAGCGAGGACAAGCTGTTCGACACGGAGAACGACAACCCGAACGCCGGCATGGCCCTAAAGGCCAATGCCCTGCCGGCCCTGAACGCCGAATTCCACCGCTATGTGAATTTCGGCGGCTTCATCGAGGGTATCATGCTGTCCAAGGAGGGAACGCCGGCGCCGGCCTTCATCCGCGACGGCGTTGCCGACCGGGTCCTGCACAAGGATCTGGCCAGCCTGCACGGCGTCAACGACGCCCAGGAACTGAACCGCCTGTTCGGCCTGCTTGCCTTTAACACGGCCCGCGAGGTGACCATCGACGATCTTGCCAAGGCCGCCGGTGTTGCCAAGAACACCCTGCGGAAATACTTGGACTATCTGGAATCCGCCTTCCTGATCCGCCGCGTTCCCCGGGTCGACCGGGACGGCAAGCGATTCCAAAGACAGGTCGCCTTCAAGGTCTATCTGACCGCGCCTTGCCTCTATGCGGCGCTGTTCGCGCCGGTGCCTCACGATGACCAGTTCTTCGCGCGCCTGGCGGAAACCGCCCTGGTAGCACAGTGGCTCGGTTCGCCGGCCGCCGCCAACCTGGCCTACGCTAGTTGGCGCAACGGTCAGATCGACCTGTTGACCATGAACCCGGAGACCGACAGGCCCGACCATGTCTATGAGTTTGATTGGAACAACGGCTATGCCACCGCCGGTAAGGGTCCTCAGCAGATGGTGCAGTTCATCGAGGGCACCAATCGAAAGGCCCGGCCCTACATTCTGACCCGCACGGTGGCCCGGCCGGCGTCCATGCGCGGCATCGACATCACGCTCGCGCCCCTGGCGCTCTACACCTATTGGCTGGAACGTGATCCGACGCTTCGGAATTTCCACAACAGCGAGGCTTTGACGGGTTGATTTCCTCATAACTTAAAAGGGGAATTTGTCAGCAACCCGTCAGTTTACGGAGGTATAAAAGCACCCGAATCCGGGACAAGCGACGTCATCAAGCATCAAACACGGAACAACGATCGAGCTACCGCCTTCTTGTGGGACGAAAATGAAGACCAAGAATAAGATATTTCTCGCCGCCGCCTCCTGCTTCCTGCTGCTCGCCGCCAAGCCGGCCGCCGCTCAGTGCGAGCCCTTCCCACGGGTGTCCTTGTGGGGTGATTACACCCATGCCCGGGTGAAGAAATACGTGGCCGTAAAACTGGACGGCGATTGGTCCAGTTACGTCACACGCCTGCAGAGCCGGTTGGACTCCCTGAAGGCCATCCAGGCCCGGGGCGGCACCCTAAAACTCAAGTATCGCGGCAAGCGGGTTGCCTTGCGCGGCAGCAAACTCGATAGCTACGTCGTCGCCGCGGAAAGGCGGGTGGCCGTCGCGCAATGCCTGGCAAACGAAGCCGACCCGGAAAACCTGGATAATTTCGCCACCGCGGCGGGCGGCCAGCCTGTTGTCAGCACCGCGACGGTCGATGCCGATGGGCTCCGGTTGCGGGTGCGGGGGGAATGTGCCGCCGGCGTGGCGACCTTCAAGGTGACCAATCTCGGCAAGGGCTGGCCGAAGGCGGGTCTGGTCGGGGTTTATCGGATCGGTTCCGATCAACCGCAACGCATTTCCAAACGGCGCATCCGCTTTGCCGAGGGTCAGACATCCACCTTCCGGGTGAAGAACCTGAAGGGTGCGGCCGGTGACCTGGCACTTTGGGTCAATCCTTCGTGGGCCAACCGCGACTTCGCCTACGACGCGACGTTGTCTTGCAGTTGAGCTTGGCCCAGCCCTCTGGCTGAGGGCTTGCGGCTAATTCCCCAATCTCTTCAGCAACCGTAACCGGAGCGCGTTCAATTTGATGAAGCCTTCGGCGTCGCGCTGGTCGTAGACGACGTCCTCCTCGAAGGTCACCATGTCCTCGTCGTACAAGGAATTCGGGGACTTGCGACCGGTGACGATGACATTGCCCTTGTAGAGCTTGAGACGCACCGTGCCATTGACCCGCTCGCTGGCCTTGTCGATGGCCGCCTGCAGCATCTCGCGCTCCGGGGCGAACCAGAAGCCGTTGTAGACGAGCTCCGCGTAGCGGGCCATCAGTTCGTCCTTCTGGTGCATGGCGCCGGCCTCGATGGTCAGGCTTTCCATGGCCCTGTGTGCGGTGAACAGGACGGTGCCGCCGGGGGTCTCGTAAACGCCGCGCGACTTCATCCCGACGAACCGGTTCTCGACGATGTCGTCGATGCCGATGCCGTTGGCGCCGCCCAGTTCATTGAGCTTGGTCAGCAAGGCGGCCGGCGAGAGCTTCTCGCCGTTGACGGCGATGGGGTCGCCTTTCTCGAAATCGATGGTGATCTCGGTCACTTCGTCCGGCGCGTGCCAGGGCGGCACGACGCGGGTGTAGACGCTTTCGTCCGGCTCCACCCACGGGTCCTCCAAGGCCTTGCCCTCCGAGGAGATGTGCAGAAGGTTGGCGTCCTGCGAGTAAGGCGGTTCGCCGCGCTTGTCCTTGGGGATCGGAATCTGGTTTTTCTCCGCGTAGTCGATGAGGGTGGTCCGCGAACCCAGGTCCCATTCCCGCCACGGCGCGATGATTTTGATGTCCGGGTTGAGGGCATAGTAGCCCAATTCGAAGCGGACCTGGTCATTCCCCTTGCCGGTGGCGCCATGGGCGACGGCGTCGGCGCCGGTCTCGGCGGCAATCTCGATCTGACGCTTGGCGATCAGCGGCCGGGCGATGGAGGTGCCCAGCAGGTAGGTGCCCTCGTAGATGGCGCCGGCTCGGAACATGGGGAACACATAATCCCGGACGAATTCCTCGCGCAGGTCCTCGATGTAGATCTCCTTGATGCCCAGCATTTCCGCCTTGGCCCGGGCCGGCTCCAGTTCCTCGCCCTGACCCAGGTCGGCCGTGAAGGTCACCACCTCGCAGTTGTAGTGCTCCTGCAACCACTTCAGGATCACCGAGGTGTCCAGTCCACCGGAGTAGGCCAGCACCACCTTGTTCACATCGTCACTCATGTTCGTCGTCCATCGTCCTGAAAAATCAGCCCCGGGGTTCCGCCTCGCCGGGTGCTTGAAACGGGGGCGCAGTATAGGCCAATGCCCGGTTCGGGCAAGCGGTGGAAAGCCCTGTTGCGGGGTAGTGCCGCCCTCACTAGAGTGCACCTATGCTGATCGATGAGTTGCCCACACCGGCCCTTATCCTCGACCGCGCACGGCTCACCGCCAATGCGGCCGCCATGCGGTCCCGCATGGACGGCCATGGGGTGACACTCCGGCCGCACGCCAAGACGGCGAAGTCGGCAGAAGTGGCGCGTATCGCCTGTGGCGGAGAAGTCGGCGGCCTGACCGTTTCCACCTTGGCGGAGGCCGCCTATTTCCTGGAACACGGGTTCCGCGACCTGGTTTATGCCGTTTGCATCGTGCCTTCGAAATTGGATGCGGTGGCGGGCCTTTGCGAACGCGGCGCCAGACTGAAGATCATCACCGACAACGTCGACGTGGCCCGGGCCATCGCCGGCCACGGCGGCGCCCACCAGGTGCTGATCGAGATCGATTGCGGCGAACACCGAACCGGGGTCGCGGCTGATGGTCCGGAACTGCTGGAGATCGCCCGGGCGGCGACCGCAAACGGCAGTGGCGCGTCAATCGCCGGGGTGCTCACACATGCCGGCCATTCCTACACGAGCCGTTCACCGATGGAAGCCGCGGACATCGCCGAGACGGAACGGGCCGCGGCGACGCTCGCCGCTGGGCGCCTTCGGGAGGCAGGGTTCGCGACGCCCGTGATCAGTGTCGGGTCGACGCCGACGGCAACCCACGCCCGCACCCTGGAAGGCGTTACCGAGGCGCGACCCGGGGTCTACCTGTTCCAGGACTTGTTCCAGGCGGGGATCGGTTCCTGCCGCATAGAGGAAATCGCCTTGAGCGTACTGGGTTCGGTGATCGCCCATCATCCCGAACGTCGTACGATGATGCTGGATACGGGTGGTTTGGCGCTTTCCAAGGATCGTTCCACGGCGGCCTTGGAAGGTTCAGATGACAAGGGCTTCGGACTGGTCTGCGATCTTGACGGCGAACCCGTCGCCGATCTCTTTGTTGCCGGCGTCCATCAGGAACACGGTGAGGTGCGGGTCGGCGATCCGGAGCTTTTTGCCCGCCTTCCCGTCGGCACCCGGGTGCGGATCCTGCCCAATCATGCCTGCATGACAGCGGCCGCCTACGAGAGTTACCATGTCGTCAACGGTGGTCGTGAGGTGATCGAAACCTGGGATCGTTGTAACGGCTGGTAGACGGGGCGGCGTTAGTCCAATTCGCCACGGGTTTTTGCCAGAGTCTTGGCCAGTTCGAACACGTTGCGCCGGACATTGGGGTCGGTGATCCGGTAGTAGTACCGGACCAATTCCAATGTCTCGCGCCGCGCCATGGGATCGGCGCTCAAGGGTTCTTGACCCCGGTCGCGCAAGCCCGCCTCGTAAGCACCGCGCCGGGATTTGATTTCTTCCGGCATCTCCTCGAAAAAATAGGACACGGGTACGTCGAGGATTTCGCTGAATTGATAAAGCCGGCTGGCGCCTATCCGATTCGCGCCTTTCTCGTATTTTTGGATTTGTTGGAAGGTAAGGCCCACGGCTTCGCCAAGTTTCTCCTGACTGAAGCCGAGCAAGGTGCGCCGCTGGCGGACCCGGCTGCCCACATGGACGTCGACAGGATTGGGAACCCCCGGCGGAAGCCGGCCGGTTTCCGCGCGGCCGTAACGGTCCGCAATCTTGCTGTCCGAATTCGGCATGCTGCCCCCTTTGCCGTGACGGTTTCATCCAATACGTGAAATACATGTGAATCTGCCATGTTCAATCGGGGCTGGCCAGAACAACTTACCCTATAAGGACAGGGCATGACATGTTCGTGATTGGATAGGAAAATCGATGGACGGTCGGGCATGGGAAGCCGCGACCTGACTCAGGAATGGGGGCGGGACTCGGTTGTCTCGGTACCGGTCCGTCGCGGCGGCCGTAGGCTGGCGGATTTCAACTGTCCGCAGGCGGCCATGATGTCGCGGCCTCGCGGTACCCGAATGGGGGCGGAGAAGCCGCCGTCGTTGAGAATCTCGGCGAAACGGCGCATGGCGTTTCCCGACGAACATTCGTAAGGCGCGCCTTCCCAGGCATTGAACGGGATCAGGTTGAACTTGGCCGGCACGCCTTGCATCAGCCGCACCAGTTCGCGGGCATCGGAAGGACTGTCGTTGATGCCTTTCAACATGACGTATTCGAACGTGATACGCCGAGCGTTGTTGGCGCCGGGATAGGCCCGGCAGGCCGCCATGAGCTCGGTGATCGGGTGTTTGCGGTTGATGGGTACCAGCACGTCGCGTAATTCATCTGTAACGGCATGCAGGCTAACGGCAAGATTGACGCCAAGTTCCTCACCGCATCGCTGCATCATCGGAACGATGCCCGACGTGGACAAGGTGATGCGCCTTTTCGAAAGCGCGATCCCCTCGTTGTCCATGATGATCTTCAAGGCTTGCGCGACGTTCTCGTAATTCAGCAGGGGCTCGCCCATGCCCATCATGACGATGTTGGAGATCAGCCGGCCGCCATCTGTGGGTGTCGGCCATTCGCCATAGGAATCGCGGGCCAGCATGAACTGACCGACGATCTCCGCGGCACTTAGGTTGCGGACCAGTTTCTGGGTGCCGGTCCGGCAGAAGGTGCAGGTCAGCGTGCATCCCACCTGGGACGAGATGCAAACGGCGCCCCGGTCGTCCTCGGGGATGAATACGGTCTCCGCTTCCTGCCCGTCGTCGAAGCGGACCAACCATTTCCGGGTGCGGTCGTCCGAGGTCTGCACTTGAGCGACGTTGGGGCGGCGGACCGCATAGCGCTCCGCCAGGCGTGCGCGCAGCGGTTTCGCAAGCGTCGTCATGCGCTCGAATTCCGTTTCCCCCTGGTGGTAGATCCAGTGCCAGAGTTGCTTGGTACGGAACGGCTTCTCGCCGACGGCGGCCACTTCAGCGGCCAGTTCGTCGCGGCTCAATCCTGCCAGGTTTTTACGCTCGTCGCTCATCACGGGTGCCCTTCCCTGGCGCTCATATAGCATTTCCCGGGGCGGATTAAAGGGGCGGCGCCAGCGGGCGCCGTTGCCATCAAACCTTGCAGGCCTTGCTGATCGCCCGGTAGGCGGCGGTGAATCCCGTTAGGGAATAGGTGTCCGTTGTCTTGGTGCCACGCGTCGATGTCCCCTTCACCACCATGGCGGCGCCACGGATCATGGCCTTCACCAAGGCATTATCGGCAGCCGAATCCGGGGCGAAGGCCCAGCCGCCGTCGGTGAACAATTTGAAACCGTTCTTGCCGATGTCGATATTCACCTGGGTGCCCTTCTTGAAGGTATAGCCGGCCCGGAAACTTACCACGTTGGTGCTCTTCTCCTTGGGCCGATGGGTGATCAACAGGAATGTGCGGCCACGCTTCTTGTACTTGCCGCGGGCCTTCTTCGGCACCGAACCCATGTAGCACACCAGCTTTCCGTTCTCCTTCTCGGTGAAGGCTTCCCAGTCGCCGTGTTTGCTCAACAGAGTTTCTGCCTGGGCCGAGCCGCATAATGCGAGAACCGCGAGGCCAGCGGAAATACCGAAGAATCGATTTGTCATCTGCATGGCGACCTTCATAGACCGGGCGAAGGGCCCTTGCCAAGACTTCAGGTTCGGGGCACACAAAGACCCATGATCCGTACCCGTCCCCTGACCGTCGAAGTTACCCGCGGCGACCTGATCGAAAGCCGCCACCGCTGCATAGCCGTGGTCACCGATTCCCATGGCGAGGTGGTGGAGGCCTGGGGTGAGGTGGACCGGCATATCTACCCGCGCTCCGCCATCAAGCCCCTGCAGGCCATCCCGCTGTTGGAAAGCGGCGCCGCCGACGCATTCCGTGTCAGCGGCCCCGAAGTCGCCTTGGCTTGCGCTTCGCACATGGGTGAGCCCATGCACCGCGATACGGTCCGCGCCTGGCTGACACGATTGGGCCTCGGCGCCGATGATCTCGAGTGCGGCCCCCACGCGCCGACCCACGGGCCATCGGCCGACGACATGGTGCGCGCCGGTGAGGTGCCGGACAAGGTCTGCAACAACTGCTCCGGCAAGCATACGGGGTTTCTGGCCACGGCCCTTCACATGGAGGAGCCGACGGCCGGATACAGCGGCGCCGGGCATCCCGTGCAACAACGACTTCTGGCCTTGCTGAGTGAAATGGGCGGTGAAGACCTGTCGGCCACGGAACGCGGCGTCGACGGTTGCGGCATCCCGGTCTTATACCAAGCTGTAAAAAGTTTGACTCATTAAGGGACTGTTAGGCGGGGTGTGATTCAACATGGAAAACAGAGGAGTTTTTCCATGGCACGCGGCATTCCCCTACGCACAGGCTTCACTTGCGACGATCTCCGGGCTTTGGCCCGTTCCTCGAAGGACGGCAAGCAGGCGCGGCGCCTTCTGGCGCTTTCATTGATCTAGGCTCAATTCGCAAAACGAAGGCATGGCCTCGTCATCGC
>Ga0209568_1000307_pt1 | contig 16838 bp, 10 predicted proteins | sample WorMetOlspDAHAB2_FD_187406 | JGI IMG/M metagenome (GOLD analysis project Ga0209568, IMG submission 187406) | Marine gutless worms symbiont microbial communities from Max Planck institute for Marine Microbiology, Germany - Olavius sp. DAHAB.2... ...
GCGCGACAACTGGCTGTCCAACCGGATCTTCCAATCCGACGACCAAATCGTCGCCCTATGCTGCGAGGCCTGGAACAGGCTCGTCGAACAGCCCTGGAAGATCATGTCCATCGGCATGCGCCAGTGGACCCATGGGTTCTGATCAATGCAGCTTGGTATCAGCCTGCATTTCCGCCGAAAGCACCGCCTGCGCCCGGGCGTCGCTTTGCGCTCCGAACATCACTAGCCCGAGGACAAACACCCCAGCCAGGACAGTTTTCATCTTTGAAACCATTGAACCATGCTCCATCGTTTGAGTGTTTCGCGGTACTACGTGCACCTTAAACGTGTTCTGCGTGCATTAATTCGCAGTGCCTTCCCTCAAACGCTGCAGAGTATCGCATACCGGCCAGGTGCCGCCAAGTCAACCAAACGTGCACAGTCGTTTGATCTTTATGCATCACCGTGCCCTTTTTGCACCGTTCGAGGTGAAAAACTAGTTAATTCCCCTACGTCCTTACCGTCCAAAACATCCCCGGTGTAACCGACCCCCTCGTGGGGAGCCCGAAATCCCGGTCCGATTGCCGTATAGTCAGCCAGAGAGAGGGTTCCTGCATGTGATGGCGATCACTGCTCCGATCTTTTTTCCGATCCATTGTGCGGGCGCCTCAGTGGCAAGGTTTCCGACTGCGGTTTGTTCTCACAGAGTGGGGGTTCGGCGATGCTCGAGACGGCGACTTGGTTGCGGCGATGGGCCGACGACGGCGCTTCCGGCCCTGCGGACCACGACGTCCGGATCGATCCGCCAGAGTCCGCCAAGGCCCCGCGGGGGTTCGCGGCGCGTATCGCCGATCTGGTGTTCGGTAGCCGCGATCGCGCCGTTTCGACCTCGACGGCCACTGTTCCAGAAGGGGTGCGGGTCTACGCCGTCGGCGACGTCCACGGACGCGCCGATCTGCTGGAGCGCCTGCATCACGCCATTGCCGAGGATGCAACGGCGACGGCTGCCGGCCTGGAGTGCATCGTTGTCTACCTGGGCGACTATGTGGACCGCGGCCTCTACAGCCGAGAAGTCCTCGATGTGCTCATCGACAAGCCCATTGCCGGTTTCGAATCGATCCACATTCGCGGCAATCATGACGAACAGTTCCTGCGTTTCCTGGACGACATCGACGCCGGTCCGTCTTGGATGCGCTATGGCGGTGATGCGACGGTCTACAGCTATGGCGTCCGCGTGCCGGACGACGTCGCGCCCGGCGAGCGAATGGCCCACATCCAAGAGCAGTTGCGCGAATCCGTTCCCGCGCGTCATGTCGAGTTCCTCGACGGACTGATGCTTTCACGCGCGGTCGGCGACTACCTGTTCGTTCATGCCGGCGTCCGGCCGCGACGCTCGCTCGAGCGCCAGGACGCCGAGGATTTGATGTGGATTCGCGACGAATTCCTCGATTCTGATGACGACTTCGGCAAGGTCGTCGTCCATGGACACACCGTATGCCCCGATCCCGAGGTGCGGGACAATCGCATCGGAATCGACACCGGAGCCTATATCTCCGGGGTGCTCACCTGCCTCGTGTTGGAGGGCGATTCCCGCCGGTTCCTGGCGACGAGCTAGGTCCGCTCGCAGAGGAACAACGCTAGGCCGGCACCGGCTCGCCGGTCAGTGACGCGCCAGCCCGCCTTCGCGAGCACGCCGGAAAAGTCTTCCTCGCTAAAATCATTGAAGAATCCCGCTTTGCGGCGATCCGTGGCGTCCCCGCCACCGGCGGGCCGGTAGCTGACGACGAGCCTAGGTGCTGCGCGCCCTGCGGCGGCGAGGACCGCGCCGGGATCGTGGAGAAACTCGACAACGTCGATCATCGCAACGACATCGAATTCTCCGTCCGGGAAGTCGCCGGCATTGAGGTCGATGACCAACGTGTCCGGGGCGAATTGCACCAGATCGGCGGGCGTGTACCGGCATCCGGCCGGCAGCGCCGCGCGGAGCGCCATCGTCCCCGCGCCGAGGTCGAGCACGTCGGATCCAGGTGCGATGGGCTCCGATGCGAGTTGGGCACGCTCCTCGGCGCCCGCACCCATGGCCTCGAAATCGGCCCATCGGGCGGCGTCGGTCGCTTCGCATTCGATCAGCATCGCCGTGGTCGCGGCGCGCGATTCGGGGCCGTCGGGGGATCGGCAGGGCGCCGGCAGCACCTCCGGGCGGGGATCGGGTTTGATGTAGGCGGAGAGGGGCTGTTCATCCGCGGCGAGCGCGAAAACGTTGAACGATTCCGACGTCGGCGCGAAGGGGACCAAGGCGCCGCCCATGGTCGGATGAGGAAAGCGGAACTGGCGGAACCCGCGAGCCTCGATCTCGGCGCACATGGCCATCATCGCCTCTCGCCGCTCACCCTCGTGAAAGGCGCGGCCGTGCTCCCAGATCAGTGCCGCGACGCGGCCGCTGTCCAGCAATGCGCGTGCGCCGGCAAGCACTTCGGGCTCGTATCCCTCCGCGTCGATCTTGAGGATCGTTCGGCGTCCGGCGATTTCCGGCCGCTCGGCAAGCAGGTGGTCGATGGCCATCACCGGGACCGTCACCGCGCCCATGTTGGGCGCGCCCGAAGGATGTCCGACCCCAAACAGGCTGTGCCCCATCGTGGTGTTGAACACCAGTGGTGCGGTGCCGGCTTCCGGGCCGGCAGCGGCGGCGATCACTTCGATTACGTCGGCGAAGCGATTGCCGGCCACCCAGCGGATCAGGTGGCTGACGTTGACGGGGTGCGGCTCGACGGCGAGCACGCGGACGTCGCCGCGAAAGCGGGTCGCCGCGTGGAGCGCGAACACGCCCCAATGGGCGCCGATGTCGATGAACAGATCACCGGGCTGCAGATGGACGTCGATGAAGCGGCGGGACGGGTACTCGTATCCGCCCCGGCGCGCCTCGTCATAGGCCAGGACCTTGACGCCGGCGTCATCGAGGGCGGCGCGCGGGACCGAGATGGCGAACCGCGGCCGGCCGTGCGCGTCACGGAAGGGCGACGGAATGGTGATCGGATCAGGAGTTTGGGGGCCTTGGGCCGGCTGGCCGGGTTCGCCGCTCATTGCGGCCACCGGCCCTGGCGCTTGGCCTCGGCCGCGTCGGCGAGGGCGGTGCGGACACGGTCGAAAACGCCATCCCAATCGCCGGGCCAACGCTGCCGGAACAGGCGCATCGACGGATACCACGGCGTCTTCTCTCCTTCGAGCCCGTACATCCAGTAGGGCACGTAGTTGAGCAGGTTCCACACCGGCCGGCCCAGGGAGCCGGCAAGATGCGCCGTCGCGCTGTCGGTCATCACCACCAGATCCAGCTGCTCGACGGCCGCCGCGGTGTCGGCGAAATCGCCCACCCGACCGCCGATATCGATGATCAGCGTCCCGGCCAATCCGGACTCCCGAAGCTCCGTTTCGGGCGGACCTTTTTGCAGGCTGTAGAGCTGCACGCCGGGAACCTCGGCCAGCGGCACGAACTGCTCGAGTCCCGTGGCCCGGTCGCGGTTGCCCTTGAAGGTCACGCTGCCCGACCAGATGATTCCGACCTTGAAGCGCTCGGCATGGCGGGCAAAGACTGGACGGAACCGGTTGCGTGCCTCATCCGGGACATGCAAGCGCGGCGTCGGGGGCAGGGTTTCGAGCGTAGCGCCGAACAGGCCGGCCAGGCTCATGATCGGACAGTGCAGGTCGATTCCTTCCGGCGGCTTGCCCGGCGGAACGAGCCGGTCGACCCCTTCGAGTTCCGAGAGCAGCCGGCGCAGCTCGGGTTTGCATTCCAGGACCACGGTCCCGCCACGGGCCTTGACCATGGGCAGGAAGCGGGAGGCGATGATCGCGTCACCGAATCCCTGCTCGGGATGAACGAGCAGCGTCCGACCCTCAAACGGCTCGCCTTGCCATAGTGGGAACGAATAAGGGCGGGGCGGGTGATCCGGCAGATTCCACCGCGATTCATAGGCCTTCCAGCCTTCCTCGAATCGCTCGAGTTGGAGCAGCGCTAGGGCCCGGTCCCACGGCGGACCAGAGGCCTTGGGGTCGAGGCGGTGGGCGGCATCGAACTCGGCAAGCGCGCCCTCCAGATCGGCGGCCTGCTTGAGGGCGATTCCGTAGTTGTACCGCGTGGAGTGGTCGTTCGGCCGCGCGGATGCCGCCTGGCGGTGGGCGGCCAGGCCTTCCTCGAGTCGCCCGAGATCCTTGAGCACGTTGCCCAGGTTGCCGAGAACGCCGGGATCGTTCGGATTCAGTTCGAGGGCCCTGCGATAGCATGCCACCGCACCGTCAAACGTCCCCCGGGTCCGCAAGGCGATCCCGAGATTGGTCCAGGACGACGCGTGCCGGGGTTCCAGCGCCAGCACCTGGGTATAGAGCGCCGCGGCTTCATTGAGCCGCCCGGCGCCATGGTGTTCCACCGCCCGCTGAAACAGCTTCTGCACCGATACAGGGGCGGGTTTCGGCCCCCCACCCGGGCGACGTTTCTGGACCCGACGCGCGCTCAATGAATTTCTGCCATCCCGTAGTGCCGTGCCCATTGATCGGGCGACGCGCGGCACCGTGTCAAGGGACGATTGGCGCAAGCGGGTGACCGGGCGCGCAAATTGTCCAAAGTTTTTTCTTAAAATTTTATGCTTTTTACAAGTTACATATATAGCAATTCTTTAGCAAATATTGATTTTGACTTTAAGAAGTCAAATAAGTATTTATCTTCAGCCATCGTTAATTTCTCTTTATCTGAGAGGTTGCCGTGCGTGCCAAGACCCCAAACTGTTCCCCGGTCCGGGGGGTGATTTCGGTGCGCGTTCCGTTCGTCGACGGGATGCGTGCGGCGGCGTTCGCCTGCGTGTTCGGCTTGAGCGGCGCCACGACCCTGGTTTCCGGTCCGCTCCACGCGGCCGAACCGACCACCATCGATCAGGCCATCGCGATTGCGGTGTCGACGCACCCCGTGGTGCGCGGCGCGGAAGCAACCCGAAGTGCCGCGGTCGAGGATGTCGCGGACGCGCGGGCCGACTTCCTGCCGTCCGTCGACGTCAGCGGCGAGAGCGGCTGGGAATACACCGACGATCCGACGACCCGCGCCCGGGCAAGCGCGGTGTCGGGCGCGAAGGACGACGGCGTCAATCAATGGCGCAATCTCGGCTCGGTCACCGTCCGCCAGAACCTGTTCAACGGCTTCCGCACGCCCAATGAAACCGAGGCTGCGCGCCGCCGGGTCTCCGCGGCCGATCACACGGTCAGGGACCGCAAGGAGGCGATCGCGCTGCGCTGCGCCGAAGCCTACATGGACGTGGTCCGCAGCCGCACCATCGTCGGGCTTGCCGAGCGCAATGTGACGGCGCACGTCGAGGTCCGCGACGACGTCAAGCTGCGCCTGGATGCCGGCAACAGCGACGCCGCCGACCTCAACCAGGCTGAAAGCCGCCTGGCACTGGCGCGGTCGCGTCTCACCGAGTTGCGGGGGGCGCTCAGGGTGGCCGAAAGCGACTATTTCGAGGCCGTCGGCACGATGCCGGATACCCTGGAGATGCCGGCGCGGCCGGTCGATGCCCTGCCGGCATCGGTCGAAGAAGCGGTGCCCACCGCGCTCGACAACAATCCGGCGCTGCTGACCGCGCGCTCGGAGGCGGATGCAAGCCAGTTCGACAAGCGGGCCGCGCGGTCTCCGCTGATGCCGACGGTGGACCTGGAGTTCCGCGGCACCGGTGGCGACAACCTCGGCGGCGTGCGCGGCTCCGACGTTAACGGGCAGGCCCTCGTGGTTCTCCGATACAACCTCTATCGGGGCGGTCGCGACATCGCCCGTGCGCGCCGCGCCGTCGCGCTCGAGAGCCGGGCGCTGCAGCGACAGGCCGAGTTGGCGCGGCTGGTCGAAGAGCAGGTCCGCGTCGACCACGCCGACATGATGACGGCGCGTGACACCGTACCGTTGCTGCGCGACCGCGCGGCGGCCGCGGCCCAGGTCGTTTCCGCCTATCGCCAGCAGTTCGAGCTCGGCCGGCGGTCCCTGCTGGATGTTCTGGACGTCGAAAACGAGCTGTTCCAGGCCCGGATCAGCGTCGTCAACGCGGAAATCCAGCACCGCATCGCCGAATACCGCGTGCTGGCAACCATGGGCACGCTGATCTCGGCCATGGGCGTAGAGACGGCGATGGCACCGGCATCCGGGAGCGAACCGCTCGACGGCTAAACTTTCCTCCCGTCCCAACGGGGCCGGCGCGGGCGACCGCGACCGGCCCCTCATTGTGCAGGTGCTTACACGGCCGGAGTGAGCGCGCCTAAATGGCTCTATTCCGGGGTCGATTGCCATTGACGAATTTTCGCCATGCGGTAGAAAGCACCGCGATAGCCCGCCTTTGCGACCCGACCGCCCGCCGGAGCAAGCCGATGCGCGTCCTCTTGATGACCAACGAGTTTCCACCTCACATCTACGGCGGGGCCGGCGTCCACGTCGAATATCTGTCGCGGGAACTGGCCAAACTCACATCGGTGGAGGTCCGCAGCTTCCACGATCAGGCCTTCGTCGACGGAAAGCTCACGGTGCGCGGCACCAAGATCGAGGCGTCGCAGTTCGCCGGCTGCCCGGTCCCGCTGGTATCCCCGCTGCGGGCGTTGGCGACGTGCCTGGCGTTCAACGGCCAGGGCATGGAGACGGATGTCGTCCATTGTCATACCTGGTACACGCAGTTCGGCGGCCTGCTGGCGAAGATCCTCTACCAGGTTCCATTCGTTCTCACCGTACATTCGCTCGAGCCTCTAAGGCCCTGGAAAAGAGAACAAATAGGTACAGGATATGATCTGTCCACGTGGGTGGAGAAGACCTGCCTCGAGAATGCCGACGCGGTGGTCGCGGTCTCCAAGAGCACCCAGCAGGACGTCCTCGACCTGTTCGATCTCGACCCGCAGAAAGTGCCGGTGATTCCCAACGGCATCGACACCGACGAGTACCACCCGGTGAACCGTCCCGAGGCGCTCGTCCGCCACAGCATCGACAGTGAAAAGCCGTACGTGCTGTTCGTTGGCCGCATGACGAGGCAGAAGGGTCTCTACTACCTGCTCAGGGCTATCGATTACATCGACCCCGAAATCCAGATCGTTCTGTGCGCAGGCGAGTCCGATACTCAGCAGCTTCAGCAGGAGCTGGAGGGCATGGTCGACGAACTGCGTGCCCGACGCCCCGGAATCGTCTGGATTCCGGAGATGATCAGCCGCGAAACGACGGTTGCGCTGTATTCCCACGCCGCCGTGTTCTGCTGCCCGTCGATCTACGAGCCGTTCGGAATCATCAACCTCGAAGCCATGGCATGCGGGACGCCAGTTGTCGCAAGCGCCGTCGGCGGTATTCCGGAAGTGGTTGTGGACGGCGAGACCGGGTTCCTGGTCGACGCGCGATTGTCCCCGGAACTGCCCCATGATCCGACCGATCCGGAAGGGTTTGCTCGTGATCTGGCGGCGGCGATCAATCGGTTTGGTGGCGACGCCGAACTCTCGCGTTCGATGGGCGAGAAGGGCCGCAGACGCGTCGTCGAGCACTTTAGCTGGCAGAGTATTGCCCGGCAGACACTCGGGCTCTACGAGTCCTTGGCCAAAGCCAATTGAGCGGCCGGCTGGAGCCGAAACCGGCCAACACCCGAGGGAGAAGTCATCTGTGAGCAAGAACGCGCAAGGCGCTAGAATTTATAATCTTTTCCCGTCTCTGGTCGGGTCCGTGGCGGACTGGTACGGCCATCTCGACCGTATCGCCGAGATGGGCTTCGACTGGCTCTACGTTAACCCTTTCCACTATCCCGGCTTTTCGGGGAGCCTTTACGCCGTCAAGGACTTCTATGCCCTGAACCCGCTGTTCGACAACGGGTCGGGGCAGGCACCGGGCAAGCAGATCGCCGATTTCGCCGCCTACGCCGAGGAAAAGGGCATTTCGGTGATGATGGACCTGGTGGTCAACCACACCAGCAAGGACTCGCTGCTGGTCGAGGACCACCCGGAGTGGTTCGAGCACGAGCACGACGGGTCGCTCGTTTCGCCGGGCGCCATTGATCCGGCCGACGCGCGAAAGAAGACCGTTTGGGCCGACCTCGCGGCCATCGACTTCACCGAGCGGCCCGAACGCACCGCTATTGTCACCTACTTCCAAGGCATGGTCCGCCACTTCGCCGCCCTCGGCATCCGCGGGTTCCGGTGCGACGCCGCCTACAAGGTGCCAAATGACGTCTGGGAGCCGATCATTCGGGCCGCGCGCGAGGTTCGCCCCGACGCGGTGTTCGTCGCCGAGAACCTGGGGGCCCGCCTCGAGGAAGTCGATGACATGGCCGATACTGGCTTCGACTATCTCTACAACAGCGCCAAGTGGTGGGACTTCAGCGAACCCTGGCTTTTCGACCAGTACGAGCGTTTCCGCGCGGTGGCGCCGTCGCTATCGTTCCCCGAGAGCCACGACACGGTGCGTCTCGGTGCCGAGTTCGCGACCGACGGCGTTTCCGACAGGATCGCTGTCGAACGGGGCTACAAGCAGGCGTACCTGTTCTGTGCGGTGTTCTCCACGGGGCTGTTGATGCCAATGGGCTTCGAGTTCGGTTTCCAGCGCAAGCTCAATGTCGTGCGGACCCGGCCCAACGATTGGGAGAAGCCGACCTTCGACCACAGCGAATTCATCGCCGAGGTCAATGCGTTGAAAGCGTCCGAGCCGGTGTTCAACGAAGAAGGTCCGCAGACCTACGAAAACCTCGGCGACGGCCTGTTCGTCTGCATGCTACGGCGCACCAACGATGGGTCGCGTTGGGCGCTGACGGTGCTGAACGCGAGCCTGTCGCTGGCCACCACCGCCCGCCTCGAAGGCCTTGATGTCGACCCGGCGGAAGGTCGCGAAGTCACGCCGGGCCGCAAGGGCCGGAAGAAGCCTTTGGCCGCGGGTGACGTGGTCACCCTGGCGCCGGGCGAGATCCGGGTCTTCGTCGGCGAGGGCGCACCGGCCGCCTAGGCCGCAGACAAACAACGGGAAGCCGCTTCCCACGTGGATGCGGTCAGTATTTCGGCTCCAATGGGCAAGGGGCGGGTAAGACCATGAGCAAGCGGGGCACATCGGAAACCAAGGGCGGCCAAGGCGCCGGGATCGAACTGGGTAGCCGCGTTGTCATTGAAGGCGTCCGACCGGAGCTCGACGGGGGGCGGTATCAGGTCAAGCGTGAGGTCGGCGACGTTCTCGACGTCGAGGCGACCATCTACCTCGAAGGCCACGACAAGATCTCGGCCGTCGTCAAGCACCGCAAGGCCGGTGACCGTGCGTGGGACGAAACGCCGATGGAGGCGATCAATCCCGGCCTCGACCTGTGGCGGGGCAGCTTCGAGCTGCCGGAAAACGCGGTCTACGAATACACCATCGAGGCATGGCCGGACGCCTACGGCTCTTGGAGCAGCGAGATCGCCAAGAAGAGCGATGCCAGCCAGGATGTCGCATTGGAACTCATCGAAGGGCGGGCGCTGATCGACGCCGCTCTCGGCCGCGCCCAGAATGCCGACAAGAAGAACCTCGAGCGCGTCGTCCGGGGTCTCGAAGCGGCGGACGACGATGACGAGCGCTACGCCCTGTTCCAGGCCCGCTCGACGATCGATATGATGTGGCGGTGCGCCGACCGGAGCGGCGCGGCAAGGTACCCGCGGGTGCTGGAGGTGTTTGTCGATCGCGTCGCCGCGCGGTTCGCCGCCTGGTACGAGATGTTCCACCGATCGCAGGGGACAACACCCGGCAAGCCGGGCACGTTCGCCGACTGCGAACTGCGGCTTCCCGAGATCAAGGCGATGGGCTTCGACGTCATCTACTTCGTCCCCATCCACCCGATCGGGCGCAAACACCGCAAGGGCCCGAACAACACGCTGAAGGCCGGCCCCAAGGACCCCGGCAGCCCCTACGCCATCGGCGCCAAGGAGGGCGGCCACAAAGCAGTAAACCCGGAACTCGGCACGCTTGAGGATTTCGACAGCTTCGTCGAGGCATGCCACGCCTACGGCATGGAGGTGGCCCTCGACTTTGCCATCCAGTGCGCGCCGGACCACCCGTGGATCACCGAGCACCCCGAGTGGTTCATCTTCCGGCCGGACGGAACCATCAAGTACGCCGAGAATCCGCCGAAGAAGTACCAGGACATCGTCAACGTCAACTTCTACGGGCCCCACCAGGAGGAGCTTTGGCGGGAACTCCTGTCGGTGGTGCTGTTCTGGGTCGACCACGGAGTGAAGATCTTCCGCGTCGACAACCCCCACACCAAACCGGTGGCGTTCTGGGAGTGGCTGATCCGCGAGGTGCGCAAGGATCATCCCGATGTGCTGTTCCTGTCGGAGGCGTTCACCCGCCCACCGATGCTGAAGATGCTGGCCAAGGTCGGCTACACCCAGTCTTACACCTACTTCACGTGGCGCGACTTCAAGCCCGAATTGACCGAGTATCTTGAGGAACTGACCCAGACCGAGGTCAAGGAGTACCTGCGCCCGAACTTCTTCGCCAACACGCCCGACATCCTGCCCGGGTTCCTGCAGCGGGGCGGAAGGCCGGCGTTCATGATTCGCCTCGTCCTCGCGGCGACGCTGAGCAGCGTCTACGGCATCTACAACGGCTTCGAGCTGTGCGAGAACCAAGCCGTCGAGGGGACCGAGGAATACCTGAACTCGGAGAAATACGACTACAAGGTCTGGGATTGGGACCGGCCCGGCAACATCAAGGACTACGTCACGGCTGTGAACCGCATTCGACGGGAAAACCCGGCGTTGCACGAACTGGACAACCTGCGATTCTACCCGGCCGACGACGATAACGTCTTGTTCTACGGCAAGATGACGCCTGAGAAGGACAGCATGGTGTTTGTCGCCGTCAATCTCGACCCGTTCGAAACCCATGAGGCGCGGCTGGAGTTTCCGCTCGAGGAGATGGGGCTCGAGGAGACGGATACCTATTCCGCCGAGGAACTGCTGCACGGAGGCCGCCACCTGTGGCGGGGCGCACGCCATTTCGTTCGCCTCGATCCCGAGGAAAACCCGGCGGCGATCTTCCGCGTGACGCCGTGGCAGGGGGTCGATTTCCGCTCGCCTTGCTACTGAGGAGACGGCGATGTCTACGGGCGACCCGCTCTGGTACAAGGACGCGATCGTCTATCAGCTTCACGTCAAGGCGTTCTACGACTCGACCGGAGATGGCATCGGCGATTTCGCCGGCCTGTCAGAAAAGCTGGACTACCTGGTCGACCTCGGCGTCACCGCCGTCTGGGTGCTGCCATTCTATCCGTCGCCGTTACGCGACGACGGCTACGACATCGCCGACTACAGGAACGTGCATGATGCGTACGGCACCATGCGGGACTTTCGCGCCTTCGTCCGCATGGCCCACAAGCGCGGACTCAAGGTGATCACCGAACTGGTGATCAATCACACGTCCGATCAGCACGAATGGTTCCAGCGCGCCCGCGCCGCCAAGCCCGGTTCCAAGTGGCGGGACTACTACGTTTGGAGCGACACCGACAAGAAGTACGAGGGGACGCGGATCATCTTCTGCGACACCGAGGTGTCCAACTGGTCGTGGGACCCGGCGGCCCAGGCGTACTACTGGCACCGGTTCTTCTCGCACCAGCCGGACCTCAACTTCGACAACCCGCGGGTGTTCGACGAGGTCACCCGAGTCATGAAGTTCTGGCTCGACTGCGGAGTCGATGGCCTCAGGCTCGATGCCGTTCCGTATCTTTGTGAGCGGGAGGGCACCAACAACGAGAACCTGCCGGAAACCCACGACGTCATCAAACGGCTGCGGGGATGGCTCGACGGCCATTACGACGACCGGATGTTCCTCGGAGAAGCCAACCAGTGGCCCGAGGACGTGCGCCCCTATTTCGGCGACGGGGACGAGTGCCACATGGCCTTCCATTTCCCGCTGATGCCCCGGATGTACATGGCGCTCGCCCAGGAAGACCGTCACCCGATCACCGACATCATGCGCCAGACGCCGGACATCCCCGAGACCTGCCAGTGGGCGGTGTTCCTCAGGAACCACGACGAACTGACGCTGGAGATGGTCACTGACCGGGAACGGGACTATCTCTGGCAGTTCTACGCCGCGGAGCCGCGGGCCCGCATCAACATGGGCATCCGCCGCCGGTTGGCGCCGCTGCTGGAGCGGGACACCGGCAAGATCAAGCTGCTCAACAGCCTGCTGATGTCCATGCCGGGAACGCCGATCGTCTATTACGGCGACGAGATCGGCATGGGCGACAACATCTTCCTCGGCGACCGCAATGGCGTGCGCACGCCGATGCAGTGGTCGCCCGACCGCAACGCAGGCTTCTCGCGCGCCGATCCCGAGCGGCTGTACCTGCTGCCGATCATGGATTCGATCTACGGCTACGAGGCGGTCAACGTCGAAAGCCAGCTCCGGCGCTCGACGTCGCTGCTGAACTGGATGAAGCGCCTGATCGCGGTGCGAAAGGGCCATGTATCCTTCGGGCGCGGCACCTTGACCTTCCTTTACCCCGGCAACCGCAAGGTGCTCGCTTATCTCCGGTCCTACGAGGACGAGACCGTGCTGTGCGTCGCCAATCTGTCGCGTGCGGCGCAGGCAGCGGAGCTGGACCTCTCGGCGTACAACGGCCGTGTGCCCATCGAGCTCATGGGCCGCAGCGCCTTCCCGCCGGTCGGCGAGCTTCCGTACTTCATCATCCTGCCGGGCTACGGGTTCTACTGGTTCCTGCTCGCCGAGGAGGCGGAGGCGCCGCAGTGGCACGAACCCTATGTCACGCCGCTACCCGATCTCCGCACCCTGGTCATGCCGCATGGATGGGAGAGCCTTCTGACCGGCGGCAACCTTGAAACGCTCGCTCAGAAGATTCTTCCCGAGTTCTTGCCAAATCAGCGCTGGTTCGCGGCCAAGGGACGAACCGTTCGCGACGTGGCGATCGCCGACGAGACGGTGTTGATCGACTCGGGTACCGGGTTCCTGATCGCATGCCTGGAGACCGAAACCGAGGACGGAACGCACCAGTACTACTATCTGCCATTGGCAGTGACCTGGGAAACCGCGACGACGGATCCGCTGGCACAGCTGCAGCCGTATGCGCTCGCCCGGGTGCGCAAGCAGAACCGCATCGGCGTCCTTCACGACGCCTTGGCCGACGCGCCGCTCACGGCGGCTATCCTCGCCGCGATCCGCAACGACGCGGAAATCGGCACGGCGTCTGGCGGCCGCGTGGTGTTCAGACGCACCAATGCCTTTGCCGCTGTCGAATTCCCGGATGACGCGGTCATCGACCGCATGGGCCGCGAGCAAAGCAACACCTCGATGCGGATCGGCGATCAGGCGGTTTTGAAGGCGCTGCGGCGGCTGGAAGCAGGCATCCATCCTGAGGTCGAGATTGGTCGCTTCCTCACCGACGTCGCCGGCTACACGAACACGCCGTCGATGCTGGGCTCCGTCGAGTTGATTGCCGAGGACGGTACGCCGACGGCCCTCGCCGTGCTCCAGGGATTCGTCCGCAACCAGGGTGACGGCTGGTCCTACACCCTCGACTATCTTGATCGCTATCTCGATGAGCTCGATCTGCTGCCGCCCGGCGAACCGATCGAGATGGAGCACCTGGAAGGCTATCTGCAGATGGTGGCGATCCTCGGCGAGCGCATCGCCGAGCTCCATCTCGCCTTCTCGCTCGATGTCGAGGATCCTGCGTTCCGGCCGGAGCCGGTGACCGCCGAGGACATCGGCGCCTGGACGGACCAGATTCGCACCGAGGCCCGCTCTGCCAGCGATGCGTTACAGCGCGCGCAAGCATCCGGGAACCTCGGCGCCGATGTGGCCGAGGCGGTGGATAGTTTGCTCGACCAATGGGGCAGGATCGACGGGCTGATCGAACGCTCGGTGCCAACCAAGCTCGAGGTCACGAAGACCCGCCTGCACGGCGATCTTCACCTCGGTCAGGTGGTGGTCGTCCAAAATGACTTCTACCTCCTCGACTTCGAGGGCGAACCGGTGAAGTCCATGGAACAGCGCCGCGCCAAGCAATCGCCGCTACGCGACGTCGCCGGAATGATCCGGTCTTTCGACTACGCGGCGTCGACGGCACTGATCGAGCATCCCGAACCGAGCGGCGAGGGCGGCCGCGACCTGCAGACGGCGATCGAGGCCTGGCGGTCCGCGGCGGTGACGAGGTTCATTGGCGGCTACCGGCCGGCGGTCGGCGATTGCCCCTCGGTGCCGTCAGATGAGCGGACGTTCCACAGGCTGCTTGACCTGTTCCAGTTGGAAAAAGCCCTGTACGAAATCTGCTACGAAGCCGCCAACCGGCCCGATTGGCTGCGCATTCCGGTCGATGGCGTGCGGCGTATCCTTGCCGGTTCGTAGACGTGCGATGAGGTCGTGAAGCGAGGACGTCCCTTCGATGCTGCCCCAACAATTCAAGAAACACGCCGAGATGATCATTTCGGCCAGCCACCGCGATCCGTTCTCGTTTCTGGGCATGCACGAGAGCGGCACGGGGTGGGTCGCGGTGCGTGCCTATCTGCCGCACGCCGAGACCGTCCACGTGATCGACGCCGACACGGGCAAGGCTGTCGCCGAGCTGCCCCAGGTTCATGAGGGCGGGATTTTCGCCGGTCCCGTCGACGGCAGCCACGGACGCTTTCCCTATCGATTTCGGATCACCACCGCCGACGGCGAGAGTGAAATCGAGGATCCCTACCGTTTTCCCCCCGTCCTGGGCGACATGGACGTCCATCTGATTGCCGAGGGCAAGCACTTGCGGTTGGACGAGAAACTGGGCGCCGAACCGATGCAAATGGAAGGGGTCGACGGCGTCGGGTTCGCCGTCTGGGCACCCAACGCCGCCCGGGTCAGTGTCGTCGGCGATTTCAACACCTGGGACGGCCGGCGCCATCCCATGCGGTTCCGCGACCAGTGCGGCGTGTGGGAGATCTTCATCCCCAGCATCGGCGAGGACGAACTCTACAAGTTCGAGATCCGTGCCAAGAACGGCGACGTTCTGCCGCTGAAGCAGGATCCATTCGCGGTGTTCTGTGAACAGGCGCCGGGCACCGCGGCCATCGTTTACGATCTCAAGAAATACGGCTGGGCCGACGACGCCTGGATGAAGGATCGGGGCGCATCCGTCGCCCGCGACGCGCCGGTCTCCATCTACGAGGTGCATCTCGGTTCCTGGCGCCTGCCGGACGACGGCGACCGGCGCTATCTGACCTACGCCGAACTCTCCGATACCTTGATCCCCTACGTCGTCGAAATGGGGTTCACCCACATCGAGCTGCTGCCGATCTCGGAGCATCCCTTCGACGGCTCATGGGGCTACCAGCCCCTCGGGCTGTTCGCGCCGTCGAGCCGCTTCGGACGTCCCGACGAGTTTCGCAACTTCGTCGACCGCTGCCATCAGGCCGGCATCGGTGTCATCGCCGACTGGGTGCCGGGGCACTTTCCCACCGACGAACACGGCCTTGGCTGGTTCGACGGTTCGGCCCTCTACGAACACGCCGACCCCCGCCAGGGCAAGCACCAGGACTGGGGCACGATGATCTATAACTACGGCCGCTACGAGGTCAGCAACTACCTCGTCAACAACGCCTTGTTCTGGCTCGACGAGTATCACATCGACGGGCTGCGGGTGGATGCCGTGGCGTCGATGCTCTATCTCGACTACAGCCGCAACGAGGGCGAGTGGATCTCCAACCAGTTCGGCGGTAACGAGAACCTCGAGGCGATCGACTTCCTCAAGCGAACCAACGAACTGGTCTTCGAGCATCACCCCGACACCACCACCATGGCCGAGGAGTCGACGTCGTGGCCGATGGTGTCGCGCCCGACCTACGTCGGCGGGTTGGGCTTCGGCTACAAGTGGAACATGGGCTGGATGCACGACAGCCTCGGCTACATGCAGAAGGAACCGGTGTTCCGCAAGTACCACCACGACCGTATCACCTTCGGTCTGATGTACGCCTTCTCGGAGAACTTCGTCCTGCCGCTCAGCCACGACGAGGTTGTCCACGGCAAGGGTTCCCTGCTCGGTAAGATGCCGGGCGACCGCTGGCAGAGGTTCGCCAACCTGCGGGCCTACTTCGGCTTCATGTTCACCTATCCGGGCAAGAAGCTGCTGTTCATGGGCGGCGAGTTCGCCCAGGAGCGGGAGTGGAACCACAACGCCGCCCTCGACTGGCATCTGCTCGACGATCCCGCCCACGACGGCGTCCGCGGCCTCGTCCGCGATCTCAACGGCCTCTATCGCGGCGTGCCCGCCCTGCATGAGCTCGACTGCGATCCGACCGGTTTCGAATGGATCGACTGCACCGACTTCGAGAGCAGCGTGTTCGCCTACCTGCGGCGGGGACGGGACGACGGCGCGTTCGCTGTCGTTGTTTGCAACTTCACCCCGGTCGTCCGCGAGAATTACCGGGTCGGCGTGCCGGCCGGTGGGCTCTATCGCGAGTGCCTGAACACGGACTCGGAGATTTACGGCGGCAGCAATGTCGGCAACGGCGGCGCGGTGATGGCGGCGGACATCGAGCACCATGGCCGGCCATTCATGCTCGATCTGACATTGCCGCCCCTGGCTACCCTCGTCCTGGTGCCGTTCGGCCGAACCTCCGACGAGAGGGACGACGCGGAGGAGATGGCCGATCAGCCGGAAGAGGCCTGATTTTCAGCATAGTATCTGGTGTGGAGATATCAAAATCAGCACAGAACAAATATAAATAAAATCGGAATTTCCTAGTTTAGGGTCTTGACATTCCGCCCCACCGGAGCTATGTTGATCTTGTTGAGGGATCAAACCGGCTGCCGAAGGAGCGAAACGCCATGAATATCATACAGATTTTCGAACGATTCC
>Ga0209568_1000308_pt1:0-10000 | contig 16837 bp, 12 predicted proteins | sample WorMetOlspDAHAB2_FD_187406 | JGI IMG/M metagenome (GOLD analysis project Ga0209568, IMG submission 187406) | Marine gutless worms symbiont microbial communities from Max Planck institute for Marine Microbiology, Germany - Olavius sp. DAHAB.2... ...
GGGGGGGGGGTAGCCTGTAGTGCGCCCCACCCATTGCCAGAGGCGATGTTTCCATTTATACCTTAACCATTACCCCTGATCGTTATATTCGGCCTCTGGAGTCATCAGCTCTATGCCGAGTGTAATCAACAAAAGGAATTCACTCTGATGATACATGGCGGAGCCGGTTCAGGGGACAAGCGCAAAGAAACACAAGAGAAGATGCTTAAAGTGATTCGAAAGGCCCTGGTCGAGGGATATGACCTTCCCAAGCATGGAGCAAAGGGAGAGGACGTTGTAGCTGAGGTTATTTCCATCTTAGAAGACTCTCCTCTTTTTAATGCCGGCAGGGGCGATAATAAGAATAAAGCGGGTTTCATCGAGCTCGATGCTTCAATTATGCGTGGAGACGATAAAAATTGCGGTGCCGTCGCTGCAGTCAAAAGAGTAAAAAATCCGATTAAGGCGGCACAAAAAGTGATGAATGCCTCGAAACATGTGATGTTTGCCGGAGATGCGGCAGATGTATTCGCGGAGAAACACGGTTTGGAAACCGTGCCCAATAGTTATTTTTACAGCTCAAAGGCAGCTCCTTCCGTTCAGGATATCGGAACTGTGGGAGCCGTGGTCCGGGATCGGTGTGGGACCTGGAGTGCCGGGACTTCTACCGGGGGTTATGGAACCAAGGCACCCGGACGTATAGGGGACAGCCCTATTATCGGAGCAGGAACCTACGCGGAAAACAACCTATGTGCGGTATCCTGCACCGGGCATGGGGAGTTTTTCATCTGTTACGCTGCTGCGCACAGTATATGCTCTCTCATAAAATACAAAGCAATGGATGGGAAAGCCGCCGCTGGTGAGATATTGACCGAAGAGCTATTACCGGACGGAGGCAAAGGCAGCGTTATAGTCATCGACAACACAGGGAAAGGCCACTTCCATTTCACCACCAAAGCGATGTCATGGGGACGAATCACTGAAAACGGGAAACCCGAAGTAGGGATTTAGAGCCTATCCCAATTGGGCTAAAAATCGCCGGTGGGCCGTGCTACTATAATTCATTGGTGAACCATTTGGGATAGGTTTTTAGAGAGGCGACAAAGCCGAGCTTCGACAACAATCCGCCTTGAGAAAACGGCCGATTTGCAAATCAATAGAGTGGCTCTTATGAAACAGCGCCTGATTCCGTTGCTGATTGCTTTCCTGCTGGCATTGCCCGCCGGGACAGCGTGCGCCAAGTCTCAGGACGTCCCGATTTCGAGCCTGGTGCCTACACACCGCCAACAACAGGCCACGACGATCATCAATCAGGTACTGGAGCACTTTCATTACCGCAAAATAACCCTGGATGACAGGCTTGCCGAACGGATTTCCGAGAAGTACCTCGAAGCCTTGGACCCCAACCGATCTTTCTTTCTGCAGCGGGATGTGGCTCACTTCAAGCGCACTGCTCACCGTCTGGACAATGACCTGGCGCAGGGTAACCTCAAGGTCGCCTTCGATATCTTCCGTCTCTACCGGCGACGGGTCGACGAGCGAATCAGATTTGCCCTGTCCCTGTTGGACGCCGGCTTCGACTTCAGGCGCACGGAGCGCTACCGGTTCGACCGTTCCGAGGCAGTGTACGCAAGGAGCCGTGCCGAGCTCGACGCGATCTGGCGCAAGCGGGTAAAGAACGACTGGCTCGGATTGCGCCTCTCCAAGGAGAAAGAAAGTAAGATTCCGAAACTCCTGCGCAAACGTTACCGGGGGCTGGCACAGCGTATCCGGCAATTCGACAGCAACGACGTCTTCCAGACCTTCATCAACGCCTACACCGAGAGTCTCGAGCCCCACACGAGCTACATGTCGCCGAGCACCTCGGAGAACTTCGACATCAGCATGCAGCTCTCCCTGGAAGGCATCGGCGCGGTGTTGCGCGGAGGGAACGAATACACGGTGGTGCAACGTACCATTCCCGGAGGACCGGCACACCAAAGTGGCCTGATTCGCAGCGGTGATCGCATCGTCGGCGTCGCCCAAGGGAATAAGGGGGTGATGGAAAACGTGATCGGTTGGCGTCTGCAGGACGTCGTCGACAAGATCCGTGGTCCCAAGAGCTCGGTGGTACGCCTCCGGATCCGGCCCAAGTCCTCCGGATCGGATGGCGCGACACGTGAAATCTCCATCGTACGCAACGAGATCAAGCTCGAAGATCAGGCCGTCAAGAGCTATCTGATCGATGACGTGGAGACTGCCCCCGGGATGCGTATCGGGGTTATCGAGATCCCGGCTTTCTATCGCGATTTCCGGGCCGAGTCGAAAGGGAACAAAGACTTCCGCAGTACGACTCAGGACGCGCGGGGCCTGATCCGGAGACTCGAACGACAAGGCGTAGACGGCATCATGGTGGATCTACGCGGCAACGGAGGCGGCTCCCTCACCGAGGCAACGACATTGACGGGACTTTTTATCGACAAGGGCCCGGTCGTGCAGGTAAAGAACGCCTTCGGCAAGGTCGAGGTGGAGACAGACCCGGAGCCGGGCATCGTCTATAAGGGCCCCCTGGCCGTGCTCGTCGACCGCAACAGTGCCTCCGCCTCCGAGATCTTTGCTGCGGCGATGCAGGACTATGAGCGCGGGATCATCATCGGAGAGCCGACATTCGGCAAGGGGACGGTCCAGACCCTGATCGATCTCAATCGCTTCGTCTCCAACCAGAAAGACGACTTCGGGCGTCTCCGCCTTACGGTCGCGGAGTTCTTCCGTATCAGCGGCGGCAGCACGCAGCTACGCGGCGTGGTGCCCGATATCGCGTTCCCAACGCTGTCGGACTCCGACAACCACGGAGAGCGCGCCCTGGACAATCCGCTACCGTGGGTCAAGATCGGCGCGGCCGACTACGCGCGGGTCTCCCTGAGCGGAGTAGACATACAGTCGTTGCGGCGGCGCTCCGAGAAACGCATCCGTCGCAACCCCGGATTCGACATGCTGACCGCTCAGGAGCAAGTGCTCAGAGAGATGGACGATCAGACCGTCGTTTCGCTCCGCGAGCAGGATAGACGCATCGAATCGAAACGACGTGAACGTGTGCTCAAGGGTCAGCGCAACGCATTTCTGCGGACGCGGGGCATCGATCCGGTGGACGAAGACGCCGATGATGTGGATCAGGACGCTTTGGAGGAGCAACAGGAAATCATTGCGCGGATTCAGGTAAAGGAGGCGGCTCACATCCTCGCCGACGCCATTCGCCTCAGCTCCCGCGGCCGGCCACGCTCCGCCATGCGCGACTGATTCCGGGCTTTTTCCGGCATTACCGGCTGATGGCAGCAAGCAAAAAATCTTTTAATGCAAGTGGCTACAGCTTGCTACAACAAACAACGGGACAGAACAAAAATCCCATGACTCCGTTGCCGAAGAACTCGGAGCCTTGCCGGAATTCGAGTTTTTAAAGGATCTGCCGCCGAAATCTCGCAAATTAAATTAACGAGATCGAGTATGGGTAGTGGTAAGTTTTTAAATAGTTTGCGTGGACTTGTTTGATCCCCTCTCCCGGAGGGAGAGGGAGTGCAGCCTGCAGTGCGCCAAACCCACTGCCAGTGGCAATGGTTCCATTTAAACCTTAACCATTACCCGAGTATGTGGAATACTCCCAACCTATTGACTCTGTTGCGTATCCTACTGATTCCGGTCTTCGTCGGGATCTTTTATATCCCTGTTCCCTGGACCTCCTCAGTCTGTGCCCTGGTATTTACCATTGCCGCGCTCACGGACTGGCTCGACGGGCACCTGGCCCGGCGCTGGCAGCAGACCTCACCCTTCGGCGCCTTTCTCGATCCGGTGGCCGACAAGCTCATGGTCGCCGTGGCACTGGTGCTGCTGGTGCAGTCGGATCCACGGGCGGCTCTGGCCCTTCCAGCGGCAACTATCATCGGCCGCGAGATCGCCGTCTCCGCCCTACGCGAGTGGATGGCCGAGCTTGGCACCCGGACGCAGGTCGCCGCCTCAAAGGTCGCAAAGTTCAAGACGATAGTCCAGATGGTTGCCATCGTCCTGCTGATTTTCAGCCGGGACGATACGGACTCACCGCTCCACGGCATCGGGATGGGGTTGCTCTATATCGCCGCGGTCCTGACGCTCTGGTCCATGCTGCTCTATTTACGCGCGGCCTGGCCGAGCCTGAAGTCCCCGGACAGACCCCTGGAAGGTGCGGAGAAACAGTAAGCTACTCGAACAGGTTCCCGAATGCGCCGGCAAACTGCTTGTAGGCCTCCCAACCGTCCTTGTCCATCACCTGGTCGATGACCCACCGGTTCTCCTCCCGCTGCCCCATGACGCACTGGATTTCGTAGCCCAGGTACCGCAGGAAGGGATAGCCGGGTCCCTCGTCGTCGAAGTGGAGCCGGGCGTATTCGTCGGAACGCCGGTTGAGCAATTCGATAAAGGGAAGACCGTAATCGCCGTCGCCGAAGAGGTCGCGGCCATTGTCCCGGACGTGCTCGATGACCTTGGTGACGACGGTGGTAATCAGGGTGCGGCGGTCATCTTCGCTCATGATGCCGTAACATAGGTGGTCGGCGATCTGGATCAGGAAGACGAGGTACTCCTGAATGACCGCCATGCGTTGCCTGTCGTCCGCATAGACGAAGCGCTCGCAATGCAGGTTGACGGCCTTCTCCACGGCAAGACGCCAGGCAATGAAGGCGAGCGCACCCGCGATTTCCGGCACGGACCTTTCCTGCTCCGCATTCCACCAATGACTCTTGATTCTCAGTGCCACCTTTTTTTCTCCCTTCAGGATTGCTGATGCACGACTCGACCCGATGGCATGTCTGCGAGGATGCCGCCGCCGTTGCCGTCGAGGCCACGCGGCGCATCCTGGCCGTGGCCGCGACGGCGCTCGCAACGCGCGGCGTCTTTCGCATCGTGTTGGCCGGCGGGCGCACACCGCTCCGGACCTATCGGCTGTTATCCCAAGCAACGGCCGACTGGACAGGCTGGCACCTCTACTTCAGCGACGAGCGTTGCCTACCGCCCGATCATGATGGGCGCAACAGCCGGGCCATCGCCCTCGCCTGGCTCGAGCGGGTCCCGATCCCCGCGCCGAATATCCACCTCATTCCCGCCGAGCTGGGGGCCGAAGCGGCCGCTGCCGCTTATCGACAGCCGGTGAGCACCGCTCTGCCCTTCGATCTGGTCACCCTGGGCATGGGGGAAGACGGCCACACCGCGAGCCTCTTCCCGGACCGGGTACACCCGGCCGCGGAGCTGACGCTTCCCATCCACGGGGCGCCCAAGCCCCCACCGGACCGGGTCAGCCTGAGCGCACGCGCCTTGAGCGATGCCCGAGAAATCATGATTCTGGCGACGAGTGCCGAAAAAAGGGGACCCATCGCCGCATGGCGGGCAGGCGAGCCCTTGCCGGTGGCCGATATCGGCGGAGCCGGCGGGGTGGACGTCCTGATCGATCGGGACGCGAATGGAGCCTGACGCCCTGTAGACTTTAGGGCACTTTGAAAAATCCGATTTTCGTCAACGGCGTGTCCGAATAATCAATGGTTTAGAGTCGCCTGATCGGTGAAAATGCCTATTTTTCAAGGTGCCCTTTACTCGGACCTCACGGATATCCAACCAATCGGTAGTGGGTAAATTTTAAGTGCCAAAGCCTGCCGGCCCCTTCCTTCGTCGGTAGTGGTGAATTTTTAAATGGCTGGCATAGACTTTTCTTTGATCCCCTCTCCCCGGCCCTCTCCCAGCGGGAGAGGGAGTGTAGCCTATAGTGCGCCAAACTTACTGCGAGCGGCGATGGTTACATTTAAACCTTAACCATTACCCCCTCGTCATTCCGGCAGGGATTGCCGAAATCCAGGCGGCTCCAGGGATGGTAAAAACAGCGGGGGTTCGAATCATCAGGTCGCACAAGCATGTCACCTTATGGGTGGTGGTAAATTTATAACTGATAGAGTGATCGAGAGTCCTGAGTGCAGGAGGTAGTTGTCAGGACCTGATAGCTGGCAACTGCACCCTCTTATCAGTTTGGATAATTTACCACTATCCCTCTCTCTCTGCTTTAACCATTTAAAAACTTACCACTACCACTTTATGTTCAACCACTACCTCCCATGGGTAATCATGGCCTCAGGTTCCGGGAAATACGCGCACACCTGCGCCGAAAACGCGCGCTGGGACTCGGCTTCGGCGCCGCCACCGCCGGGCTCTGACCATGGTCCCGGTGGTGAACTTCATCGTGATGCCGAGCGCCGTGGCGGGCGCAACCGCCATGTGGGTGGACGAGCTGAGCAGTTAAGGTTACCTTCAACATCATTCAGCAAAACGCAAGTGCGATACCAACGCCGTGCCGCACGGGCCATGGGCAGCCAGCTCCAAGCTGCGGGCCTCGCCCGCATGCTCGATGCGGACGGTCAAATCCGGCGTCGGCAAAGCGCCCCGTCCCCGCTCCGGCCATTCCACGAGCAACAGGCTCCGACCATCCAGCAAATCGCGCAGACCCAGGTATTCGAGCTCTGCTGGATCACCGAGCCGGTAGAGATCCAGGTGGTAGATGCACATGCTCCCCAGCTCGTAGGGCTCGAGCAAGGTATAGGTGGGGCTGCGGACCGGACCTGCGTGACCGAGTCCGCGCAGAATGCCGCGCACGAGGGTGGTCTTGCCGGTGCCCAGATCGCCCTGCAGATAGAGGGTGCAGGGAGGGCGCAGTTGGGCGGCGATACGCCGACCGAAGGCAATCTGGGCCGCCTGACCATGGAGACGGACGCACACGCCCCCACTTCCCTGCCTGCCGTGCTCCCGCCGGGCAGCTGGATCCGGCGCCGGGAGTGCGTCGCTTATAGCCATTGCCGAACCCAGGCCACCAAGCGGTCGGTATCCATAGCGCCGGTGGTACGCGTTACCTCCCGACCGTCTTTGAAGAGGATCAGATTCGACATTTCGGTCTCCTCAGCGCATCGAATCGGGAGGATCGCCGGACCTTGAACGCCCCACCCGCTTGATTCGGACAATTGCGCACCTATTTACGGGCTTTGAGCAAGATTCCAATCAGGAGTAACCAAGGTAATGACGGACTCACCTTACATCATCGCAGTCACGGCCGAAAGCTTCCGGCGCGTCGTCGTCGAAGGCTCCCATGAGCGCCTGGTACTGGTGGATTTTTGGGCCGATTGGTGCGCACCCTGCCAGATGTTGATGCCGGTGCTCGCGTCCCTGGCGGACGCCTACGGCGGAAAACTCCTGGTTGCCAAGGTGAATACCGAGGAAGAACAGACGCTTGCCGTCGAGTACGATATTCGCAGCCTGCCCACGGTGCAACTCTTCAAGGATGGGCGACCCATCGACCAGTTCATGGGCGCCCTGCCCGAGCCTCAGGTCCGCGAGTTTCTGGAACGCCACCTGCCCCGGGAGTCGGACCGACTCCTGGCGCAGGCCCAGGGACTGATGAACGCCGGTGACCGAGCGGGTGCGGCCCGCCTGATCGAGCAGGCGCGGGAGGCGGACCCGGAGAACATCCGGGTCCGCCTGGCCCAAGCAGGCATCGAAGCGGCGGCGGGTAACATCCGGCAGGCGCAAGCGATACTCGACGAGCTACCGCAGGAGCTGGCCGACGATCCCGAAGTGACGCGCCTGAAGGGACAAGTCAGCTTCGCGGCACTCCAGGCCGATTCGCCGCCGGAAGCAACCCTGATATCCAGGTTGGAAGCGGATCCGAAGGACAGTGACGCCCGTCACAGACTCGCGGCCCACCTGGTAGTGCGTGGCGATTTCGAGGGCGCTCTCGAGCAGCTCCTGGAGCTGATGAAACAGGACCGCGCCTTCGCGGACGACGCCGGCCGCAAGGGCATGCTCATGGTCTTTGCCATGCTCGGCGGACAAGGCGACCTGGTGACAGGTTACCGCAGCCGGATGTTGAACGCCCTCTACTAGCACCAAATTTTACCTTATTTTGCTAGTTATTATTTCGAGCATAGCGAGAAGTCCTTGTCCCAACGAAGGAGGGATCTTGGGTGCTGGAACGGGAAAGAATGTGAATTCAGATTTAATCATCGAGAGGAAAACCTCTTTATTAGAGCAAGTCTGAAATCTCACTCACAAAAAACCCCTTAGCTCTTCAGAGCCAAGGGGTTTGAATAAGGCCCTGGCGGTGACCTACTTTCGCATGGGGAGGCCCCACACTATCATCGGCGATACACCGTTTCACTTCTGAGTTCGGGATGGGATCAGGTGGTTCCAGTGCTCTGTTGCCGCCAGGAAAACCGGTTAGATCGCGTAAGCCACGCGGATGCGTCTTGCTTCGACACCCAAAGATCTTGGGTGTTATATGGTCAAGCCGCACGGTCAATTAGTACGGGTTAGCTTCACACGTTACCGTGCTTCCACACCCCGCCTATCAACGTCGTCGTCTTCGACGGACCTTCAGGGACCTCAAGGGTCCGGCGAGACCTTATCTCGGGAGGGGCTTCCCGCTTAGATGCTTTCAGCGGTTATCCCGTCCGTACATAGCTACCCGGCAGTGCCACTGGCGTGACAACCGGAACACCAGAGGTACGTCCACTCCGGTCCTCTCGTACTAGGAGCAGCTTCCCTCAAGTCTCGAACGCCCACGGCAGATAGGGACCGAACTGTCTCACGACGTTCTAAACCCAGCTCGCGTACCACTTTAAATGGCGAACAGCCATACCCTTGGGACCGACTTCAGCCCCAGGATGTGATGAGCCGACATCGAGGTGCCAAACACCGCCGTCGATATGAACTCTTGGGCGGTATCAGCCTGTTATCCCCGGAGTACCTTTTATCCGTTGAGCGATGGCCCTTCCATACAGAACCACCGGATCACTAAGACCTGCTTTCGCACCTGCTCGACTTGTCTGTCTCGCAGTCAAGCACCCTTTTGCCTTTGCACTCAATGCGCGATTTCCGACCGCGCTGAGGGTACCTTCGTGCTCCTCCGTTACGCTTTGGGAGGAGACCGCCCCAGTCAAACTACCCACCACACACTGTCCCTGATCCGGATCACGGACCGAGGTTAGAACTCTAAACATACCAGGGTGGTATTTCAAGGATGGCTCCACGGCAACTGGCGTCACCGCTTCAAAGCCCCCCACCTATCCTACACAAGTAGGTTCAAAGTCCCGTGTGAAGCTGTAGTAAAGGTTCACGGGGTCTTTCCGTCTAGCCGCGGGTACTCGGCATCTTGACCGAGATTTCAACTTCACTGAGTCTCTGGTGGAGACAGCGTGGCCATCGTTACGCCATTCGTGCAGGTCGGAACTTACCCGACAAGGAATTTCGCTACCTTAGGACCGTTATAGTTACGGCCGCCGTTTACCGGGGCTTCGGTCAAGAGCTTCCCCCTCACCTAGATTATCTATATGCAGACTCTCTCTGACCCGTAACTTCAGACTATGGTAGGCCTTACCGCTACGTTTCAATCGAGCTTCTCGTCGCTTTGCCGTTTCATATGCAAGATACGCTTCATAGTAAGCGACGATCCAATCGTCCACTTGCTACGTCAAGCGATTCAATTCCCCCTTATGCTCTTTAAAACGCCTTTTGAGGTCGTCTGCTGAGCCAAGATAGAACTCATCTCGCTTCGCGCTATAAAGCAGGCACACATAAAACATGCAATCGCGCAGATAATCTAGGTGAGGGGTAACCCCATCACTTAACCTTCCGGCACCGGGCAGGCGTCACACCCTATACTTCCTCTTTCGAGTTTGCAGAGTGCTATGTTTTTAGTAAACAGTCGCAGCCACCTGGTCACTGCAACCCCTTTCCGCTCCGGCCGCAGGGCCTTCACGTACCAGGGGCGTACCTTCTCCCGAAGTTACGGTACTATTTTGCCTAGTTCCTTCACCAGAGTTCTCTCAAGCGCCTTGGGATTCTCACCCTGCCCACCTGTGTCGGTTTGGAGTACGGTCACTCATTACCTGAAGCTTAGAGGCTTTTCCTGGAAGCCTGGCATCAATCACTTCGTCTCCGTGGAGACTCGTCGTCACGCCTCGGAATTGCCACCCCGGATTTTCCT
>Ga0209568_1000308_pt1:15000-16837 | contig 16837 bp, 12 predicted proteins | sample WorMetOlspDAHAB2_FD_187406 | JGI IMG/M metagenome (GOLD analysis project Ga0209568, IMG submission 187406) | Marine gutless worms symbiont microbial communities from Max Planck institute for Marine Microbiology, Germany - Olavius sp. DAHAB.2... ...
GCAACCTCGTCGGCTCGATCGCCGGCGGCAGGTCCACAATCTGGATGCTGTAAAAGGTCCCCATGGTAGTGCCCTGCAGCGCCATGACCTGATTCTCCGGGGCGGGAGTGCAACCGGTCAGCAGCGACAGGAGGACGAGAAGGAGGGAAAGACGGAAGTATTGCCACATGCGATAGACCCCAGGGTGAGCGCGTATAAATCTTCCCGAAAACATGACCTGAGCGGAGTCGTTGGCGTGTCGATCAGGTCAGCGCAACGTACCTACGAGCCGGTAGGCGCGGGCTTGCCCCGCACCTGTCGCTTGGGCGCACCTTGGTGTCGCCGGATCTCTCGATGATAGGTGCGGGGCGAGCCCGTGCTTTACAATTCCCTGGCTTGCAATCCGATGCCATTTTCCCGTCTGTTCCGAAATCATGTTCACGATCGTCGACCGCTATATCCTGCTGGAAGTGCTCAAGGTCTTTACGGCGATTCTGGGCACCTTCCTACTGGTCGTCCTCAGCATGCTCTTTCTGCGCACCCTGGAGGAGGTAAACGTAGGCGCCCTCAGCAGCGACATCGTCATACGTTTCGTCGGCCTGCAGATTGCGCGGGATCTCTCCAGCCTGATGCCGCCGGCATTTTTCATCTCCGTCCTGGTCGCGCTCGGCCGTATGTCCCGCGACAGCGAGCTGATCGCGCTGAGTGCCTGTGGACTGGGAAACGGGCGCATTTATCGCTCCCTGTTCTACCTGGCGCTACCGGTCGCCCTTCTGACGGCCTGGTTTTCCTTCATGCTGCGCCCCCTAGTGGTCTCCGAGATCCAGAAGATACTTCATCAGCGCAAGGATCAGGCGCATCAGGTCAGCGGGATTAAGCAGGGGTGCTTCTACCAGTACGAGCAGGGACTGGTCACGATCTACGTGGAAAAGATCGAGGACAAAAAGCGGTTACACAACATCTTTATCCACGACCGTCGCCAGGATCGGATCAGGCTGGTGGTCAGTGAAACGGGAGTGCGCCGTGTCAACGAGGCATCGGGCGATCAGTTCGTGACCCTGCTGGACGGACACCGTTACGAGGGGGTTCCAGGGCAACTCGATTATTCTATCAGTGTCTTCGAACGCTACAATCTGCGCATCGAGCCGAGGGGGCTCGAACACTTCCGGAGCAGGAAACGCGCCAGCTATCGGGTCGAAGCGCTTCTGGGCTCCGAGGATTTGCAGGATCAGGCGGAGCTGCAATATAGAATCGGCGGTCCGCTTGCCATCTTTACCCTGACGCTGCTGACGATTCCTTTGACGGTAAAGTCACCGCGCCAGCGCACCGGCGGACGTATATTCCTGGCCCTCCTGACCTACTTCAGCTTCTTCAATATGCAGCGTCTGGCGGAGACCTGGTTCGAGACCGGGGTCACGCCGAGCTGGCTCGGAAGCCTCTGGTATCAGGCATTGATACTGTTTTTGGTGCTTGCGATTCTGTTGCCGGAAGGCCACTGGCGGAAACGGTTGGTGCGGCGTTCGCCACGCGCGGCTCCGGGACAAGGCAATGTTGCCGATTCGACAGGGATTGCCGGAGCCGGAAAGCCCTGAAAATTGCGAGAAGCTTCACATCCCTGTGACCGGATTCCGGCACTGTTATTCCACACAGAGGACGCTACGAAATAGCTCCGTAGATACTCTGTTCCGCTGCAAGTCCAATTCGCCTCCTAGTCCCCAAAAAGTCACTCTAGCACATAAATTAGATTTATCATGCTGTCGTTTTGCTCGGGGTAAAGAAGCGTCGGCCGTCAAACGGAGAGTTCGTCTTGAACATGGCGTGGATAGCGAGCAACAGCTTGCGCATGACGGCACAGAGG
>Ga0209568_1000309_pt1 | contig 16807 bp, 20 predicted proteins | sample WorMetOlspDAHAB2_FD_187406 | JGI IMG/M metagenome (GOLD analysis project Ga0209568, IMG submission 187406) | Marine gutless worms symbiont microbial communities from Max Planck institute for Marine Microbiology, Germany - Olavius sp. DAHAB.2... ...
AGAAACGCAGAAAAGCAGAAACGCAGAAACGCAGAAACGCAGAAACGCAGAAACGCAGAAACGCAGAAACGCAGAAACGCAGAAACGCAGAAACGCAGAAACGCAGAAACGCAGAAACGCAGAAACGCGGAGAAATCCCCTCTGCGCCTCTGCGCCTCTGCGCCTCTGCGCGAGAAAATACAGATAAGCCCATAACGCATCACCCCGAAAATTTAAGATGGCTGTCAGTCGGTAACCGCCGGATTCCATGCCGGAAAACCATCTCATCCACAGGTCGAAGCTACCGCCAAGATGAATATCGCCGCCACCGAGCACCGAAAAAAGCGGCATCTGGTCGCATTCTGGCTGTCCATGATGCTGGTCTGGGTGTTGCTCAATGCCTCCTTGTCGTGGCAGGTCGTGCTGGCGGGGAGCCTGGTTGCCACCCTGTTGGTGTTTATCTTCCCGGCCCACGGCTTTCTGTTCGCCGGGACCAGATTCACACCCCGGACGCCCTTGCTGGTGCTCGGGTATTTAGGGCTCTTCACCCGCGAGCTGGTCAAATCGAATCTGGATGTGGCCCGGCGGGTGATCGCGCCGGAGGTGCGGATCAATCCGGGAATCGTCGAGATCAAGACCCGTTTAAAACATCCGACCTACCGGTTGATCCTGGCCAATTCGATTACCTTGACCCCCGGCACCCTCACGGTGGATATGATCGACGATTCCCTCTTCATTCACTGGATCGATGTCACGGGGAAGGACGTGGAAAGCGCGACGCGCGAGATCTCCGCACGCTTCGAGCACTATCTCCTGCAGCTGAGCCAAGGGTGAACTCACGATGGCCGATACCCTGATGACCCTGGCGGCAATCCTCACCCTGTTGGGGAGCCTGTTCAGTATTATCCGATTGGTGAAGGGTCCGACCCCTATCGATCGCATCATTGCCATCGATGTGCTGACCATCACCGCCATCAGCATCATCGTGCTCCTGGCCCATTTCGGGGGGCGCTTCATCTATGTGGACGTAGCCATCGTCTATGGTCTGCTCAGCTTCCTGGGGGTACTGGCCGTGGCCCGTTACAGCGAAAAGGGGTTCTGATCCATGCAAGCCTATTTAGAATTGCTCGGCGCCCTGATGACCCTGGCCGGCTCGGTATTCCTGCTGCTGGGGGGATTGGGCGTGCTGCGCATGCCCGACAGCTACAATCGGTTGCAGGCCGGCACCAAGGCCTCCACCCTGGGGACCACGCTGGCCCTGATCGGGCTCGGGATCGCCCATCCCGGCTGGCTGGGCAAGCTGCTGATTATCGCCTTCTTCGTCATGTTGACTTCCCCTATCTCCGCCCACGCCCTGGCGCGCGCGGCCCACGCCATTCGAGTCCCGCTGAGCGACCGCACGGTGGTCGACAAGCTGGGAGAACGGGAGACGACCTCATGATGCTCCTGGTGATCGGCACGGCGCTCTGCGTCGGAATCATCGTCAGCGCCCTGCTGGCCGTCCACCTGGGGAACACGCTCAGCGCGGCCATCAGCGCCGGTATGGCCAGCCTCTTCGCAGCCATTACCTATGTCGCCTTGGCCGCCCCCGATGTGGCCATGACCGAGGCCGCCATCGGCAGCGGCCTGACGACCATCATCTTTCTCTACAGCATTCGCCGGACCACGGAGCCGCCGGAGAAATGATCAAGCGGACCACCATACTCCTCACACTGGTGCTGCTGGGGCTGGTGTTCTTGCAGATGGTCGCGGGCTATGCCCCCCGCGCCGCCCTGAATCCTATCTCCGAGCACTATGTGACGGCGGGTCCCGATGAGCTGGGCGCCGCGAATATCGTGACCGCGGTGCTGGTCACCTATCGTGGCCTGGATACCCTGGGCGAGGTGGCGGTGCTCTTCATCTCCGCGGCCGGGGTCGGGCTACTGCTGCGCCGGCGGGTCGACGAGACGGAGGCAGGTCCGGATCGACGGGCCTCCAGCGAGCTGGTACGGACCGCCGTTCAGTTCCTCCTGCCGCTGATCTTCGTGCTCGGTATCTATGTCTTTATCAATGGACACCTGACGCCGGGCGGCGGTTTTCAAGGCGGGGCGGTGCTGGCCTCCGGGATCATGCTGCTGCTGCTGGCCGATCCCGATACCCGCTTGAATCACGGCATCGTGCGTCTGTTGGAGTCCTTCTCCGGCTTCGGCTATGTGGTGGTGGGGGTCCTGGGTCTGGTGCTCGCAGGCGGCTTTCTCGACAACCGTTTTCTTGACCTCGGCACCTTCGGGGAGCTGCTCAGCGCCGGCGCCATGCCGATTATCTATATCTTCATCGGCCTGAAAGTCGGGACCGAGCTGAGTGCGGTGCTCGAGCGAATGAAGGATTAGGGGCTGTTGACATAATCGTTGTGCCAACCGCTAATAGTACAGGATTAACAGGATTAACAGGATGTTGAATTGGTAGTGGTAAATTCATAAGTGGTAGAATACTTGATTATCGTTCGGACCCCACCGCGTCATTCCGGCTGGCCCCGCACCTATCGCCAGAGGAGCCGGCAGCGGGGCTGGGGACGCCGGAATCCAGGTGCCATAGATGGCGAAAGCAGTGGGTATTGGGACGATTATCAGGCTTCCGGGCGGCTTGTCACCACTTATAAATGGTAGTGGTTAGTGTTTAAATGGAAATACCGCCACTCGCAGTGGGTTTGGCGCACCGCAGGCTGCACTCCCTCTCCCTCCGGGAGAGGGCTGGGGAGAGGGGATCAAACAAGTCTACGCTAGCCATTTAAAAATTTACCACTACCTTATAAATTTACCGCTACCAAAAAATAATCCTGAAAATCCTGTTAATCCTGTACTATTGGTTAACGCAGCAGAGGGGGCGGGTAACATCCATAGACGGGGAAAACTATAGGGGTATTCAGCTTCATCTGTTAGCTGAGAAATATGAAACCTTTCGAAAGGATCGATGAAATGAAAATAACGCATATCTTTCTTGGTAGTGGTAAATATTTAAATGGTCAGCGTAGAGGGGTTCATTAACCACGCCCGATCGCTTCTTGGTAATGGTTAAGGTTTAAATGGAAGCATCGCCGCTCGCAATAAGTTTGGCGCGCTATAGGCTACACTCCCTCTCCCGGCGGGAGAGGGGCTTTTGCGACACTCTCGGAGGGAGAGGAGGTGCAGCCGGTGGCGTGCCCAACATATTGCTATCGGCGATGTTCTCATTTAAACATTAACCATTACCAATCATTTGTCGTCCGTACATTTAATCTTGGTGCGGATATTTATATTGATAGAGAAGACAATGTATATTGAAAGGGTACTCTAAAGCAAATCGAAACATATATAGAGGCTCATTACGATGAACTCGTTAGCGCATGGAAAATATACTTCAAGTGTTGAGGTTACAAATATATCTGCACACGGATTATGGCTTTTTGCTCATAACTACAGAGTTTTTTATTTCGTATGATGATTTCCATGGTTCAAAGAACAAACAAGTAAGCTCAATCACCAACGTAGAAGAGCATGCTCCGGGATACTATTATTGGCCTGACATCGACGTCGATTTATCTCAGGAGATAATCGAGCATCCGGAACGTTTTCCATTAAGCGCAAAAATCACATAGGCTCGCGTAGATTGGGGTAGAGGAACGAACCCCAACGTCTCGGTTTCGCGGCTCAAACGCTGATAGGTTTCTGCTCGTTCCCACGCTCCAGCGTAGGAATGCAGCTGGGTCGCTCCAGCGGCCAGTATATTGTGATGCTGGAGCATCGGGATTTGCTCCCAGAGATCTGGAGAGAGGAGTATTTATGAGCAAATTATCTGTTGGCGATGTGGTTCATCTTAAATCTGGCGGTCCAAAAATGACGGTTATGGTAGTACTTGGATCGCCTGAAAGCCCAAAACAACTTGAACCTATAGCCAAACTACAGGGTTACCAAGCAGGCGATATATCTTGTACATGGTTTGAGGGAACCGAGAAGAGAACGTCGCTATTTCATGCAGCGACACTTGTGAAATTAGAAGATAATTCCGGTGCGTCGTGATAGTTACTAAGGAGAATCCTGTACCATTAGGAGACAAGCCCGAAAGTTAGGGTTTACTCCTTATTAAATCTCAACACGCCCTAAAGAATTGCGTCTCTGCGGTTCAAACGCATTTTGTAGGTAATAAGCAAATGTCCCTAATCCCCGAGGGCATCTCCCTCCCCACCATCGTGCTGACCTCCGGTTTCATCGTAATCCTGATCGGCCTGTGGGGCATGATGACGCGCAAAAACATCATTCAGATCATCATCGGCTTTTCCCTGACCGATACCGGGATTCATATGGTGATGGTCGCCGTCGGTTATCTGAACGGTCGCACGGCGCCTATCTTCGATGCCGCCGTCGACCGCTCCCAGGCCGCCGCGACCCTGGTGGACCCGATCCCTTCCGCCCTCGTGCTGACGGCGATCGTGATCGGGCTGGGGATTACCGCGCTGATGCTCTCCTATGCCATCCGGATCTATAAGCAGAACCGCTCCTTGTCCATCGACGACTGCAGCGAGCTGAAGGGCTGAACCCCATGGTCGATCCCCTCTACATCTTTATCTTGTCCCTGGGCAGCGCCTTTCTGCTTTCTCTCTTCTATCAGCGACACCGCAATCTGGGGGCCTTCGTCTTTCTGGCTACGCTGGCCGGTATCACGGTTATCTCCGGTCTGGGATTCATCGCCCTGGCAGGTGGCGCACCCGGTGTGGAGATCCTGACCGCCGGATTGAAACCGCCGCTCTCCATCAACCTGCGGTTCGGCCTGTACGAGGCTTTTCTATCTCTGGCGGTCAACCTGGTGAGCGTTTTGGGCGGTTGGTATCTGTTGCAACGGCTGCGGGAGCATGTGCAGGCGTTGATCCTGTTCCTCATGATCGTCATGGGCATCAACGGCATGATCATGACGCGAGACCTGTTCAATCTATTCGTGTTCATCGAGATCACCGCCATTGCGACCTATGCGCTGATCGGGCTGGAACGGAACCGCAGGACCCTGACCGCCGGCTTCAAGTACGTCATGGCGGGGGGGCTGGCGTCTTCTTTCTTTCTGATCGGGACCATCCTGGTCTACCACCTGGCCGGCACCCTGAACATCGACGGCATGATCGCCGACCGGGCGCTGTTGGATAATCCTCTGGGGTCCGCGGCCCTGGTCTTCCTGATCACGGCCGTCATCATCGAGCTCAAGCCGTTCCCGGCCAACGGTTGGGGCCTGGATGTCTATCAGGCGGCGCCCGGCGGCATCGGCGCCCTCCTCTCGGCGGGAGTTGCTACCGGCGCCCTGGCGGCCCTGTATAAGTTGCTGCCCTTGTTGCCGGTCGATCAGCTGTCCGTGATCGTCTCCATCGGACTGGTGACCTTTCTGCTCTCGAACCTGATCGGGCTCAAGCAGCGCAACGCGCAGCGCCTGCTGGGCTATTCCTCCATCGCCCAGTTGGGCCTGTTGGTGGCCGCTATCGCCTATCTCCTCGGGAGCGGGCAGAAGGCGCTGGTACCTCTGGTGGTCGGTGGCCTCTTCGTCAATCACTTCCTGGCCAAGGCAGGGCTCTTCTGGCTGGCGGGGATTCTGGGCAAGGAGAAGTGGTGGGAGTGGACGGCATTGGCCAGGCAGCCCTGGCTGTTGCTCCTGTTCGGCACCCTGATCCTGGCCCTGGTGGGCCTGCCACCCTTTCCGGGTTTTTGGGCCAAGTGGGAGCTGGTCATGCGGCTCGCCGCCGATGGGATGTACGGCTGGCTGGCGGTTATTTTACTGGGCTCGCTGCTGGAGGCGGTCTATCTGCTACGTTGGCTCGGCGCCACGCTCGATGGCCGGGCGCGCGCCCAGGCCCGCTTCAGTTGGGCCGGTCTGACCCCGCCGGCCGTCTTCGCGCTCCTGCTGTACGGTGGCGGTTGGTATTGGGCGGACCGGCTAGGCGAGCCGGCCCTGGTCGCCTTCCTGCCGGTCGTCGCGGGCGGTGTGCTGTTCCTGCTCGAGCGCCTGCTGCGCGATCGCCTACCGAGTCGCCTCGTGGGGCTGCTCGCCCTGGCGATCCTGGGCGTCTTTACCTTCCGGATACTGCCCCAGCTCTCCGGACTCGCCTGGTTGTTCGGGCTGATCTTTCTGCCCGGCGGTCTGCTGATGATCTTCGCCACCCTCTACCGCGGGCACGCGCGGCCGGGCTTTTATCCCCTGGTTACGGCTATGCTGATGGCTTTGGGGCTCTTGCTCCAAACCCGGACCAGCCTGGGCTTCTTCTATGCCTGGGAGCTCATGACCCTGAGCTCCTATCTGCTCATTACCTTCGGCAAAGAATCCGCCCGGCCGGCCTTCAGCTATGTGCTCTTCTCCCTGGGCTCGGCTTATTTAATTCTGGCCGGTCTCGCCTTGGGCTACGGCGCCTCCGGCTCACCGCTGCTCGCAGGCCTGCAACAGGTGGGGGTGCTCGGACCTGTCATCTTCGCCCTGCTGGCCTTGGGCTTCATCATCAAGACCGGCGGCCTCGGCTTTCACGTCTGGCTACCCGGCGCTTACACGGAGGCGGAAGATGATTTCACTGCCATCATCTCCTCGATAATCAGCAAGGCGGGAATCTTCGGCTTCCTGGTCGCCGCAATCCAGTTGGGCGATCAGGCGGTAGGTGGCCTGGATATCGCCTATCTGGTGTGCTGGTTGGGCCTGCTTACCGCGGTAGCCGGCGCCCTGATGGCCGTGCTCCAGGAGGACGTCAAGCGGCTGCTGGCCTATTCGAGCATGGGACAGGTGGGCTATATCGTCGCCGGCGTCGCCATGATGAGCCACCTGGGCTGGGTGACGGCCGTCTATCTGTCCGTCAATCACTTCCTGTACAAGGGCTTGCTGTTTCTCGCCGTGATGGGCGTGATTTATCGCACCGGCACCCGTGCCATGTATCGCATGGGCGGGATGATCGGCCGCATGCCGGTCACCTTTTTTTGCGCCTTGATCGCCATCATCGCCATGTCCGGCGTACCGCCCCTGACCGGCTTCGGCGGCAAGTGGCTGCTGTACAATGGCCTGATCGAAAAGCATTGGTATCTGCAGGCGGGCCTGGCCTTCTTCTCCAGCGCCCTCGCCTGTCTGTATATGTTCCGGCTGTTGCACTCGGTCTTCCTCGGCCAGCCCAAGCTGAAGCACAAGGATGTCAAGGAGGCCCCCTGGTGGCTGCTGGTTCCGCAGGTAGTATTGGCCGGGGCGATCCTGGTCTTCTCCCTGTTTCCCCAATATCTGGTGCAACCCATCTCGAACGCGGTCGAGCCCCATTACGCGACGACTCTGAGCTGGGCCGGTAACCAGGTCACTACCGCCGCGGGTCATTGGAACGGCTTCCTCATCATGATGATCGTCGGGGCGGTTTTTTTACTCCCCCTGATCTGGATGCTGCTGTCGCGGACCCGGGTCCAGCGGGTCAAGCAATTCAATATCGTCTACGCGGCGGAGCACCCCGACCGGCCGGAGACCACCCATTTCGCCTACAACTTCTATCCCTACATCGAGAAGAGTCTGGGCGGGCTGGTACGACCACGGGCTGTCCGCTTCTGGAACGCCCTGGCCGAGTGGACCCACTCCCTGGCCGCTGCCGTGCGCAGTGTCTACACGGGCCATGCCCAGACCTATGCTCAGTTCATCGTCCTCTATCTGGTTGCCCTGGCCTTCCTGATGGGAGGGGGGTAGCCCTCACATCTCACCGGGGCGGCTGGCGGCGTATAATTTTTCCATTCAATGAGATGAAAAATGAAGACGGTAGATCTTGATTTCACAGAACAGGATGAAAAAGGACTTGAGGGGATCATAGCGATTACAGGGAAAACACAAAATGAACTTATATGCGAAGCAGTTAAATTGTTCATTGATGAATTTAATAGTAAGGATCGCCTAAATTTACTTCGGCAAGCACGTGGAGTGTGGAAAAGCCGCTGTGACCTACCTGATAGCGAACAACTGAGGCAAGAATGGGATAGAAAGGTATAATAGTTGTATGGCAATCAATTTATTAATTGATACGGACGTATTGATTGACTATCTTCGTGAACAAGGAGATGCCGTTCGTTACCTTGAATCCATGAAAGATAAGCCTCTTATTTCTGTAATAACAGTTGCAGAATTATATGCTGGCGTTCGTGAAGGAAAAGAAAGAAAGCGGCTCGATAAGTTTATCTCCGCTTTTGAAGTAGTATTGGTAGACTTGAACATCAGTGTAAAAGGTGGTTTATTCCGCAGAGATTATGGCAAAAGTCATAATACCGGAATCGCCGATGCACTAATTGCTGCTACTGCTGATACACAGAAGGCGTCATTAGTTACCTTGAATGCAAAACATTTTCCTATGCTTAAAAATGTCATTATTCCTTATCATAAAGAGAAAAATACAAGATGGAAAATCCATTAAAGGGCACTTTGAAAAATACGGTTTTCGTGAATAGCGTGTCTGAATAATCAATGGCTTAAAGTCTCTCGGTCGATGAAAGCACCTATTTTTCAAGGTGCCCTCAAGGCATAGGGACAAGAAAACAAAAAAGGAATATATTCGCATGGCTATTATTTCAATGTTTTATGGAATTATAGTGTCAATGTATTTCTTTGGCAATCGCCAACATAAACTGCCACATATTCATGTTAAATACCAGGAGCATAATGCAGTGTTTTCCATACCCGAAGGTAATGTGATTGAGGGCGATATGCCAACTAAGAAAATCAGGCTTGTACAAGCATGGATTCACATACACCAAGATGAATTAATGGCAGATTGGGAATTAGCATCGATGGGGAATGAAATATTTAAAATTGAACCGCTAAGATGAGGTGCTTTCATGAATCCGAGGATTAAAGAACTACATCCCAATGATGACTATACGTTATCATTGGTCTTTGATAATGGAGAAAAGGGAGTATTTGATGTATCACCATATTTGGATAAAGGTATTTTTTCTCAATTAAAAGGTCGCAGGGTATTTAATTCCGTAAAGCCATTTTTAGGCAGTATACAGTGGGGAAATGGACTAGATTTATGTCCAGATACTTTGTACCTGGATAGTGATCGCCTAACAAAAAGCTCAAGCGGACCTTCGTCTGCTTAGCTTGACGTTAGCCTTTGTTGAACGAAGGTCTGAATCTCTAAGAGTGAATCATTATGTCCGAATGGTTGGTCAAAGGCGGCTATGCCGCCGTCTCTGTCACGGTAGCCGCCGTCTACGGCATCCTGCTCAGCGGGATCATCGCCCGTACCCTGGCCCGGGTCCAGGGGCGGATCGGCATCCCGGTGTGGCAGGGATTTATCGATATCTTCAAGAACGCGGCCAAGCGCACCGCCATCAGCCATGGCGTCATGTTCTACCTGGGGCCGGTATTTCGCCTTGCCGGCGGCATCGGCACCCTGCTCTTCATCCCCATGCTGTACGGCAGCGAGGTTTTCGGCAACTTCCACTTCGCCGGCGACATCATCCTCGTCATCTACTTCATCCTGTTCGGCGCCCTGGGGATGGCCCTCGGGGCCAGCGAAGGGGGACACCCCTACAGCGCCATCGGCATCGGCCGCGGGCTGGCCCAGTTCGCCGCCTTCGAGGTACCTTTCGCCCTGGCGGTCATTGCCCTGGCGATCCAATACGACACCCTCTCCGTCTATGAGATGGTAGAGGCCCAACAAGGCGGCGTCGCCAACTGGACCCTGTTCACCAACCCGCTGGCGGTCACCGCGGCCATGCTGGCGCTCCTCGGCTCCACCGGTTATTCGCCCTTCGATGTAGTAGGTCCCCCGCAGGAGATCCCCATCGGACCCAGGACCGAGTTCCAGAGCGACTTTATCAGCCTGATGCAGCTCAATCGGGCCATCTTCGCCGCGGCCAAGCTGGTCCTGTACATGAATCTTTTCTTCGGCGGCGCGACCAATCTGATCGAGCTCATGCTCAAGACCTGGGCCATTTATATGGTGCCCATCTTCGTAGGGGCCGCGTTTCCGAGATTCCGTATCGACCAGTCGATCCGCTTTTTCCTGCGCTGGCCGACATTGATCGGAATTGCGGCGGTGGTTTTGGCGGATTATCTGTATGGAGCGTGATTCTACTTTGTTTTCTACTTTGTCACATTCACTGACTTGTTGATTTTACGGGGTCTTGTCATTTCTCAGATTCTTGATAAATCGGTGGGCTGGTTTGAAATGTGACAAAGTAGAACTAATAGTTGGCATGCTCAAAAAAACCCGTAGGTGGGGGTTAGGAGGTAAATAACATGGCAGATGAATTTATCATCACGGTTTCGGTCAATGAATCTAGCACAATAATTCATGTGCTTAAAGATAATCTAATTCCGTATAACTGTGTATCAAGTAAAAATTTCGGTAATGGTTAAGGTTTAAATGGAAGCATCGCCGCTCGCAATAAGTTTGGCGCGCTATAGGCTACACTCCCTCTCCCTCCGGGAGAGGGCCGGGGAGAGGGGATCAAAGAAAAGTCTATGCCAGCCATTTAAAAATTCACCACTACCAAAATTTCGATGGGATATCCGAAGTGACTCAGGTATTGGTGGCATTGACCACAGTTTCTGTGCCAATAATTGGAAAGGTGCTGATCGAATCCATAAGAACCAAATCAAATATTTCTATTAAATATAAAAATATTGAGTTAACTGGGCTTAGCGAAAAAGAAGCAGGCCATTTGATTGATAAACTTCGAGCAAACAGCACAAATGGAAATAGCTGATATTTTTTCTAGGGTTACGGGGTTTGGCGCAAATAAGTTAACCCCCATATTTTTGCCTGCAATAGAGGAAATTTTCAATATACTTAAGGATTATGTTACTAGTGTTTATGAGTTAGACAGGAAGGCTGTTGATTCTATTTCTTTTGACTATATTAATGCGCTTGGATTGTTTTGCAGAACTATAAGGAAGGACGGGTTAATCTCTATAGTATTTGGGGCGAACTCTGATATTCTTTTAGATTGGTCTAATTGTCTATTTTCGAATGTAGATAAGGGCCTTGCCAATGGTCATATTCCAGCCGTGAGACATCATACGGAGTTAATCTTGGCATGAAAGAAGGGAGTCATGAATTATGGCAACCATTGATGTGTATGTGATCGACAACAGCAAGTTCGATCTGACTATGTTCTTGGATGCAGCTCGTAGGTTGGGGGGAGCTTACGAACCCCAACGAATCGATTACCCGAACATAAGCGCTGGGGTTTGTGTTGACCAAAAAATCGGAGATAAACTGATGAGTACCATATCCTTGGACTATACATATTGGCAAGATGAAGAGATGTGGCTAGGATATCTCGATGAATATCCTGATTATATGACGCAAGGAGAAACAATGGATGAATTGAAGGAGAATCTAATTGATATTTACAAGGACATTACCAATGGTCATATTCCAGCCGTAAGACACCATGCAGAGTTAGTTGTGGCATGAAGAGAAGGGAATTGATTTCAAAGCTGGAGAAAATAGGATGTGTTTTTATACGCCACGGGGGGAAACATGATTGGTATCAGAATCCGGAAACAAAGGTTTCGCAGCCAATACCACGACATCGTGAAATTAAGGAGTATCTTGCTAAACAAATCATTAAGGAATTGAGTTAAGCAATCAAATGCCGACTGTACTCAGGATTGGCCCGTACAGGTTCTTTTTCTATGCCGGTGACCGTGACGAACCGGTACATATTCACGTGGAACGCGATATAAGCGTCGCGAAATTTTGGCTGAACCCAATAAGATTGCAACGCAGCGGGGGATTTAATCGGGCTGAAATCCACCGAATTCGCGAGCTTGTACAGATACATCGCGCAGTATTATTGGAGAATTGGAATGACTACTTTGGCCGTTCACATTGATGCACCAAATGCCAAAAGTGTTTCAGTTACTGACGATACCCTGAGTGTCGATCTGACGGATAGCAGAACGATTTCCGTTCCGGTCGAATGGTTTCCTCGGCTTGTTCATGCCACGGCAGATGAGAGGATGAAATGGAGATTGATTGGAAACGGACAGGGAATTCACTGGGAAGATATTGATGAAGACATCAGCGTAGAAGGTCTGTTGGCTGGTAAGTCATCTGGTGAAAGCCAGGCTTCTTTTAGAAAGTGGCTGGCTCGTAGGTTGGGCTCGTAGGTTGAGGTGAGCTTGCGAACAACCCCAACGAATCGATTATCGCAGATACTCGTGTTGGGGTTCGTACCTTACCCCCTATCTAGTACAGAAGTTCCTAAGTACCGATAATATCTTTATTAGGTAGTGGTGAATTTTTAAATGGCTGGCATAGACTTTTCTTTGATCTCCTCTCCCCGGCCCTCTCCCGGCGGGAGAGGGAGTGTAGCCTATAGCGCGCCAAACTTATTGCGAGCGGCGATGCTTCCATTTAAACCTTAACCATTACCCTTTATTATTTCTTCCATGAAGATACTGCTGGCTCAGTGTTTCCGGCATTCCAGCGCATCTGTACTCGGCAGACGAAGGCAAGATCAGCCCTGAAGGGGCGTGACATCAAAGGCATCAATTCCAGAGTACCGGTCGTAGGCAATGCCGTACTTCCACAACGGAATCTTCGAGCGTGACGGAAGCATCAAACACCGTCATCTCCCTTGTATGTCACGCCCTTTCAGGGCTCGATTCTAAACGCCTGACACCCCAGGGCGTTGCCCTGGGCTGGTATGTTCGACCCCTTCGGGGTCACTCGGCGTGGAGTCTGTAGGTTGGGGTGAGCTCTCGATGAGTATTTATCGAAAAAACGCGCTGTAAAGGAACGGTTCAACGTCGAGATGGTGACCTTCAATCAAGCCATCGCCTAAACGGATATAACCCGAGTTTGTGCCGGCAAATGAAGAGTTCGCTGACGACGAGCCCGCCGGTATCGAAAGTTGCCCTGATAACAATGACGAGCACAACGGAGGATGAAGACAAACCCAAAGAGCTTCCGGAGGACCCGGACGATTTGCTCGATGATGGGTATGAAGAAACCACCCACCTGGAAGTACAAGAGGGGGGCACCAGGACATTTCGTAATCCGGAGACGGGTGATAAAGTTCGCTTCGATAAAGGGGATCCGAACGAACCTGGCTGGAAGGGAAAAGATCATTGGCATAGATATAATCCGAATACGACTGGTAAAGGTGACCTCTATCTGGACAAGAACGGGAATCCCGTACCAAAAGGTTCGAAGCCATCACATATAGAACCTAAATAAATAACACCGGAGACAGAGCATGTCGATATCAGAAGTCCTGCAAGAGTATTATGGGCTGCATGATGCTTCGGTAGACAGCTGGAACTGGGCGGGCTCGGATCGCCTGGTGTTCGAGATCGAAGTGAATATGAATCAAGAAGATGATACGGACGATACGGATGATTTCAGAGAGATCATTCTGATCTTCGAGGGCTGTACCCTGATCGATGAGTTGAACGAGGGATTCAATGGCTTTTCCAGCGGTGATGCTGAAATTCTTGATGCGACCGAGGTGAAAGAATCGACATTACCAACGGCCAGGCAGGGAATCAGGCTGGTCATGAACCACTACAAATATGATGGAAAAGACCCAAGATTTGTGTTGGTCAAGGTTTTCTTTGATGAGTTTTCCGTAATTGATCCAAACGGGAAGTTTCATAAAACGGATGATAAAGTCGCATTCCACAGAGAGAAGCTGAATAAACCTGGTTGGAGGGAAAAAACCATTGGCACGGATATAACCCAAGTTGGTAATGGTTAAGGTATAAATGGAAACATCGCCTCTGGCAATGGGTAGGGCGCGCTACAGGCTACACCCCCTCTCCCCCCGGGAGAGGGCCGGGGAGAGGGGATCGAACAAGTCCACGCCAGCCATTTAAAAATTTACCACTACCCCCAAGTTTATGCGGGAAAATGAAGAAGAGGGAAGCCAGCCATAGGATGCGGTGAGTGATTCGCGTGATTCGTAGTTTTCTCTTTGCGATGCATGTCACGGGCTGAGATTATGCGTATCAAAGTCCCGGTGGAACGTAGGGTAAAGGTGATGTGGAGCAATCTGCCCGCATCTTGTCACAAGATACAAGAAATCGAACCGCGAAATCCAGGTTGGCGAGAATGACGAAAGACAACCCCATGAACAATCAAGAATTGCCCAACGACGGCCTGACCTATCCGCGAACCGAGTACTACTGCAAGACGCGGCCGGTACCGGTAGCGCCCCAGTTCGAGGCGATGGAGAAGATCCGCAATTGGGCGCGGGCCAATTCGCTGTCGGTGCAGGCCTTCGGGACCGGCTGCGGGGCGGTCGAGCTGCGGCCCCTGATGACGGCCCGGTATGATGCCTATCGCTTCGGTGTCATGCCCTCTCCGACCCCGCGCCAGTCCTGCGTCTTCATCATCGGCGGCTATGCGTCGGTCAAGACCTTGAAACGCATCGTGGTCAGCTACGAGCAGATGCAGAACCCGAAGTTCGTGGTCGCCCTGGGGAGCTGTACCGTGAACGGGGGTATGTATTGGGACAGCTACAACACCATCAACCGCATCGATCACTATATCCCGGTGGATCTCTATATCTCCGGCTGCATGCCGCGGCCCGAGGCCCTGCTGGCCGGCTTCGTCAAGCTCAAGGAGCTGATCAAGGCCGGTAAGTGCGAGGGCGCCAATAAGTATGCGGAGAACTTCGACTGGTACAAGGCGAACCAGAAGAAGATCATCAAGGATTGGAATATGCCGGATTACAATTGGTAATGGACGTCATGAAGCAGCTCTTCGAACGCTTGCAGCCCCTGTTCGCCGTGACCGATTTCAAGCGGCAGCGGGCCGACCTCGCCTTCCTGCGTATCCCGAAGGACTATGCGGAGATATTGATCCGCCATCTGCGGGATCACGAAGGATTCTCCCATCTGGTGTTTTTTACCGCGGTGGATTACATCGAGGACGGCATCTTCCGGCTGATCTACATGCTGCATAACTATGAGACCAGGGACACCCTGGGAGTACACGTGGATCTGTCCCGGGAAAAGCCGGTGATGACCTCGATCCACCCGCTCTGGGAGCAGGCCGCGCTCTATCAGCGGGAGCTCAAGGAGATGTTCGGGATCGATTTTCCCGGCAGTCCGGGCGTCGATGAGGATTTTCTGCTGGAGGGCTGGGACGAGATCCCGCCCATGCGCCGGGAGTTCGATACCCGGGCCTATGCGGAAAAAACCTTTTTCCCACGCGAGGGCCGTAAAAAAACCGATCCGCGCGCCCATATGGAAAGACAGCTCTACCCGGACGAGGGAGAGAAATAAAAATGATGTCCGCGCCCGACCGTTCCCCCGACCGATCCAGATACCCGGAGCTGGTGGATGGCAAGCCCGTCGTCGACCTGGACTCCGAGAAATACGTCAAGCTCTGGCATGGTCCCCAACATCCCGGCATCACCGGCAACATGTCGCTGGAGCTCACCCTGTGCGGCGACGAGGTGGTGGAGTGCAAGACCCATGTGGGCTATCTGCACCGGGGTTTTGAGAAGCTCATGGAGCGTCGGACCTGGATCCAGAACTTTCCGGTGGTGTGCCGAATCGCGGTGCCCGAGCCGGCCTTCAACGAATACCTGTATGCCGCGGGGTTGGAGGAGCTGGTGGGGATCGAGCCGCCGGAGCGAGCCCAGTGGATCCGCACCCTGAACCTGGAGATGATGAGATTGGCCAGCTTTCTCGCCTGGCTGGGCGGTCAGGCGGGGGCGTTCGGCAATGGCACCATCGGCCAGTGGACGGTGACCCACCGGGACTATCTGCTGGACCTGTTCGAGGAGATGACCGGCGGGCGCATCTACCACATGTACATGCTTCCGGGAGGCGTGCGGTCCGGACTCCCGGACGGCTTCGAGGAACGGCTAGAGGCCGTTTTGAAGCGCACTGAAAAGCTCCTCGAAGAGATCGATCTGGTCCTGCTCCACAACGCCGTCTTCAAGGCCAGGACCGTCGGCTTAGGGATCATCGACAAGGCGATGATCGACCGCTACGGCATCACGGGTCCCAATCAGCGGGCCTGCGGGATCGAACGGGATGTGCGCAAGGATTGTCCCTATCTCGTCTACGACCGCCTGGATTTCGAGATCATCACGGGCACCGCCTCGGATGTCTACGAACGGACGCTGGTGAGATACCGGGAGATGCACCAGTGCATCGACCTGATCCGCCAGGTCCTGGAACGCATGCCGCGAGCGGGACCCTTCCACGAGCCTTTGCCGAACGTTCTGCACTGGAAGATCCCGCCCGGCGCGACCTATGTCAAGGCCGAGTGCACCCGCGGCGAGAAGGGCTACTACATCGTCTCCGACGGCTCCCTCTGCCCGCGCCGGATCTGCATCCGCGGCCCCAGCTACACCCACGCCTTCCCGGTGATGGAGAAGATGGCGATCGGTACCGATATCGCCGACATCGCGGGGTTGATGGTTTCGCTGCACACCTATCCACCCGAGATCGAGCGGTAGCTGCTTGTACGGCAGTGCCGAAGCACTGAGTAACATGGGATTATTTTTCGCCGCGAATGAACGCAAATGGGTAATGGTTAAGGTTTAAATGTAACCATCGCCGCTTGCAGTAAGTTTGGCGCACTATAGGCTACACTCCCTCTCCCGCCGGGAGAGGGCCGGGGAGAGGGGGTCAAAGAAAAGTCTATGCTAGCCATTTAAAAATTCACCACTACCCATTTTCTATCTGAATCATTTTATCCTCCTTATGTTTGCTGATGGTGTGGCCTAATCGGGATAGGGAGGCACCTCACGATGCCTCTTCTCCCACACCACCGGGCATACGGATCACGTACCACGGCGGTTCGGTTGATTGAGTCATATCACTCATTGATACACACTTGGCAATCCCAATTCAG
>Ga0209568_1000310_pt1 | contig 16796 bp, 13 predicted proteins | sample WorMetOlspDAHAB2_FD_187406 | JGI IMG/M metagenome (GOLD analysis project Ga0209568, IMG submission 187406) | Marine gutless worms symbiont microbial communities from Max Planck institute for Marine Microbiology, Germany - Olavius sp. DAHAB.2... ...
ACATTAAACGATCCGCAAAGTGGGCAGTGCGGCTCGTCGCTCCAGCGCAGTTCTTCGAGATGCGCGATGCACGCTTCCTGATCGGGAAACTGGCGAAAGATCGTGAACAAGTTCATGGCACTGCCTCTCTATGCCCATAATGTACGGCACAGCGGAGATCGCGTCAAGCCCATAACTTGCTACTCCGTTAATCTTTAAGTTATAATCTACTAAGGACCGCATCATGGTTCGTCCCGTCTCAGCGCGACGCGCTTGACTCGTACGACGGAATCGTTACTATACCGACTAGTCAATATAAAAACGGCTACCGTTCAGGTTTGGAGACGACCATGTGCATGACAACTCACATCCAAGATCAGGCGACTGTGCCGGCGGCACCGCCTTTCGCCGATTTCGACACCAGCCGCGCCGATGCCTTCGAAGAAACCGTCGTCGGCATGCTCAACGCCGGTACGCTCAGCCTGATGGTATCGATCGGCCACCGCACGGGTCTTTTCGACGCGCTTGCCGGGCTGCCGCCCGCGACGGTCACCGAGATCGCCAACGCGGCAAGCCTCAACGAGCGGTACGTGCGCGAATGGCTTGGCGCCATGGTGACCGGCGGAATCATCGATCACGACCACGACGCCGGGACATACAAGCTGCCGCCCGAACATGCGCGGCTGCTGACTCGCGCCGCCGCGCCCGACAATCTCGCGGTGTTCGCCCAATACGTCTCGATTCTCGGGGCGGTCGAGGACGACATCGTCAGATGCTTCCACGAAGGCGGTGGCGTCCCCTACGGGCGCTATGCTCGGTTCCACGAAGTGATGGCCGAAGATAGTGGCCAGACCGTGCTGCCCGTGTTGGAGAGCCACATCTTGCCTCTGGTCGAGGGGCTGCCAGAACGACTTGATGCGGGCATCCGAGTCCTGGACGTGGGCTGCGGCCGCGGCCGCGCCATCAACCAGATGGCCCGGCGTTTCCCCAACAGCACGTTCGTCGGCTCCGACCTCTCGGAAGAGGCGATCGACTTTGCCCGCCGCGAGGCGTCGGAGATGGGAAACACCAACGCCAGATTCGAGGTCCGCGACCTCAGCCGGTTCGATGCCGAGGCGGAACCCGGCGCTTTCGATCTGGTCACGACCTTCGATGCGGTTCACGACCAGGCCGCGCCTGGTGCCGTGGTTTCTGGCATCCGCCGCAGTCTCACCGATGGTGGCGTCTACCTGGCGCAGGACATCAAGGGTTCCGGCCATCACCACGGCGACCGTGATCACCCCCTCGGTCCGCTGCTGTACACGGTCTCGTGCCTGCACTGCATGACCGTGTCCCTGGCCCAGGGCGGCGAGGGACTCGGCGCAATGTGGGGCCGCGAAAAGGCACTTGAGCTGTTCACGGCTGCCGGATTTCGCTCCGTCGAGGTGAACGAGCTCGACCACGATATCCAGAACTACTACTACGTTTGCCGTCCCTGATCCGGACGGCTGGCAGAGGCGAGAGCCGCCGCACGGGTGTTCGGTCAGGCCGTGCCGTCGAGGACCGATCGCATCTCTGCGGCGGCGGCCGCCGGATCGTCGGCGGTGGTCATCGCCGCGCCGACCACGACCAGGGTCACTCTCCGGTCGGCGGCGACGCGGCGGATGGCGGCGGCATCGAGGCCCCCGACCACACCGAGCGGCACGCCGGCGGCGATGTCACCGAGCCGGTCAAGATCCGCAATCCCGCTGCCACCGGTCGACTGACTATCGAGACCGGCATGCAGCATCAGCCAACGGATGGAGAGGCCTTGTACCTTGGCAACGACGCCACCGATATCCGGTGCGCCGATGGCGTCGACGGCAACCGCTTTGCCTTCGCGGACGGCGACATCGCAGGCGGCGGCGATGGTGGCGCGGTCGGCAACGCCCAGCACCGTGACGACGTCGGCCCCGGCAGCGAAGGCCATCTCCGCCTCCACCGCGCCGGCGTCCATGGTCTTCATGTCGGCGACGACGACGCGTTCAGGAAAACGCGCCTTCAGCTCCCGCACCACGCCGACGCCACAGGCCTTGATCAGCGGAGTGCCGGCCTCGATGGCGTCGACATACGGCGCCACGCGCGATGCCAGATCGAGCGCGGACTCAGCGGAGGTGACGTCGAGGGCAACCTGGAGCAGGGGCACACGATCGCGCATGAGGACTGACGCCGTAGCGGGACCTTGGCCAACGCCTCCCGTCGGGCTCACACCCCCTCGACGAGCACCAGATTGCCGATCGAGGCTCCTTGGCGAACGGCCTTGACGGGCTGGTAGTCGGAGTCGGCATACCAGGCTCGGGCGATCTCCATGGAGTCGAACCGCAGGATGATGGTGCGCGGGTGCGCCCAATCGCCTTCCAGAACCTCAATCGCTCCACCTCGGGCCAAGTAGGTTCCGCCGTAGCGCTCGATAATGGCGGGCACCTGATTCTTGTAGTCCTCGTAGGTCTCGGGATCGGTGACCTCGATCTGGGCGATGACATAGGCGGCCATGGCAAGGAACTCCCAAGGTGGACTCAACGGGTCAGCAGGAACACCGCCTGTTCGCCCAAGAGGTTGGCAAGGAACAGCCCGCGTCCGATGCGCAACGGCGTGCCGTTGTGCTCCAGCGATACGGCCCGTTCGATGGTGATACCCATCTCACGACACAGGACGACGAAATCCTTGATCGTGCAGAAGTGGATGTTCGGCGTCTCGTACCACTGATACGGCAGCGACTCACTCACCGGCATCCGTCCGCGCACCATGATGTACCAGCGGAGCCGCCAGTGGGCGAAGTTAGGGATGGAGACGACCGCCCGCTTGCCAATCCGCAGAAGCTGCTCCAACACCGTTTTCGGCGCATGCACCGCCTGCAAGGTCTGCGACAAAACGACGTAGTCGAAGGCCCGGTCAGGGTAGTCGAACAGGTCGGTCTCGGCGTCGCCCTGGATCACCGAAAGGCCGGCGCTGACACAGGCGTTCACACCCTCGGTCGACAGCTCGATTCCACGGCCATCGACCTGCTTGAAGGAGACGAGATAGTCGAGCAACGCGCCGGCGGCGCACCCGATGTCGAGCACACGGGACCGTGGCGCGATCATGTCGGCGATCAGCTGCAGATCGACGCGAATCGACTTGGGATCGGGGGTCATTGCGCGGCAGTCCGCGCGATCTCACGGTGATAGGCGGCACCGGCAAGGAAGCCTCGGAGAACCCGGTCCAGTTCCGGCGAGTCCAGAAGGAACGAGTCGTGGCCATCGTCGGCGACAATTTCCGCAAAGCTGACGTTGGCGGCGACGGCATTGAGGGCGTGGACGGTTCGGCGGCTTTCGGCGGTCGGATACAGCCAGTCGGAGGTGAACGAAATGATGCAGAACCGTACCGGTGTATCCCGGAATGCGCCGGCGAGTATGCCGTCGTGACGATTGGCCAGGTCGAAATAGTCCATGGCCCGCGTGATGTAGAGGTACGAGTTGGCGTCAAACCGTTCGACGAACGTGGAGCCCTGATGGCGCAGGTAGCTCTCGACCTGGAAGTCGGCGTCGAAGCCGTACGTAATCCCGTCCCGGTCCTGCAACCGGCGCCCGAATTTCTGGTGCAGGGCTGATTCGGACAGGTAGGTGATGTGGGCGGCCATCCGCGCCACGGCGAGCCCCCGGTGCGGCCGCTTGTTTTCTTTCCAGTAGGCGCCACCGCACCACTCCGGATCGGCGATGATGGCTTGGCGGCCGACCTCGTGGAAAGCGATGTTCTGCGCCGATTGCTGGGCGGCGGTGGCGATCGGAATCGCCGCGAACACGCGGTCCGGATACAGCGACGCCCATTCCAACACCTGCATGCCACCCAGCGATCCACCGATCACCGCGAAAACCTGCTCGATGCCCAGGTGATCGAGCAGCATTGCCTGCGCGCGCACCATGTCAGCGACGGCAATAACGGGAAACTCCAGACCCCACGGTTGTCCGGTGGCCGGATTGATTTCACTCGGTCCCGCCGAGCCCATGCAACCGCCGAGAATGTTGGCGCAGATGACGCAATACCGGTCGGTATCCAGGGGCTTCCCCGGGCCGACCATGGTTTCCCACCAGCCGGCCTTGCCGGTCACCGGATGGGTTTCGGCAACGTACTGGTCGCCGGTCAGCGCGTGGCAGACGAGAATGGCGTTGGATTTGTCTGGGTCCAGGGCGCCGTAGCTCTGGTAGGCAACCGGGAAGTCGCGGAGCTCGACACCACTGTCCAGGCGCAACGGCGAGTCGTGACCCAGGATCACCCGATGGCCCGGCATCGGGAATGCGCTGGGACTGCCGCCGGTTGCGGCGTCGGCGGGTTGCTTGGGCGTGAACATGGTCAGTGGAGTTCGCGTCTCGCAGCGAATGGGCCGGCGATGATAGCTATGAACCGGCCCCGCGAGTGTCAACGTTTTCTTTGCTTTTGGGAAACCCAGCCATTATCACTAGCGCCCTCGGGTCACCACCCTCCCACGGCAATCGCGGAACCGACGATGGGCGCAGGGCAATCCCTCGATGACGTGCGTCGCGAGATCGACGCCATCGACGATTCGATCCACGATCTGATTATGCGCCGCACATCGTTGGTGGAGAAGGTGCGTGACCTGAAGCGCGACTCGACGATCAAGATTCGGCCATCGCGCGAGGCCGAGATCATTCACCGGCTTCTTCGCCGCCACAAAGGGAGCTTCCCGCGACGCGACCTGGTTGCCATCTGGCGGCAGCTGATCTGTGCGACGCTGCCGTTCGAAGGTCCCTTTTCGGTCGCTGCCTACGTTCCCGAAACCGCCAGCGGCTACCGGGAACTCGCCCGCGACCATTTCGGCGCCTTTACGCCGATGACCCGCCACGGATCGGTGCGCGCGGTGATCGAGGCGGTGAGTCGCCAGGATGCCACCGTCGGGGTGCTGCCGATGCCGCGGCAGGACGATACCGACCCGTGGTGGCGCCATCTGGTCACCGAACGCGCCGATGCGCCGCGGATCATCGCCCGGCTCCCGTTCACCGGCCCGGCGAACGGCGCCGGTGAGGGCCCGGAAGCGTTGGTCATCTGTCCGGTCGGAGTCCGCTCGACCGGACGAGACCGGTTTTTCCTTGCGGTCGATTCGGAAAAGCGCCTTGGCCTCGACCAGTTCCAGGCGGCCCTCGAGGAGGCCGGGTTCGTGGTTACGTTCTCGGCACTTTGGCGCGAGGAGCAGGGTCTGCGCACGTGGCTGTACCTTGCGGAGATAGACGGCTTCGTCGCGGAAGAGGATGCCCGTCTGGGCACGGTCCAGGACTCGCTCGGACCGCGCGTGAACCGAATCGTCCGGCTCGGCGGCTATGCGGCGCCACTCACCGACGAAGAACTTGGTCCTCCGGCCGGCCGATCGGCTCGCGGCGCCGGTGGCCGACGTTGAGGCGATGCCATGACTGAACCCGTACCCCATCCGAGCATCCTCGAAATCACGCCCTATGTGGGCGGCGAGTCGGCCATTCCCGGAGTCGACCGGGTCATCAAACTGGCGTCGAACGAAGGGGCCCTCGGACCGAGCCCGCTCGCCGTCACGGCGCTTCGCGAGTCCGCGGCGGCCGTTCACCGCTATCCGGACGGCGAATGCTTGGCGCTGCGCGACGCGTTGGCCAACCACTATGGCCTGGATGCGGCACAGCTCGTCTGCGGCGCCGGCTCTGACGAGATCATCGGTTTCCTCGCCCGTGCCTACGCCGGGCCGGGCGACGAGGTGCTGTACACCCAGCACGGCTTCCTCATGTACGCGATTGCCGCGAAGGCGGCGGGGGCGACTCCGGTGACGGCGCCGGAAACCAACCTGACCGCCGACGTCGACGCGCTCCTCGACGCGGTCACCCCGCGGACACGGATCGTGTTCCTCGCCAATCCCAATAATCCGACCGGCAGCTACATTCCGGCGTCAGAGCTCTCGCGCCTGCGCGCCGGGCTTCGCGACGACATCCTGCTGGTCATCGACGCGGCCTATGCGGAGTACATGTCGCGCAACGACTACGAGCCGGGGATCGCCCTCGTCGACGGCGGCGCCAACGTGGTGATGACACGGACATTCTCGAAGATCTTCGCCCTCGGCGGCGCGCGGCTGGGATGGGCCTACTGCCCGCCGGCCATTGCCGATGTGATCAACCGCGTGCGCAACCCGTTCAACGTCGCGGCGCCTTCGCAGACCGCGGGGATCGCGGCGCTCTCGGACGTCGCCTTTGTCGATCGGTCACGGGCCCACAACGACCGCATGCTAGCGTGGACCACGGAACACCTGAGCGCGCTCGGTCTCACGGTTCCGCCTAGTTTCGGCAACTTCGTGCTCGCCCGCTTCCCCGAGGACGAAGGCCGCGATGCCGCGTCCGCCGACGCGTTTTTGAAGTCCCGCGGCATCATCGTTCGTCGTATGGCCGGCTACGGCCTGCCCGAGTCGCTGCGGATTACCGTCGGCCTCGACGACGAGATGCAGGCGGTCGTGGACACGCTCGCGGACTTCCTCGGCTGACACCATGGCGAACGATCCGGCTTTCTTCGAGCGCATTGCGCTGATCGGCATCGGACTGATCAACTCGTCCCTGGCGCGCGCGGTGAAGCGCGATGGCTTGGCCGACCATATCGCCGTGTGTTCGCGCACCCATGCGTCCTTGGACACGGCCCGCGAACTCGGCATCGCCGATTCGACCACCACCGACGCGCGCCAGGCCGTCGATGGCGCCGACCTGATCGTCGTTGGCACGCCGCTGGGCGTTTATGCCGATATCGCCCGCGCGATGGCTCCGGGGCTGAAGGCCGGCGCCATCGTCACCGATGTCGGTTCGGTCAAGCAGGCGGTCATCCGCGATCTCGGACCGCACCTGCCCGAGGGTGTCCACCTGGTGCCGGGCCATCCGGTTGCCGGTACCGAGCATTCGGGGCCCGAAGCCGGTTTCGCCGAGCTGTTCGACGGCCGGTTCTGCATCCTCACGCCGCCGCCGGGAACCGACGACGACGCGACTGCAAGAGTCCGGGCACTTTGGGAACAGGTCGGCATGTCCATCGAGATCATGGACGCCCGCCATCACGACCAGGTGTTGGCGATCACCTCGCACTTGCCCCATCTCATCGCCTACACCATCGTCGGCACCGCCACCGATCTCGAAGACCACCTGATGAAGGAGGTGGTCCGCTACTCGGCCGGCGGCTTCCGCGACTTCACCCGAATCGCCGCGTCCGACCCCGTCATGTGGCGGGATGTATTCCTGAACAACCGGGAAGCCGTGTTGGAGATGCTGGGGCGGTTCAGCGAGGACCTGACGGCCCTGCAAAGGGCCATCCGCTGGGGCGAGGGCGACAAGCTGTTCGACCTGTTCACCCGCACCCGCGAAATCCGCCGCGGGGTCATCGACGCCAAGCAGGCCTAGCGTCTACTCCGGCCGGATCATTGCCGGCCGAAATCGCCGCTACCACTCGATCCGTTCAACGTTCTCGAACTCGACTTCGCTGCCGTCGTCGAGCCGGACGGTGCCCGATGCTTCGCCCTCGAACTCGAGGCTGTTTTCGGTCTGGGTGAAGCCGACATCGCCATCGATCTGCAGGGTCCAGCCGCCGTCCGTGGGGCCGCCGCTGACGCCATCGAGATGGAGGACATCCGTCCACCCGGCGCCGCCATCGAAGACGTCATTGCCATCGCCGCCAAGAGCGTCGTCGTTGCCTTCGCCGCCGATGAAGACGTCGTCACCGGCGCCACCTCTCAGATCGTCATCGCCGGCGCCGCCCCGCAGATTGTCGTCGCCCTTGCCGCCACGCAGCATGTCGTCACCGGCACCGCCACGGAGATCGTCGTCTCCAGTCCCACCTCGGAGCTGATCGTCGCCAGCACCGCCACGGAGATCGTCGTCGCCGGAACCACCGCGAAGATCATCGTCACCCGCGCCACCGCGCAGAACGTCGTCACCGGAACCACCGCGAAGATCGTCATCGCCGGCGCCACCGCGCAGATCGTCGTCTCCGGAACCGCCGCGAAGGTTGTCGTCACCGGCGCCACCGCGTAGATCGTCATCGCCTGAACCACCGCGCAGAACGTCGTCGCCAGCTCCGCCGCGCAGGTCGTCATCACCGGACCCGCCCCGCAGAACGTCGTCACCGGCGCCACCGCGCAGATCATCATCGCCGGCGCCTCCGCGCAGGTCGTCGTCACCCGAACCGCCACGCAGGACGTCTTCGCCAGCACCGCCACGGAGGTCGTCGTCGCCAGACCCACCGCGCAAAATGTCGTCGCCGGCTCCGCCGTGGAGGAAGTCGTCACCGGCGTCTCCACGCAAAACATCGTCACCGCCACCGCCGGCCAAAAAGTCATCACCGGCACCACCCCGCATAGCGTCATCGCCGGACCCGCCGCGCAATGCGTCGTCACCGGCGCCGCCGCGAAGATCGTCGTCACCGGCACCGCCACGGAGATTGTCGTCGCCCGTCCCGCCCCGCAGGTCGTCATCGCCGGAACCGCCGCGCAGCACGTCGTCCCCTGCACCGCCCCGCAGGTCGTCGTCGCCAGCCCTGCCACGGAGAATGTCGTCACCGGCGCCGCCGCGCAGGTCGTCGTCACCGGCACCCCCGCGCAAATCGTCGTCACCGGCGCCGCCACGAAGAACGTCATCGCCGGCACCGCCCCGCAGGATGTCATCTCCCGCGCGGCCCCGCAGGATGTCGTCCCCGCCGCGTCCGCGAAGATCGTCGTCTCCGGCTCCGCCGATCAGAACATCGTCGCCAGCCCCGCCTCGGAGGATGACACCGTCGGCGTCCGGGGTCTCTTCATCGTCGTCGTCTTCCTCAGGACCTTCGTCGGGTGTCAGGTCGCCGAGGGGGTCATCGCCGTCCGTCTCGCCGGCGATCGCGGGCTCCGGTTCACCGGCAGGCGCTGCGCCACCAACGACGCCAGCCTGTGCGTCAACCCCAGCCTCGCCGGTCCGGCGACTGTCGGCGCCCGACCGCCCTGCACCGTCGCCTTCGCCGCCACCGGCCGGTGGGGTCGGCGGAGTTCCGAGATCGATCGACGGTGCGTCACCAGCGCCGCCACCGGCCGCTCCCGGGCCGGCTGGGCCGCCTTCGGCTGACGGACCGGTGGTGTCGGACTCGGGGTCTTCGTCGCCGGCCGCCGTGATGATGTCTTCCGCCGAGGCAATCTCGATGTCCTCGGTTTCCGCGATATCCGAAATGATCGCCTCGGAGGTCGCCCGATTCCCCTGGTGCACGGACGTGAACAGGTTGGTGTCCTCAATCTCGGGCTGGTCGCCGGACTCACCGGTGTTGTCCTCGCCGTCGAGCTGCTGGTCGCGGGTTTCGGTCAGCACGGTCAGGTCGTCGAGCACCACCTGCTCGTCGTCGGCCTGGTATTCTTCCTGTTCGAGGTCTTCGTTCTGACCTTGGGTATCGTCCGCCATCGTGATCCTCGCTCAATCAGAATTGGGGGCGGCTGACGCTGGATTCATGCCGGTCGATCGGCATCGCGGCCAGCGCTGGCGAGAGGGAGGTTCGGGGCCAACGCCGGGTATTGATCACCGGCATTAATGCCTGAAACCATGGGAAAAAGCAGTGACCGGTGTCACAGGTTCTCATCGCGGCACCTGCGCTGTCGTGCCTCAACGCTCCCGGAACGCTTCGTCGATCGACGAATAGACCGGCTTCAGCAGGTACTGGAGCAACGTCTTCCGTCCGGTCTTGACGTCGGCCTGCACGGTCATCCCCGGGAGCACCAGATTGCGGTTCGGGTCGCCGACGACGAAGTTTCGATCCAGCTCGACCACCGCTTTGTAGTAGGGCGTTTCATCCTCGGCGACGAAGGTCGATGCCGAGACCGACCGCAAGCGGCCCGAGATACCGCCGTAGCGCGCGTAGTCGTAGGTCAGCACCTTCACCGTCACCGGCTGGCCGACCTCGATGTGGCCGACGTCGGTCGTCGCGACACGGGCCTCGACGATCAGCTCCTTGTCCATCGGCACGATCTCCAGCACCAACGCCCCCGGCGCGATGACCCCGCCAACGGTATGGGCCTGCAATCCCTTGACGATCCCGCGGACCGGCGCGCGGATCTCCAGCCGGTTGGCTCGGTCTTCGAGTTTCGCTACGGCTTCCCGGACCTGGGCAAGCTCGGCCGACACCGCACCCATTTCCGAGAGGGCCTCTTCGCGCAGCGTCGTTTCCAGCTCGGCGAGACGGCTGCGGGCCTCGGCGAGGTCCTTGGCCGCCAACTGCCATTCGCCCTGCAGCTTGACGTAGTCGCCATAGGCCTGAGTGACCTCGCGCTGGACCTCGAGGAATTCGGTCCGCGTTGCCAGGCCCTTCTCGACCAGGGGGCGGCGGAGATCGAGTTCCTGCTTCAGGATGTCCATGACCTGCTTCAGCGTCGCTTCCTGCTCCCGGTAGAGGGCGACCCCGGACTGGCGCTGCTCGATCTGGTTCCTGAGGACGGCGCGCTGGCTGTTCCGCGACGCCGCCTGAATGTCGAAGATCGCCCGCTGATCTTCCGCCTGATCCGCGGACTCGGGACCGGCGAACGAGAAGTCCGGCTCCCGCTCTTCGGCGAAGGCCCGAAGACGTTCGGCTTGCAGCATCAGCCCGGCCTGCCGCGCCCGCATCTGCTTCAACTCCGCGGTCGCGCCCGCCGGATCGAGCCGGACGAGGACATTGCCCTGTTCGACGAGATCACCGTCGGCAACCGCGATCTCGGCAATAATGCCGCCTTCGAGATGTTGAACCGACTGAAGTTGGCCGGCCGGGACGACCTCGCCCGCGGCGTTGGCGACCTCGTCGACTTCGGTGAACGACGACCAGACGATGAATGCGCTGACAACGATGGCGATCGCGAACACCGTCAGGCGGACGAGCCCGGGGACGCCAGCTTCTTCGAGAACCACGGATTGGGCCAGGAGGCGGGCTTCCCGACCGCCGCGCCGGGTCGGTCGGGCGGTGACATGTTGAGCGACGGTGCCCGATTCCGCCGCGGGAGCGCCCTCGTCGCCCTCGACGCCGCCATTGTCCCGGATCGGCCGGAACCGGATCGGCGCGACGCCCGGTGGCCGACCGTGCGGGTGCTTGTCGTCGTCGCGGACCGCTTCCGTGCTCATGAGAAGTCGCTCGGGATCAGTTTTTCGACGTCGGCGCTGGGACCGAACGCGCGCAAATGCCCACCGTCCAGCCACACCGTTTTGTCGGCGAGGCGACGATGGCTCGGCCGATGGGTCACCAGAAACACGGTCGTGTTGCCGCGCAGGGACTCGATGGTCTCCATAAGCTTCTTGTCACCGCTGGTGTCGAGGCCCACACCCGGCTCGTCGAGAAGCAGGACCGGCGCACGTTTGAGATAGCCGCGGGCCAGGTTCAGTCCCTGCAGCAGGCTTCCCAGTAACTGCCATGTACGTGCGTCGCCCACACGCACTTCGAACCCCGTCCGCCGCCATTTGCCCGATCCTTCCTCAAGCGCAAGCACGTCCTCGAGGATACCGGCTTGATCGACCGCCCAGCGCAAATCCTCATCGCTTGCGACCGGATCCGCCAGCCGCAGGTTCTGCGCTATCGTACCACAAAAGAACTCCGCCTCCTGCGGTACGTACGCAATGGTCCGGCGGAGCTCGATGGGATCGAACTGACGGACGTCGCGCCGGCCGACACGAATGCTGCCGGCCTGCGGCATGTAGATGCCCAGCATCAGTTTGATCATCGTTGACTTGCCGGACCCGTTGCCGCCGATCACCGAGACCACTTCTCCGGGCTCAACGGTAAAACTTACGCCGACCAGCGCCGGGTCGGCGGCCGCTGAATAGCGCATGGACACGCGCGAAAACGCGACCCGTCCCTCGACCCGGCGATTGCTGACCGATGCCCGATCCGCGGCACCCTCGGGTTTCATCGTCATCAGGTTGTTGATCTGGCCGATGCTGGACCGGACCTGTGTCAGCCGGCCCAGCGTTACCAGACCGGTCTGAAGGGGCGCCAACACCCGCCACACCAGGATCATCGACGCCACCAGGGCGCCCACCGTCATCTCGCCTTCGAACACGCGAAAAACGCCGAACGCGATCGTCGCGGTTCCCGCAGCAATCATCAGCACGTGGGACAAGGTGTTGATCAACGCCGTGTACTGGGCGATGCGGAAGCTGCCCATCGCCGCCCGGGCCGAGAGATCCCGGAAGCGATCGAGCCACGCACCTTCGGCGGCACAGAACTTCAGCGTGCGCAGTGTCGACAGAGTTTCGACGATGAACCCCTGGCGCTTCGATCCTGATCGTGTCGCTTCGGTAACGGCGGCCCGAACCATCGGCGCCACGATGAAACCGAGCAGCGCCATCAGCGCCATCAGCGCCAGCATCGCCAGCGGCACAAAGGCGATGGGTCCGCCGAGGAAGGCGATGACGACGATGAAAACGACGACGAATGGCAGCTCCAGAAACACCAGCGCCATCGGTCCGGTAAAGAAGTCGCGGACGGTTTCGAAGTCCTTGATCCGCGAGACTTGGGCGCCGATGGTCGCGTGCTCCAGCATCGCCGGCGGCAGGAACAGGATGCGCTGGAACACGGCGTTGCCGAGGATGTTGTCGAGCCGCGCGCCGACATACATCAGGGCGCTCGCGCGGACGAACCGCAGCAACAGATCGCACGCCAAGGCGATCACCACGCCGATGCCGAAATACGCCAAGGTCGTCAACGATCCGGTGGCGATGACCCGGTCATAGACGGCCATCACGAACAATGGTGTCGCCAGGGCGAACAGGTTCAGCACCAAGGTCAACCCGAGCATCTGGTAGAGCACGCGCCGGAACCGGCCGACGATGGTCGTGAACCAGGTTGCCTTTCCGGCACGGCGATCGGTGGTTTCCTGTTCGAGGCGGTTGAACAGATAGGCCGTGCCCTCCCAGTCGCCGGCTTCCAGGTTGGTCTCCATCCCGAGCTCGGGATCGAACGCGCGAACGTCGAGACCAGAGGGACGCACAAGCACCATCGCCGGTCCATGGCGCGGTACGAACAGGCACGGCATGAGCCGCTCATCGATCCGGTCGAGCCGGGTTCGAACCTGCCGGCAACCGAAGTGCAGGTTGGCCATCACGTTGAGGAAGCCGGTGATGTCCAGCTCCTCCGTGAAATGCGGCAGCGCCTCTGCAATCTGCCGGTTGGTCCCCCGCCATTGCATCGCCCGCAGCAGCGGCATCAGGCAGGCCGAAAGGTCCGTCGACGTGGTTAGCTCGTCGAGCGGATACTTGGCCGCGAAACCGTGGCTGGCGAACGCCTCCGGTGTGACCACGTGATCGGTCATTCCGGCCTCACCGGTTCGATCCGGGGGGGCGGACGTGTTTCGACGGGGGCGCGCTCGACCAGCGTTCCGTCGCGGATCTCGAAGGTGCGGTCGGCGAGGCGCAGCAGGGACGGACGATGGGTGTTGAGGACCAGCGTGCAGCGGCCCTTCAGCTTGGACAGGAACTCGCGGAGCAATGCATCGCCAGCCCCGTCCATGGCGCTGTTGGCCTCGTCGAACAACACCACCCGGGGACGATCGACGAGGGCGCGCACGATGGCGATCCGCTGTTTGACGCCGCGGGCGACGGTGTCGGTGGCGCCGTCGCCGACCGGCGTGCGGTATCCGAGCGGCATCGTCGTCACCACCTGTTCCAGACCCAACAGGCGCGCGACGGCCAACGCATCGTCCGTCTTCTCCGGCCGGAACATGGTGATGTTGTCGATGATCGTGCCGTTGAACAGCTTGCCGTGCTGGGGCAGGTAGGCGACGCTTGAGCGCACGCTGGCGGGATCGAACGCCGAAATGTCGTGCCCGTCCAACAACACCGTCCCCGCCGTCGGCTGCAGCAGGCCCGACATCAGAAACAGCAAGGTGCTCTTGCCGCTGCCATTGGCGCCGACAAGTCCGATGGTCTCGGCCGCATCGACACGCAAGCTGGTTTCCCGGAAGATCAGCGGCAACTCGACACCGTCCCGATTGCGGCCATAGCGAAACGACACGTTCCGGAGCTCGAGGGCACCGCGCACCGGCGGCAACGCGGGCAAACCCGGCGGCGCCTCGGGCGGGATCGCCAGGGTCTCCTCCACCTGTTCGCGGGCCAGGCGGATCGACTGGAACCGGGTCCAGATGCCGACGGCGCGCTGCAGAGGCTGCATCGCCCGCCCGGCGAGCATGGTGCAAGCGACCAGCCCGCCGACGGTCAGCGCGCCATGGATGACCAGCAGGGACCCGAGGCCAACGACGAGAAAGATCGTCACCTGTGAAAAAACCGCGCCGATGCTCAGTGCCGATGAGCTGTGTCGGATCACCCGCCGCGCGGCCTCGGTGCAGATTTCCTGCAGCTTCTCGTAACGACGCAGGATCTGGTTCTCCATCGCCATGGACTTCAGCGTATGGATCGCGCCCAGGACTTCGATGATCAGGTTGAAGCGGCGGTCGTCGGCGGTCCGCCGGTTCTCGAGCGATTGCCGCAACCGTGCCCCGACGAACAACGCCGACGCGGCGAAGAGAAGGATCAGAAACACCGGCACGAAGACCAGCGGACCGGCGAGGTAGCCGATGATCACGAGATAGAGGAGCGCAAACGGCAGATCACAGAAAACCAGGATGGCTTGGCCCGAGTAGTACTCCTTGACCGTGCGCAGGGCGTTTAGCCGCTCCAGGTGGACGCCTGAACCGTGGCGCTCGAAGTCGGTGATATTGGCGGCGAGGATGCGTTCCATGGCCTCGCATCCGGCAATGTGCTCGAACCGCGCACCCATCCAGCCGCCGATGTAGGACCGGCCGAGCCGAAGCAGCGCCTCCAAAAGCAGCGCGACACCGATCCCGAAGACCAGCAACGAGAGCGTGCTTTCCCCGGCCGCCGGAATGATGCGGTCGTAGATCTGCAGAAGCACCAGGGGAAGCGCCAGCGACAGCAGATTGATGAACAGGCTGGCGATCAGCATGTCGGTCATGCCGGACCGCCCGCGCCGGAAACGTTCGCCTCGCAGGGTATCGATGGTCGCCTGTCCGGAATACTCGGTCATATCAAAATAATGTCCGCGTATCGTTCCGCAATCACCGGACCGCAGTGTAGTCACGTCGGATTGGAATGCAATACGGGCGTCTGTTTTTCTTAGTAAGTATGGTTACTTGGCGGATCGAGTTTTTGGTGCGTTAACCATATCGCCGGTTTTTGATCGATGGGCCTTCCGTGTTTCTTTTGGGCAGTCCGCCAAACTCGGCATGAGCACCGCCGACGAGAGAAGATTTGCTCGCTTGGGTAGCGGCTAGCGTTCTGGCGAGACGACGAGACAGGGCACGCGTCGTCGGGCCAACGCATCGCATGCGGTGCGTGCCGCCGCCCGGTCGGCGAAATGCCCGGCGCGGACACGGTAGAACGTGCCCTTCGCGCCCAGATCGACCGGCGTTACGGTCATCTCCAGGGACCCGAGAACGTCCCGGTTCTTGGCTTGGACACGTTGCCATTCCTGCTCGGCGGCCTCGGCGGACCGCATCGCTGCGACCTGAATACGGTACGCGGACACGGCGGCGATAGACGTCGGTTCCTGGGCCGGTTCGGGATCCGCGGGCACCGGCTTGGCCTCCGCCGGCGCGGTGTCCGGCTCCGGGTCCGCGCCGTTTGCCGGCTCGGCGTCTCCGGTTTTCGGTTCTGTCTCCGGGGTCGCGGGCGGTTCAGGAGTCGGTGCATTCGGACCGTCGACGGCGTCGGAGGTCGGTTCGGAGGGCTGCGGATCCGGACCCGTCTTTGCCAGAGAAACGCGGGTTTCGGGCTCGGGTTCCGATGGGTCGACGGTCGTCGCCTGCGAGGGGGCTTCGTCCGACGCCGATGGCGGTTCATCGCCAACCGTGTCGGGCTCAGGTTCAACCGCAACGTGCTCCGCCGTCGCCGTTCGGGTTGGTTCGGGCCCGCCGTCGGGTCGGGCCATGGGCTCGGGTTCCGTGGGCATTTGTACCGGCGTTTGTTCCATTTCGCTGGCGATGGCTGGCGGTGCGTTTTCTTGCCGCAGTTCGTCGTCGGTCCCCGCCTTCGGCAACGAACGGAAAATCCTTGTCCGCTCCGCGTCCAAGGCCGCCGCCGCTGCGAGCCTTTCGAGGCGCGCTAGCGATTGGGCGTCGCCGCCATCCCCGGCGGTCGATGCCGGCGACGGCTGAGGTGTCGCCTCGGCAACACGCTGTTCACCGGGCGCGAACCATGGCAGCGGGTCCACCGGTTCGCCCTGGTGCCAGAATTCGACATACAGTGCCGGCTCCGCATCGGTCGCTGCGGCAACGGTCCCGATCGGCTCACCGGCCAGCACCCATTGGCCGACCACACCGTCGGAGCCCTCAAGGCCGGCGAGTAGGCTATGGTAGTGCCCGCCGTGGTCGATGATCAGCACGCGGCCGTAACCGCGGAACGATCCGACATAGGCGATGTGCCCGTCATAGGGGGCGACGACGGCGCCGCCGACGGAAGCGGCCAGCGTGATTCCCCTGTTGGTCAAACCGCCGCCAGCGTCGGCACCGAATTTTTCGACAAGGCGCCCCTCGGTCGGATAAGGGAGCAACCCTCTTGCGGAAGCAAAAGTCTCGCCCCGCTTCGTCGGCGCGTTCGCGTCCGACCACGTCTCGGCCGCGTCCGTTTCCGGAACCACCGTTTGCGGCGGCAGGCTGGCAACGGTCGCGGGCGCCTCCGGGGTTGGCGGTTCGTCTGGTTCGCTCTCGGTCGATTCTGTTGAAAAACTCTGCCATTGCGGCGGGGCAGCGGGGCTGATTCACTCCTCTCATTGCGAGGGGGGAGTGACGGCGATGATGGGTGAACGGCAGGTTGGACCAGGGGGCCTTGTTC